>JADMIO010806435.1_pt1 | contig 77549 bp, 69 predicted proteins | sample 8958161 | NCBI WGS metagenome assembly JADMIO01 (sample SAMN16585339, study PRJNA669376) | soil metagenome | isolation source: Crop rotation soil | place: USA: Cullars Rotation, Alabama | collected 2011
CCGCGACTTCAAGTCACGTGAATTCCAAGCTTCGGATCCCACTGTGCTGGAAAGGCGATCGCCGCGCCCTCGGCCCACGACGTCTCGTTGTCGTTGCGATCGTGCACGACGAGCACCGGTGGGGTCTTCATGCGGTGCGCCATCTCCGGTACCTCGAGATCCTCCCACCGGAATCCGAACTGGCGCGAGGTGATGTCGGTGAAACGCCGTTCGACGTCCTCGGACAGTCCGAGCGCCCGGTGGAAGATCGTTCGGTAGGCCGAGGGGCTCGCCATCGGCGCGATGAAGGACGCGGCTCCGACTTTCCAGTCCGCGGTGAGTAGCGCCCACGCGACGGCCGTCGATCCTCCGGAATGCGCGACGATGCCGGCGAGGCTCCCGTGCCTCCGGCCGAACGCGTCGATCACGTACGCGAAATCGAAAAGCGTGGTTCGCCGGCCACCGAGCTGGCTCGGTCCCGATTCACCGTGCGCCGGAGCGTCGAAGATGATCGCCTGATAGCCGGCGCGGACGAGTGGCTCGACGAAGTACTGCATCTGCCCGCCGTATCCGCCCCACCCATGGACGAGCAGGACCGCGGGTCCGCTGCCCCACGTCCATACCGCGACCGGACGCTCCTGGACGAGCATCGTCGACCGGTCACCCGTCTTCATGAATTTGGCCGACGCGGGATGAATCCGTGGCTTCGGGGGCCGGAACCACAGCTGCGTGGCCAGGCGCGCCGCGGTGTCGGGCGTGACCGCCGAGAGCGCGCGGAATCCAGCGCGCATCGCTGTGATCGCAAGTCCGGTCGGGGTCGGTAACCCGCCCTCAGGCGCGAGGACGACCTTTCGTGCATCGATGGGCATTACCCCAGTATAGCCCCCGAAAACCGGGCCTTGCCGGTCTGACTGCTAGTGTATTAGCATCATGCCAACGGATTCGCCGAGAGGAGTGTCAGAGGGGTATGCCGAAAGCACTCGCCAACCTTGGCCGCCGCGAGCGGCAGATCATGGACATCGTCGTGCGGCGCCCTCGGTCGAGCGTCGCCGAGGTGCTCGCCGAGATTCCCGATCCGCCGTCGTATTCGGCGGTGCGCGGCATGCTGCGGCTCCTGGAGGACAAGGGCTACGTCCGCCACGAGTGGGACGGTCCGCGCTTCGTGTACGTCTCGACCGCCGATCCGGCGCGCCTCCGCGAGGACGCCGTCAGCCACCTCGTCGAGACCTTCTTCGACAACTCCATGGAATCGGCGATGGTCGCGCTGCTCGACCACAAGGAGCGGAAGCTCAGCCGGGAGGAGCTCGAGCGGCTGGGTAAGCTGATCGACCGGGCCAAGAAGTCGGGAGGACGCAAATGATCCGGGCCATCATTGCTTCGACGATCGTGCTCGGGCTCGCCGGATTGCTGGCGACCGTCGCGCGGCGCGCATCCGCGTCGGTTCGTCACGCCATCTGGTTCGTCGGCCTGGTGACGGCGGTTGGTGTCGGCGCGCTGGCCGCTGTCGGGCCGGTGCTCGAGCTGGAGTCGGCGCTCGTTACTCGGGACCCGGGACTCGGGACTCGGGACTTGGTGAGCACCAGTGTTGCGATTCCTGATTTTCAGGTTCCCGATTTCCAGGTCTCGAACCTCGAGTCCCGGGTCCCGAGTCCCGTTTCCCGATTCCCGATTCCCGTCCTCATGTGGGCCCTTGGCCTCGCCCTCATACTCGGCCGCGCAATCGCCGCGCACGTGGCCGTGGGACGCCTGATCGCCCGCTCCCGGCATCTCGATGTCGACCGGCGCCTCGAGGTCGATGGCGCGATCGACGTGCGTCTTTCCGCCGACGTCGACGGCCCATTCACGCTCGGCGCCCGTCACCCCGTGATCCTGCTGCCGCTCGAGGCCGAGCAGTGGGACCGCGAGCGACTGCGCATCGTGCTCGTGCACGAGGCAGCGCACATCGCGCGGCTCGACTACGTCGCGCAGATGGTGGCGACCGTCGCTTGCGCGATCTACTGGTTCAACCCGATCACCTGGCTCGCCGCGTCGCGGCTGCGCGCCGAAGCGGAGCACGCGGCGGATGATCGCGTGCTGGCCGCCGGCGTCGACGGCGTGACGTACGCATCTCACCTGCTGGAGCTGGCGCGTCCGGAGAGCGCGCCGCTGTCGACGGCGATGGCCGTCGGCATGGCTCGCGGCACATCCCGTCTGGAACGGAGGTTCAACGCCATGCTCGACTCGACACGCTCGCGCGGCACCGTGCCGCTTCGCCTGCAGGCCATGGTAGGAACCGCGGCGATGCTCGCCGCCGTGCCCTTCACATCGCTGCGACTGGTGCCCGTCGCGCCCAAGGCGCCGATCGCGATCACGTCGCCGGCGCCCATGCAGGTCATCGCGCCTGTGACGCTCGCGACCACGAAGCCGGCCGCGAGCTCGGCCAAGGCGGCTGGCGTCACCGCACGCGCGCGCTCCTCGGCCGCTGACAGTGTCATCGAGCGCACGCTGCCCGCGTCGAGCGGTGAGCGGATCTACATCGATGTGCGGCCCGGTGGCAGCATCACCATTCACGGCTGGAATCAGTCACAGGTGCGCATGCGCGCGGTGCTGTCCGGCGACCAGGTCAGCGAAACGCGCGTCCTGTTCGACCGCACGGCCAACGGGCTCGAGCTCCGCGCGATCGTGGACTATCAGCGCAACAACACGCGGAACTCGAACCGGTTCGAGCTGTGGGTGCCGCGGAAGTTCGACGTGCAGATGACGTCGGGAGGCGGTGGCATCGCGATCGACAACGTCGAAGGCCGCTTCTCCGGCAACACCGGCGGCGGCGAGATCACGCTCGAGAGCGTGACGGGTGAAGCGTCGCTGACGACCGGCGGCGGAGAGGTTCGCGTCGCGAACTCGAGCCTCAACGGCAGCGTGACGACGGGCGGCGGTGGCGGCATCGTCACCAACACGACGGGAGATGTTCGCGTCTCCTCGGGCGGCGGCGCTGTCATCCGTGACGGTGTCAGCCAGGGTCAGGCCCGCGTGTACGGCGTCGGCGGTCTCGACCCCCAGACGATCGTCAGCATCGGCGGCACCGTCGATGCCAGGGCGCTCTCCGACGGCGCGATCTCCTACAACAGCGCCGGCGGCGACATCCGCTACGAGTCGGTTCCGAATGGCGGCCGCTTCAACACGGGCGGCGGCTCAATCGTGATTGGATCTGTCGGCGGCAGGGCGTCATTCAACACCGGTGGCGGCAACATCCGGCTGTCGAACGTCGCGGATGACGTCACGGCGACGACCGGCGCCGGCTCAGTCGAGATCAGCCTCATCAGCGCCAACGGCACCGCGCAGAACGTGACGGTCGCCTCGGGCACCGGGCAGGTCGTCATCGAGCTGCCTGCGAACTACGATGGTCGCCTCGACCTCGAGACGGCTTACACCGAGCGGAATGGGCCAACGAAGATCCAGTCCGACTTCCCGGTGGCGGTCACCGAGACGGATGAGTGGGACGGCCGCAACGGGACGCCGCGCCGGTACGTCCGCGCGTCCGGCCAGGCCGGATCAGGACGTGGCCTCATCAAGATCCGGACGGTGAACGGCGACGTGGTGATCAGGCGTAGATAGGGAGCAGGGAGCAGGAACAGAGAACAGGGAGTTACCGGCCGGAGCTGGTGGCTCCCTGTTCCCTGTTCCCTGTTCCCCATTCCTCAGGCCGAGCCTAACACGCGCGACGGATCCGCCTTCCCTGCTCGGCGCGCCGGTCCCACGCTGGCGAGGATCGCCACCAGCCCGGTCACGAGGATCACCGCCGCAAACGTCCATGGGTCCGTCGGCGTGACGTCCTGGAGCATCGTCGTCATCGCCCGCGTCACCACGAGCGCGATCACGATGCCGACGCCAAGACCCGCCACGGCCTGACGAACACCGGTGCGGAGGCTGAGCCGAACCAAGTCACCAGGCGTCGCCCCGAGCGCGGCTCGAATCCCGAACTCCTGCGACCTGCTGGCGACGACCTGCGAGACGATCCCGAATATCCCGATCGCCGACAACACCAGCGCGAGCACGCCGAAGAGTCCGAGGGCCTGCATGGCGAAGCGCGGTCCCGCGATCGCGATGTTCACGACGTCGCGCATCGTGCGCGCATTCGAGACGGGCAGTCGCGGATCCAGATCGCGGACGATCGAGCGGATGGGACCGATCAGTCGGCCCGGATCGCCGGTCGTGCGCACGACGAGGCTCATGCTGCGCCGCGTGCTTCCCGGCGCGCGGGCGAACTGCGCGAGCGTCGCGTAGAACTCCGGCTTCACTTTCGCCACCAGCGAATTGTGGTGGACGTCCTGCACGACCCCGACGATGGAATACCACTGCGTCGTGTCGCGGGTGTTTACCCGGACGCGCGTGCCGAGTGGACGGCGCCCCGCGACATACTGCTTGACGAAGGTCTCGTTCACGATCATGGCCAGCGATCCGGCCATGTCGTCTCGCGCGTCGAAGAATCGGCCTTCCTTCAGCTTGAGACCCATCGCCTCGAAGTAGCCCGGCGTGACGATCTGCCAATCACCGGGCGTGCCCTGGTTCGGTGGCGGCGTGTATCCCTCGACCGTGAGTCCCCAGTCGCCCATCTCGGTCGCAAGCGGCAGGTTGCGGACGGCACCGGCGTACTTCACTCCCGGCACGCCGGCGACGCGCCGCTGCAGCTCGCTCCAGAAACCGGCGACGCGAACCGAGTCAGGGTACAGGGCCGCGGGCGTGGAGATCTGCATCGTGACGACGCCGTCGGGCCGGAAGCCGGCGTCGATCGACAGCAGGTTGCGCACGCTGCGAATCATCAGGCCCGCCGCCACGACCAGCACCACGGCGAGCGCAACCTCGGCCGCGACGAGCGACTGCCGCCACCGAAGTCTCGCCCTGCTGCTCGTGGCGCTGCGCGATCCGTCTCGCATCGCGGTCGCGGGCGCGACGTCGCGTGCCTGCAGCGCCGGAAGCATCCCCGCCATCAGCGCCGCGAGAACCGCCGACCCGACCGCGAATGCCAGGACGCCGAAGTCGAGCTGCGTGTCGGCGACGCGCGGCAAACCCGTCGGCGCGTTCGCCCGGACCAGCTGGACCGACAGGACGGCGATGACGATTCCCAGCGTGCCTCCGATGGCGGCGAGCACGCCGCTCTCGGCCAGCAGCAGCCGCACCAGCCGTGGCGACGCAGCGCCCAGCGCGACGCGAACCGCCAGCTCGCGGCTGCGCCCTTCGCCGCGCACGAGGAGCAGCCCGGCGACGTTGGCGCAGGCGATGAGCATCACGAGCACGACCGCGCCGAACACGACCAGGAGGACCGTCTTCACGCGACCGGTGACGTGCTGCTCCATCGGCACGCTGAAGGCGTTGAAGTTCACGCCCTTCATGTAGCCCCACGTCTCCAGCTCGGCGACCAGGCTCTTGAGCTGCGCATTGGCGATGTCCGCCGTCATGCCCGGCTTGAGGCGCGCCACGCCGTAGTAGCCGTGGCTTGAGCCGGTCTTCGGGAACTCAGGACCCGGGACAGCGCCTTGCTGGCCCGCGTCCGTCTGCAGCGGGAACCAGGCCTCCGTCCTTCCGCCGCTGGCTCCGAAGTCCGTCGGCAGCCGGAAGTCGGACGCCATCACGCCGATGACCCTCGCGTTGCGTCCGTTGATCGGCACATCGCGGCCGACGACCGTCGGATCACCGCCGAAGTGCCGCTGCCACAACCCGTAGCCGAGGATGACGACGTTCGGCCCGTTCGGCCGATCCTCCTCGATGGTGAAATTGCGGCCCAGGATCGGCTGCGCGCCGAGGATCGGCAGGATGCCCTGCTGGATCGTCGCGATGTGCACGCGCTCGGGGGAGTTCCCGTCGAACGTCGTGTACCCGTCGAAGTAGATGCCGACGTCGGCAAATGCCGGGACGCGCGCCTTCCATCCTTCCCATTCATCGTAGGAGAGCCACGTCTGGTCGAAGCCCTTCCAGGCGCTCCACACCATCGTCAGGCTCTGCGGGTCCTTATATGGAAGGGGCGTGAGCAGGACCTGTTTGACGACGCCGAAGAGCGTCGTCGTCGCGCCGATGCCCAGGCCGAGCGTGATCGCGGCGACGATGGTGAAGCCGGGCCGGCGCGCCAGGGACCGCGCCGCGAAGCGCACGTCGCTCGAGACGTCGTCGAACCACCGGGTGCCGCGCTCGTCGCGCACGTCGTCCTTGTGCCGCTCGACGCCGCCGAAGCTGCGGACGGCCAGCCGCCGCGCGTCCTCCTCCCGCATGCCGGCCTTCACGTTCCGCTTCGTCTCCATCTCGATGTGGAAGCGGACTTCCTCGGCCATTTCGCGCTCTTCCTTGCGCCGGCCGGTGAGCGAGCGAAGCGCCGATCCGATCTCATGATACCAGGCCATGGCGTCAGTCTCCCTGGAAGGCGAATCGAAGTACGCGGTTGACCGCGCCGGATGTCCGCTGCCACTCCGCGACTTCCGACTCGAGCTGTTTCACGCCTTCGCGCGTGATGGAGTAGAAGCGCGCCCGCCGGTTGTTGTCGGACGATTTCCACTCGGCGGAGATCCAGCCCCTTCGCTTCATCCGCTGCAGCGCCGGATACAGCGATCCCTGATTCACGTCGAAGACGTCGCCGCTGATCTGCCGCAGGCGAATGGAGAGTCCCCACCCGTGCATGGGCTCCACGGTCAGGAGCTTGAGGGTGAGCATCTCGAGGGTGCCCTGGAGCACCTCGGTCCGGCGGTCGGTTGTCATGCTCCTTTAGATGCCCAAAAGGAGCAAAACGTTCGCCCGCGGCTCAGTAAACGAAGGGAATCAGGCGCTTGCGTGTGGCCGTGAAGCGAGCGTAGGGCTCGCCGATGACCGTCAGCAGCGTCCTCTCCTCGACGGCGATCCGGTACGAATACACGAGATAGCTGCCGACCACCATCACGATGGTCGAAACCCAGTTTCCGAGGGCGAGGCCCAGCCCGAGGTTGAGGATCAGCCCGGCCGTATAGGAAGGGTGGCGGAGGTAGCGGTACGCGCCGCGGTCGACGACGGCCTGGTCGGACGTGGCGCGCACGTCGCCGGTGAACGAGGACCCCAGCATCCGGAAGCAGTGGCGGCGCAGCAGGCTGCCCGCGATGAAGACGGCGAGCCCGATGAAGAAGACGACCAGCTCGTGAGAAGGGGCTATCCGCCACGGCGTGCTTCGGGAAAGCCAGAAGCCCGCGAACGTGGCGAGGGACTGGCCGATGAGGATGACCTGCAGCGATCTCGAGTCGGACGACGTCTGGCGCTTACGGCCGCGACTGACGATCCCGAACTCCGGGATGTACGCCCAGACGAACACCGCCCAGAAGAGCAGCGAGTATGGCCACTGGAACGGAACGGGTCTGATCATGCCACCTGCAGTACGGTGGCCGGCCCGCGAGGTGTCAGCGACCGAAGCGGAGCTATCTCACTCCTCCCGCAGGGACAGGAGCGGCGCCACCCGCGAGGCCCGGAGCGCGGGCGCGAGCGCTGCGATCGCCGCGCTCGCGGCCAGGACGGCCACCGCTGTCGAGATCGAAGCCGGGTCGCTCGCCGTGACTCCGTAGAGCTGCGCCTGCAGCAGTCGCGCCGCCGCAAGCGCGGCGGGGACACCGACGATCATCCCGATCAGCACCAGCGTCATGGCGTCGCCGAGGACCATGCGGATCACATCGGAGCGCTGCGCGCCAAGCGCGACGCGCAGCCCGATCTCCGCGGTTCGGCGGGTGACGGCGTACGTCATCACTCCGTACAGGCCGACGGCGGCGAGAACGAGGGCGAGGAGCCCGAATCCCGTCGCCAGGCGAGCCAGCAAACGCTCCTCCGCGACCGAGTCCCGCATCAGGGTCGAGACCGTGCTCACGGAATTGTTCTTCATGCGCGCGTCGATGTTCGTGAGGGCGGTCCGGACCGCGGGAATGAGCGCCGCGGGATCGACGGTCGTCCTGATGATCATGCGCGCCGCTCCGGCCGGGTCGGCGGGTTGCTGCGCGAACGACATGTACATCCGGGCGCGAACCTGCTCGGTCAGGCTGTGATCCTTCACGTCCGCGACGACGCCGACGACGGTCATCGGCACCGTGTCCTGCACCGTCACCGTGCCGCCGATCGGATTGCGGCCCGCAAAGAATCTTCTCGCGAACGTCTCGTTGACCAGGACGACGTTCGTCGCTCCCCGCGCGTCCGCGCGTCCGATGTCACGCCCGCGAACCAGGCGCGCTCCGATGGACTTCACGTAGTCGGGCCCGACGTAGTCGGCCAGCGTGATGCTGTCGCCTGACGACCCGGTGTGGCCCGCGACGCCGACGGTGTATCCGGATTCCTGGCCCCAGAATATTCCGTTCTCCGAGAACGTGACGGCCACGACGCCGGGGATCGCCCCGAGGCGCGGAATCACGTCCATCGCCAGCTGCGTCAATCTTTCTCCGGTATAGCCATTCGGGACGCCATTGAGCTCGGCCACGATCAGGCGCTCGCGCGCCATGCCCGGATCGGCCGACTGCAGCTGGCGGAGGCTCTTCACGAGCAACGCGGCGCCGACCAGGAGCACCAGCGACAGCGCCACCTGCGCACCGATGAGCAGGCGGCCCAGCGGCATGCGCTGGCCCCGGGCGGATGCGCCTCCGCTCAGAATCGCTCCCGCTTTCGCGCGCATCGACGTCGCCAGATCCACGCGCGAGGCCCGAAGCGCTGGAACGAACCCGGAAAGAAGGACGGCAAATATCGCGATGCCCGCCGTGAATCCGAGGACGGGAAGGTCGATGCCGATGTCGAGCGGAAGCGTGCTACCGCCATCGGCGGCCATCTTCAGCAGGAGCCGACTGCCCCATACGGCGCCGAAGAGGCCGACCAGGCCGCCGAGCATGCCGAGCACCAGGCTTTCCGTCAGGAGCTGGCGAATGAGCCGGTCGCGGCCGGCGCCGATCGCCATGCGCACGCCCATCTCCTTCGATCGCGCGAGCGCGCGAGCGAGCAGCAGGTTGGCGACGTTGACGCAGATGATCAGGAGCACCAGGACGACGCCCACCATCATCGTCTTGAGCGGCGTCGCATAGCTGGCGCGCACCGCTGAGAATCCGCGAGCGCCGGAGCCGATCCTCACCTTTTCGTCGTCGGGCCGGAAGGCCTGCCCCGGCACCGGATGATCCATGATGCTTCGGATGATCGCCGGCTCGAGCACCGCCGTGACGCGCTCGAGGCTCACGCCTGGAGGGCGCCGGCCGATCGCGAGGAGCCAGTTCGTGGCGCGGTCGGACAGCATCTTCTGATTCGGCTCCAGGACCTGCTGCATCGTCACCGGAATCCAGATGTCGATGTTCCGCCCGACGATCTCACCGGTGAACCCCTGCGGCGCGACTCCGATGACGGTCATCGGATGTCTCGCGTTGCTCAGGTAGATCCGCTTGCCGATGACGTCCTCGGACGCGCCGAAACGCCGCTTCCACAGGTTGTAGCTGATCACCACCCAGGGCGTCGTGCCGACAGTGCGGTCCTCGCTGCCGTCGAAGACGCGCCCGAGCATCGCCGGCACTCGCAGGACCTTGAAGTAGTTCCCCGAGACGTACCGCGTATACTCGCCGCGCGGCGAATCTTCGTCGACGCTCGTTCGCAGCGTGAAGAACGGCGCCCGGCCCGAAGCGAAAATGTCGGGCATGACCTGGTTCTCGAGCAGGTCGCGGTACACGGGATACGAGAGCAGGTCGGCTGACGGGCTGCCGGTGATCATGCCGCCCGTTCGCGCCGTATTGCCAATGGCCACGAGATCGCCCGGGGAGTCGACGGGCAGTGGCCGGAGCAACACCGCGTTGACGAGCGTGAATATCGAGGTATTCGCCGCGATGCCAAGGCCGAGCGTCAGCACGACGATCGCGGTGAAGAGCGGATTGCGCCGCATCGTCCTCGCCGTGTAGGCAAGGTCCTGCCGGATTTCGTCGAAGAGGCTCATGCGATTCGTCGCTCGCTCCCGGTATTGGTCTTCGCTGATGCAGTCCTGGCGGACGCGCTCACGGTCCCCGAATTCGGCCATCGCCTGGATGCGCGCTGCGTCCGGAGAGAGTCCCGCCGCCACGAGACGCTGGACTTTCGTCTCGATGTGGAACGCGATCTCCTCGTCGACGTCGCGCGCGATGTGGCCGCGCCCGAGTCCGAGGTGGAACGCCCGGCGCTTCATGCGAGGCGAGGCGCCGCCGACGCGAGCGCCTTGGTCACGGCCCCCACGTAGCGCTCCCAGCTCGTCGTTTCCGAGCGGAGCTGCTGGCGGCCCGCCCGCGTCAGCTCGTAGTACTTCGCCTTGCGGTTGTTGTCGGAATATCCCCACTCGCTCGCGAGCCAGCCCTTTCGCTCGAGCCGATGCAGCGCGGTGTACAGCGGCCCTTCCTCCACGAACAGCGTGTCGTCCGTGACCATCTGGACCCACTCGGCCACGGCATACCCGTGGCGCGGGCCCCAGGACAAGGCCTTGAGGATCAGCAGGTCGAGGGTTCCCCGCAGCAGGCCACCATCCGGGTCCATCATCTCAGGCGTTCCCCTTTTGTTTAGAGGGATAGGATACTCGTCTGACACGCGGTTGGCGAGAACCGTTCATCCAGTGCAATCTTGGAGATGCAACGTCGCGAGATCCTGAAGGCCCTCGGGGCCGCAACGGCACTGGTCGTCCTCCCCGAGCACGAGGCGTTCGCCGCGTGGACGCGCCTGGCCTCCGGGCTCGCTTCCGGGAGCGCGCTGACCGACGGCAACCTGGCGCTCATCGGGGCCATCGCCGATACGATCCTGCCCCGCACCGACACACCCAGCGCGACGGACGTGAAGGTTCCCGCCTTCATCGACGTCATCGTGTCGGAGAACTACACGGACAACCAGCGCGCCTCGTTCATCGGTGCGCTGCCGCAGCTCGAGGCCGCGCTCGCCGGCCCCGACGGAACGGCGTTCGTCGCCATGGACCCCGAGCATCGTGCGGTGGCGCTCGGCGCGGTCGAGCGCGCGAACCGCCAGGTGCAGCCTCAGTCGACGTACTGGCGCCTGAAGGGCCTCGTCATCCACGGCTACTTCACGAGCGAGCCCGTCGCGAAGCAGGTCCTGCACTACAACATGATGCCCGGCCACTATGACGGCGCGGCGAAGGTGCGCGGATGACCATGGGAGATCCCTCGCCTCGCTCGGGACAGGCTTACGACGCCATCGTCGTCGGCTCCGGCATCAGCGGCGGCTGGGCGGCGAAGGAGCTGACGGAGCACGGATTGAAGACCCTCGTGCTCGAGGCAGGCGGGCCCGTCGATCCGAAGACCGACTACGTCGAGCACATCCCGCCCTGGGACATGCGCTACCGCGACATGGGCAATCGACAGCTCATGGAGAAGGACTATCCGATCCAGCGCGGCTGCTACGCCTGCGACGAGGTTGGCCACAAGTTCTTCGTGAAGGACGCCGAGAATCCGTACACGACGCCGGACGACGCGCCATTCCGCTGGTTCCGCGGCCGCCAGGTCGGCGGGCGCTCGATCACCTGGGGGCGGCAGGTCTATCGCTGGAGCGACCTCGATTTCGAGGCGAACGCGAAGGACGGCCATGGCAACGACTGGCCGATTCGGTACAAGGACATCGCGCCGTGGTACTCGCACGTCGAGCGCTTCATCGGCATCAGCGGCAACAAGGAAGGGCTGAGCCAGCTGCCCGACGGCGAATTCCTTCCCGGGATGCCCATGACGGTGGTCGAGCGCGACGCCAGCGCGAAGATCCGCAAGGCGTTCAATGGCGAGCGCGTGATGACGATCGGCCGATGCGCGATCCTGACGCAGCCGCACAATGGACGACTGCCCTGCCACTACTGCGGGAAATGCGAGCGCGGGTGCGTCACCCATTCCTATTTCACCAGCATCGGCTCGACGCTGCCCGCGGCGCGGGCGACGGGGAACCTGACGCTGCGCCCGCATTCAGTCGTGGCCGAGGTCCTGTACGACGCTAGGAAGGGACGCGCCACTGGCGTCCGCGTGATCGACGCGCAGACGAAACAGGAGCTCGAATTCACCGCGCGCGTCGTATTCCTGTGCGCGTCGGCCATTGAATCGACGCGACTGCTGCTCCTGTCGAAAAGCGCCAGCCACCCGGACGGACTCGGCAACTCGTCGGGCACCCTGGGCCGTTACGTGATGGATCACCACTATGGAAGCGGCGCCGGCGGACGCATGCCGGGCTACGAGGACTTCAAGACCTCGGGCAGCAGGCCGAACGGCATCTACATCGCCCGCTTCCGCAACGTGAAGACTGAGCACAAGGACTACCTGCGCGGTTTCGGCATGCAGGGTGGCTCGGGACGCAACGGCTGGAGCCGCGGCGGCAGCGCGCAGGGATACGGCGCGACGTTCAAGCAATCGCTCATCGAGGACATGGCGCCGTGGCGGCTCAGCGCCTCCGGCTGGGGCGAGACACTTCCCCACCCCGACAATCGTATTACGCTCGACGACACCGTGAAGGACAAGTGGGGCATTCCCGCGGCACGCATCGACGTCCGCTGGCGCGAGAACGAGCGGGCGATGGACAAGGACATGCAGACCGCGATGGCCGAGATGCTCGAGGCCGCGGGGTGCGTGGACATCGGGACCTATGGCTCGAACAATCCGCCGGGCCACTGCATCCACGAGATGGGCGGCGCCCGCATGAGCAAGACGCGCGACGAAGGTGTCCTGAACGCGTCGAACCAGGTGTGGGATGCGCCGAACGTCTTCGTGACCGACGGCGCCTGCATGGCGAGCAATGGCTGCCAGAATCCGAGCATCACCTACATGGCGCTCACGGCCCGGGCGGCGTCGCTTGCGGTCGGGAAACTGAATCGACGAGAGCTGTGACGTTCCCGACAATCCTGCTGGCGATGACGCTCTGGCAAACGACGCCGAGCGGTGGGGCCATCGCGAAGTTCGTCCCGCCAGTGCCGACGCCCGCATCGTTCATCTCCGACCAGCGGTCGGTCCTGACGGCTGACCAGCGTCAGCTCCTCGATGGACGCATCCGGGCCGTCCAGGGAGCCGGCCTGGGGGACATCGCCGTCGCGATCCTTCCGTCCATCGGCAGTTACGCCCCTCAACAGGTCGCGGTCGAGATATACCGGACGTGGAAAGTGGGTAGCGTCGCCGCGATCGGATCCGCGCATCGAAACGTCGGGGAGCTCATTCTGATCGTGCCGAAGGAGCTGGCGCCCGACAACAAGGGCCAGTGCTTCATCCTCACCGGCACGGGCAGCGAGGGCGTCATTACCGACGCGACGGCGGGCGCGATCTGTCGCGACTCGATCATCCCGCATCTTCGAAACCGGGACTACGTCGGAGCCGTCGCAGCGGGAATCGGCGGACTCGAGACGCGCCTGAGGGCGGATGCAGGCCTGACGACCACTCCGGCACCGGCAGCCCCACGGCCGTCGCGCCTCTCGGGAACCACGACTCAGAGCGATTCGCCCGCGGCGTCGATCGTCTTCTTCATCATCTTCGGGATTCTGATCGCGGGAATTGCGCTCCGCATCTACGCCCGAAAGCGGGCGCGCACCTGCCCGCGCTGCGGAAAGCGGATGCGTCGCCTGGATGAACAGGCCGACGACGCGAAGCTCGACCGCGCCCAGCGTCTCGAGGAGACCATCAAGAGCATCGACTACGACGTCTGGGTGTGCGAGTGCGGCGAATCCAAGGTGATCCCGTACCGTCGCTGGTTCTCGAAATACAGCGAGTGCCAGGAGTGCCACCGCCGGACCGCGTCGTCGACCTACTCGGTGATCGTTCCGGCGACGACGGTTTCAACCGGCATCGCCCAGAAGAACTTCTTCTGCCAGAACTGCAAGGCGTCGTGGACGGTTCAGATCATCCTCCCACGCATCACGCAGTCGTCCAGTTCCTCGTCGAGCGGCGGGGGTGGTGGTGGCGGCAGCTCGTTCGGCGGATCGGGATCTACGTCCGGCGGTGGCGGCGGCAGCAGCTACTAGAGGGCCGCCTTCGCCGCGTCGGTCAATCGCGCCATCGCTTCGCGATACGGGAACGGTCCGTAGCTGATCCTCGCCACGCCGGCCTTCACGAGCCGCTCACGCGGCGGCATGTCCGGATAGATCAGGACGTTCACCGGAAGCGTCGATTCGCGACAGATGCGCTCCATGAGCTTCTCGTCCCGAATCCCCGGCACGAACAGGCCGCTTGCACCCGCGGCGGCATACGCCTTCGCCCGGGCAATTGCATCATCGACGCGGCCCGCGTGCGTCGCGACATCGTTCCTGAGAAAGACGTCCGTTCGCGCATTGATGAAGAGGGGCACGCCCGTCGCGTCGGCTGCACGCCGGACCGCGCGAATGCGAGCCGACTGCTCCTCGACCGGATACATCGCGCCGCTGCCAATCACCTGGTCCTCGAAGTTGATGCCGACCACGCCGGCGCCGACCACGCGCTTGATGTTCGACTCCAGCGTCGCGCCGTCGCGCGCGTAGCCGCTCTCGAAGTCGAGCGTGACGGGGAGGTCGACTCCTGCAACGATGCGTCCGACGACGTCGATCACCCGATCGAGCGGCAGCTGCTCGCCGTCCTCGAAGCCGTTCGCGGCGGCCACCGACCAGCTGCCGGTGCCGATGGCCGTCGCGCCGGCGGCCGCGACGGCCTTCGCGCTGCCGACATCCCAGGCGTTGAAGATGACGACCGGGTTCCCCCGCGCGTGAAGCTTGGCGAACGCCTCGGCTCGTTGAGTCTGATTCATGGAGTCTTTCTCGCTCCCAGCGTGAAGGCGAGCAGCTCCGGGAGCGAATGGAGCTGGTCGATGTGGTCCGGTGCCGAGTTGCCGGCGTAGCCGAGGAGGTCGAACTGGCCCGCGTGCGCCTCGCTGAGCTGCTGCATGCGCCGCGGGCCCCACTTGAGCACCGGCGCGCGCTTCACCCCGATCGCGGCGAGAATCCAGTCCGCCGTCTCGGTGGTGCTTGCGAACGTACCGGGAAAAATCTCCGAGTGCGTGACGACGAAGCGCTTCTCGCCGCGCGTTGCGGCCCGCGCGAAAGCCGCGAACGCGGACAGGTTCGTGGTGTCGAGCGTGCCGCCGGCGGCCAGCGTCGTTCCTTCGGGGACGTAAGAGGTGTGCATCCCGTCGAGCAGCAGGACGGCGTCGACGCGGGCGAAGTGGCGCGGCTCGCGAAGGATGATCCGCACGGCGCCGTGGCCGGCCGAGAATCCGACCAGGACGACCCGACCCAGCCGCATGGGCTTCCCGAGCGCGCTCGAGACTTCACGCTGCACGCCGAGCAGCAGTGAGTCGAAGGCGGTCGGATCGGTATAGGGACGCTGGTATGCGCTCGATCCCGCGCCAAGGTTCACGACCGCGACCACCGTCGGAGCGCGGAGCGATTCGACAGCCTGGGCCGCGATCCAGCTGGCACCGAGGAAATGCACCACGAGGTCGATCGGCGCATCGCCGCGGACGCGGCGCGGAACGAACACCTCGACCGCCTTTCCGCCCGGCCCGTCGAACGATTTGAGGACGCCGTCGGGCGCGCGCTGCGTGAGTCGCTCGTGCGCTCGCGTCGTCTCCGCCATGGGCGACGGATTCTGCGCGGCTGGCGGCGGAGCCTGGGCCTGCCCGATGGCGAGGCGCGACGACGCGGCAAGGATGATCGCGCCGGAGCGCCAGACGGTCATCCCGTCATGATCGTCGCTCAGCGAACGGACTTCAAGTACAGCTCGCCACTCCCGATGTAGCCCGTCGCATTCCCGTAAACGAACCAGCGCCCGTCCGGCGACAGCGTGCAATCCGTCGGCGCCCAGAGATCCGCCGAGCCGATGACGCGCGCTTCGGTGTCGAGCTTGACGATCTCATGCCGTGCACTCGGCATTCCGGTGTAGCGCACCTGGACGACACCCACGCCATACCCTGCCGCGGTCGACCAGGCGCCGCAGACGCCGACGAACCCGTGCACTCCGTTCACGTGGATCGTACCGACGACTTTCGTCGAGCTCTCCTCGTCGGTCCTCGTCAGGAAGCGCAGCTCGCTCCGGCCGACGGTGTCGGAAGATGCGAATCCGAGCATCAGGGGATGGTCCCCGGCGAACTCCACCGCGAGCAGGCGCTCCCCCGGGATCGCGATGGTGCGCGCGTCTCCGCCGACGTCGGCGAGAGTGACGTGCGAGTCGAATTCGCTGAGAGGCCCGACCGTTCCGAAGACCACGCGAGTGCCCGCTTCGTCGACCGCGAGGGGCTGGCGAAAGTCCGGGATCGCCGGCAGCGCGCGGCGCGCGCCGGTTCCAGCCTCCAGCACCCACCAGCCCTTGTCGCGCACGACGACCCATTTGCCGTTTCGCGAAACCGCGAACTGCACTGCCGTCACGAGGGCGACATCGTCGCCGCCCACGCGAGACAGCACATCGCTCTTGCTCATCGACTGCGTGTAGAAGATCGAGCCGTTGCCGCCGGCGAGGACCTGCAGCCCGCCGTCGATGGTTTCCAGCGGCGTCTTGAGGCCGCTCTCCAGGTTGAAGCGGACCAGCGTCGTCGGCAGGACGTTCGGCCGGTCGGGCAGGAACAGCCCGGCGTTCGTGTCCCACGCGATCTGCGGGAACATCCCGTCACTCTGCGGCGCCGCGAACGGCAGCTGAATCCCCGGCTCCGCCTGCGAGAGCGGCTCCGATGCCGGCCCGATCGCACCATCCGGGTCGCATGCGGCCACGCCGACGAGGAGAATGAGGAGGCGTCTGGTCATGGGCCCAGGCTATGGTGTCGGGGTTAGCTGCCCGTCACCCAGGCGTCAGTTGGCTGTGAGGCCGGCCGTTCGGGCGTCAAAGCGCCCGAATCGAAGGTTGCTGGCGCGACGCGCCTGTCACACCTTGAGGGCGTCCCCCGAAAGATGGAGTCCGGATGCCCCTGTTCCCGACCCGCCCGTCCCGGCTCGCAGCCGCCCTGATCTTCGCGACCATGGTTCCGGCGGGCCTCGCCTATACCGTTGAGTGGGGCGACGCCCACGCGGCCGATCCCACGTATGCCGAAGACGTTGCGCCCATTCTCTTCCGCAACTGCGCCGGCTGCCATCATCCCGGTGGAATCGGGCCGTTCTCCGTCCTGAACTACGACACGACCGTCGCGTACAAGGATGACATCCGCGACGCGGTCGGCGAGGGCGTGATGCCGCCATGGCATGCGACCGGCGCGCACGGCGTATTCCGCAACGACCGCCGGCTCAGCGATCAGGACAAGAAGACGATCCTTCGCTGGATCGAAACCGGCGCCAAGCGCGGGGACATGAAGCGTCTGCCGCCGGTGCCGAGCTTCACGTCGGCCTGGGCGCTCGGCGATCCCGACGCCGTGGTCGCGATGACGGAAGAATTTCCCGTGCCTGCATCGGGCACCGTCGAATATCAGTACTTCCAGGTGAAGACGAACTTCGCCGAGGATCGCTGGGTGCAGTCGATCGAGATCATGCCGGGCGAGCGCGAGGTCGTGCACCACGTGCTGGTTTACGCCTACGTACCTCCGTCAGCCGCCGCCCCAGCGCCCGTGCAGACCGGCGCGGCTTCTGGCGCTCCCCCGGCGGTCGCGGCGCCGCCACTCTTCATTCGCAGCCAGAACGAGCAGATCGAAGATCCGCCGCGTCTTGATACGCTGCATCCGCCGCCGCAGCGAATGGGCTCGCTGGTCGCGACGTACGTGCCCGGCACGCGCGCGATCGAATTCCCCGAGGGCACCGCGCTGCGGCTCCGTCCGGGGACGGTCCTCACGCTCCAGATGCACTACACCGCGCACGGCCATGCGATGACGGATCGCACGAGCATCGGCTTTCATTTCGCGAAGGCGGCGCCCGACGAGGAGATTCGCGCCTCGCAGTTCCTCAACGGCAAGTTCACCATTCCGGCGGGCGCGGCGAACGTCGCGATCCCCGCCGAGCTCGGATTCGGGCGCCCGATTCGGATCTGGGGGATCATGCCGCACACGCATCTTCGCGGCACGCGGTGGAAGTACGAGCTGCAGAAGCCGGACGGCACCTCCGAAGTCATCCTCGACGTGCCGAAGTACGATTTCAACTGGCAGACCTACTACATGTTCGCGAAGCCCCTCGACCTCGCGCCGGGCTCGAAGATCATTTCGACCGCGTGGTACGACAACTCGCCGGGGAACAAGAGCAATCCGGACCCGACGAAGGACGTGCATTGGGGCGACCAGACGTGGGAGGAGATGCAGTACACTGGATTCCTGTACAGCATTCCGCGGCGTCCCTGACGCCTGAACTGAAAAGGGCCCCGGTCGCTCCGGGGCCCTTTCTCTTTATCAGCCGCCAACTTTCGCGACCGGCCCGCCGCTCCCGTAGTCCATCACGCAGCGCCACCGTCCGTCGGCGCCTTTGCGCCACACCGTGATGTAGCGCGCGACCTCGGTGACCGGTTTGCCCTTGGCATCGGGCATCGTCATCGAGTTGCTGCCGTAGGTGTAGCCCATGTCGCCGGACTTCGACACGACGGCGCTGTCGGGAGTCCAGGAGATCTTGAACCCGGGAACGGACATGGAGCTCTTCACCATTCCGATCAGGGCCGCCTTGCCGGCGACCATCGGCTGGCCGGGCATCGCGACGCGGGCATCATCGGTCCAGTAGGTCACCACGCTGTCGGCTGACGCTCCGCCACCGGCGGCCGCTGACCACGCGCGATCGGCGGCGAGCAGGGCCTGCTCTTCCTGGGCGACGTCGACGGTGGGCGCGCGTTGACACGCGGCGAGTGACAACAGCAGTGCGCTGCACAAGGCGGCTCTGGACATGGTGCGTCTCCGGTCGGGGGCTCGGCGGGAAAGCCGCCAAGTGCAACGACCCAAGCTGCCGGTTGCGGGAGTCGAAAGCGAGCGCGATGCCGACAATTGTCTCCCGAAAAAAAAGGCCCCGGTCGCCCGGGGCCCTTTTCACTTCACCAACCGCTACTTCTTCGCCGGCACGTCGTTCCAGTTGATGATCGAGTTGAACACCATGTTGAACTCGCCATGGTGGCGTTCATCCCGAGGAGCTCAGCGACGAGGGACCTCCAGAGTCAGGGCTTTTTGGTTGGAACATCGTTCCAGTTGATGATCGAGTTGAACACCATGTTGAACTCACGGTGGTGGCGTTTATCCCGAGGAGCTCGGCGACGAGGGACCTCCAGAGTCACGGTTTTTTGGTTGGAACATCGTTCCAGTTGATGATCGAGTTGAACACCATGTTGAACTCACGGTGGTGGCGTTTATCCCGAGGAGCTCGGCGACGAGGGACCTCCAGAGTCACGGTTTTTTGGTTGGAACATCGTTCCAGTTGATGATCGAGTTGAACACCATGTTGAACTCGCCGTGATTTTGCCAGCGGTACACCGGGTTGTTCGCGAACATGATCACGCGGCCGTTGCCGTTGTTCGCCTGCGGAATGTCCACCGCGAAGGCGCGTCCGCGGAGGTTGTCGGCCCCGGTCATCACGCCCGACAGCACGCTCGCGTCACCACCGACGAACTGCGCGAGCACGTTGCCCTGGTCGGCGACGCCGACGCGGAACAGTTGCTGGCCCTGGCCGAACTTGATCGGGATGATCTTCTTGTCCCATCCATAGAAGACCGGGTGGTCGGTCCGCACGATCTCGGCCTGGATGAGCGGCTTCTGCGCCTGGACACCGGTTGCCGGCTCGTAGTCCACCGTGTGCGCCCAACCCATGTCGATCGGGAGACGGACGCCTGATGCCGCGATCAGCGTTCCGCCGTCGGTGAGGAACTTCGACAGCGCGTCGAGGCCGGCCTGGCCGAAGCCGCCGGACATGTCGTCCGTCTCGCCATACATGCCGAGGAACTTGTACTTGTCGGACTTCTTGTACGGCTGCGGCTTCGCGGCCGGCGTCGCCATGGCGCTCGCCTTGGAGATGCCCTGCGCCGCCATGATGATCACGTCGTAATCCTTCTTCAGATCACCCTTCGCGACGCGCTCCTTGTAGATCAGGTCGAACGGCACGCCGAACTGGTCGAGCGAGAAGCGATACCAGCCGAGCTCCTGCGTGCCGCCCCAGTTGGAGTAGATCGCGACGCGGGGGACGTCCGCATCGTGCGACGCGACCGTCGGCGCGGCGGAAAGCATCCCGGCCTTGAGACCGAGCTTCTCGACCTGGGCGCGGGCGTTCGCCATCGCAGATGCGTCGCTGATGATGAAGCTGCCGGCCGGATACGTCATGCCGCCGTCGGTGAATGACGCTTCGGCAATCTTCATCGGCACGTTCCGCAGCGCGTAGCGGAACGTGATCATGTTGTTCGAGCCGTTGTGCGCGACGGCCATGCCCGCGCTGCCCGACCCGGACACCGTGCCCTTCACCTCAGCCTTCGTAACGGGCGTCGTCGCGACGGTCAGAATCGCCTTGTCGTCGACCTGCTTCATGTCCACGTCGAACGCCCAGTTCATCGACCAGCCGGAATCGTCGTAGGTCGTGAGCGCGGGATCCGGGTAGTCCTGCTTCTCGAGCAGGTTCTTCGCGAGACGCCCGTAGGGCTGATTGAGCTTCACGACGTACGATCCGGCCGGGAACGTCTCGGTGCCGATCTTCGCTTCGGCGTTCAGCGTGCCGACCTCGATCATCTGCGCGCGGAGCACATTCACCAGCGCGGCGACGCGCGTCATGTCCTTCTGCATCGGGAAGACGTACGCCTGCACGCCCCCGTTGTCGGTCGCGTTCAGCGAGTTCTTCGTCTTCGTGTAGAAGTTCTCGATGACGAGGTTCGGGAACATCGCCGTCAACTGAAGCGCCGACAGCACTCCGGTCTGCATGTAGTTGGTGTTCATGCGGCGCGTGAAGTTCGCCGGCATGTCCGCCGGAATCGGGATGCCGCGATACCATTCGCGCGGCTGACCACCACCGCGACCGGTCGGAACCGTCGCGCGGCCACCTCCTCCGCCACCGCCCGCCGGCGGACCACCTCGGCCAGCCGCTGGAGGCGCACCGGCGCCGCGACCACCAGCGTCGCCACCACGACCGGCGGCAGTCGAGTCTCCGCCGCGACCGCCACCGGCACCACGGCCCCCTGTTCCCCGTTGCCCGGTCCCTGTTGCCTGATTGTCATTGCCGGACTGGGTCTCGTACATCTTCATCAGGCCATTGTGATTGTACGCGACGGAGCCGAGGTAACCTGGCGACCATCCGTCCATGAAGGCGTGGGTGTACACGCCCGGCATCCCGAACTTGTTGAACTGCGAGAGCTCGAAGTTCGAGAACCACGGCAGCTCCGAGAACAGGAGCGGATCGAGGTTCGGGTTCTGCGGCGGACCGCCCGAGTAGGTGTAGAGCAGGGTCAGGGACTCGTGCAGGTCGTGCATGATCGGCGGATGCGCGGTGTGATACCAATCGGTGATGGCGCGCATCTGCATCTGCGACAGGTTGATGTCGCGATTGTTGTCATGAAAGACGTACTTGCCCCAGTACGGCAGGCCGCCGATGCCACCCCCGCGGCCGCCACCACCGGCGCCGCCAGCCGCCGTCGTGTCCTGTTTCTCGATGCCGAGATAGAACCAGTCGACGTTCCGATCGCGGCCGTCGGCATCGGCCACCGGCGTGATGGAGACGTAGACGTTGTTGCGGATGTTGGTGATGTACGGCGACGTCTCCGCCACCAGGCGATAGGCCAACTCCATCATCATCTCAGACGGCCCCGTCTCGCCGGAGTGCAGTCCGCCCATGAAGTGATACTGCGGCTTCGTCGAGTTGATCAGCGCGTGCGCCTGGGCTTCGCTGAGTCCGCGCGGATCGGCGAGCTTCGCGAGGTTGGCCTTGTTCTGCGCCAGCTTCGCCATGTTCTCCTCGGAGGAGATCCAGACCACGACGAGCTCGCGGTTCTCGTCCGAGCGCCCGATGGTCTCGATCTTCACCCGATTCGGCGCGGCCTTCTCGAGCGCCCGGTAGTACCTCAGGATGTCCGCATAGTACGTCAGCTTCTTCGGCGCGCCGATGTGGTAGCCGAGCACGGACTTCGGCGTCGGAATGCCGGCGGCGAGCGGCAGGTGGTCGACGAGCGGGCTGCCGTACTTCGTCTCGCGCGTCCACTCGAGATATGACTTCGCGAAATCCTCATCCATGCGCTGGCGGGGATCTCGGAACTCGACGGCGGCGGCTTGCGCGCCAAGTGACGAAGCCGCGACCATGAGCGCCGCGGCGGCGAGTCGGATACGTGCTGACATCAGGGGCTCCTTCAGGTGGGAAAAGCGGTCCCCGAAGTTATCACCCCGACAGCCACGCCGCGATTTGGGTGACGAGCGCTTCGACGGGCCGCGTACCATCCACGCGAAGGGCGGTCGTCGACTCCTCCAGCGTCGCCAGCTGCGAATCGAGAAGGGACGCCGGCATGAAGTGTCCATGACGATGCCGGAGGCGCTCCCGCAGCACTTCTCGTGGAACATCGAGCTGCACGAAACGAACGGCGTCGGAGTCCTGGCCCGCCAGGACGCTCCTATATGAATGCTTGAGTGCCGAACAGGCGATCACCGCGTGACCGCCGGATGCGAGGATCTCATCGATCCGCCTGCGGAGGGCCGCGAGCCATGGCGCGCGATCGGCATCGGTCAGGGGATGCCCCGCCGCCATCATCTCGATGTTCGCGGCCGGATGGAAATCGTCGCCTTCGATGAACTCCCAGCCGAGCCGGGTGGACAGCGCGCGGCCCACGGTGGTCTTCCCCGCTCCGCTGACCCCCATGACGATCACGACGGCGGGCTTTCTCATGCCCGACCGCCCGCTGGACCGGTGCGGTTTCTGCGAGGACTGTGGGCGATGAAGGCGCTGACCATACGGCCCGGACACTCCGGGTCGCTGCGAATCGACGAAGTTCCCGATCCAGCCCCCGAGAGCGCGACGCTGCTGGTCCGTGCACTCGCGGTGGGCGTCTGTGGCACCGACCGTGAGCTCATCAGCGGCCAGTACGGCTCGGCTCCATCAAGGCGCGACCGGCTCGTCATCGGCCACGAGTCACTCGGGATCGTCGAAGAGGCTCCCGGTGACTCGCCCGTTAGAATCGGCGACCTGGTGATTCCGTTCGTTCGCATGCCGGATCCGGTCCCCTGCGACTGCTGTGCCGCCGGCGAGTGGGATCGCTGCCGGAACGACAGGTTCACGGAGCACGGGATCCGCGCGCTCGACGGCTTCGCACGCGAGCGATTTCGGGTCGCGCCCGACCGAGTCATCGTCGCCGACCAGTCCCTCGGCCTCACCGCGGTACTCGGCGAGCCGGCCAGCGTCGTCGCGAAGGCGTGGGCGGTCGTGGACAGCGTCACGCGCGATGCCTGCTGGACTCCGCGTCGCGCGCTCGTGACGGGCGCCGGTCCGGTGGGTTTGCTGGCGGCGTTGATCGGCAGGCAGCGCGGACTCGACGTTCACGTCTTCGATCGGGCCGTCGATGGGCCCAAACCCGATCTCGCCCGCCGACTTGGAGCCACATGGCACAACGGATCCTTTGAGGAGCTGCCGACGGATTTCGACGTCGTGATCGAATGCACGGCCGCTCCGATGATTGCGATGCGGTCGGCCTCACGCACGGCGCCGAACGGCGTCGTCTGCCTGGTCGGCGTCGCCGAGCACCGGCCGCCGATTTCGCTCGACGCAGCTGCCGTCAACGACCTCCTGGTGCTCGGCAACCGGATCGTCGTCGGCTCGGTGAACGCGAACCGCTCGCACTACCAGGCGGGCCACACCGCGCTGCAGCGTGCCGAGCGCGGGTGGCTCGACAGCTTGATCACGCGCCGCATCCCGTTCGCGGAGTCTCTCGGCGCGTTCGATCCAGCGATCAACGACGTGAAGACGATCATCGTCTTCGACCGCGCCGAAGAGGCGTTTCGCTGATGCCGTCGACACCGATCGAGGACTACGCGCTGATCGGCGACTGCGTGACCGGCGCGCTGGTCTCGCGCGGTGGATCGATCGACTGGCTTTGCCTGCCCCGCTTCGATTCACCCGCCTGTTTCGCGGGCCTCCTTGGAGAGCCCAGGCATGGCCGTTGGCTCATGGCGCCGCGCGACGACTCCCCAAGAGTCGCGCGCAAATATCGTGGCGACTCGCTCATCCTCGACACCGAATTCGAGACCGCCGACGGCGCCGTTCGCGTGACGGACTTCATGCCGCCCGGCGGCGAGAACGCCGACGTCGTTCGCGTCGTCACCGGCCTGCGCGGCCGCGTCGCGATGCGCACCGAGCTCGTGATCCGGTTTGACTACGGCTCGATCGTGCCCTGGGTCAGTCGCCTTGACGACGGACGCCTTCGCGCGATCGCCGGTCCGGACATGCTCACCCTGAGCTCCGACGCGGAAGTGCACGGCGAGTCGTTGACGACGGTCGGCGAGTTCGAGATCGCCGAGGGGGATTCCGCCTGCTTCGTCCTCACCTGGTCGAAGTCGCACCTCGCGGCGCCGCGGCCCATCGATGCGCTGGCCGCGCTCGAGGCCACCGAGGAATTCTGGAAGGACTGGAGTGGACGCTGCACCTACAAGGGCGAGTGGTGGGACCCGGTCATGCGCTCCCTCGTAACGCTCAAAGGACTCACGTACAGCTCGACAGGGGGTATCGTGGCGGCGCTGACAACGTCCCTTCCCGAGCAGATCGGCGGGCCGCGGAACTGGGATTACCGCTTCTGCTGGATTCGCGACGCCACGTTGACGCTGCTCGCGCTCATGGACGCCGGGTACTACAACGAAGCGGCGGCCTGGCGCGACTGGATGCTTCGCGCCGCCGCGGGGAGCCCGGAACAGGTGCAGATCATGTACGGCGTCGCGGGCGAAAGACTCATTGGCGAGTGGGATGTGCCGTGGCTGCCAGGCTACGAAGGCTCGACGCCGGTGCGGATCGGCAACGCGGCGCATACCCAACTGCAGCTCGACGTCTACGGCGAGCTCATGGACGCGATGCATCAGGGCCGCAAAGGCGGGATGAAGGAAAGCGTCGACTCGTGGCGGCTCCAGAGCGCGCTGACCGACCACGTCTGCCGGATCTGGGAAACGCCCGACCGGGGAATCTGGGAAAGCCGCGGCGAGCCGAAGCAGTTCACGCACTCCAAGGTGATGGCCTGGGTCGCGCTCGACCGCGCCATCAAGAGCGCCGAGGGGTTCTCGCTCGAGGCGCCGATCGACGACTGGAAAAGGGCGCGTGAGCGCATTCGCGCCGACGTGCTCGCGCAGGGCTACAGCAGGAAGCTCGGCACCTTCACCCGCAGCTACGATTCCGTTGGCGTCGACGCGAGCCTGCTGCTCATTCCGCTGGTTGGGTTCCTTCCGCCGGACGATCCGCGCGTTCGCGGCACCATCGACGCCGTCGAGCGCGAGCTGCTTGTCGACGGCTTCGTCCTGCGATACGACACAAGGACCGCGGGCGACGGCCTTCCGCCGGGCGAGGGCGCCTTCCTCGCGTGCAGCTTCTGGCTCGCGGACGCCTACATGCTCGTGGGCCGGCACGACGATGCCCGCCGGATGTTCGAGCGACTGGTCTCGCTCAGCAACGACGTCGGGTTGCTCGCCGAGCAGTACGATCCGCGATCGAAGCGGCAGCTGGGAAATTTTCCGCAGGCATTCTCCCACGTCGCCCTCGTGAACACTGCCCTCAACCTTGGCCACGAGGCGACCGGCAAGTCACCCAAGCCGGCGAGACAGCGTGGAAATCGCAACGGGAACGGCGATTCCTGATTTGTGCGCCAGGTGACTGGCCGGTAGCGACCGAAGTCGCTGCCGGAGAGCCTGGCGGGGCGAACATTTCAGTGGCTCCGATGCGGGAGGCCAACCGGAAGACCCCCCTTGGCCGCACCCTCCGATGTTCACCTCCCAGCTTCGCTTCCTCTTTCTCGCCCGGCTCCGCTCCTTCGCGGCCTACTGGACCGTCGCCCGCTGGACGCTCCTGCTCTGGGGTGCCCTCAACGGCTTTGGCACCGGATTACTCGGACAGGCTCGTCGAATCTCGCGGCGCATGCCTCGGGTCTCGACTCCCGGCCACTAATCCGACCGAAGGGCTCGCACCGGATCCACACGCGTCGCGCGGCGGGCTGGGAGGAGCGACGCCAGCAGGGCTACCAGCAGGAACAGCACCGGCACACTGACGAAGGTGAGCGGGTCCGTGGCGCTGACGCCGTAGAGAAAGGCGCCGAGCGGTTTCGTGGCCCACACCGCGGCAACGACCCCGACGACAGCGCCCGCGCCGGCCATGACCGCCCCGCGCCGTACCACCATGGCCAGCACCGTCGCCGAGGAGGCGCCGAGCGCGATGCGCACGCCCATCTCCTGCGTTCGCTGGCTGACGAGATACGACATCACGCCATAAATCCCCACCGCCCCGAGGAGCATCGCCGCGATCGCGAACAGGCCGACGATGATGAGCATGAAGCGGTCGCGCTGGACCGAGAGGCCGATGATCTCATCCATCGGGTGCACGTCGCTCACGGCGACCGTGCGATCCGTCTCCCGGACGATCTGGCGGATCGCCGCCGCCAGCGCCCGTGGGTCGCCCTTCGTGCGCGCGATGATCCACATCTCCGGGCCCGTCATCCGCGACCGCTGCTGCCACGGCACGTAGATGCTCGTATTGGCGGTGTCGCGCAGGCTGTCCTGCCGCACGTCGGGAACCACGCCGACGATCGTGATCCATGGGCTCGGCCACGGATAACCGATGCGCTTCCCAATGGCGCTCTCGTTCGGCCAGTACTTCTTCGCCGTGCTCTGACTGACCATCGCGACCGGATTTGCCGCGGCAACGTCGTTGGCATCGAACGCCCGGCCTTCCCGCACCGGGATCTGCATCGCGGCGAAGTAATTCTCCGTCACGGCCTGGAAGTGACTGACGTCGGGCAGCGGCTTGCGTCCGTCTTCCCACAGGCCCTGGACGCGAGGGGCGATGCCCCACACTGGTGTCGCGATCGGCAGCTTGTCGACGGCGGCGACGGTCTGGACTCCCGGAATCGCGGCAAGTCGTCCCATGACCGACTTGTAGAACGCCGTCACGCGGTCGGGCTGCGTGACGTCGTCGAGATTGATTCGATACGATGCGCTCGGCGGCGAGATGCGCGCGACCATCAGGCGACCCGCCTGATAACCCGGCTCCACCGACCGCAGCTCGACGAAGCTCCGCACGAGCAGCTGCGCGCCGATGACGAGCATGACCGCCAGCGCGACTTCGGCGGCCACGAGAAATCCGGCGAGCCGATGATGCCTGGCCCCCGGCGTCGATCGACGACCCATCGTCCCCACCACGCCCGTCACGGCAGATGCCGTCGCGCGCACCGCCGGCACGATGCCGAAAAGGAGTCCCGTGACGATGGCGACGCCTGCAGTCACGAGCAGCACGGTACCGTTCACCGAGATTTCGGAGACGCGCGGAATCCCGGCCGGCATCACCGAGACGAGCCATCGCACGGTGACGAGGGCGAGCAGCACGCCAAGGGCCCCGCCGATCGACGAGAGCAGGATGCTCTCGGTGACGAGCTGGCGGATGAGCCGCCCGCGTCCACCGCCGACGGCGGCCCGGACGGCCAGCTCCCGCTCGCGGGCCGTCGCGCGGGCGAGCAAGAGGTTCGCGACGTTCACGCACGCGATGAGGAGCACGAGGCTCACGCAGCCGAGCAGGAGCCAGAGCAGGTTCCGGGGCGCGCCGACCATGCGCTCCTGCAACGGCGAGAGCTTGATGTCGAGCCCGTATTTGTCGCCCGGATCCCAAAGCGGATTGAGTCGACGCATCGCCGGCCAGGTCTTTCGCGCGTCGGCGATCCCGGCTTCGACGGAAATCCCCGGCTTCACCCGGCCGATGAAGTACCCGCTCGGCACCGCCCAGTGCGCGCCGACATTCGCGGGATTGAACGTGACGGGGAGCCAGTACTCCGTCGTGCTGGCGGGGAAGCGAAAGTCCTCCGGCATGACGCCGATCACCGTATGCGGGACTGCCTCGATGAGGATTCGCTTGCCGATGACGCTCGCCGCGCCGCCGAACTGGCGCTGCCAGAGCTGATGCGACAGGACGACGACGTAGTTCTTTCCGATCGTGGAGGCGTCGTCGCCGAACGTGGTGCCGAGCTGTGGCGAAACACCGAGCGTGCGGAAGAGGTTGGGCGTGACCGCGGCGCCGTTGAGACGCGTGACGTCGGTCCCGCCACCGAAGTCGACGGCGAACTGGCGAGCGCCGTACGCGGCGACCTCGCTGAAGGCGTGAAGGCGCTCCCGCAGTGCCAGGAACTCGCCTCCCGATCCGGCGCTGAGGCTGACCAGCTCCTCCGGCCGCTCATATGGCAGGGGCCGCAACAGGAGCGCGTTGACGATGGAGAAAATCGCCGTGTTGGCGCCGATCCCGAGCGCAAGCGTGAGGATCGCCGCGGTGGCGAACCCCGGCGCGCGGCGCAGCGACCTCCATCCGAACCCGATATCCTGCGCCAGGTCGGCGAGGAACTCGCGGCGCTCCGCGCGCGTGACCTTCGACCGGTCGTGGTCGACGAGCGTCTCGCGCACGGAGTCGACGGCGCCGAACCGCTCGAGCGCCTCCTGCCGGGCCTCCTCCGGCGACATGCCGCGACGGATGTTGTCTCGCACGCGCATGTCGATGTGGAAGGAGAGCTCGTCATCGACGTCGGCGGGGATGTCGGGCTTCGCGAGCCGCAGATAGCGACGCCAGCGGGGAACCTGCCTCATGCGAGCGCCGGCGCCGCGCGCAACACGCGGGTGACCGCCTGGGAGTAGCGAAGCCAGACCGCCGCCTCGTTGCGCAGGTGCTTTCGACCGTCGCCCGTGATCTCGTAGAACCGCGCTCGGCGATTGTTCTCAGAGAGGCCCCACTCGGAGGTGACGAGTCCGCGATCCTCGAGCCGCCGCAGCGCCGGATAGAGTGAGCCTTCCTCGATCTTGAGCACGTCACCGGTGGTTTCTTCCACCCAGCGCGCGATCGCATAACCGTGCGCGGGGCCGAGCAGCAGCGACTTCAGGATGAGAATCCCGAGCGTGCCCTGGAGGAGATCACCTGGATCCTGTCGCAACGCCATAGTCTACCCTTGGCAAGAGTATGGGAACTTCCCCTGTCGAGACTATGGGACACAGGATCCGAAAGTTTCGTTCGGTCCGGCTATGGCGCGATGGTGTCGGGCTTTGCCATGGCCGAGTCGGCTCGCTTGCGGGCGGCGTTGAGGGAATCGGCCGCGGCCTGCGCCTTGTTGATGGCGCTCGCGCCCGGCACGCCCGACGCGCCGAACACGCTGTCCTTCTGCCGCTGCGTCATGGTGTCTCGGTTATTGCCGCCGGTCTTCTTCGACGAGCACGCGGCGAGCACGACGAGAGTCAGGCAAAGAGCGTTACGCATGTTGAACCTCGGTTGGTACGGAGATTGATGGCCCTGACCGGACCCCCAGCTGAGAGGAACAATGTCCGATCGCGATCGCCTGTCTGAAAGGAACGTCGGCCGGCCCGAAAATGATGTGTCCCGTTCCACAGAATCCGCCAGAATCGAGCGTTTCGCGGCGGACGACCGCGGCGGCTCACGGGACGGGGAGCGGCTGGAGCCCGGCGAACCCGGCGATCGAGATCAACTCGACAACGACGGCGGCCGGACTCCGTCCCGGAGGTAGTGAAACAGTGAAGAGTGAAGAGTGAAGAGTGGAGAGTGCCTCTCCACTCTCCACTCTCCACTCTCCACTCTCCACTCTCCACTTATCCAACAGGCGCCCTGTTTCGAATCACAATAGGCGCCATTCCCTTCCCTCGAAGGAGCCCGTTCAGGGCCTCGAGGTCCTTCGACAGGAGCTGATCGAGCGCGTTCAGGTGCGTCTTCAGGTCCTGGCTGAGGATGCCCTGCACTTCCACCGACTGCGCGGTCGGAGCGAAGTCGCTCCCCGAGATTCCGCCCTGGAGATAGTTGAGCTTCGACAGCAGCTTCGCGCCGAAGCGCACGCCGTCCTGGCCCTGACCCGTCAGGCGCAAGTCGACGAGGTTCATCTCGAGATCCGTCATCTTCTTGTGCAGCGCGTCGGCCGCCGACTTGATCGCCGCGTCATTCGCGATGCGTCCGACGGAGTCCAGCGCGACGCGCGCATCCTCCATCTTCATGACCGCGTTCGCCCCGGCGTCCATGTCGTTCCGGATCGCGATCAACGCCCGCGTCTGCGCGAGAATCTCGGCCTCCGTGCCGCTCGAGTTCGGATCCTTGCGAACGACCGCGGGCTGCGTGAGCGAAGTCCCGTTCACGGTGAGGCGAACCGTGTAAGTCCCCGGCGGAGCCAGGATGGCGAGCGTTCCCGTGCCCGGCGCGACGCGATTGGCGGGAATGTGCGGCGAATAGATCGGCGACGTGCGCAGGCGCGTCTCGATGCTCGGGCTGTGGCGGAGGTCCCAGTACGCGCGATTGATGCCCGCCGAGTTGGGACCGTTCATCGTCCGCAGCACCGTGCCGCGCTCGTCGAGAATGTCGATGCGTGGCGCCGCGCTGGCCGGCGCCTTCAGGTAGTACGTGACGGCCACGCCGTACTGCGGATTCGCTCCGGTCGTCGGATCATCGTAGGTCGTCGACGGGGCCGTGATCGGACGGAAGCGATACGCCGGGTGCAGCGTGAAGAGATGCGCGTCCTTCGCCGCGATCGCCGGCGTGAGCTCACGCAGCGCCCCGATGTCGTCCATGATCCAGAACCCGCGTCCGTAGGTCGACACGAGCAGGTCGTCGAAATGCTCCTGGATCATGATGCCGGAGACCGGAGCCGCCGGCAGGTTGTTGTTGAGCGACATCCAGTTGTCGCCCTCGTCGTAGCTGACGTAGATCGCGTTTTCGGTGCCGAGGTAGAGCATGTTGCGCCGCTTCGGGTCTTCGTAGATGACCTTGGCGTAGCTCAGCGTGCTCACCGGGATGCCGTTCACGATCTTCTTCCAGGTCTGCCCCGCGTCCTTCGTGCGATACACGTACGGGTCGCGCCCATTCACCTGGTGGAAGTCCACGGTGATGTACGCGGTGTTCACGTCGTACTTCGACGGGACGAGGCTCCGCACCGAGCCCCAGGGCGGCAGGTCGGGGATGTTCTTCGTGAGGTTGGTCCAGGTCTTCCCGTTGTCCTTCGTGAGCTGAACGAGTCCGTCGTTCGTCCCCACCCAGATCATTCCCTTCTGGATCGGAGACTCGGCGATGCCGTACACGACGCCGGCGTACTCGACGCCGATGTTGTCGGGGGTGAGACCGCCGGAGCTGCCCATCTTCGAGCGGTCGTTCAGCGTGAGGTCGGGCGAGATCACTTCCCACGACTGCCCGCCGTTCATTGTTCGATGAACGTGTTGAGACCCGACATACACGGTGTTGTGGTCGTGCGGCGAGATGTGCAGCGGCGCATCCCACACGAAGCGGTACTTCACGTTCTCGGCGGGGCCGTTCAGCTGCGCCGGCCACACCTCTACGTTGCGGAGCTGGCGATTGTTCTCGTCGAAGCGCACGACGATGCCGCCGACCATGCCGGAGCCGGATGCCGTGGACCACACGAGCTTGGAATTCGTCGGATCGGGCGTCGCCCATCCGGACTCTCCGCCGCCCACCGAGTGCCACATGCCGCGCGAGATGCCGCCGCCACGTCCGCCGCCGCCACCACCCGCGCCGACGCGCGAGTTGGACGGTCCTCTATAGGAAGGCTCGTCCTGTTTGTTGCCCAGCACGTTGTACGGGATTTCGTTGTCGACGGTCACATGGTAGATCTGCGCGTTGAGCAGGCGCTGCTTGTACCAGGTGCGTCCGCGATTCTGCGTGATTGAAAGTCCCTGGTCGTGGGCGACGATCTGCCGGTTGGCGTTCGTCGGATCGATCCAGATGTCGTGGTGATCGCCGCCGGGCGCCTGGAATTCACTGGCGCCGCCGCGTCCCCCGCCACCGAGCGTGACGAGATTCTCGCCGCCATCGGTCGTCTTCGCGTAGGAAGCGGTCAGGAAGTACGCCTCGTTCGGGTTGTCGGGCGCGACCATCATCCGCGAGTAGTAGTGCGCGCGGCCCATCGCGTTGAGGTCCTTCGAGACCATCGCCCAGCTGTCGCCGCCGTTCTCGGAGCGCCACAGCTGGCCGTCTTCGGTGTCCTCGTTGCCGGTCTCCATCAGGACGTAAACGCGATTCGGCGTCGAGGGCGCGATCGCGACTTCGACCTTGCCGACGTTCTGCGAGGGAAGCCCGTTGCCGCTCAGGCGCGTCCACGTCACGCCGCCATCGGTGGACTTGAACAACCCCGATCCCGGGCCTCCGCTGTTGCGGCCCCACGTGTGGATCTCGAGCGTCCACATGCCGGCATAGAGCACCTGGGAGTTCTGCGGATTCATCACCAGCTCCGAGCACCCCGCGTTCTCGTCGGTGAACAGCACGCGGTTCCACGTCGTGCCGCCGTCGGTCGTGCGAAAGACGCCGCGCTCGGGCTGCGGTCCGTACGCGTGACCAAGCGCGCAGGCCATCACGATGTTCGGATTCGCGGGATCGATCACGATGCGCGCGATGCGGCCGGTCTTGTCGAGGCCCATCCTGCGCCAGGTTCGCCCGGCGTCCGTCGACTTGTAGATGCCGTCGCCGATCGAGACGTGCGAGCGGATGTGCGCTTCGCCGGTGCCGACCCAGACGATGCTCGGATCGGTCTTCGCGATCGAGATGGAGCCGATCGACTGGACGGGTTGCGAATCGAAGATCGGCGCCCAGGTCGTTCCGCCGTCGGTGGTCTTCCAGACGCCACCCGACGCGGCGCCGACATAGTAGGTCAGCGGATCGCCGGGAATTCCCGCGGCGCTCGTGAATCGGTTGCCCTCGGGGCCGATCGTGCGCCAGGCAAGGTTGCGGTACATCTCGGGCGTCACCGACTGGGCAGACGACGCTGCCGCGATGAGGCTGATCATCGCGGCAGCACGGAAGGTCGTTCGCATGTCTTGTCTCGCGGAGGAGGACTGGGCGCCAACGTACCTCCGCCGCGAGCGGGGCGGAAGTTACTCCGCGCTTCCGTCCTCGACGCAGACGAGGCCTTCACCGCTCGCGACCATGTAGCCCGAACGGCCATGGCCCGTGGTGCACGAATCGCCCGGCTCCGCGGCCATGGCAATCTTGCGGGTGGCGCTCAGGCCGGCGAAGGCGGCGGTTGCGACGAGCAGCGCGAGCAGAATCTTCTTCTTCATAACTACCTCCGGTGTGGGGTGGGTATCGATGACGGGGTCACGATACGGGTCCCGCGCGCAGGGGTAGTTACTGGGCGTTTGGAGTTACTGGACGGAAGAGCTCGAGCGCGAGCGGATGGATCCACCCATGCTCGGCGGCGTGCTTTCCCGCGGCGTAGCTGTCCTCCGCGAGCACGAGCGACGAGCCGTCCTTGAGTATTTCCTCAGCGAGCTTCTGGATGGCGGCGGACCGCTCGGGATGTGGATCGACGTTCCGGATGTACACGGCGAGCACGCGCCCCGGATAGGCGCGGACGATCTCGCGATAGATCTCCGGATCCTGCTGCGACGTGTCGCCGATCAGGATGAAGGGCAGCGGCGCCGTCGCGTCCATGATCTCACGGATGATCGGCTCCTTGTGTCGCTTGAGGCGCGACGAGCCGAGCGCGTCGGCGCTCACGTCCCAGTCGCGCAGGCACACCGGCCCCTCGGGAATTCCCTGGAGCTCGAGGAACTCGACGATCAGGTCGTGGATGTTCCAGGGGCTGCTCGACACATAGTAGATCGGATTGCGGCGATTGCCGTCACCACCCGTCTCCAGCGCCCGATACAGCGCCGCCACGCCGGGAAACGGGAGCCTCGTGTGCGCGTTGCCGAGCATGATGGTGCGGGCGGCGAGCGCGAGATTCGAGACGCGGGACTGGATTACCGTATCGTCGATGTCGCTGATGATCCCGAACGCGGCGCCGCCCGTCACGAGGCGGATCTTCGCCATCGCGGTGACCTCGGGCGCGTTCGCGAGCCGCAGCGTCACGCGTCCCCAGGGCTCGGACTCCGCGATTGGCGAGTCGAGGTCGATCCACGAGCGAAAGAACCCTTCGTCGTCCGCGACGACGTCGGCACGCGTGTCGCCGATCGTCGCATTCAGCCTCGCGTGCGGGATCGGGTACGCGCGCATCCGCTTGTAGGTGTTGACGAGGTTGCGGAAGATCGAATCCGACACGGCGGACTTGCCGACGCCGGCGGTGCGAAGCACCCGTCCCTGCACCAGCACGCGGCGCGAATTCCCGAAGCCGTGGTACGCGTCGATCCCGACCGGCTCGTCGGAGCCGACCAGCACGATCCGATCGCTCATCGCCGCTTCGTCGTCGCCTTCTTTTTCTTTTTCGGCGTGGCTTTCGTCTTCACCTTGTCGGCCTTGGCGGGTTGCGGCGGAGCTGCCTTCACGGCGGAAAGATCGACCGTCCCGCCGACGGAATCCACCTTGAGGCCGTACTTCGACGGATCGTTGCCGATGCGCGCCGTGGCGATGAGCTTCGGCACGTAGTCCTGCGTCTCCTTCGGCAGGTTCGGCAGAATGAGCCAGAAGTCGGAATCCGTGCCCTTCGTTCGCCCGGTCGTCTTGCGAAGCGCCTTCGAGACCGTTCCCCCGCCCGAGTTGTAGGCGGCCGCCGCGAGATACCAGGAGCCGAAGCGGTTCTTGAGCTCCTGCAGGTATGACAGGGCCGCGTCGGTCGCCTTCTCGGGATCCGTCCGCTCGTCCGTGCGGCCCGTGACGGCGAGCCCAAACTGCCGCGCGGTGGCCGCCATGAACTGCCACATGCCCTTCGCCTTCACCTGCGACGTCGCGTTCGGGTTGAACTGCGACTCGATCATGGCGAGGTAGATCAGGTCGCCCGGCATCTGTCGCGCCTCGAGCTTCGCGCGAATCATCTCCTCGTACTGCGTCTTGCGCGCGAGCGTCTGCTCGACGCCGTGCCGCTGGCCGGGCGATGTCAGGCGCTGGATCCACGCCGTGATTCGGTCGTGCTCGTGTCCGGCGTCGAGAATGGCCCACGGCTTCGCCGCGGCTTCCGCTTTTGGCGTCAGCGCAGCCGCGAATGGCTTCTCCGTGATTTTCGGCTTCGGCAGAAACCGTGTGCGCTCGAGCGTGCCGACCGCGAACGCGGCTCCAACGGCGATGATCGCGGCCCTGACGCCGTAGCGCCTGGCGAGCTGGCGGAGTCCGCCGCGTGACCTGGGTGTGGGTGTCACGCCCTACTGAATGGCGATATTCGCGCCTCTGTGAGCAGCGTCCTGATCGGTTCGCACCGGTGACAAACATCACAGCTGTAAACCGTTGTGGGACACCCGTTTACGGCGCGTAACCTGCTATCAATTCAAGGCAGCACTCGAAGTCGGAGGATCCTATGGTAGGCCGCGATAGCAAGGACAACTGGGGCACGGCAAAGGTACGCACCACCGTTGGTGGTCGCCGTGCCGCGATGCGCGTCGTGATGGACCGCCTGAATGGCATGGTCATCGTCTACGAGCAGGATGCGACGACCATCGCGGGCGGGCCGCGCTGCCTGGTCTTCGAATCGACCTCCGGCATTGCTCGCCTCGACGAGTATCCCGAGGACTGGCGTCGCCTGGGCGACGACGCGCTGCTCGCGCTGCGCTACCCGCACTCCTGATCGCTACCGGAGCGTAAACCGGAACGGCATGACGGCGAGCGCGTTCGTCCTGCGCTCGCCGCGCATGGCCGGCGAGAAGCGCAGTCGTCCCAGCGTCTCGCGCACCGCCGCAGTGAACGACTCGTGCGTGGAGCGAATCACCTCCACCGACCGCAAGTCCACTCGTCCCATGGTATCGACGAGAAAGCGGACGACGACTTCCCCCTCGACGCCGGCCCGCCGCAGCGATTCGGGGTAGCGCGGCGGCACTGGGTCCTCGGACAGGCGCATCAACACATCGGCGCTGTTCCAGGAGACACGGCCGGTGTCGCTCGCCGGCCGCGAGGCGCAATCGCGCTCGCAGGCGATGCGCGAATCGAGGATCGGGCCGTGCCCCGAATACTCGACGGTCGGCGCCGCGGATAGATCCACCGGAGGAATGCCGACCGGCACGATCGCCGGAACATCCAGCCGCGGAAACGATGGGATGGCCGCGAGCACCGCGTTGGCAATCGCCACCGGCCGTGTTGGCGCGGGCGCGGGCGCGGCCGGCCGTGCGTAGTGAACGACGTGGACCTCGAGCGGCGGCGGCGACACGAGCGTTCCATGGGGCGCGGTGGCGATCACGGCCATGGCGATGACTGCGGCATGGACCGCCATGCTCGCCAGCGAGCTGCCGGTGCGCCGCTGACGGACGGCGCGGGACTCGATGAGGGTTCCGAACATCGTGGGCTCCTGGTGTCGTTGCCGCCAGGATACAGCCCTGAGGTGAACGGGCCGTTGCGACCGCGTGAGGGGTGGCTGACGATCGGATGACGGATCGTTTGCGATCGCATTAGCGAATCATGAAATTGTCGGAGATGTCACTGCTCAGCTCCGACGACGCGATAGAAACGGAACGGTTGATTCTCCGCCGCATCTCGCGCGACGATTTTCCATTCTACGCGCGCATTCACGCCGATCCCGACGTCGCCCGGTATCTCGCGCACGGCAATCCGAGGTCGCCGGACGAGACGGCCAAATGGTTCGACGCGCTGCTCGCCGGCTACGAGGAGCTGCAGCTCGGCCAGATCGCGATCACGCGGAAGAGCGACGGCGCGCTGCTCGGCCGCACGGGGGTGAGCCATCTGGAGACCGAAATCGTCGCGCAGGCTGACGGCACCCGCCTCGGGTACTACTACCCCTCTAGGGCGCCCGACGGCGTGGCACGCACGATCGAGCAGGAGCTCGGCTACACGCTCGACCGCGCGGCGTGGGGCAGCGGCTACGCGCGCGAGGCCGTCGGTGGCATGTGGAACTACATCTCGACCCGCAGGCCGGGCCCGCGGGTCGTCTCCCTCATCCATCCCGACAACGCGCGATCGATTCGCCTGGCGACGTCATTCGGCGTGCGCCTCGTCGATCGCGTCACGTCGTGGGAGCGGCCGTTCGATCGTTACGCCTGGCCCGCCGGAAAGAGCCCTTCGATGGAGAGGTAGCGCTCGCCCGTATCGAAGTTGAAGGCCAGGATGCGGCTTCCCGCCGCGAGCTCCGGCAGCTTTTTGTTGACGCCGGCGAGCACGCCACCCGACGAGGGCCCGACGAAGATGCCTTCCTCGCGGGCCGCGCGGCGCGCGAACTCGAAGCCGTCGTCCTCGCTCACCTGGATGTATCCGTCGATCAGGTCGCGGTTCATGATCGCCGGCACGAAACCCGGCCCGATGCCCTGCAGCTTGTGCGGGCTGTGCGTTCCCCCGGACGCCACGGTCGACTTGTCCGGCTCCACGCAGAACGTCTGCATCTTCGGGAACTTCTTCTTGAGCACTTCGCTCACGCCGGTGATGTGTCCGCCGGTGCCGTAGCTCGTGATGAGGTAGTCGATCCCCTGCGGAAAGTCGGTGAGGATTTCCTGCGCCGTCGTGCGGCGGTGGACTTCGAGGTTCGCCGGATTCTCGAACTGCTGCGGGATCCATGCTTTCTTGTGGCCGGCGGCGATCTCCTTCGCGCGCGCGATCGATCCCGTGATTCCCTTCTCGCGCGGCGTCAGCTCGAGCTCCGCTCCGAGCGCGGCAAGAACGCGGCGACGCTCTACCGACATGGAATCCGGCATCACCAGGATGATGCGATAGCCTTTCACCGCGGCGGTGAGGGCGAGGCCGATTCCGGTGTTGCCGGACGTCGGCTCGACGATCACCGTCTCCTTCGTCAGCGCGCCGCGCCGCTCGGCGTCCTCGATCATGGCGAGCCCGATGCGGTCCTTGATGCTGCCGCCGGGATTCTGGCGCTCGAGCTTCAGCCAGACTTCGTGGGATTTCCCGAAGAGCCGGTTGACGCGGACATGCGGGGTGTTGCCAATCGTTTCCAGAATGTTGTTGTATTTCACCAGACAACCCGGACGGAGAGGGACTGAATGTTACGTCGTTTTGGTCTTTGGGCGCTCTGCGCGTTCGCGGCGGGATGCGTCTCGCTTCGCGAGGCCGACCAATTGCCGGCCACCGGCACCTTTTCGATCATCGCGTACGATACCGCCACGGGCATGTGGGGTGGCGCGGTGCAATCGCGCGTTTTCTCCGTCGGCAACGGCGTCCTCTGGGCCGAAGCGGGCACCGGCATCGTCGCGACGCAGGCGATCGTGGATGTCAGCTATGGGCCACAGGCGCTCGCGCTGCTCCGCAAGGGCAAGTCGGCGAAGGACGTCGTGAAGGAAGTCTGGAAGCGTGATCCCGATCCCGACACCACCCGCTGGCCGAAGGCCGGTCGCCAATTCGCCGTGGTCGACGCGAAAGGCAACGTGGCGGCATACACCGGCCCGAAAGCGACGGACTGGGCCGGCGACCGGCAGGCGCCGTTCGTGACCGTGCAGGGAAACATCCTCGCCGGTCCCGGAGTCGTGGACTCCATGCTCGCCGCCTACCAGCGCGCGACCGGCCCCCTGGCGTTTCGACTGGTGGCGGCGCTGGAGGCCGGTGACGCCGCGGGCGGAGACAAGCGCGGCAAGCAGAGCGCGGCGCTGCTCATCGTGAAGAAGTGCGCGGGTGTGTGGCTGCACAACGACGTCGTCCTGCGGCTGCAGGTGGACGACAACCCGGAGCCGATCGCGGAGCTCAAGCGATTGGTGGAGAAGGCGCCGCGGACCCCGCGCGGCGTGACCAACGCGACGAATGACCGGGCCTGCCGCTGAATAGCTTTAGGCATGGCCAACGTCTCACCTTACCGATCCCTCCCCGCCGACAAGCGGGTGCAGCTCGTCACCCACGTCATCCGGTCCAGCAAGGAAGGCCGTGCAATGATGGTGGCACGCATGATGTCGCGCGGCGGCTTCCGAGCCCAGACGCTCCAGCAGTGGCCGCCCGAGAAGCTGGCGGGCGAGATCGTGCGCATGAAGGCCGAGACCGGAAACGATGAGCTCGACCTCCTCCACCTTCTATATGTGGAGCTCGAGCCGGCGATCCAGTCGACGTTCCTCGATGCGGCGGGCGTGAAGCACGACGCGGGCAAGATTCCCGAGGAGGCGCAATCGCCGTACGCCGATGAGGCAGGCGTGAAGCGCGGCGTCGCCGCCGTTCGGGCAAAACATGCCGAGGACGGCGAGCGCTATCTCAGGGCGCTCGAGCGCTACGCCGCCGACGCCTGGCCGGGCATCGGATCGGCGATCGGCTAGGACGCGAACCGCTTCGCCGAGCGTTCCTTCGCCTTGCGCGCTTCGACTTCCCGATCGCGCGGAGGGGCGCTCGTTTCAAGCGAGTCGATGAGCCGCCGCGCTGACGCAGTGACTTCTTCCACCGCGCGGTTGAACGCTTCCTCATTCACCTTCGACGGTTTGGTCGACCCACTCAGCTTGCGGACGAACTGCAGCGCCGACGCGCGGACTTCGTCATTGCTGGCGGGCGGCTCGAAATTGGCGAGGACCTTGATGTTGCGGCACATTGGCGTCTCCTGATCTCCTGGACTGATGTTAACGTGACGGCCGCACAACTGCTCGCGCAGCTCGAGAAGAAGGGATCAAAGCGCGGGGTGGAAGGGATGGCGCGCTATGGCATCGTGGCCAGGAAGGCCTTTGGGGTCTCGGTCGGCGAGATGCGAGCGATGGCGAAGAAGATCGGCCGGGACCATGCCCTGGCGGACAAGCTCTACAAGAGCGGCTGGCAGGAAGGCCGAATGCTCGCCGTCCTGATCGACGACCCTAAGCTGGTCACGGCGCGACAGATGGACGCGTGGGCCAGGGGCTTCGAGAACTGGGCGGACTGCGACACGGCCTGCTTTCACCTCTTCGACAAGACGCCGCACGCCTGGAGGAAGATCGAGCAATGGAGCGGACGAAAGGACGAATTCGTGAAGCGCGCGGCCTTCGCGCTCCTCGCAAGCGTCGCCCTTCACGACAAGAAGGCACCCGACGCGCCGTTCCTGAAATCGCTGAAGCTCATCGAGCGCGAATCCGGCGACGACCGGAATTTCGTGAAGAAAGGTCTGAGCTGGGCGCTGCGCGGGATCGGCCATCGCAACCCGAAGCTGCGCGCCGCGGCGTTGAAGACGGCGGCGACGCTGGCGAAAAGCGAAATCGCGTCCGCCCGCTGGATCGGGAAGGACGCGATTCGGGACCTCAGCCGCTGACGCTATTTCGCGATCAGGATGTACGTGCCGATGGCGTTCGCCGCCTGGTTGATCGCCGGCGCGCCTGACGCATACGAGCCGCCACTCGGGGCGGGATCGCCGCTGCGGGCCTGGCAGTACAGCGTCGTCGTGGCGCCGACGGTCGTTACTCTCGCCATCCGCCACTCCGAGGCGTAGTTCGAATACGCCTGGTCGGTCGGCATGGCCCAGCCAAGAGTTGCTGACGCGTCCTGCGCGAGGTAGGACTTTCCGCTGTGGACGATGCCGACCTTGCCGCCGTTCATGCATGCAGGCGGCCCGTTCGGCACCACGGCCACCGTCACCGGCGTCGTCGGGCTCGTGTAATACAACACCACGGCCATCACGCCGTTCGGCGTGCTCGTGGCGCAGTGGAACGTGCAGCGGCTCTCCCCGGTCGCGATCGCCGAATTCGAGTACATCTCCACGCCGGCCAACGTGCCGATCGTCGCGACGAGTCCCGGCGTCTGCACCGTCTCAGGCGTCGGCACGACGGAGCTGCCGTTCACCGTCACCTTGATCGTCTGCAACCCGTTGACGACGACGCTGAGCGTCACCGGCGTCGAGTCGGTCACGGAAAGCGGTGAGGGGAGCTCGATCGGCGACGGCGCCCATTCTCCATTCACGGTATTCGTCATCGTGAACGGGAAGTTCTGCGGGCCACCAGCGGGACTCGTGGTCACGAACCCGCTGGAGGTCGTAAAGAACCCGTTGGTCGCGTCGTTCATGAAGTACTCGACCGGACCGGCGAAGAACAACGTGACCGCGGTATAGGTGCCTGTGTCGAGCGCGAACGGACAGTCGGCGAGCTCCGTCAGCCCCGGCTTCGACTTGTCGTATGTGATTGGACAGTTGAGATCGCCCGACACGCCGGGGCCCGTACCCTGAAAGAAGACGCGCTTCAGCGTCAGCGTCATCCGGTCGGGCGAAAGGAGCCAGTCGCCGTTGGCCGGCGGGGCAGCGGCGATGTCCAGCATGGCGCCGGTACCCGTCGCGCGCGGCGTCGCGCCGTTCAGGAAACGAACCTTGGCCTGGGCTTTCGGTTTCGGCCCTGTTTCACACGCCGAGACCGCGACGGCCAGGGCGACGATGAGCGGAGGAAGGACGAATGAACGCGGCATGAACACATCCGTTTAGGGCTTCGCCCTGAAATACGCCGGATGTTTTCGCGCGGCAAGAGAGGATGTCTAGGGCTTCGGCGGCGTCCAGAAGTTCCCGGGCTTAACTGTCGCAGCGACATCCTTGCTGTACAGCGCGGCGTTGAACACCACGCGGAACGAGCCGACGGGCTGGCCGCGCCACTGCGGGCGAAAGCCGATCAGGATCACGTGGCCGTCGCCCTGCTTCACGTCCAGCGCCGCCGCATATCCGTTCAGGAATCGCTCGCCGAGCAGATACCCGGACATGAGCGGAGACCCGCTGGCCTGATACTTCGCCAGCGCGGCGCCCTGGAACCCGTCGAGCGTCGTGAAGACCGGTGAGCCGTCCGAGAAGACCTTGGCTTTCTCCGGCATTCCGGCCATGACCGGGTGCGAGGGGTCGGTGATGATCTCGAGGATGGACCCGCTCGCGAAGTAGTCGGTGTTGCGGAGGCCGCGCGTGACGTTCTTCACGGGCAGCTTCAGCGAATCGATCATGAAGTTCGCGGACTGGTTGATCGCGACGATGGTGCCGCCGGCGCGCACGAAGGCGTCGAGCGCCTTCAATCCCTCGCTGCCGATGCCTCCCGCGTACTTCTCGGGGACTCGCTGCGGACCGTTCAGGATGGCGTTCGCGTTGTCGCTCGCGAAGACGATCACGTCGTATTTCGCGTTGAGATTGCCGGCCTTCACTTCGGCGTTCAGGAGCGGCGTGAACCTGAACTCGTGCGTGTCGAACAACCACTCGGTCCATCCCTCGTCCATGCTTTGCGAGCCGGGACGGAAGATCGCCACGCGCGGGGTGACCGCGACCGCGTTCTTCGGGGCGTTCTTGCGCTCAGCGGTGAGACCGAGATCGGCCGCCATCGCGTCGTACTTGTTGCTGGCGATGAGGTAGCGTGGGCCGTGCGCGCTGTCGGCGGGCTCGAAGCGGATCGCAACCTTGTCGTTCGCGGCGCGGTTGATCAGGCGGAACGCGTTGTTCTGTGCCGGGTCGACCGCGAGCGAATTGCCCTTGCCGGTGATCGTGCCCTTCGGCGTCCTGATGCCGGCCGCCGCCGCGCTGATCGAGAACGGCGCGTCGGGTGCGGTCCTCCAGTCGGTCGCCGTTCCCTGCAGGACTCGCATCGTCGAGCGCACCGAAGCCGGAATCGGCGTCTTCACCTCGGCGACCTTCACGTCCATCTGGTATGGCAGAGTCCAGCCGGCGGCGTCGTACGGCTGATCCGGCGGGCCACCCGGAAACTCGCGGAGGTCAGGATACTTCTGCGGCTCGAACAGCTGCCGCACGAGCTCACCATACTCCTGGTCCAGCGGGATGATCCAGGTCCCGGCCGGATACTGGACACTATCGATCGTCGCCGGCGCGGCGAGCTCGCTGACGCGCACGCCCAGGAATGCCATGCGGCGCAACAGGTCGGCGGCCGCGTTGGGATCGCGCTGCGACGTCGGGATCACGTAGCCGTACGGCGCATTGGCGGCATACTTGGCGATCGTGTTGCGACCGGCCTGATAGCGGTTCCAGAGCAGCTGGTCCTTGTACTTCGCGGCATACGACAGCGTGGCGAGCGACGCGGTCTCCATGTATTCGACCGCGTCGCGGAGGCGCCACCAGCCTCCCGTCCACGGGCTGGAGTAGAGCGCGCCTGGACGGAAGTCGCGATAGCTCGCCGGGATCTCGTTGGGCTTGTACTCGTGCGGTGTCGCGTACTGGAACAGCGCCGTCTCGGTCCAGAACGCATTGATGTTCTGGAGCATCGGCATGTAGTCGATGTAGCCCGGATACCATGCGTCGAAGCCCGTCCCCATGTGCGTGGCGCCGGGCTGGCCATTGGTCTCGAGCTGCTGCGCGATGGTCATGCCGATCGCGTTCACCTGCCGCGACATCAGCGGGTTCACCCGCGGCGCGATCGGCTCGGCGAACGGCGGCAGCCAGATGCGCGTCGGGAACGGCGCCGTCTGGTGCTGCACGTAGATGATCTGCGGCTCCCACTCGCGCCACACGCGGGCGACGACGCGCGACTCGACGACGTTGAGCATGTACGCGTCGCGGTTGTTGTCGTGGCCGATGTACTTCTGGTAGAGCTCCACGAGGGGCGCCGTCTCGAAGGGCGTCCCGACGTTCTGCCGGTACCAGTTCACGACGATGTCCTGGCCGTCCGGATTGATGCTCGGCCAGAGGAACAGGACGTCGTTGTCGAGGATCTCCTTCGTCGCGTCGTCCGCGCGCGTGAGGAGGTCGTACGCGAGCTGCGGCGTATGCTGGGAGCCGGCAATCTCGCTCGCGTGCAGGCCACCCGAGATGTCGACGAATGCCCTGCCCTCCTTCGCGAGCGCGTGGGCCTGGTCGTCCGTCAGGCCCGACGGGTGCGCGATGCGCTGCGCGATCTCCTGCAGCCGCGGCAGCTTGGCGAGGTTCTCCGGCGACGAGATGATCGCGATCGTCCAGGGCATGCCGTTGGACGACTTGCCGACTTCCATCAGCTTGATCTTGTTGCTCGCCGCCGCCAGCTGCCGGAAGTAGTCGATCGACTGCCGGTAGTCGATCAGCTTGTAGTCGGCGCCGACGCGATGACCGAAGAACGATTCGGGCGTGGGGACGTTCTGGGCGCCGGCCCGAGCGGCCGCGAGCAGGGCGATGACGGCAAGACGACGGAAGGACATGGTCTGCGAGTTGAGGTTCTAGCTTCGGACGACGACGATGGGCAGCAGGATCGCCCCGATGGCAAGAAGCGCGAGAAGCACGATCAGGGCGATCTTGACGTTGCGGCGACGGCCGTCGCGCTGATAGATGTAGCTGGCCTCGCTCAGGTAGAAAGTCCCTTCGCCAGGCCCCGGCATCAGGACGCCCTCGACGATCAGGTCGCGCGTCTCGCCGCTGTCGAGGACACCGAGGTCCTCCAGGCGACGAGCGCGCTCCGGCGCGGTGGCGTCACCGAGCCGGAAGGAATCGATCGTTTGCTGGATGCGGCGCTGTCGCGCGGCCGCTGCCGCCGCTACCACTGCTCCCATATCAGTCTCCCTGCTTGCGCGTGTTGGGCTGGAAGGTGCGCCAGCTGTGCCAGAACTCCTGCGACGCCTTCAGCGGCGTGAGCCGTCCCTTCGCCGAGCGACCGGAAAAATCGTAGACCTGGCTCCCGCCGACGAGCGAGTCGTTGCGAACGATGAACCGGCTGGCCGTGTCCGGGCGCGCGTAGGCCACGAAGCTGGCTGAATCGGCGGCCAGCGCGACGACCACGGGCGTTCCGCCGACGACGTCGTTGATGACGCGGTCGCGCTTCAGGCGATTCCAGTCGAAGGCCATGCTCTCGCCGTTGTGCGTGATGCCGACGACCCAGGCCTTGTCGTTCCACGACACCGTGTCGGTTCCGGTCAGGCTGGACTTGCTGCGGCCGGTCTCGTAGTCGAACGATTTCGAGTACTTCGCCGCCAGGGCGGAATCGGGCTGCATGACGAGCGACGACGGATGCATCGCCAGCCAGCGAGCGAGCGTCACCTGCTGGCTCTCGATCTCCTCGAGCGACGTGCCCTTGAGCGGCCCGGCGATCGCTTCGCCATTCGCCTGGCGCCACCAGCTGCCGGTGGACTCGTCCTCGAACATTGCGTTGAAGTGATCCATGCCGACGAGGCGGAAGTTCTCCGTCGCGCCATTCACGGTCGGCTTGAAGACGCGGCCGGTGCGGCAGACGGTGCAGAAGCTGACCATGATCGACTTGCCGTTCACGGTGTCACGCACCTGGTGGTGATAGCCGATGAACTGCACCGGATAAGCGCGGGCCTGGCCATCGACTTCGACGCCGACCACCAGTCGCGCCGGGTCGACCTTGTTCTGCTCGGCGGGCCGCATGTCGAGCGAGGTCGGCGCGACGAAGATCGCGTCCGCGGCCATGACGAAGTTGGTGCCATAGGTCACGAACCCGACGAGCACGAGCGCGAGCACCGGAAGCGCCTTTCGCCAGCTCGCGACGCGCCAGGCCGGACCCGCGCCGGCAACGATCATCGCGCCGAACAGCACCCGGAAAATCCACCGATAGCGGTGCAGCGCATACGCGATGTCGATGGAGCGCACGCGCTGGCTGTACGGCAGCGGCATGATGAACCAGACGTTCGCGAGCTCGAAGAGAGCCAGCAGGAAGAGTCCGGCGTAAAAAACCTTCTTCATGGTCTCGGCGGGAAACCTCGGGGTCGCCATGAATGTACGAACCCGTCGACCATCTCGCGCGGCGACGCGCGCGGGTTGCAAGTCACTCCGCTCCAGGGGATCTACTCTACTCCGCCTGGACGAGCGCGGGTGGGACAAGGCGAAGGGGACGTCGAAGCTCGCCTGGCGCGACGCCAGGCTCGCCGTGCGCGACGCGTGGCATCGCGTCGACGGCAACCCGATGACCTGATTGACGGGTTGACAGGCCGGCGGGTTGACGGGTTGTCCAATTGGAGACAACCTGCCAGCCCGCCAACCTGCCAACCTGATGCGCTCGGCCCTTTCCGCCTCTCTTCTACTTCTCGCAGCCTGTTCGTCGGGCGTTCCCGACATTCCGCAGCTGCCCACGCAAGTCTACGCGGACACGATCACCGCATTCCACACCCGGCGCACCCGCGGCATCGCGGGACCGGAAGGGTGGGCAACGCTCGTCGGTCTGTGGTGGCTCAAGCCGGGAGTGAACCGCATCGGCACGGATTCGTCGTTCGCGATCCCGCTGCCCGCCAACCGGTCGCCCAAGGTCATCGGCGACATCATCGTCGAGGGTGACAGCGCGCGCTTCGTCCCGGCAAAGGGCGTCGCGATCAGGATCGACAGCACGCCGGTCACGAAGTCGGTGACGCTGCACAGTGACGTCGAGGGCGACGGCCGCCAGCAGACCCTGCTCCGCACCGGCTCGCTGGTCATCGCCTACATCACGCGCGGCGGTGGCAAGATGGCCGTGCGCATCAAGGACACCCTGCACGTGGCGCGAACGAACTTCGCGGGCCACCAGTATTTCCCCGTCGACACGACATTCCGTGTGACCGCGCACTTCATTCCGAAGGAAAAGCCCGACTCGATAAACATCATCGACGTGCTCGGCCTCGAGACGCGCATGTGGTGGCCGGGTGAGCTGCACTTCAAGCTCAGGGGTCGCGATTACACGCTGCAGGTGATCCGTGAGCCGGAAGATCACGGCAAGAATCTCTTCGTGATGTTCAAGGACTCGACGAACCTGAAGGAGACCTATCCGGCGATGCGGTACACCTACGTTCCGCCGCCGGATTCACTCGGCCGGACCGTCCTCGACTTCAACCTGTCGTATTCGCCGCCGTGCGCGTTCACGTCGTTCGCGACGTGCCCGCTGCCGCCGCCGGGAAACAACCTCCCGTTGCGGATCACGGCCGGCGAGCTGAAGCCGGCCGGACACCCGTAGGCTAGTCGAAGAACTCGACGATCCCGGTCTCGAGGGAGTACTCCGCCCCGACGACCATCAGGCCGTTCTGCTCCGTAGCCTCCTCGAGGATCTGCGAGCCGTGCCGCAGATGGTCGACGGAGGCGCGGATGTTCGCGCGAACGGCCTGTCGGTGCAGCTCGGGGTAATTGCCGCGAAGCTCCGTCGAAAGCAGGCCGGCGATGGAGGGCCGGATGCGGTCGACGATCGACTGCAGGTTGCGGTTGCGGGGATGGTTGCTCGGGGCCTCGAGCTCATCGAGCGTCGCCGTGATCGCCCCGCACTGCGAGTGGCCGAGCACGACCACGAGCTTCGTCTCGAAGCGGTCGGCTGCGAACTCCACGCTCCCGACCTGCGACGGCGCGACGATGTTGCCGGCGACGCGGATCACGAACAGGTCGCCGAGTCCCTGGTCGAATACGATCTCGGCGGGCACTCGCGAGTCGGCGCAACCGAGGATGATCGCGAAAGGCTGCTGACCGTCAGTCAGCTCGGCGCGCCGGGCGTGGTGGACGAACGGGTCGGACCCGCCGACATTCGCGGCGAATCGGCGGTTGCCGTCCTTCAGCCGTTGAAGGGCCTCATGAGCAGGAATCATAGGTCGGTCAACAAGCTACCAATGGCAGCCGTTGTCTAACAGATTGCGGTAGCACCATCGACCTCAGGAGTTCGGAATGCGTTCAGCAATTCTCGCCGCCGGTTTCGCGGCGTTGTCCGTTTCGGTTGCATCTGCTCAGGGCCGCGGCGGGGGCCGCGCCAATGCCGTCACCATCCAGGCGGGCGAGCCATGTCCGGCCGGCATGACGGAGATTCGTCCGCGCCAATGCATGCCGCCCGAGTTTCCCGCGCCGAGCATCGTGGACTACCGGCCGAAGTCGACGCTGGTCACGCCCGTCAACATGAAGCCGACGCCGAAGTATCCGGCGATCGACTACCACGGCCACGCGGCCGGCGCGCTGAACACGGCGGAGGGCATCGACCGCCTCGGCAACGCGCTCGACAGCATCGGCGTGAAGCTGTTCGTGGCCGCCGACAACATGTCCGGAGACCGGTTGAAGAATTCGCTCGCGCTCGTCGCCGCGAATCCGAAGATGAAGGACCGCGTGCGCATCCTCACCGGCGTGAGCTTCCAGAACGTCGGTCCGGGCTGGGCGGAGAAGGCCGTGGCGCAGCTCGACGCCGACATCGCCGCGGGCGCGGTCGGCATCGGCGAGATCAGCAAGGGACTTGGCCTCAGCGCGAAAAAGGCCGACGGCTCGCGCCTCCAGATCGACGACCCGATGCTCGATCCGGTCTGGCAGGAAGCCGCGAAGCTCAACATCCCGGTCTTCATTCACACCGCCGACCCGGCGTCGTTCTTCAAGCCGATCGACTACACCAACGAGAGGTGGCTGGAGCTCGCGCTCTTCGGTGACCGGCGCTACCCGCAGGACCGGTTCCCGTCCTTCGAGCAGCTGATGACGGAGCGCGACAACATGGTGCGCCGCAACCCGAAGACGACGTTCGTCATCGCGCACATGAGCTGGTACGCGAACGACCTGCCGAAGCTGAGCAAGCTGATGGACGAGTTCCCGAACGTCGTCACGGAGATGGGCGCCGTCCTCTATGACGTCGGCCGCCAGCCGCGCGTCGCGCACGACTTCTTCGTCAAGTACCAGGACCGCATCCTGTTCGGGAAGGACGCGTTCCAGCCCGAGGAGTACCCGTACTACTGGCGCGTGTTCGAGACGAGGGACGACTACTTCGACTACTACCGCGACTATCACGCGTTCTGGAAGCTCTACGGCATCGATCTTCCGGACGAAGTCCTGAAGAAGATCTACTACAAGAACGCGCTGCGGATCACGAAGGCCCTGCCCCAGGCTGGTTGGCCCAAGTGAGTGGAGAGTGAAGAGTGGAGAGTGGAGAGTGGACCTCTCCACTCTCCACTCTCCACTCTCCACTATTTCACTCGCATCCCTTCGGTCGATATCCCGAACAATCTCATCTCGGGCTCGACCTTGTCTTTGAAGCACGTGGGACAGAAGGTGTGCGATGGAAGCGTCTGGAACTCTTCCCGGACGTACTGCTCCATCGGCATCCACTCCTCGTGGGAGTGCACCTTCTTGCAGTAGCTGCACACCGTCATGATCGACTCGAGGCGGGCCGCATGGTCCTGCAGGCCGACGATGCGCGCGGCGATCGTGAGCTGCGCCTCGAGCAACGCGCCGTCGAGCGGCTTGACGAGGAAGGCGTCGACACCGGCGCGGATGCCCGTGAGATAGTCCTCGCGCTTCGAGTGGCCCGTCAGCATGATGACGTACGTGTAGGACGACCGCTGCATCGCGCGCAGGGCCTGCGTGAGCTGGATGCCGTTCATCTCCGGCATTGCCCAGTCGGTGATCATCACCGGGAAGTGCTCGCCCTTGATCAGGCCCCAGGCCTTCGCCCCGCCGTCGCACGAGAACACGTCGTGCCCGAGGGCTTTGAGGGACGCGCCCACCACGGCGCGAATCACCGGATCGTCGTCGACCACGAGGACTCTCATGCCGGGAAAGGTATGACGCGTCCGTGCGATGCCGCCATGACGAGCGGATTACAGTCCCGTCAGAGACCCGCGAACGTCAGGTGAACGCTGACGCGGTCGCCGTCTCCCTTTCCGCCGCGAACCTTCTTCGGCACGGCGAGCAGCGAGCGACCGGACTCCTCCTTCCAAACACTTGTCTTCCACTCATGGCCGTCGACCACGGCGAGCACCGGGGTTCGTCCCCACCCATGCGTGGCGAGCGGCGCGTGCTTCTCCGGCACGACGACGAAGTGCCACGCGCTCGGACCCGACCACTTGAAGAGCTTCGCCTTGAACGAGGCCGTGTACCCGGTCATGAAATCGACTGGCGCGAGCCGAGATTCCTGATGGCGATCTCGTATTGGTCCTCGACGGCGCTCTCGCGGGCGGCCGAAAATCCGAGGTCCCGAATGAGCCCATCGCGGAGCCGGTAAATCCAGCCGTGAACCGAGACCGACTGGCCGCGGCGCCAGGCGTCCTGCAGGACCGTCGAGCGAGCGACGTTGCCAGCCTGCTCGATCACGTTGAGCTCGGTGAGTCGATCGAGGGACTGCTCCTGGGTCATCGACTTGTTGAACCGATCGCGGTGGCGATCCTGGACGTCCCGCACGTGGTACAGCCAGTTGTCGATGAGCCCGAGCCGACCCCGCTTGAAGGCGTGCTCGACGCCGCCGCAGCCGTAGTGCCCGCAGACGATCACGTGCTCGACTCGCAGGACCTCGACCGCATACTGGATCACGGACAGGCAATTGAGGTCGGAGTGCACGACGACGTTCGCCACGTTGCGGTGGACGAACATCTCCCCTGGCAGCAGCCCGACGATCTCGTTGGCCGGGACGCGGCTGTCGGAGCAGCCGATCCACAGGTAGCGCGGCGTTTGCTGGCGAACGAGCCGGTCGAAGAAGCCAGGCTCTTTCTTCCTGACTCCTTCGGACCATGCCCTGTTGTTCGCGATCAGGTCATCGATCGGCACTACGGAACGATGGCCTTCGTCGCCGGCGCCGCCTTTACGTACATGTCCATCCAGGCGACCCAGCGCGCCCACTGGTCGAGATCGCTGGCATACGTCGCGACGCTGTGATCCTCGTACGGATAGATGTACAGCGCCGCCGGCTTGCCGAGCCCCTGCAGCGCGTGGAACATGCGCTGTGAGCTGATGATCGCCGTGCCGACGTTCTGGTCCTCGCCGTTGTGGTACATGAGGAGCGCGCCGGAGATCTTGTCGGCGCGGTAGAACGGCGACATGTCGAGGTACGTGTCCTGCGCCTGGAAGAAGTTGCGCGACTCGCTCTGGAAGCCGAACGGCGTGAGCGACCGGTTGTACATGCCGTCGCCGGCGATGCCGGCCTTGAAGTACGGCACCAGCGTCAGCGCGTTCACGGTGCTGAACGCGCCGTAGCTGTGGCCGCCGATCCCCATGCGATTGCGGTCGACGTACCCGGCGTCCACCACGGCGTCGACGACGAGGTCGAGGTTTTCCTTGAGGTCGCGGGTGTAGTTGTCGTTCATGCGGCCCGTGTCGCCGAAGATCGGCACGTCGGGCTCGATGAGCGCGTAGCCCTGCGTCACCCACAGCTTCACCGATGACGCGGGACGCGCCGGCGCGAGCTCGGGGAACTTGTTGATGTTGATCGAATACTTCGACTGGTCGTAGTTCTGCTGCCCCGTGTATTCGCGCGGGTAGAACCAGATGACGCCGGGCAGCTTCGTTCCCGGCGTCCAGCCCTTCGGCAGCGTGACGTCGACGAAGAACTTGAAGCCGTCGCGCGGCCGGGTGACGACCATGCGTTTCGCGATCGCGCCGGTGACCTCGGGGGCCACGTCCTTGTTCGACGTGATCTTCTTCGCTGAATTGGCCCTGACGTCGCGGAGGTAGACGTCCGGAATGATGGTCGGGCTTTCGTGGGTATAGAGGAACTGCGAGTAGTCGTCGTCGAGCGCGGTGACGAACTCGTCGTACGACCTGGCGTCGGTGTTGTCGAAGACGCGCGCGCGCTGGGCCGTCTCGATGTCGAGGCGATCGACCCAGGGACGCGGCGACTGCGCCTGCCAGTTCGCGCCGGGCTGGCGCGTGCCGGAGACGAACACCGACTTGTTGTCGGTGGACACGATCACGGACTGAATCCCCTGCGCGTTCGGGCGCGCGGCGAGCGTGCCGCCGGCCACCACGGTGTCGGCGTTGCCCGCGCCGCCGCGCCCGCCGCCGCCGCCGCCAAAGCCGAAGCCGGTGTTCCCCGCCGGCAGCGTGACGCCACGGCCGAGGTTGAATCGCTTGCCCTCGCGGATGGCGATGACCGCGCCCGAATCCGCGACGAACATGGTCTTGCCGTCGACGCTGTACGAGACGCCGGTCATGCGACCGCTGCCTTCGTAGACGACCTTCGCGTCGCTCGCGCCGAACGGCGGCGCCCACGCGACGTATTTCACGCTCGACGGCTGGCGTGGGCCCGCGTTTCCAGCGCGCCCGTTGCCGCGCCCGCCGGCGTTCTCGCCGGCGGCGAATACCGACTGCAGATAGACGAGCCCCGGCCCAACGGGGTTCCACTGGATGTTGCGCCTCGCGGTATCGGCCGGGGCATCACCGCCACGCCCACCACCACCGCGCTGGACCACGTCGGTCGTGTTCTGGCGCTCGCCTTCACGGAGGGGCGTGGTGTTCAGCGTCGCGATCACCTTGCCGCTCGCGTCCCACAGCTGTTCGACCGAGCCGAAGTTGGAGGCCGGAACGAGGTAGCTGAACGGTTCCGTCATCATCGTGACGCGGAGGTACTGGCCGTCCGGCGAGGCATCGACGCTCCGGATCATCGCCGGCGCTCCGATCTTGCGGATCGCCTTCGTGCGCACGTCGATCATCGCCAGCTGGCCGGTCGAGTAGTACTTCAGCATTGCCTTGTCGTGCGGATCCTCGAGCAGGCTGTAGTGAATGACCTGCGGGATGATGCGCGAATCGGTCATGCGCACCTGCGGGCCGTCCTCGATGCCGTTGTTCCCGTGCACCGGCTTCGCGCCGCGCGCGTCGGGCAGCTGAACGACCAGGACGTTCCGGCCGTCGCCGGTCCACTCGACGCCGGTCATCAGCGTCGCGAGCAACGGCGTCTTCGTGAGCTGCACCGACTTGCCAGTCGCGGCGTCGGCGACGAACGCGTGCGATTCCTTCTCGAAGTTCGCGATGTAGGCGACGTGCGCGCCGGTCGGCGACCAGCTCTGGGCCGAGATAGTCGCCCCCTTGGGCGTCTCGATGACGCGAGAGAGATTCGTGCGCGGATCGAGCATGATCAGCTGCTGGCGCGTGCTCGTCGTCAGCGTCCGCGAGCGGTTCGCGAGGGTATCGACGAGGATCCCGGCGAGGTAGATGTGCGGCTTGCCGTAGGCGTTGACGTCACCGCGATCCGCGCCGGTCGTCTTCAGGAACCATTTCCGGTCCGGGCTCGGCGCGGTGAACGTGATGTCGACGCGCGGCGACATGATGATGCGGTCGATGGTCGACGGCGCGCGGAGATACGCCTCCGACCTCAGGATGCGTTGCGGGTCCGACGCGTCCTGCTGCGTGACCGGCGTATTGTTGGTTTGCGCCCGGGCGACGGTGGCCAGGACGAGCGCGATCGGGATGAATCGGCGGGTATGCATGACAGGAGGGGAAACGGGTGTCATAGTTTATCCCTCGGATATGGCAAAACGCGACCTCTGGGACCGCATCCACAGCTACCATTTCGACCATATCGTCCAGCCTGAGCTGCGCGACAAGGTCGGAGCCATGTTCGGCGGGCCGGACGCCTCGACCCAGGCCTTCGCCTCGAAGCTCGCGCTGAAGCTGGGGTGGTCCCGGAAATTCGCCCTCCGCGCCATCGCCGAATACAAGAAATTCCTGTACCTCGGCAACATCGGCGCGCCGAACGTGACGCCGTCGAAGGTCATCGACCAGGTGTGGCACGAGCACATCCTGTTCAGCCGCGGCTATCGCGAATTCTGCCGCGACGTGCTGCAGCGCGATTTCGACCACAATCCGGAGCTCGTCCCGACCACGGAGCTGAGCGACACGTTCGCGCAGCAGTATCTCGACACGCTCGACGCGTACCGCACCGAGTTCGACGTGATGCCGCCCTCTGACATCTGGAGCGTTCCGAAATTCCGGACGCAGGAGAAGAAGCGGGCGCCAAGGAAGCTCGAGCAGGTGTGGGCCGACAGCTCGGGCGACAGCATGCCGCTCTACGAGCACTACACGACGCCGAGCGAGATGGGCGTCTCCGACGGCCTGTTCCACTTCGGGGGCGGCGACGACTACCACGGCGGCGGCGCCGGCCGGTCGTGGGACGATTCAGGAGGCCACGACCACGGCGGACATGACGGCGGTCACGATGGTGGAGACTCCGGCGGCGGCGATTCCGGCGGCGACGGCGGATCGAGCTGCGGGTCCAGCTGCTCGTCGAGCTGCGGTGGCGGCGGGGGCGAGTAGCTAGATGTACCTCATCCAGGCGGCGGGTCGTTCGGCTTTTCGCCGCGCGTACCAGCGACAGGCCGCGTACAGGATCCCGACGTCGATCGCGAAGGTCAGGTAGAGCAGACCGAGCGACCAGCGCGACGCCGGCGGCACCTGCGCGAACGGCGCCGACACGTACCACTCCTGATGCGCGCCGCCGTTCACGATCGCGTTGACGGCGAGCGCGGACAGGTGGATGAGCGGGATGTGCATCAGATAGTAGAAGAGCGGCACGCGCCCGATGGTGACGGCCGCTCTCGCCAATGCGCCCCGCGCCCGTTCGGCCAGCGGCATCAGGGCGATCGCCGGCCCGAGCGTCATGCACAGGAACAGCTGCGACGCCGGATACTTCTGCTGGTTGAGCAGCCTCACGAAGAAGGGCGGCCGGTTTTCTCCCGTCGCGCGGGCGGCGATCACGGAGCCCACGATCAGGAAGAACGCCGTCATCGCGAGGCCGAGTCGCGCCAGGATGCGGTCGCGCTCCTCACGAGGCCGCTCGAGCAGAAGACCGAATCCGTAGCCGGCCGCCATCACGCCGATCCACGGCACTATCACGTAGAGCACGCTGATGCCCCCGAGGGGATCCGCGCCTGTCGTGTAGATGAATTCCCAGAAGGACCTGACGCTCCCCGGCATCGCCTTTCCGGCAAGACCGAATGCCTGCTGCGCGACGACGATGGCCACGCCGATCCATCCGACGACTTTCGGCGGCAGCCTCACGAGTCCGCCGAGGAGCATCATGCACCAGCCGAGCATCCAGATGACGCCGGCGAGCGTGAACGACCTGTAGTCGAGGCCGAAGGTCCAGAAGAACTTGATGAGCGTGAGCTCCATGACGACGAGCATCGCGCCACGCGTCACGAGGAACCTCGAGAGCTGGGTCATGTCGCCCAGCTTGCGGCCGTTGTAGAACGCCGACGTGCCGGCGAGGAACACGAAGAGCGGCGCGCAGAAGTGCGTGACCCAGCGCGTGAAGAACACGCCTGGCGACTGCCCGCCGGCCGGAACGCCGGAATAGACGCGCACGTGGTCGATCGCCATCAGCACCATGACGACGCCACGCACCAGGTCTATCGACTGGAGCCGTGACGAAGCGGTCGCCGGCGCGGGCGGCGCATAGGCGGACGCCGAGACTTGCCCTGCCGCTTGCGTGCTCATGACTCACCTCGGTTGGATGGCCCTCGGCCAACGATCCTGTATCTTCGTCCTCATGATGTTTGGCCGCTAGCCATGCGCAACGGGCCTGCTACCTCCCCGTTGGAACACGTACGTGATGCGCTGAAGGACCAGTACCGGGTCGACTCGGTGCTCGGATCCGGCGGCATGGCGACCGTCTATCTCGCCCTGGATCGCGAATCCGGTTCGATGGTCGCGATCAAGGTCCTTCACCAGGTGCTGACCGCGGCGCTCGGTCACGAGCGATTCCTGCGGGAGATCGAGATTGCGTCGCGCCTGGACCATCCGCACATCGTTCGCGTGATCCGGTCGGGGGAGACCGACGGGGTGGTGTACTGCGTGATGCCGTATGTGAAGGGCGACTCGTTGCGCGAATTGCTCGCCCGGCAGAAGCAGCTGTCCGTGCCTGAAGCCGTTCGGCTCGGAAGTCAGATCGCCGATGCGCTCGCGTACGCGCACGCGCAGGGATTCGTGCACCGCGACATCAAGCCGGGCAACATCCTGCTGCGCGAGGGGAATGCCGCCGTCACGGACTTCGGCATCGCGCGCGCGATCGATCGCGCCTCGGACGCGGACTCGCTCACGACCTCCGGCCTCGCGATCGGCACGCCGGCGTACATGGCGCCCGAGCAGGCCACGCGGGACCGCGAGATCGACGGCCGCGCCGACATCTATGGACTCGGCTGCCTTCTATATGAGACGCTGGTCGGCGAGCCGCCCTTTACCGGCACGAGCATCTGGAACCTCGCCGCCCGGCACGCGACGCAGGCACCGATTCCGATCCGCACCCTCCGCGCCGCGGTATCACCCGCGGTGGAGAGCGTCGTGATGCGCGCGCTGGAGAAGACGCCGGCCGACCGGTACAAGACCGCCGCCGAGTTCCGGACCGCCCTGATCGAGGCGGCGGCGGCCACGGCCCCGCCGCCCGGGCTGTCGCGGCGATCGAAAGTGGCCCTCGGCGCCGCGGTGCTCGCCGCCATCGCTGTTCCCACGGCGCTGGCGTTGCGCGGACGCTCCGATCCGGCACCGAACGTGGAGTTCACGATCCCGCCTCCAACGGGAACCCAGTTCAGCGAAGACTTGCGCGACGTTTCCGCCGTCTCGCCCAACGGCCGGGACATCGTTTTTGCCGGCGTCGATTCGGCGGGCAACCGCAGCCTCTGGATCCGACCTCTCTCTTCGACCGTCGCCACGCGGATCGAGGGAAGCGCTTCGGGACAGAAGGCGTTCTGGTCTCCCGACGGCAAGCGGTTGGGCTTCTTCACATCTCGAGCTCTCGCATGGATCGACCTCGAGGGCGGCGTCGCCCATACGCTCGACTCCACATTCACGGATCAACGTGGCGGATCGTGGGCGGACAACGGCACTGTCCTGTATGCGCCGGGCTCACAAACGGGAGTGTTCCTCTACTCGCTGTCCGATAGCACGACGCGACGGTTGACGCGCCCGGACACCATGCGCGGGGAGATCGGGCATCTGTGGCCCTTCGCGCTGCCGGGCGGCCGCCAGTTTCTCTACTTCGTCGCCAGTGACGTGGACTCGGTCCGCGGCATCTACCTCGGCTCGGTCGAGAGCGCGCAGGGCAGGCGCATCGTCCCGTCCCCGGCCAGCGGGATCTACTCCAGGGGACATCTCCTTTTCCTGAAGGGCGACTCGCTCGTCGCGCAGCGTCTCGATCTCGCCTCCGCCAGCCTCGTCGGCGAGGCGCGGGTGATCTCCGACAGCATCCTGACGTCCTTCGGGTATTACGGTGCGTTTTCGGCATCGGAGTCCGGAGTGCTGGTGTTCGCGCGAGCGCGATCGCGCGATCTTCCCAGACTCGCGTGGCTCGATTCCACGGGTGCGGTCCGCGGGTATGCCTCGGAGCCGGGGTACTTCCGCAATCCGGATCTTTCGAACGACGGCCGCTGGCTCGCGTTCGAGGCATACCGCCGGACGAACGGCACCATTCGCCACATCGACCTGACTGGTGGCGTCTCCAACGTGTTGTCGGATGGCGGCACTCAGTCGACGTTCCCGGTCTGGTCGCCGGATGCGTCGTCCCTTGCTTTCGTGGCTGAGCGGCCCGGGGGATGGGGCATCTACGTAAAGAGTGTCACCCATCGCGACAGCGCGACGATGGTGTTGAGTGTGGCGCACCATGCCGTCCTGCACGATTGGGCCGCGGATGGCAGGCTGCTGCTGGCCGAGCGGAATGACGCGGGTGACTGGGATCTGGTCATGCGGCAGCTGTCCTCGCCGTCGAACGCCACCCTGGTTGCCGGCGGGCCGGGGCATCAGCTGGGGGGACGGGTGTCGCGGAACGGGCGTTACCTCGCGTTCGTCTCCTACGAGTCCGGGACTCCGCAGATCTACGTCCAGCGGTTCCCGGTGAGCGGAGGGCGATGCCAGGTCTCGTCTGCCGGCGGGGTTCAGCCGGTCTGGGGACGCAACCCCGATGAGCTCTTCTTCCTGAGCCCCGACGGCACGTTGATGCGGGCGCAACTCGACCTCGGGCGCCCGCTCCCCTGCCCCGCAGCGCCGGCCCGACCGCTGTTCCGCACACCCGTCAGCGCCCCGGCGACGGCCCGCTCCCATTTCGATGTGTCGGCCGCGGACGGTCGCTTTCTGTTCCGGCTCCCCGGGAGCGAAGGGAATGCCTGGCTCAACGTCGCAGTAAACTGGCTCGCGGCGAAGCCCCGGTGACGGTAGGATAGTGCTTCCGTCGTAGCGAAGCCGTTCCTCCCTTCCGTAAGGGGTCCTCATGGCGACCAGGAAAAGACCGAAGAAGAAGTCGGGCAGGAAGACGACGCCGGGCAACCGGACCGCGAGCGTCAAAGGTGTCGTCCGCGAAATCGAGAAAGCACTGCAGTCGGTCGAGAAGTCGAGCGCTGTCGACCTCAAGAAGCGGCGAGCCAAGATGCTGCTCAACAGCGTGAGGGGAGTCATCCAGGCCTTCTGTCTGGCGAATGTGCGCCGCAAAGACCTGTCCGAAAGCGAGTTCGAGGTAGGCCGTGGCAAGAAGCCGCCGAAAAAGAAACCGAAGTAGCGCGCGCTTCTCCATTCGACGGTCGCCGTTCCTGGTGACGTACTGGGAACACGACGCCTGCGTCCTCTACAACTATCTCACGCGGTCGTCGCGTGTCTGCTCTCCGCTGGTCGTGGCCATCCTCGACGCCGCCGGAGAGTGGACGACGCGGGCGGAGGTGCGGAAGGCAGTGGCCGGGTACGGCGGTCGGCGCGTAATCGATCGTGAGCTCGACGACCTCCTCGCCGATGGCGGACTAGACCGGTCGGACAAGCCCGCGCGCGGCGCGGAGGCCCTTCTGGAATGGGGCGGCTGGAATCCCGCCGCCGGCTTCTTTCACGCCGTCACGCAATCGGCCGCGCCGGAGCTGGAGACCGACGATCCGACCGACGCGCCGATGCTGGTGTTGAACGAGTTCCCGGATCCGCTCAAGAAGTACCGGCGTCGCCGGGCCATCAAATTGCCCCGGCCCACGACCTTGTCGGCCAGCTTCGGGAACGTCCTGCGCAAGCGTCGCACGTGGCGGGAGTTCGGGGCCCGCGACCTGACCCTCTCCGAGGTGAGCACTCTGCTTGGCCGAACGTTCGGCATCGATCGTTGGATCGAGGTCAGCACGGATCGCTGGGTGGCCCTGAAGAGCTCTCCCTCCGGAGGCGCCCGCCACAATATCGAAGCGTACCTGCTCGCGTTCGACGTCAAAGGCCTTTCGAGCGGCACCTACCACTACGACCCGGATCGGCATTCCCTCACGCGGCTGCGACCGACGTCGCGTGACGTGCTCCGCCGGTTCTACAAGACGCAGTGGTGGTTCCAGGATCCCGCTGCGGTCATCGTCATGACGTCGGTGTTCGCGCGACTGCAGTTCAAGTATCCGCACTCGCACGCGTACCGCGCGGTATTGCTCGACGCCGGGCACCTGGGACAAACGTTCGCGCTCGTGGCCACCGCGCTTTCTCTGGCACCTTTCTGCACCGTGGCCTTCGACGTGGACGCCGTCGAACGGCATCTCGGCGTGGACGGCATCAGCGAGTCGGCAGTGTTCCTAGTCGGCGTGGGGGCCAAGCCGCCCGGAAAGGCATGGGCGCCGATGCCGGATCGCACGACCGAGGCTCAGACACTCCCGCCCGCGTGGGCCGATCGAATTCCCCCGCCGAGGTTTCCATGACGAAGCGCACACCGGAGGAGCTCCAGAAGCATCTGGACCAGGCCTTTCGCCTCGATCGGAGTCGGATTCACCTCAACGCCATGGTGCTCGCGTCGCAGCCCGAAGCCGTGCGCAACGAGGTAGCGCGACATCGCGACGAGATCCAGAAGGATCCTGCCGGGTACATCCTCAACAAGCGGAACAAGACAGACAAGACGCGGATCATCCGGGAGGGCGCCGATACCGCAACGGCCGCGGCGAAGTATCTCGGACTCGAGGACGTGCTGACCCAACGCGGCCTCGTCCCGGCAGACTTCATCGCTCAGACGACCAGCACGACCGCCGGCCTCGCGATGCTCGCGTGCGGGGTCAAGATCAAGCCGGGCCAGGAAGTCCTCATCAGCATGCACGACTTCTCCGCCCATCGCGCCGCCTGGCAATTGCGCGCTGATCATGGAGACCTGCGCTACCGTGAGTTTCGCATGTACGAGGGCAAGGAGACCTCGGCCGCCGACCTCGGAGACCGGATCGTCGCCGCGGTCGAGAAGCAGATTCGCGAGCGAACGCGCGTCCTCGCCCTGACGTGGGTGGATTCGGGAACCGGCGTGAAGCTGCCCGTCGCCCGGATCGCCGCGCTCGTGAAGGCGGTGAACGACCGGCGCACGCTCACCGACCGCATCCTCTTCGTGCTCGACGCGGTCCATGGCTTCGGCGTCGAGGACACGACGTTCGAGGACCTCGGCTGCGACTTCTTCGTGGCCGGTTGCCACAAGTGGATCTTCGCCCCGAGTGGCACCGGCCTGGTCTGCGCGTCCCCAGAAGCGTGGGCGCAAATCAGCCCACTGGTTCCATCCTTTCTTGGCTCCAGGAACCAGGGGTTTCTGCATTCGCCGGGCGGGATCGGCGCCTACGAACATGCGTGGGCCGTCGACGCGGCCTTCGAGTTTCACCTCGACCTCGAGAAGGACGTCGTCGAGCGTCGAACGATCACTCTTGCCGAGCGCCTGAAGACGGGACTCTCGAACATGAAGCACGTCCGACTCGTCACGCCGATGTCGCGCGATCTGTCCTCGGCCATCGTGTGTTGCGCCGTGCGAGATTACGTGGAGGAAGAGGACTATATCGCGCTCCAGGCCCAGCTCGCCGATGAGAACGTCATGGCCATGACGTCGCACGATGCGGATGGCCACTACTTCCTGCGCTTTTCCCCGTCGCTGCACAACACTGAGAGCGAGATCGACCAGGCCCTGGCGGCACTGACGAAGGTCATCGGCCCCTAGGACGTCACGGCAGCTCGCGAAGCCAGATGTTGCGGAAGGAGATCGGCGCCGACGGATCCTGGTGCGCCTGCAGCATGATCGGCGCCGGTCCATGCTTCGTGTACTCCGGTAGCCCCGTGTTCTTCGTGACGCCGGTGAGCGCAAAGTGGTTCTGCACGAGCACCCCGTTGTGGAACGCGGTCACGTACGCCGGTGACTTCACCGAGCCGTCGTCGTTGAACACCGGCGCCGTCCAGATCACGTCGTAGGTCTGCCACTCGCCGGGCTTCCGCATCGCGTTGACGAGCGGCGGATTCTGCTTGTAGACGCTCGACGCCTGGCCATTCACGAACGTGGCGTTCTCGTACGAATCCATGATCTGGAGCTCATATGAGCTCCCCGGACCCGAGCCGAGGAAGACGCCGCTGTTCCCCCGCAGCTGCCCCGACCCCGTGATCCCTTCCGGCACGCGCCACTCGAGATGCAGCTGGTAATTCCGGAAGCTCCGCTTCGTCCGGATGTCGCCGGCCGCCTTGTCGACGGTGACGACGCCGTTCGCGACCGACCATCTCGCCGGCGATCCGTCGTTCACCGACACCCACTCGTCGAGGTTGGCGCCGCCGAACAGGACGATCGCGTCCGACGGCGCATCCCGATCGGTCCTTCCGGGCGCGATGACTCTTGGAACGGGCTGCCAGACTTCGGTGTCCTCGGGCCGCATCGGTCTCGTCTGCTGTGCCGCGGCGTGAGCGGCCATGAGAACGAGCAGGGCAAGGATTGAGCGCGAAGCCATGGCTGCCTCCCGGATTACTTGGAGAGTGTGATGACGACGGTTGTCCCGGAGAACGTGCTGGCGCCGTTGAGCGCGCTGCCGTCGAAGTTGAACGTCATGTCCCGGAGGAACGAATCCTGGACGAGGTTCAGCTGTACCGAGTCGCCGGTCTTCGCGGCGGTCCCGAGCAGCCCGACGCTGAGGGCCGAGGTGCCGGTCACGCTCGCTGGAATCGACATCGTGCCCGAGGTACTCAGGTCGTTCGCGATCGTGAGATGGATGGTGGCGCCCTCCGCGAGCGCATCCTTCGGCGTGCCGCCCGATGCGTACGTGAACTTCGTCGCCGTGTAACTCCCGACGATCGTCTCGTCCTTGCAGGACATGACAAAGGGCATCGCGATCGCGAGGGCCAGCCAGGCGAACCGGGATCGGGCCAGTCGTTTCATCGGTATTCCTCCATGTGGACAAATGTGGCGAAATCCTTACCCGGGCGTATCTTCTGCGTTCCCTCCGCCTCTTGCTGCGCCCGCCGATGCAGGTCCGCAATCTCATCAGGCACCTCTGGATGCCTGCCGCAATCGTCGCGCTGTTCATCGTCGCGTCGGTTTATGAAAACGAAATCTTCGTTCAGCTCGGACTGACGACCTGGGCCCAGGTCCGGGCCGTCCTGCCCTACGTGGTTCAGATCGGGGTGTGGCTGTCGTTCGCCTACCTGATCGCCCGCATCATCGACGTCACCATCTGGGACCGCGTCGGACGCCGGGTTCCCGTGCCTCGCCTGCTGCGCGACGTCACCCGCGTGCTGCTCTACGCGCTCGCGGTCTCGGGGATCGTCAAGGTCGTCTTCAACCAGGACATCGGGAAGTTCTGGGCGGCCTCCGGCATCTTCGGCCTCGTGCTCGGCCTCGCCCTGCGAAATGTCATCATGGACATTTTCATGGGCCTGGCGATGAACTTCGACCGGCCCTTCGAGATCGGGCACTACATCCGCGTCGACAGCGGCGTCGCCGGCAAGGTCGTCGAGATCAACTGGCGGACGACGCGAATCCTGACAGCCGAAGGCAACCTCATCGTCATCCCCAACGGGAAGCTCGGCGAGCACACCGTCATCAACTACTCCAAGCCGACCGAGTCGAGCGAGATGGAATTCGTCGTCTCGCTGGATTACTCCGTGCCTCCGGAGCGCGCCATGCGCGTGCTCGGCGCCGGCGCGATGAGCGTCGCGGGCACGAATACGGTGCTCGAGGATCCGGCGCCGAAGGTTCGCATCAAGGGCTTCACCGACGCCGGCGTCGATTACAAGGTCAAGTACTTCATCGACCCGTCGCTCGGCGGCGGCCCCGGCAAGGCGCGGCACGCGGTCATGGAAGCCGTGCTGCACCAGCTGCACTACGCCGGATTGAGCGTGGCGACCACCAAGCGCGAGATCATCACCGGACTCCAGCACGAGCGGCCGCGGGATCCGGCGTCGATGACCGATCGCGCCACGCTCCTGTCGCGCACCGACCTGTTCCGCCGGCTCGACCCGGCCGGGCTCGAGCATCTCGCCGTCCGCATGAAGCAGCTCGCGGTCAAGGCGGGCGACGCGGTCGTCCACGCCAATGACCCGGGCGACTCGATGTTCATCGTATTCGAGGGACTGCTGCACGCCCAGGTCCCGAGCACTGATCGCCAGTCTGTCGTGCGCGTCGGCAAGCTGGGCGCGGGCGATTTCTTCGGTGAGATCAGCGCGCTGACCGGTGAGCCTCGCATGGCGACCGTGACGGCCGCCTGCGACTCGCTGATCTTCGAGATCCAGAAGGATGCATTCGCCTCGCTCCTAGCCACGTACCCCGAGGTCCTGCAGATGCTCGGCGAGGCCATCGCGTCGCGCCGGTTGCGGACAGCGGAAGCCCTCGCGAAAGCCAACGCGGCCGAGATCGCGAGCGAGCAGCGAAGCCTCACCCGCCAGATCATCGACAAGATGAAGAGCTTCTTCGGCATCGGCGGCAGCGTGCCTGAGCTCCCGGTGACGCGCATGGGGACCTCCGCGCCAGTGTATACGAGCTGATGCGACCGGGCCTGGCGGGGGCGTTCGTCTTCTGTGCCGCGGCGGCGGGGGCTCAAGCCCCCGCCGTTTCCGTAGATCGGTGGGCGGTCGGGAGTGAGCTGGGACTGAACGCCGCGCGAGGCAACAGCTCGTACACCATGCTGTCGACGGGCCTGCGCGTCACGCACCTCAACAAGAAGGACTTCGAGCTCGACTGGGCCAGTGCGCTCACGTATGGCGAGAGCAACAACGCCGTGATCGCGCGTCGCATGTCCACGGCGCTCAAGGCGGACTACCGGCCCGCGGCGACCTGGTCTCCCTTCACCTTCGCGAGCATCGAGCGCGACCGGATTCGCAGGATCGACGCGCTGGCCAACGGCGGCGCCGGCGCGAAGTGGACGTTCTTCCGAAGCAAGGAAGGAGCGGCCTCGCTGAGCGCGGCCGGACTGTACTCGCGAAAGGACGTCGTCGGTGAGGATACCACGCAGCTCGCCTGGCGCTTCAGCGTCCGCCCGAAGATCGTGCAGAAGTCCAGCGCCGGCTGGTCGATCGAGCACACCACGTTCTACCAGCCAGCGATCGGAAATGCCGGCGACTACACGCTCGACGCGGCGACGCGCCTCGGCTACTCCCCCAACAAGATCTCGACGCTGTTTGCGCAGTACACTTATCGAGTCGACTCCCGTCCTCCGGCGGGTGTCAAACGCGAGGATCAACTCATGCTCGCGGGAATCAAGCTCAGCTTCTGAGTACCCCTTCATATGATGCGTTCTCTCGCCGCCACCGCCGCCCTCGCGATCGCCCTTCCCGCGCTCGCGCAAACCAAGCCACTCGTCACTCCGAAGGACTACGGCAAATGGGAGATGCTCGGCGAGCGCGGGGAAAGTCCGCGGATTTCTCCGCGCGGAACCTGGGTCGCCTACATCGTCAATCGAGTCGACGAGGAGAATCAGCTCCGGCTCACGGGCGGGGCCCGCGATACGACGATCGTCATCCCCTACGCCACCGGCCCCGCATTTACCGCCGATGAGCAGTGGGTCGTCTACACCGTCGGCGTTTCGCCGAAGGACCGCGAGCGGCTCACGAAGGAGAAGAAGCCCATCCGCAACTCCGTCGAGATGCGGAACCTCACGACCGGCCGGGTCGTGGCTGTCAACGAGGTCAACAGCGCGTCCGTCAGTGCCAACGGTCGATTCGTCGCGCTGACGCGCTATCCGGCGGAGGGCAAGCGGACCAGTGAGGTGCTGGTGCACGACCTCTCGAGCGGCGCCCGTCTCTCCTTCTCCAACGTCGGCGAGCAGTCCTGGGCCGACGCGGGAGCACTGCTCGCGCTGACGATCGACACCGACGGCGGCGTCGGCAACGGCGTGCAGCTCTACGACGCGACCTCCGGCACGGTCCGCGCTCTCGAGTCATCCCAATCGCAGTATCGTGGACTCGCCTGGCGCCCGAAATCCACCGACCTCGCCGTGCTGCGCACGAAAGTCGACAAGGCGTTCCGCGATACCGCGCACGTGCTCCTTCAATGGCGCGACCTCCGCGGCGGCGAGCCGGGCCCGGTCGCGGCGCTCGATCCTGAAACGGTTCCCAGCCTCGCCGGCACGCGCATCGCCGACTACCGGACGCCGACCTGGTCCACCGACGGACGACTGATCTACTTCGGGACGAGGAAGCGCGAGCCGGTCGCCGACGCCATCAAGAAGAGCGACGAGAAGGTCTCGGACGTCGAGATCTGGCACACGAACGACGTTCGCATGCTGCCACAGCAGCGCAAGCAGGAAAACTCCGACCTCCGCCGGACGCTGCTCAGTGCGTGGAACGTCCGCGAGAACAAGGTGATCCCGGCGAGCACCGACCTCTTCGAGGAGACCGCCGTCCTCGAGAGCGGGCGCTACGCGACCGAGACCGACACGAAGCCCTACGCATGGGGAACGAAGTTCGGCCGCTTCGACGAGGACGTGTGGGTCACGGATCTCGCGACCGGCCAGCGCACGAAAGTACTCGAGAAGGTTCGCCATTACTTCGGCCCGAGCCCGAAGGGCGACAAGCTCGCCTGGTCCGATGGGACGGATTTCTGGGTCGTCGACCTGGCGTCGGGCAAGCGGACGAACCTGACGGCGACGCTGACGTCGGCGAAGAAAGCCGACTTCGTGGACCACGACGACGATCACCCGAACAACGTTCCGCCGGTCATCACGCCGGCCGGCTGGTCGGCCGACGGCAACAGCTATCTCGTGAACGACACCCACGACGTGTGGCGGCTCGCCCTCGACGGCTCCGGCGGCGCAAAGCTCACCGACGGCGCGAAGGATGGCCTCGTCTACCGGCTGGTGTCGTTCGCTCCGCGCAACTCTGCCAATGAGCGCGCCTTCGACCTGTCGACGCCACAGTACTTCACCGTCAGCGGCCGAAAGTCGAAGCAGAGCGGATTCGCGCGCCGGGCTCCGTCCGGCGCCATTGAGCGGCTGTTGCTTGCTGATGCCCTGTATGGCGGCCTCACCCGGGCGGACAGCGCGCCGGTCTTCATGTTCACGCGGCAGCGCTACGACGAATCACCGAACGTCTACGTCGGCCGCGACCTCGCCGCGGCGAAGCGCGTGAGCGACACGAATCCGTTCCAGAAGGATTATGCGTGGGGCAAGGTCGAGCTCTTCGACTTCAAGAGCACGATCGGCGTGCCGCTCCAGGCGATGCTGTACTATCCGGCGAACTACGATCCGTCGAAGAAGTACCCGATGATCGTCTACACCTATGAGCTGCTCACGCAGGGGCTGCATCGCTACATCGCGCCGCGCGAGACGAACTACTACAACACGACGGCGTGGACGCAGCAGGGGTACTTCGTGCTCAACCCCGACATCGTCTTCCGCCCGCGTGAGCCGGGCCTGGGCGCCCAGTACTCGGTCGAGGGCGCGGTGAAGTCCGTCCTGGCACGTGGGCTAGTCGATCCGGCGAAGATCGGCCACATCGGTCACTCGCAGGGTGGCTACGAGGCCGCTTTCCTCGGGACGCACAGCAAGCTGTTCGCGACCACGGTCGTCGGATCGGGCATCACCGACATGATCAGCTTCGCCGGCCAGCTCCACTGGCAGGGTGGCTCGGCCGAGTTCGATCACTGGGAGACGGGCCAGTTCCGCATGGAAGTCGCTCCCTGGGAGGACTTCAAGGCGATGCTCGACAATTCGCCGCTGTACAACGTGCAGAACATGCCGGCCAAGGCGATGCTGCTCGAGATCGGATCCGAGGACGGCACGGTCGATCCCCGCCAGGGCTCACTCTTCTATAACTACGCGCGGCGCGCCGGAAAGCAGGTGGTCATGCTGGTCTACCCCGGCGAGCCGCATGGTCTCGGCAAGAAGGAGAATCAGGTCGACTACCACCGCCGCATCAACCAGTGGTTCGACCACTACCTCAAGGGCAATCCGCCGGCGAAGTGGATCACCGACGGGCAGTCCGCGCTCGAGAGAAAGGCCATCCTCGACGCGAACAAGGATGGCCCGGGCGCCGGCAGGCCCTAGAGCGATTTCCTGATTCGCTCGACCTGATTGAGATGGAGAATGTCATGGCCCGCATAAAGCTTCATCATGTGGGCCACGCTTTCTTCTCCCCTCTCCGCGTGGACCCCGACGCGCTTCATGTCGTCCGGCGTCGCGTTTTTCAGCAGGCGGAGATTGCCGGCGCGCAGCACGCCGAACTCACGGATGGACTCGTCGGCGTCCGCCTCGCCGTAGCCGAGCTTGTCGGCCCAGGCGTCCTGGTCGTACCCGGTGATGGGCGGGCGGTCATGCGCGAGCGCCATGCGCATCCGCCAGCCCCAGACGATCTCCGAGTCGGCGAGATGGCGAAGCACGTGGTTGATCGACCACTTTCCCGGCGCTTCACGCTGTGCCAGCTGCCCCTTCGAGAGGCCGCGGACGACGTCGCGCAGTCGGGCTTCGGTCCTGGTCAGGATGTCGAGCGGCGCCTGCTGCCCGACGAGACCGAGGACGGCGGCCGTGTAGGCGCCGGCTTCGTCCTTCGAGCGCGACGCCGAATTGGTGAAGACGGACATGATTCGATGAGGTGAAGTGATTCCTGAGCTTGGACACCTACAGTGGGGCCTGGCGGTCGTCGCCGCCATCTGCGCGGGGCTCAGCAAGGCCGGCTTCGCCGGCATGGGCCTCGTCGGTGTCATCGTCTTCGCGAACATCTTCGGCGCGCGCGACTCGACCGGCGTGGTGCTGCCCCTCCTGATCGCGGCCGACATCGGCGCGGTGACCATGTACCGGCAGAATGTCCGCTGGGATTACATCCGCCGCACGTGGCCCTCGGCCGCGGTCGGGGTGATCGTCGGCGCCTTTCTGTTGTCTCGGCTCGACAATGCGTCGTTCAGGCCGATTCTGGGAGGCATCATCCTCGCGCTGACGCTTGCCCAGCTCGCGCGCATGCGCCTGCCGAACTCTCCCGCCCTCCCGCCCTCAGTTTACCCCGAGCTTGCGAGGGGCCCTCTCGCGCTCTCCCTCGGCTTGCTCGCGGGGATCACCACCATGATGGCCAACGCGGCAGGCCCACTCGTCGCGCTCTACTTCGTCGCCGTCGGCTTGCCGAAGTTCGAGGTGGTCGGCACCCTCGCCTGGTTCTTCTTCCTGATCAACCTCTTCAAGATGCCGTTCAGCGTCGGCATCGGCGTCATTCGCCCGTCGAGTCTCGCCTTCGACGCGGTGCTCGTGCCGGCTGTGTTCGTCGGCTTGCTCGGGGGCCGGTGGCTGATCCACCGCATCCCGCAACGAACCTTCGACGTGCTGATGCTCGTGTTCGCGGCGGTGGCCTCGATCCGACTCATTCTGTGATCCGTCAGGCCGGGACGTGGACTCTCTCTTTCACATGCTTCAGGTTGGCCACGATCGTCCAGGTCATGATCACGAGGAGCGACCACGAGCTCCATTTGCCGACGTGCACGACGGCCCACGCGCCCATCTGGTTCGGATAGCGCCAGATGCCGAAGAACGTGCTGATGTTCTCGGCGAGCCAGATGAAGAACCCGACGAGGACGAAACCCAGCGTCGCCGGCATCCATCGGTCGCGATCGAGCGGCCGGAAGATCACCCGCGTTCGGGCGTAGAGCCCGAGCGCCAGCGCGGCGAGATACCAGCGCAGGTCGGGCAGGTAATGGTGGGTGAAGAAATTCGCGTAGATCAAGACTGCCAGCGCCGTCGCCATCCAGTACGGGGGATGATGCGAAATCCGCAGGTCCAGCAGGCGCCAGATCTGGATGATGTAGCTGCCGACGGCGGCGTACATGAACCCGGAGAAAAGCGGCACTCCCGCGATCTTCGTGAACGCGAAATCGGGATAGCTCCAGGCGCGAATGCCCTCGGACGTCTTGAAGAGCTCGAGCCCGAACCCGATGATGTGGAAGAGCGTGATCGCCTTGACCTCGTCCATCGTCTCGACGCCGGTCAGGACGAGCACCACCTGGATGGCGAGCGCTATGGCAAGCAGCAGGTCATAGCGCGGGATGCCGAGCAACCCTGAGCGCGGCACCAGGAAGACGGCGAGAAAGAACGACCCCGCGAAGATGCACGCCCTGGCTTCCTTCAGCCCGAACGCGACGAACTCGCGGACGAACGTGGTCACCGTCGCCCGTATACCCAGACGTGGGTCGCGGAGTCGGTCAGCGCCAGCTGCCCGGTGGGCCGCCAGTCGTATCGAAACCAGGTCGGCGTCGCCTGCCCTTTCGGGCTGAAGAACAGTGTGTCTCCCCGAATGACGAAGCTCCCGTCGTTCCCCGTGGTGCGAACCGTGTCGTTCATCGGCTGCTCGGTGAAGCGAATGGAGTACGTCCCACCCGCCCCTCCGCGCGCCGACATCGCGCCGCGCAGGTCGAGGGTCCCGTAAACCAGCCTGCGCCCCGAGTTGACCGGAAACTCGACGGGAACCCCCTTGCCGTCGAGAGATTGCCACTGGTATCCGCCCTCGAGTGCCGAGTCGCCCGTGACCGTGCCGGGCACCATCGAGATGTACTGCGCGGGCCATCGCGACACGCAGGCCGTCCCGGCCACGATCGCTACGCCCAGAATCATCGACTGAAACGCTCGTGTCATCTGGAAAAGATAGGCAGCCGCGGGCATTCTTGATCAGTGAAGAGCGTCCTGACTTTCCTCGCCGCGCTCGCGTTCGTCGGCGTCGTGCTCTTCGCCATCGGCGGGAAGGGGCCCATGCCGCTCGTCTGCGAGCGGCGGCTGGGGCCAACCGAAGTCCGCGTCCGGACGACGCCGGTCGAGTACAAGACCGACTTCACGCTGCCGACGTCGCGCCTCACCGAAATGGCCGCGACCGGCAGCGGACGCCTGGTGCATGGGCTGACCCGGACCAACATGCGGAGCCTCGTCACCGTCGGGTCGAGCGGCATCACCAACCCGCTGACGCACCGGCACTGCCTCCGCCCGATCGTCGACGTCCAGCTCGCCTTCGAGCCGATGACCGTGTTCATCACCGCCGACCAGGCCCAGGGCAGCTGCCAGTTCGACGTCACCATGAAGCACGAGCTGCAGCACGTCGAGGTCTACCGCGAGTTCCTCGACACGGCGGCCAGGGACGTCGAGAAGTACCTGCGCGATCACTTCGCCAACCGCATCTACTACTACGACAGTCCCGAGGACGCCCAGCGCCAGATGAGTGACGAAACCTCCAAACGAATCGGGCCCTTCGTCGAGGACGAGATGAATCGCGTCCGCGAAATGCAGGCGCCGCTCGACACGCCCGACGAGTACCTGCGGCTCGAGCGCTCGTGCTTCAGACCTTCAATACCACCTTCCCCGTAGTCCGCCGGCCCTCGAGCGCCCGATGCGCCTCGGCCACGTCGGCCAGCGCGTACTCGGCGCCGACGCGCACCGTGAGCTCGCCGCGTCCGATCCAGTCGAACAGGTCTTTCGCTCGCCACAGGAGCTCTTCTCGCGTGGCCGTGTAATGGGCGAGCGTCGGCCGCGTGAGGAAGAGTGAGCCCTTCTGGTTGAGCACCTGTGGGTCGAGCGGCGCCACCGGTCCGCTCGACTGGCCGAACAATGCCATGACTCCTCGCGGCGCCAGGACGTCGAGGCCGCCCAGGAACGTCGTCTTCCCGACGGAATCGTAGACCACCTGCACGCCGCGCCCGCCGGTGATCCGCTTCGTCTCCGCTGCGAAATCCTGGGAGGTGTAATTGATGACCTCATCGGCGCCCGCCTTCCGCGCGAGCTCCATCTTCTCCGGCGATCCGGCGGTGCCGATGACGAATGCACCGCGACGCTTGGCGATCTGTACCAGCAACAGGCCAACGCCGCCGGCGGCGGCGTGCACCAGGCAGCGATCGCCCGCCTTCAGTGGATAGAGCGACGCCGCGAGATAGTGCGCGGTCATTCCCTGGAGCATCACCGCCGCGGCCAGCTTCGTGTCCACGTCCCGGGGGACCGGAACGAGCCGCGCCGTCTTCACGACCGCATAGTCCGCGTAGGCACCGATCACGCTCGCCCAGGCCACTCGATCGCCCGGCTTCACCTCGCTGACACCCGCGCCCACCGACTCGACCACCCCGGCGCCTTCTTCGCCGAGCGTGAAGGGCGCGGGCACCTTGTAGATGCCGCTGCGCTTGTAGACGTCGATGAAGTTCACGCCCGCCCACTCGACGCGGACCAGCGCTTCACCGGCTCCCGGCGCCGGCCGGTCGATCTGGTCCAGCGTGATCGCCTCGGGTCCGCCCGGCGCGTGAACCCGCATCGCTCGCATCGTCATTCCCGAAGGTAAGCAGCCAGGCGCGGCATGCCGAGGGCTTCCGCCCGCGCGAGCGGCGTGGCGCCGTTGCTCGCGCGCCGATGTTTGTCGGCGCCGTGCTTCACAAAGAGCTTCGCCGTCTCGATGGCGAGGTCTTCATCGTGCGGCGGCAGCCACAACAGGGGCGACCATTCGTCCCAGTCGACACGCGCCCGCTCCGGTTTCTCGTCGAGAACTTCGCGGAGCCGGTCGAGGTAGCCGTTGTACGTCAGGTTCCACACGTCCTTCGTCAGCGGAGCCAGGAAGTCCATGATCTCCCGATGGAGGAAATGCGACGCGTTGCCGAACGGCGTTCCCCCGTAGTTCTGCTCGACGGGATCGATTTCAGCCCCTCGCGCAACGAGGGCTTTCACGGCCTCGACTGAATTGGACCACGCGGCATGGTTGAGGGCGCGCGTGTTCTTTTCGTCGGCGACGTCGGGCGAGACACCCGAATCGATGAGCCGGTTGATTTCCGCGGCGTCGTTCTCGGATGCCGCGCGGCACAGCGCCTCGTGCGGCTTCGGTGCCGGGATCGTCACCGCTTCCTCGCGAGCGCCGTGGCGCTTCAGTAATTCAGCAATCTCGTGCCTACCCTGGATGACGGCCTCGGCGTACAGCGACCGCTGCGAGAAATGCTCGTTCCTGCGAGGTGGGGCATTGGGACCGGCGCCGTGCTCCAGACACCATTTCGCCAGGTCGAGCTTGTCGTGGAAGATCGCGTGATCGAGAAACCAGCGCGCTCCACAGCCGTAGCCGCCCATGTCGAGCATGCGCCAATCGGGGTCGTCCCAGTCGGACGCGCGGCCGATCACCTGCGATCGGGCGTAGATCATCGGCAACCACCACAGGTACTCGCTATGGAAGCCGAGGTCGTAGACGACCTGGATGTCGTACGGATTGGCGCCGGCGTCGAGGAGAAGCTGCGTCAGCGCGATCTTGTGCGGGTGGCCTGGCCGGTCCTCTTCGCCTTCGCCGGCGACGCCGGTCATCGGCGTGTAGTGACTGTCGCCGGCGTGATAGAACGCGTTGGGATCGGCGCCGCCCTCGAGGAGCAGGCTGGCAATGGCGACGGCGTGGTCGTTGGACCTGGGCCTCGGTAGTCGCGTGAAGCTCAGGTAGAGCAGCGGCGGCCATCCCTTGGGGCCGAGATCGTCGTACAGGTCGTTCGCGCCACCAACCATGCCTCGCACGCCGCTCGGCTCGGCGCTCGCCACCGCTGCGACTCGCGGATCGCGCGCGATGGCGTCGCGAACGAAGTCGATCTCGCCGCAGACCACCGCGGTGTTGAAATCGTATCGCGGAAGCCACGGGTGTTGCTCGAGCAGCCGCATCGCCGTCGCCTCAGCGCGCCGATGATCCTGGCGTCCGCGCACGTGGTGATCCGGGCACGCGTTGTCGAGGAATCGGTTGACGATCCCGTCGCGTGAGGTCGGCGGCGGCAGCGGCGTCTCCAGCGCGCGCTTGAGCGCCGTCCATCCCGGGAAATCGAGGCTGCGCGCGACGGCGAGCTGCATGTCCCGCAGCGTCGGGTCGGGCGGCCCATTCGGGACCAGCTCGCGAAACCAGCGGGTGGCGCGCTTGTCCCCGCTTTGAAGCGCCTTGAGGCGCTTCTTCGCTTGCTTCCGGAGATGCTCGAGCATCTCCTCGGGCGTGCGTCGCCCTTTCATATACTGCCTCCTTCCGTGACGCCTGTCGTCCGCTGATGTACAGGCTGGAAGAAGGTTCGAGCACCTACGCGAACCGACTCACTCTGGGTGGGAATCCCTTGCCGCGGACAGGAGGCGCCCCAGCGCGCGCTTCCTGAATGTACTCCGACTCACCCTTCGGCGGTGGTATGATCCCATGATGCGGCCGCTCACCCTGGCGCTTTGCGCCGCCCTGCTCGGTTCGACACCGATGCGGGCGCAGCGCGTCATCAACCTGACGACACCTGACGCTGAATTCGCCGATCCCTTCTCGGTGGTCGCGATCAATGGCGTTCGACCGCTGAGTGATGGCCGCGTGATCGTCAGCGACGGCAAGGACAAGACGCTTCAAGTGATCGACTTTCGGGGAACCGCCAAGCCGATCGGTCGGCTGGGTAGCGGACCCAATGAGTGGTTGAACCCGTCGGGGATTGCGGCGCTACCAGGCGACAGCAGCGCGATGTGGGACGGCGGCAATCGACGCTTCATGCTCATCCGACCGGACGGCACCCCGGCTGGAGAGGTGAGTCCCGGAACGACGAACTACGGCGCGTTCGCCCCGTTGCTTCCTCGCGGGACCGACGCGCGGGGCAACATCTACTTCCAGGGCTCGCCCTTCCTCCAGACGGCGGATGGGCCCGCGCCAGCCGACACCGTCCCCGTTCTCAGACTCGATCGGGCACGTGACGTGGCCGACACCGTTGCGTTCATTCGACCGCAGAAAGGGAACGCATCGGTCGGCCCTTCGCCGAATGGAACTGGCGCGAGCATCACGAACGGACTCGCCAATCCGCTCGTCCCGCTCGATGAGTGGGTGGCTCTGCCGAATGGCCGCGTGGCGGTCGTGCGCGGCATCGGGTACCACGTCGACTTCTATGACAAGCGCAAGATCGTCTCTTCGGGACCTCCCGTCGTCTGGCAGGCCACGCCAGTCGACGGGGAGATCAAGAGGGAGATCACGGACCAACGCCGCAAGCAATTCTCCTCCGTCACGCCACGGTCGAGACCGACCGGTCAGGTCTCGACGATTTCGCCCGGCGCGCTCGACCGCATGATGCAGGCGCTCGAGCCCTGGCCGGCGACCGTCCCGCCGTTCATGCGCGGCGCCGCCAGCGTGCGCGCCAACGCCAGTGGCTCACAGATTTGGGTCAGGCGCACCGCGATCAAGGACGCCGATTTGCCCGTGTACGATGTCTTCGACGAAGCCGGCCGAGTCGTCGTGCGCGTGCAGATGCCCGCGCGCACACAGATCGTCGGCTTCGGTGCCCAGTTCATCTACGCGATTCGCACCGACGACGATGACCTGCAGTACCTCCAGCGCTACAGGATCCCGGTCTTCTAGCCGTCAGTGACCGCGGCTAGGGCGTCTTCACCGCGACGCGGCCCGTCACGCGAATCCAGTTCACCTTGCCCGTCGAGTCTCGAACGAACTCGATGGCCTGTCCTGCGTCCGGCCCGTCGAGCACCACGACTCGGTCTGGACCGAAGAACGTGACGAGCCTGTTGTCGACGTAGAGCTTCCCGTTCTCGACGTGCACGACGTAGGGGTTGTTGGGCCGCGTGTACGTGCCGACGTATGGCGCGAAGTCGGGCTGGCGACCCGGCTGCACCGACGGCAGGGTCTCGACCAGCCCGCGGTGCGCGATGGCCTGGTTGACCGAGTAGGTCGCCCCGAGGTAGGTGCGGAGCGCCTCGCGCTCGACGTCCTGGATGAGGCGCCAGCCACTGCTCGAGTTGGTGAGGATCGCGATCGCGAAGTTTCGCTCGGGCACGATCTCCAGCAGCAGGATATGGCCGCTCAGCGTCCCGCCGTGCGAGAAGGTCCGAATACCCGCGAGCCGCCGCATGTGCCACGCCAGGCCGATCGAGTCATCGGTCGCCTGCTTCCAGGCCTGCGCCGTCTGCATCTGCTGCAGCGATTCACGGGTGAGAACGCGCGTCCCGTTCACGGTGCCGTCGCTCATGTGGAACTTCGCGTAGGTCATGAGGTCCGTGATGCACAGCCCGACGCCACCGGCGGTGACGCTCGCCGACGCGCCGAATGGCCGCTGCAGTGTCGGCGTCCCGTTCCGGAGGGTATGCCCCGCGGCGAATCGGTTGACGATGAAGTCGTTCGAGTGCGTGCCCGCGTGCTCGAGGCCGAGCGGCCGGAAGACGAGATCGCGAATCGCCTGGTTGATCGACGTCCCGTTCACCGTTTCGATGACGCGACCGGCGATGCTGAAGCCGGCGTTGTTGTAGCTCCACGCCGCGCCGGGAGGCGCGACCTGCATGAGGTCCGTGATCGTCGTCAGGAAATTGGTGAGGGTTTCGCTTCCGCGATCCGGCCCCGACACCTGTCCTTCCCACCCGCCCATGTGCGTGAGTAGGTGCCACACCGTGACGTCGCGGCTCACCGCGGAGTCGCGAACGCGGAAATCAGGCAGATACTTCTGCACCGGCGCGTGCAGGTCGACCTTTCCGTCTTCGACGAGGCGCATCATCGCCGTCGCGGCGAAGGTCTTCGAGATCGACGCGATCGGAAAGACCGTGTGCGCGGTGACCGGCAGCGGATCCTCGACGTTCGTCACGCCGAATCCCTGCACCGTCGTGGCACCGCCGGAGATAATGCCGACCGCGACGCCCGGAACCGCATACTCGCGCATCTTTGCCTCGGTGATCGAGGCAATGCCCGAGAATCGCGAATCGACGGAAACGGCCTGCGCCCCCGCAACGGAGCTCAGGCCGGCCAGGGCGGAAAGAACGAGGGCGCGCATAGATCGGGTGTCGGGATCCGGGAATCGTGCAGCCAACAGCCAGTAGCCGCCAGCCCGCGATTTCCGATTTCCGATTCCCGATTCCCGATTCCCGATTCCCGGCTAGTGGATGTTTCCGATCGCCCAGGCCGCGGCCTGCCTCACCCGCGCGTCCGTATCACGAGCCAGAACGTGAATCAGGGCCGGGATCGACTTCTTCACTTCGAGCTCGCCCAGCGCCCAGGCCGAGGCCCGTCGAACCGGCGCGGCATCGTCGCTCAGGTGACGCTCCAGGGCATCGGCCGATGCGTGATCGTCGGCCATCCCTAGCGCGAGGGCAGCGACTTCGCGCGTTCCGGGTCTGGTGTCGTCGAGTGCCTCGCGAATCGCGTCGAGCGCCGCCTGATGATGCACATGCGACAGGAGCGAAGCAGATACACGGCGCACGCACCCGTCATCCTCACGCAGCGCCGCGCGGAGAGGGGCCACCAGCGCGGGGTCGTTGTGCGACCGGTGGACCCAATCGAGAAGCGCCGATGACGCGCTGTCGATGATCAACGGCGATCCGCCGATCGAGCCCCAGTTCGACCACGAACCGCGCTGGTCCGCCGCGCGCGCCGTCATCTCGCACACCAGCGGATTCGAGCCGCGCACGACCGCCAGCAGCCGCGAGACCGAAGCCGTGTCGTCCGGCACAATCCGCTCCGTCGTTTGCGCGTTGCCGTCGTTCGCGCACGCCACGCCGATGGCGATCCCGACGGCGAAGACGGCCGACTCGATCAGGTGGGCGCGCTTCATGGACGTTTCCGGCCCAGGGCCTCGGCCGCCGACTTCCGCACCTCGGGGTCGGGGTCCTTGAGAAGCCCCATGAGCGCCGTGACCGCCTCGGCGCCGCCGATCTCCTTCAGCGCTTCGACGGCGTGGCGGCGCGTCTCGGTGTCGCTGTCGCCCACGAGCTTCTTGAGCGCGGGCACCGCGGCCTCGTCGCCGATGTTGCCCAGCGAGTTGGCGGCCTCGCGGCGCACGTCGCGGTTCGGATCGGACAGCGCGTCGATCAGGGCGCGCGGCGCCGTCTTCAGGTCGTCGATGGAGCCGATCGCGTCGGCGGCGTGCTGCCGCACGTGCGCGCTGCTGTCCTTGAGCGCCGCGACGAAAATTGACAGGAAATTCATGTTTTCGAACTGATGCAGCCCCTCGATCGCGTTGGCGCGCACTTCGGCGTCCCGGTCCTTCGTCAGGGTCGTCAGCGCGTCGACGCTGCCGGCCTCGTGGAACTGGCCGAGCGCCTCGGCCACGTGGCGGCGCACCTGCGTATCGTCGTCATGCACCATGCTCGCAAGCGCGGGGATGGCGGCGACGTCCTCGAACTCGCCGAGCGCCTGCACGGCGGCGCGGCGCACTTCAGCCGACGGATCCTTGAGCACGGCACTCACGCCGCCGATCGCGCTCGGATCGTCGATCTCGTGCAGCGACTCGATGATCTTCACGCGCACCCTGGTCACGCGCTCGGTCTTGAGCGCCTCGAGCAGGTGCGGGACGGCGCGATTGTCGTCGATCTCGCCAAGGGCGCCGGCCGCCGCTTCGCGCACGCGGGCGTCGGTGTCCTTCTTCATCGCTTCGGCGAGCGCCGCGATCGCGGCGGGGTCCTGCAAGCCGCCGAGCGATCGAACGGCGGCGAGCCGAACGTCGACGTCGGCGTCGCCCAGCGTTTCGCCGAGCGCCGCGACCATCGAGGTAGCCTTCGGAAGCGGCGCGGTGTTCATGGGCTTGGTGCTGCTGACTTCCACCGGCGACGCAGCGGCCTGGCGGACCTTTGCGGCGGACGAAGCGACGACGGGCGCCGGCGCCTCGGACATCGCCGGAGCGCTGACCGGCCCCGCGGCCGATGGCGCAATCACCACTGGAGCGGCGGACGTCGTCATCGCGGTGAGCGGTACCAGGGCCGCGAGGAACAGCGCGGCAATGGCGCCAGTGCGTGCCCGGCTCAAGCGCGTGCGCGGGACACCTGGCTCGAGGATCGCCAGCAGGCGCCCCTCGAAGTCGGAGCTGCGCGCCATCGCCAGCGCGATCTTCGGCACCGGCTGCCCAACGGACTTCACGATGTCGAGCAGATGGTCGGCGTACTCGGACGCCTTTGCGCCGGAGCGGAGCACGGCGTCATCAGCGGCGCGCTCGCCTTCATAGCGAAGACCGTTGGCGGCGTGCCACGCGAGCGGATTCGGCCAGTACAGCGCGCGCGTGAGGTGCGAAAGGATGTTCATGGCGAGATCTCCACTTTCCAGCACATTGGGATCCTAAGCTTAGAATTCCACGTGGACAAGTTGTCG
>JADMIO010606950.1_pt1 | contig 77544 bp, 55 predicted proteins | sample 8958161 | NCBI WGS metagenome assembly JADMIO01 (sample SAMN16585339, study PRJNA669376) | soil metagenome | isolation source: Crop rotation soil | place: USA: Cullars Rotation, Alabama | collected 2011
CGCGACAACTTGTCCACGTGGAATTCTAAGCTTAGGATCCCAATGTGCTGGAAATGGCCTGCATCGCCGGGTTGACGAAGCGCCAGCCCAGCGTCGTATCCTCGATCTTCTGTGATCGATCGAAACCGCTGCCTGCCTTGCCCATCACATAGGGCGCTCGCGTCATGCTCTCGACCCCGCCTGCGATCATCAGGTCGGCGTCGCCGCTGCGGATCGCCCGCGCCGCCGATCCTATCGCGTCTAGGCCGGAGCCACACAGCCGGTTGATCGTCGATGCCGAGACCTGTTCGGGAAGCCCCGCAAGCAGCACCGCCATCCGGGCGACGTTGCGATTGTCTTCCCCCGCCTGGTTCGCACAGCCGAGGATCGCGTCGTCGACCGCGTGCCAGTCTACGTGCGGATTGCGCGCCATCAGCGCCCGGATCGGGATCGCGGCAAGATCGTCCGCCCGCACGCTCGACAAGGCACCGTTGAGCCGACCGATCGGGGTGCGGATCGCGTCGCAAATGAAGGCGTCGGTCATGCCATGAGCTCCTGTGCTACCGTGAGGGGTGCGCCCGTCCTTGCGCGAATGTCATCGATGCTCGTCCCGGGGGCACATTCGATCAACCGAAGGCCGGGCTTGTCACAAGAGATGACCGCGAGATCGGTGACGATCAGGTCGACGCACGCCTTGCCGGTCAGCGGCAAGCTGCATTCGGGCAGGATCTTGGGCGTGCCGTTCTTGCTGACATGATCCATCACCACGACCACCCGCTTCACCCCCGCGACCAGATCCATCGCGCCGCCCATTCCCTTCACCATCTTGCCGGGGATCGTCCAGTTGGCGATGTCGCCGCCCGCCGATACCTCCATCGCGCCGAGCACGGTCAGGTCGATATGGCCACCGCGGATCATCGCGAAGCTGTCGGCCGAGGAGAAGAAGCACGACGTGGGAAGCTGGGTGATCGTCTGCTTGCCGGCGTTGATGAGATCGGGGTCCGCTTCCCCTTCAAACGGAAACGGCCCCATGCCGAGCATCCCGTTTTCCGATTGCAGCGTCACGTCGATCCCGTCGGGAATATAGTTTGCGACGAGCGTCGGAATACCGATCCCCAGATTGACGTAAAAGCCGTCCTCGAGTTCTGCCGCCGCGCGCGCGGCCATCTGTTCACGAGTCCAGTTCATCAGACGGTCTCCCGCACGCGGGTCGTCAGTTTCTCGATCCGCTTCTCGTTGATCGTGCTGAGAACGACCCGGTCGACATAGATGCCCGGCGTATGGATGCAGTCCGGGTCGAACGTGCCCGCGGGGACGATCTCCTCGACCTCGACGACCGTCACCTTTCCCGCCGTCGCCATAGTGGGGTTAAAATTGCGCGCGGTCTTGCGGAACATCAGGTTGCCTGCCGGATCGGCGCGCCACGCCTTGATGATCGACAGATCCGCGCGCAGCCAGGTTTCACGGACATATGCCTCGCCGTCGAACGTCTCTACGGGCTTGCCTTCGGCGACGACGGTGCCGACGCCGGTCTTGGTAAAGAAGGCAGGGATGCCCGCACCGCCCGCACGGATCCGCTCCGCCAGCGTGCCCTGCGGCGTCAGTTCGAGCGCGAGGTCACCCGACAGATATTGCTGCTCGAACAGCTTGTTCTCGCCGACATAGCTTGAGATCATCTTGGCGATCTGCCGGCTTTCCAGCAGCATCCACAACCCGAACCCGTCGGCCCCGGCATTGTTCGAGATTACCGTCAGCCCGCCGACCCCGCTGGCGCGAATTTCGGGGATAAGGCTTTCGGGATTGCCGGACAGACCAAAGCCGCCCGACATGATCGTCATGCCATCGACCAGCAGTCCGTCCAGCGCAGCCGCTGGCGTATCGAAAATCTTGCCAGACATACCGTCTCCCTTGTTCGTTGATCGAACTGAACGTTCGACCCGTGAATTGCGTTTCGGGTCTGCACGGGCAAGCCGTTTCGGTGGAATTGCACGCTCAATCCACCCGCCATCGCGCCAGACGGTGCCTGACCTGCTGGATGTGCGGGCTTACCGATCGCGCAGATTTTGCGTCACGCGCTTGGCATGCCCCGTGGCAACGAGATCACCACCCTCAGCCCGCCACCGACACCAGCCATTGCCCGGATCGACCCGCCGTGCCGTTCGACCGCATACTTTGCGATGGCAAGCCCAAGCCCGAAACCGGCGGCTTCGACACCGTCGGTATCGACGCGTTTGAATGGTTCGAAGATGTCGGCTTCCATCCCGACCGGAACACCCGCGCCGCGGTCCTGGATCGACACGACGGCGCATTCACCGTTCACGTCTGCCGTCACGTCGACAGACGTATTGGGCGGCGAAAACTTGATGGCATTCCGGATCACGTTTTCAAACGCCCGGTAAAGGAGATCGCCGTTACCCAGAGTGACGAACGGTGCCGCGGGAGAATATCGTATCGTGCACCCCTTCGCCCGGCCCTCGAAATTGGCATCGTCGACGATCGCGGTCAGCAGATCGATGAGGTCGACCGGGCTAACGCCGAAGTCCGCCGAACTCGATTTGAGACGTGCCAACGTCAGCAGTTCCTCGATCAGGCTGTTCAGTCGCTCCGCCTCGCGCTCCACGCGCAACAGCATGTCCGGGATCTTCTCCGGGGATTGGCGCAACAGGCCGATCGCCAGTTGCAGCCGCGACAAGGGCGACCGCAACTCATGCGAAACGTCGTGAAACAGCCGCTCCTGCGTCTGAAGCAGGTGCTGAAGTTGCGCGGCCATCCCGTCGAAGTCGCGCGTCAGATCGGCGATCTCGTCACGGCGCGTACCGACCAAGGGATGGACCCGGGTCGCCAGCTGGCCGTCCGCGATTGCGCGGAATCCGCGGCTCAGATGCGTAATCGGGCGGGCGAGATACCACGCCAGTCCGGCACTGAAGAACAGGCTGACGACCGTGCCGATCATCAGCGGCATGGTGCGGTTGAACGGCAGCGCGTCGAACACGGCCCGCTCCGCCGCATCCGGCCGGGTGAACGCGAACAGACCCGCACCGATCAGGAACGACGTGCCGCTCGCAAGCAGGAACGCGACGAACAGCTTCCAGAACAGCCGGCCAGGACGACGCGGGGCGAACGGCGTCATTACTCGCACGCCAGCTGATAGCCCTGGCCACGGATCCCGAGGATCCACGACTGGCCATCGGGACGCGGCCCCAGCTTCTGGCGGATGCTGCTGATGTGGACGTCGATCCGTCGGTCATAAGCGGTCAGCGCCCGCCCCAGCGCGTTGCGCGACAATTGCTCCTTGCCGACGATATGCCCCGCGTTGCGCGCCAGTTCCTCGAGCAGGCTGAACTCGGTGCCCGTCAGATCCAATGCAGCGCCGTACCATTCCGCGCGCCGCTTGCCGGGCAACACGGTGAGCGGACCGGCGACGATCGGATCGGCCGGGCCATTGTCGCGGTTGCTGGAGACTCGCCGCAGGATCGCGCGCATCCGCGCCACCAGTTCTCCCGCCGAACACGGCTTGGGCACATAATCGTCCGCGCCGAGATCCAGCCCGGAGATGCGATCGATATCGTCACCGCGCGCGGTCAACAACAGCACCGGCACGTCGCTGGTCCGCCGGATCCGCCGCAAGACCTCGATCCCCGACATGCGCGGCAACATCACGTCGAGCACCACCAGATCGTAGCGCCCCGACAGCGCTTCGGTCTCGCCGCTCTGTCCGTCATGCACGGCGAACGCGCCAAGGCCCTCGCCAGCGAGATATTCGGCCAGCATCGCGGTCAGCTCGCGATCGTCGTCGATGAGCAAGATCTTTGTCATTTTCTCCGGTCGGCGCGTGTCGGGTTGCACTGTCATGCTCGGTAAAGCCGCGTCAGGCGTGCACCTTTACAAAACTAAACGCACCTTTTTCCTAACTTTACACCCGCCACGAACACCCGGACATGGCGCTCGGCTAAGCGAGGGGGACCATGATCCCCCTGCCCTCCCTTGCCCGCACACGCCGGTCGCTTTGCTGGACGCCGCTGTTGACGGCGGCGTTGCTCGCGGGCTGCACCGTCGGACCCGAGTATCGCCGCCCGCAAGTCGCGATGCCCGCCGCGTGGGTAGCCTCGCTGCCCCACGACGCCAGCGCGACTGCGCTGAAAGGCTGGTGGCAGCGGTTCGACGATCCCGTCCTGCTCCGCCTTCAGGAACAGGCGGAGGCGTCGAGCCCCACGCTCGACCAGGCGGTCGCGCGGATCCAGCAGGCGCGCGCCACGCTCGACACCAACCGCGCGCAGGGGCGCCCGCTGGCGAACGCCGGGGCATCTTTTACCGAAAGCGGCCAGCGGACGAGCACCGGCGGCCAGAGCTTCCAGTTCGTCACTGGAGGCTTCCAGCCGAGCGCCGACGCCAGCTGGGCGCTGGACCTGTTCGGCAAGATCCGCCGCAACAGCCAGGCCGCGCGCGCACGGATCGAAGCGCGTGGGGACGATCTCGCCGACGCGCGCATCGCGCTCGCGGCCGAGGTGGCGGACGATTACGTCCAGTATCGCGGGTGCGAACAACTGGCGGCACTCTACGATCAACAAGCCACGTCGCAATCCGAGACCGCGCGGCTGACCCGGATCAGCCAGCGCGCGGGCTTCACCGCCCCCGCCGACGCCGAACTGACCGATGCCAGCGCAGCCAGCGTGCGCGCCAGCGCGACCGACCAGGTGGCGCAATGCGACCTGCTGGTGAAAAGCCTGACATCGCTCACCGGATCGGGCGAAGCGACACTGCGCGCGACGTTGCTGCCCGGCAAAGGCCGCTTGCCGATGCCCGCGATGCTGTCCGTGACGACGCTTCCCGCGGATCTGGTGCGGCAGCGTCCTGACATCGCGTCGAGCGAACGCGAACTGGCGGCGTCCAGCGCCGAAATCGGCGCGGCGACCGCGGAACTCTATCCCAGCCTGTCGCTTTCGGGTTCGATTTCGACCGGCGGCGGGCTGTCGCAATGGTCGTTCGGTCCCTCGCTCAGCCTGCCGATCCTCGACGGCGGGAAGGCGCGCGCCGGGGTACGCAGCGCCCGCGCCGCGTATCAGCTCCAATTCGCGACCTACCGCGAGAGTGTCCGCGCCGGGATCCTCGAGGTCGAACAGGCACTTGTTCGGCTTCAGTCGGCGCGCGCCCGCGACGCCGATCTCGTGCGCGCTGCACAAGGCTATGCGGCCAACTACGCGGCGATCGACCGCCAGCGGCAGGTCGGTTCGGTCAGCATGATCGACCGCGAAAGCGCCCGCCGCAACGCGCTCGAAGCAGAGCGGACGCTGGTCAACCTGCGCCAGACCCAGGTGCAGTCGCTGATCGCGCTCTACAAGGCGCTCGGCGGTGGATGGGATGCCGGCGTAGTCTCGATTGGAATGACAAGATGATGCGATCCCCCTCTTCCGCCGCGCTGCTCGCCGGTGCGCTGCTGCTGGCCGGCTGTAGCGCCAAGGACACCGCGGTGAAGGAAACCCCGACCAGCCTGACGGTCTCGGTCGTGCGCCCGCAGCAACTGTCCTGGCCGCGACTGCTCAGCGCCAACGGCAATCTGCAACCCTGGCAGGAAGTCGTGATCAGCGCCGAGACCGGCCCCTATCGGGTCGCGACGCTCGACGCCGACGTCGGCGCGCAAGTGCGCAAGGGACAAGTGCTGGCGACGCTAGCGCGCGAAACCCTGCTCGCCGAGCGTGCCCGGCTGCAGGCGGCGGTGGCGGAGGCGCAGGCCAATCTCGCCAAGGCGGACAGCGACGTCTCGCGGGCACGGCAGATCGGCGACAGCGGCGCGCTCTCGGCGCAACAGATCCAGGGCTATCGCGTCACGCAGCAGACCTCGCAGGCGTCGCTCGCCGCGGCGCGTGCGCAGGTGCGCGGCACCGACGTGCAACTCGGCCAGACCAATGTGCGCGCGGCGGACGACGGCGTGGTCTCGTCCCGCACGGCGCTGCTCGGCAAGGTCGTTAATTCCGGGGACGAGCTGTTCCGCCTCGTGCGCCAGGGGATCATCGAGTGGCAGGCCGAGCTCGATGCGCGCCAGATCGCGGCGGTGCGTGCCGGCCAGTCCGCGCGGGTTACCCTGCCCGATGGTCAGATCGTCGCGGGGATCGTCCGTCTGGTTTCGCCGACGCTGACCAGCACGACCAGCCGCGGGATCGTCTATGTCCGGTTGCCCGCAGGATCGCCGGCGCGAGCGGGCATGTATGGCAGCGGGGTGATCGCAGTTGGTGCCGGGCCGGTGCTGACCGTCCCCGACGCCGCGGTCGTGCTGCGGGACGGCAAATCCTACGTCTATCGCGTCGGCAAGGACAATCACGTCAGCGAGACCACCGTCACCGCAGGCCAGCGCCGCGACGGTCGCGTTGAAGTGAGCGGCCTTGCGGCCGACGCGCAAGTGGTCGCCGCGGGCGGTGCGTTCCTTAGCGACGGTGTCGCGGTGCGCGTCGTGCGGAGTACCGCCAAGTGAACATTTCCGCGCTGTCGATCCGGCATCCCGTCCCCGCCGTACTGCTGTTCGTCATGCTGACGATCTTCGGGATCATCGGTTTCAACCGGCTGCAGGTCCAGAATTTTCCCGACATGGACTTGCCGACCGTCACGATCACCGCCTCGCTGGAAGGGGCAGCCCCCGAACAGCTCGAGACCGAGGTCGCCCGCAAGATCGAGGATCGACTGACCTCGCTGCGGCTGCTCGACCATGTCACCACGACAATCACCGAAGGCACAGTCAGCATCGCGGTGCAGTTCACGATCGACAAGGACGGCAACGAAGCGGTGCAGGAAGTCCGCAACGCAGTCGACGGCGCGCGGCAGGACCTGCCCTCCGCACTGCAGACGCCGACCGTATCGAAGCAGACCGCCAACGCCTCGTCGATGCTGACCTATACGATCCAGGCCAAGAACATGACCGAAGAGGCACTGTCCTGGTACGTCGACAATGACGTCACCAAGGCGTTGCAGGCGGTCCAGGGCGTGGCCAGCGTCGCGCGTGTCGGCGGCGTCTCGCGTGCGGTCAACGTCAACCTCGATCCCGCCGCGATGGCGGGCCTCGGCGTCGCGCCCGCCGACGTCAGCACCAAGCTCAAGGCGATGCAGACCGATCAGTCGGGCGGGCGCGGCGACGTAGGGACGCAACGCCAGTCGCTCCGCACGCTGGCGGCGGTGCACGATCCGCAGGCGCTGGCCGCGATCAGCATCCCGGCGAGCACCGGCCAGGGCATCAAGCTCGGGCAGATTGCGACGATCGACGACGGGCATGCCGAGCGCAGCACGCTCGCCTATCGCGACGGCAAGCCTGTCATTGGCTTCACCGTGACGCGCTCGCTCGGCTTCGGCGACGCGGCGGTGGCGGAGAAGGTCCGCGCCGCCGTCGAGCGCTTCTCCAAGGAGCACCCCGAAGTCCGGATCACGGAAGCCAGCAACGCGATCACGCCGATCGTCGACAATTACGAAGGCTCGATGCACCTGCTGATCGAAGGCGCGCTGCTGGCGGTGCTGGTGGTGTGGTGGTTCCTGCGCGACTGGCGCGCGACGCTGATCTCCGCCACCGCGCTGCCATTGTCGATCATCCCGACGTTCGGGGTGATGTATCTGTGCGGCTTTACGCTCAACATGATCTCGCTGCTGTCGATCGCGCTGGTGATCGGCATCCTCGTCGACGATGCGATCGTCGAGGTCGAGAATATCGAACGCCATATGCGCATGGGCAAGGGCCCGATCGAGGCCGCCACCGAGGCCGCTGCCGAAATTGGGCTGGCGGTGGTCGCGACGACCTTCACGCTGGTCGCGGTGTTCCTGCCGACCGCGTTCATGGGCGGCATCCCCGGCAAACTGTTTCGCGAATTCGGTGTTACCGCGTCGGTCGCGGTATTGTGCTCGCTGCTCGTCGCACGCTTGCTGACGCCGATGATGGCCGCCTATTTCCTCCGACCGACCGATCATGAGGATAAGGATGGCCGGTTGATGCAGCGCTACATGCGCGCGATCCGGGCCACGCTCAAACATCGGCGGACGACGGTGATCCTCGCCGCCGTGTTCCTGCTCGTTTCCTGCTCGATGATACCGCTGCTGCCCTCGGGGTTCATCCCGGCGCAGGACAATGCGCAGTCGAGCGTCTCGCTCGAATTGCCGCCCGGCAGCACGCTCGACGAGACCGCCGCTATCACGCGGCAAGCAAGCGCGATCCTTCGGAAGATCCCGGAAGTGACTCACGTCTTTGCGGCCGTAGGCACCGCCACCACCGGCGGGGGCACGGCATCGACCGAGACCGCCGCGGTCAACAGCGCGACGTTGACGGTCGACCTCGCCGAGCGTGGCGACCGGGACGCCAAGCAGTCGGCGGTGGAGGCGAAGATGCGCGACGCGCTCCGCGCCCTCCCCGGCACGCGCGTCAGCGTCGGCGGATCGGGCAATGGTGAAGTGCTGCAGATCGTGCTCGCGGGCGACGACGGCGCATTGCTCGAACGCACTGCCGACACCGTCGAGGCGGCGGTGCGTGCCGGCGTTCCCAGCATCGGCAACGTCACCTCCAGCGCCGCGCAGCAGCGCCCCGAAATCCAGTTCCGACCAGACTATGCGCGCGCCGCCGCGCTGGGCGTGACCAGCCAGACGATCGGCGATACCGTTCGCGTCGCGACCTCGGGCGATTATGCGGCGTCCCTGCCCAAGCTCAACCTGTCCGACCGGCAAGTCGATATCCTCGTCCGGCTCGACCCCGCGGCACGCAGCGATCCGCAGGCCTTCGGGCTGCTGCGCGTCAACGGCACCAACGGGCAGGTCGCGCTGGGCTCGATCGCAGAGATCGGCTTCGGCAGCAGCCCTGCGCAGATCGACCGGCTCGATCGCCACCGCAATGTCACGATCTCGGTCGAACTCAACGGCCGCCCGCTCAGCGACGTGATGGCCGAGGCAAAGCTGCTGCCGTCGCTGAAGACCCTGCCCGCCGGGGTGAGCCTCGTCGAACAGGGCGAATTGCAACGCACATCCGAACTGTTCGGCAGCTTCGGTCTGGCGATGGCGATCGGGATCTTCTGTATCTGGGCGGTGCTGGTGCTGCTGTTCCACGATTTCCTGCAGCCGGCGACGATCCTGTCGGCCCTCCCTTTGTCGCTCGGCGGGGCGCTGTTCGCGCTGCTGATCTGCAACATGAGCTTTTCGATGCCCTCGGTGATCGGACTGCTGATGCTGATGGGCGTGGTGACCAAGAATTCGATCCTTCTGGTCGAATATGCGATCATGGCGCGCCGCGAGCACGGCATGTCACGCTACGACGCGTTGATCGATGCGTGCCACAAGCGCGTCCGACCGATCATCATGACGACGATCGCGATGGCCGCGGGCATGCTGCCCACTGCACTGGGCTTCGGCGCCGACCCGAGCTTCCGTCAGCCGATGGCCGTGGTGGTGATCGGTGGTCTGGTGACCTCGACCGTACTGAGCTTGCTCGTGGTGCCGGTGATCTTCACCTATGTCGACGATTTTGAACAGTGGTTGCGAGGAAAGGCTCGGCGTCTTGGCGCGCAGCATGGTCCGCAATCCGTCCTGACCCATGCACGATGATACAGCGGACGATCGCACGCTACGCGTCTTGCCCCGTGATCTGTCGCGCCAACCCGGCGCTGCGCCGCCGTAGCGAACTGGGTGATACAGGGCCGAAATTTCGGGCGAACGTTGATCCCCCGGTACGCCGGGACAGCAGATTGCGATGGCAGCCCCTTCCCCTGACGGGATTTGGCCAAACACAGGGTGACGATCGAAAATGACAACCCTGTATTGCCAATCTGATGCCATCTTGCGCGAGAGGTAATAAAGAAGTTTCAAGCGTGCTGTGGGTTTGCCCAAGTCGAACGTCTTTGAACGGTAACACTTCGAAAAAGGGGCGGAAGATGGGGGCGATGCAGCGGGTGATTGTGGGCGCAAGCGCGTTGGCGATGGCAGCAGGGACATCGGTCATCGCACCACCGGCCTATGCCCAGCAACGACAGCTTTCGTTCGATATCAAAGCGCAGCCGCTTGGCCAGGCGCTCCGAGCGCTGGGGCGGCAGGCGCGGATCGAGTTGGTGTTCGACGAAGCGGCGTTCGGAAGCCGGCACTCGTCCGCCCTGACCGGCAGCATGACGATCGACGCGGCGCTGGACCGGATCCTGCAAGGCACAGACCTGAAGGTCACCCGTACATCCAACGGCGTCTATGCAATTTCGGGGGCAGCGGCCACCGCGCCAGTTGCGACGATCGCCTCCCCGCTTCAGATGGACGCTCCGCAAGCCGAACCGGATGGTGGCGACCTGATCGTGACGGGTTCGCGGATCCGATCGAAGAATTTGGTCGAGACGGCGCCGGTCACCAGCGTCGGTCAGGCCGAGATCAAGCTGCAATCCGCGTTCAGCGTTCAGGAGGTGTTGAACAGGGTCCCGGCGATCAAGAACAACGATACCAATCTGTCGAACGGTAACGGTCGCCAGCAGTTCGACTTCCACGGGCTTGGCACGAACCGTACCCTGACGTTGATCGACGGGCAGCGGATCGGCGTGACCGAGGGTATCGATGCGTCGGTGGTCCCGGTCGGCCTGATCGAACGGGTCGACCTGCTGACCGGTGGCGCGTCCGCGGTCTACGGTTCGGACGCGATCGGTGGCGTCGTCAACTTCGTCCTCCGCAAGGACTTCGAAGGCATCAATGCCAACGCCAATTATGGCTTCTACAACACCACAAACCGCGACAATATCGCCGCACAGGCAGCGCGCAACGCTGGCTTTAGCGTGCCGGAGGGATCTGTTAACGACGGTGGTCGCTTCGACGCCAATATCAGCGTCGGTCACAATTTCGACGAAGGGCGCGGCAACATTTCGGTGTTCGGCGCCTAGAGCAAGGTCAATCCCGTCCTCGCATCGGATCGGTCCTTCTCGGTCTGCCCGATCACCCTGTCAGGGCAAAGCGTGGTTTGCGCGTCGCCGTCATCGGCAACGCCGTCCGGCTATTTCCAGGCGCTATCCGGTCCCAACCAGAACGGGACGATTCTCAGCAATGCCCCGAACGGTAGTCGCGAGTTCGTGCCCTATAGTGGGGCGAACGGGTATAACTACAACCAGACCTTCTACTTCCAGCGCGAAAACACGCGGTACAACGGTGCCGTCTTCCTGAACTACAAGGTATCCCCCGGGCTGCAGCTATACGCCAACGGCCTGTACCTGAAGTCCGAAGCGGTGAGCCAGTCGGACCCCGCGACGATCCAGCCCGGGTCCGTTGCGTATGCCATCAACTGCGACAATCCTTTGCTGTCCGGGCAACAGGCACAGGCCCTGTGCGGCAGCGCGGCGGGCACCGCGACCAATGTCACCACCGACGTCCGGTACCGGTTCAGCGACGCACGAACGACCCGCTCGTCGAACGAAATCTACCGGGGCGTTGCGGGCTTCCGCGGCGATCTTGGCAGTGCCTGGCATTATGACGTGGGCGGCGTCTACTCGACGACGCTTTATCAGCAGCGCCAGAACAATCGCGTCGATCCGACCAAGGTCGCGGCTGCCTTGCAGGTCGTCAACGTGAATGGCGTGGCAACCTGCGCCTCGGCGGCAACCAACCCCGCCTGCGTCCCGCTCGACATCTTCTCGAGCGATGGCCCAAGCGCTGCGGCGGTTGAAGCGCTGGCCTTCGGCGGCGGGGGCTTGTTTCGCGAACGGTATCAACAATGGGTCGGCAACGCGAACGTAACCGGTGATCTGGGCGAATACGGGATCCGCAGCCCGTTTTCGAGCAAGGGGATCAACGTCGCGATCGGCGCGGAATATCGCAACAGCAGCTACCGATCCAATCCCGACGCCGCGTATCAGGCGGCGTTCGGCTCGACCCCGTCAAGCCTCTCGAACAACGCCAAGGACATCTACGGCGAAATCAATGTCCCTCTGGTCAGCGACCGGCCATTCATTCGCGATCTGAGCGTTGGCGCGGCGATCCGTGGGTCAAGCTATTCGGGGGTCGACAAGATGCGGTCGACCTACAAGTTCGACGGCAGCTGGCGACCGATCCAGGACCTGCTGTTCCGCGCGAGCTATAACAAGGCGACGCGGGCACCGAGCATCTACGAACTCTCCTCGAATGCCGCGATCAGCTACGGGACGCTCGACACCAACACGCTGGGCGATCCCTGTGCCGGCGCCAATCCGGTCGCGAGCCTTGCTACATGTCAGCGTTCGGGGGTGACGGCGGCGCAATATGGTTCGATAGCGCAATGCCCGGACTTCCTGTGCACGGTACGCAATGGCTCGCAAGGGCTGGTTACCCCGGAGATCGCACATACCTACACCTACGGCCTGGTGCTGACGCCGCGGATGCTGCGCGGTTTCTCGGCGACGGCCGACTATTACAACATCCAGATCGAGAACGGGATCGGCTATTACCGCGCGATCGATTTCACGCAGACCTGCGCCAATACGGGCTATGATTTCTTCTGCGGGCAGCTGGTTCAAAATTCCGACGGCACCCTGTTCAGCAATGCCGGGGCGTCGAGCGGATACATCAACCAAGGCTACTCAAACCTCGGCAAGACACGCGCAGCCGGCTTCAATTTCTCCGCCAATTACGAGACCCGGCTCGGCCGCTGGGCCCAATTCTCGACCAGCTACGTCGCCACGCTCCAGACCGACAAGGGCGGCGATCTCGGCTTGCCGGATACGGATTTCAACGTCGTCGGGTTGTTCGGCCCCTATGCCGGTCAGGGGTATCGCCGGTATCAGCACAACCTGCGGACCACGTTCTCGTCGCCCAGATCTGCCAAGAACCCTGCGCTGGTCTCGCTCAACTGGCGGCACAATTCCGGGCTGAAGAACTCCCGGCTTGCCGGCAATCCCATTTTCGGATCGGACGATACGAGCGTTCCGGACCAGTATAAGTATCTGCCGTCCTACGACCTGTTCGATCTGAGTGCCAGCATCACGATCGCACAGAAGCTGACGCTTCGGGTCGTGTTGAACAACCTGTTCGATGCATCCGCGCCGATCCGGCCAAGCCCCCCGCTAGAGGCAGCGGAACGCGTGAACACGTCGCCGTCGGTCTATGACGCGCTTGGTCGGTCGATCAACTTCGGGGCGTCGATCAATTTCTGAAACGCGCACTATTTCGAGCGACGCTGTCCTGGCAGCACCCGGCTTTTCGGACGCCCCTTCCCGCCGGGAGATTCTCGCGGCGGGGGGTGGCGCGATGCTGTTGGGGGTTGCCGCTCACGTGGATGCCGCTGCTGGCGGAGAATGGTCTCAGGCGGACCGGCATCGCATCACGTCGACCTCGCCGGCAAGCGAGTGGCTGCTTGGACATCCGGTCGGCAACGGAACCCTTGGCGCGATGATGGGCGGCGGCATCCGCGAGGACACGATCTCGCTGAACCACGACACGCTCTGGACCGGGCAGCCGGACCAGGCAGCGGATCATGACGGCCGGGCGGTGCTGACCTCGGTGCGCGATGCTGCCTTTGCCGGGGATGGCGTCGAGGCCGATCGCCGGAGCAAGCCGCTGCAGGGAGCATTCAGCCAGAGTTTCGCGCCGATGGCCGACCTGAAGCTCGTCATGGACCATAGCAACGTCCCGACAGCCTATCGGCGAGAACTCGATCTCGACCGGGCGATCGCATCGGTCGCGTATCGCGTCGGTAGCGTCGGGTTCCGTCGGGAGCTATTTGCGTCGCATCCCGATCGGATGATCGTCCTCAGGCTGAGTGCGGACCAGGGCTCCGCCATTTCCTGCCGGATCGGACTGAGCACCCAACTTCGCGGAAGTGCCACCGCGGCAGGCAACGCCACCACGCTGATCGGCAAGGCACCCACCCGATGCGAACCCGAGTATCGCAAGGTGCCCGAACCGACTGCCTATTCCGACACGCCCGGTCTGGGCATGCACTTTGCGACGATCCTCAGCATCGAGACGACTGGCGGCGCGGTTGTCGCTGTTGAGGACGGAGTGCAGATCACCGGGGCAAGCGAAGTCATCGTCCGCGTCACGGCCGCGACTGGCTTCCGCCGGTTCGATTGCGCACCCGATCTGGCGCCAGCTGTGATCCTCGCCGATGCGCGCCGAGATCTCGCGGCGGGCATGCGCCGTTCGTATCGTGCCTCGCAGGATCGCCATGTGAAGGATCACCGTGCGCTTTACCGGCGCACGGCGTTGGAGCTTCACGCTACGGGAAGCGAGCCCGACGTCGCTCGTTCGGAACGCCTGTTCCATCTGGGCCGCTACCTCCTGATCGCAAGCTCACGCGCGGGAACCATGCCGGCCAACCTTCAGGGCATCTGGAATGCGACCGTCCGGCCGCCGTGGAGTTCGAACTACACCACGAACATCAATCTGCAGATGACCTATTGGCCCGCGGAAAGCTGCGATCTGGCGGAATGCCACTTGCCGTTGATCGACCATATCGAACGCATGGCAGTGAACGGCGCGCGCACCGCCAGCATCCTGTACGGCATGCCGGGCTGGTGCGTGCATCACAATTCCGACATCTGGGCGATGAGCAATCCGGTCGGCGGCGGGGACGGCGACCCGAACTGGGCAAACTGGCCAATGGCGGGGCCGTGGCTCGCGCATCATGTCTGGGAGCACTACAGCTTCAGCGGGGATCTCGGTTTCCTCAAACGACGGGGATTCACAATCCTTCGCGGCGCGGCGGAATTCTGTGCGGCGTGGCTGGTCCGCGATCCGCGCGACGGCCGGATGACCACCGCTCCGTCGATCTCACCGGAAAACCTGTACCTCGATGCGTCCGGCAAAGCCGCGGCGATCGGTACCGGGTGCACGATGGATCTGGCGATGATCCGCGAACTGTTCGCCAACTGCATCGCAGCCGCCAGGCTGGTGGGCGACACCAGTGCGCTTGCCGGGCGGCTCACCAGGCTGCGCGATCAACTCGAGCCCTATCGGATCGGGCGCTACGGACAGCTGCAGGAATGGTCGCACGATGTCCCCGAACAGGACCCGGGCCATCGTCACATCTCCCATCTTTACCCGAGCTATCCGGGAACCGAGATCGATCCGCACAACACCCCGCAGCTCGCCCAAGCTGTTCGGGCGGCATTGACGCGGCGAGAGGCGCACGGAGGATCGAGCACCGGCTGGAGTCGCGCATGGGCGACCGCAGTCTGGGCGCGGCTGGAGAGCCCCACGGATACGGGCCGGTCGCTATCCGCTTTCCTGGCGCACAGTGTGGCGGGCAACCTTCTCGACACACATCCGGCGCAGCCGCGGCCGGTGTTCCAGATCGACGGGAACCTCGGCATCACCGCCGCGATCGCCGAGATGCTGGTGCAAAGCCATGGAGGCGCGATCGCGCTGCTCCCGGCCCTTCCGCCAGCATGGGCAGCGGGAAGAATTACCGGTCTGCGTGCGCGGGGCGGGCACCGTGTTGCGATCGAGTGGACGGCAGCAAGTGTCACCGCAACGATCACGGCTGGTGCCGATACGATCACGATCCGGCCGCCGAGCGCGTTCGACACGATAGCCGTGCGGCACGCGGGCCGCGCGATCTCGCACACCATCGACCGGGGCCTTGTGGCGTTCAAGGCTACGCCTGGCAGGACCTATCGCATCACGCTGCAGAACCGAACTGCGGCACAGGTTTCGGCCTAGGCATCGTCGATGCGCCACGCCCAGATACGAGGAATACCCATGTCCGAGATGTCCCGCCGTACCGTCCTTGTTTCCAGCATCGCCGCATCCGGGCTGGCGATGATCGGAACGTCGGGCGCTGCTGCACCGCGCTTCGGCAAAGCCGGGGCGCCCGCACCCTGGGGTGCCACCCCCGCCCCGCGCCAGCTGGCGTGGCACAAGCGCGAACAATATGCCTTCGTCCACTTCTCGATCAACACGTTCACCGATCGCGAATGGGGCTATGGCGACGAAAGCCCGAAGCTGTTCGATCCCAGCGACTTTTCCGCGGACCAGATTGTCGGCGCCGCGAAGGCTGGCGGATTGCGGGGGATCGTCCTGACCGCGAAACACCATGATGGTTTTTGCCTTTGGCCGACGACCCTGACCGAGCATTGCATCCGCAACAGTCCTTTCCGGCAGGGCAAGGGCGATATTGTCCGCGAGTTCGAACAGGCCTGTCGGCGGGCCGGTCTCGCGTTCGGGCTCTATCTGTCACCCTGGGACCGAAACCATGCCGATTATGGCAAGGCGGCCTATATCGATTACTACCGTAAGCAGATCGTCGAGCTCTGCACGCGGTATGGCGAACTGTTTGAATTCTGGTTCGACGGTGCCAACGGCGGCGACGGCTATTACGGCGGCGCACGGGAGACGCGGAAGATCGACGCCGAAGCCTATTATAATTGGCCGTCGATCGTTTCGCTGGTCCATCGGCATCAGCCGATGGCCTGCACGTTCGAACCGCTCGGCTCCGATCTGCGCTGGGTCGGGAACGAAGACGGCGTCGCGGGCGACCCGTGCTGGCCGACCATGGCCGACCACAAACCCAGCCAGGCCGAGGGCAATAGCGGCCTGCGGAATGGCCCCTTGTGGTGGCCGGCGGAAACCAACACCTCGATCCGACCCGGTTGGTTCTATCATGCGGACGAGGATTCCAAGATCAAGACGCCCCAGCGGCTCGTCCGGTTATACGATGAGTCGGTGGCGCGTGGAACAAACCTGATCCTCAACCTCCCACCCGATCGACGCGGACGGCTCGCTGACCCGGATGTCGCGGTCCTGCAGTCGTTCGGAAAAGCCCAGCAGGCGACTTTCTCCACCAACCTTGCGGAGGGTGCACGGGCCACCGCCGATCACGAACGCGGCACCGCCTTCGCAGCGACGAAGGTCCTCGACGGCGACCCCGACAGTTACTGGTCGAGCCCGGATGCAATCCACACCCCGCAGATCGTGCTCGATCTGCGTCCAGGACGTCCCTTCGATCTCATCAGGATCCGGGAATATCTGCCTCTGGGAACCCGCGTCACGCGCTTCGCGATCGATCTGGATACAGGTTCGGGATGGCAGGAAGCCGCAACGGGCGCCTGCATCTCGGCGCAGCGCGTTGTTCGTTTGCCGGCTCCGGTCGACGCCAGACGGCTGCGTTTGCGGATCGTTGACGCGCCGGTATGCCCCGCCATCTCCGAGATTGCGCTGTTCCGCCAGGTTGATCCGGCGGGGGTAGAACTTCCTGCGGCACGACCGAACGATGTCCTGCCGCCCGAAGCGTGGTCGATCATTGCAGCAGCGGCGCCGGGCGCCGAGGCGCTGACGGACGATGACTCCGGCACCGTCTGGCGCGTCCCCGTCACCGACCCGACACAGGAGGTATCCTTCACGATGAAACTCGCGGTGCCTGTTCGCCTGCGGGGGTTCGTCCTGATCCCGTCACGGGCGGTGATGACCGATGCAGCGCCACCAAAACGCTATCGTGTCGAATTAAGCATGGACGGAAAGACATGGACCACAGCGCGTACGGACGAGTTCTCTAACATCGCGAACGCGTTGACACCGCAGAGGATCGTACTTCCAACCTGGCCCACGGCTGCTTTCGTCCGGCTCACCCTTATCGGCTTGGCCGCTCCCGCCCGCAATATGGCAATCGCGGGGGTTCAGCTGCTACGATGAAAGGCACCCGTTCCAGGGCGACGGTCGGTCCATCATCGCACCGATCAGCCCAACGATCGCCGATGGTGTCGAGAAAAGGCTCGGGCGGATCACTTTCCTCCCGAGCATCACAGGCGGTCCCGGGGACACGTGGATCAAGCCGCCAGCTCTGCCGGCAAGATACGATCGCCCACCACCGCAAAGGTATCGCCGTCGACCAGCACCTGTGGGCTCAGCGGGCGGCAATTATAGCTCGACGCCATCGCCGCACCATAAGCACCGGTGGCATGGAATACCGCCAGGTCCCCGCGACGTACCAGATCGACGGTCTGCGCCATGCCGAACGTGTCGCCGGTCTCGCAGACCGGACCCGCGATGTTGGCCACCATGGTATCTCCGTTTGGGGTCACCGCAGCAAAACGGTGAAACGCGTCGTAAAGAGCTGGCCGCGCAAGGTCGTTCATCCCGGCATCGACAATAACGAACGGATGCGCAACGCCCGGCTTCACCCATATCACGCGAGTCATCAGCAGCCCGGCGAGACCCGCAATAACCCGGCCTGGCTCGAACGTGAGGCCAACATTCCACTGCTCGGTCACCCGGGAAACCATGGCGCCATAGTCATCGAACGACGGCATTGCGTCGCCAGACCGGTACGGAATGCCCAGCCCGCCGCCAAGATCGACACGCGTTATCGCGTGCCCGCGCGACCGCAGCTCGAACACCAGTTCCCCGACGCGGCGATACGCGGCTTCAAGCGGTTTGAGGTCGGCAAGCTGGCTGCCGATGTGCAAGGCGATGCCGTGGAGATCCAGCCCGTCCAACCGCGCGAGGCGGTCGAACATGTCGGGCGCCTCGGTGATGGCAACCCCGAACTTGTTCTCGCGCTTGCCGGTCGAAATCTTGGCGTGCGTGCCCCCGTCGATGTCCGGATTGACCCGCAGAACCGCAGGCGCACGCACGCCGCGCGATTGGGCGAGACGCGCCAGCACGTGCCCCTCCTCTTCCAACTCGAGGTTGAACTGACCGATCCCGGCGTCCAGCGCATCCGTAAGCTCGCGGTCGGTCTTGCCGACGCCGGAGAACACGATTCCGCAAGGCGCCATCCCTGCATCCAGCGCACGCCGCAATTCGCCCCCCGACACGATATCCGCACCATAGCCGCAATCCGCCAGAAGCCGGAGCACTGCCGTATTGGGGTTGGCTTTGACGGCAAAGGCGAACCGCGCCGACGGGAGATGGCGGAGCGCGGCCATGAAGCGGTCGGCAGTGTGTCGCAGGGCACCAGCTGAATAGACATGAACGGGCGTACCCACCGCATCGCCGATAACCGGCAGCGGTACGCCTTCGGCATGCAGGATGCCGTTGTAGTATTTGAAGAAGGTCATGATCATTCCTCAGCGCTTCAATGACCGAAGCCGTCCGTACCCTGCCCACGTCGGCGCAAACGGGCTGCATGGACGACGTCGACGGTGTGTCCGTGACCACGCCGTTCCGCACGGAACATCTGGCCAACCCGTTTGCCGTGCAGCATCAGGGGCAGGCCGAGCAGCGCCAGCGGAAAGAAGGCGATCGTGAACGGCGACCCGTCGACCGCCACGCACAGCGCACAGGAGATCGCCGTCAGCGCAAAGCCTCCGCCTTTCCATTGCAAGTCGCGCCGCGTCATGCTGCCTGCCTGCGAACCGAGGTCGCTACCGGATCGCCAATCACGACCCTACCGGCAGCAGCGAGCAGCGCCGCAGCGGCGCGGTGATCGCTTCCCTCGTGACGGCAATGGAACAGTACGATGTCGGCTGGAAAGTCTGCCTCCCGTGCCAACGCCTCCACCATGTCGGCGCATTCGAAGGTAAGGCCGATCGCGGGTTCCCGCAGGCGAGCTGCGGCCACCCGCGCACGACCGATCAACGTGGGCGCACCATCGATGCCATGTCCTTCGATCGCGGTGAACCCGAGCCCGCGCGCATAGCGCGCCGTCTCGATCAGCAGCGTTCCGCAAGCGCAATACGCATCGACGATCCGCACCGCGTGGCGATACTGCTCGCGCAGTTCGTCAAGTGCAGCAGCGACAGACGGCCAGCGCGGATCGCTCTGCGCCGCGCGACCGCCCGCCGCCACGGACGCAGCAAGCCGCAGACGACCGGCCGCACCTGAGGGCACGCCGACCCTGTTCTGTATGGGTTCCATGTCGAAATGTCCTTCAGGCAGCGCGGGCGAGCGCGTAATCCGCTGCGGCAATCGGGCCGAAGGGGATCAGCGGGACCAGCGGCGCTGCCGCAATTTGCAGGCTCGCGTGGTAGATCTGGCATTCGCCCCTGGCGAAGCTCAGCGCCGCGCTGCGTGATACGAAACGGCCTTCCAGCTTTTTGCCGTTATCCTGGACGAGCCAGTGGCCCGCCTTGTCCTGACCGACGTAGATGACGAGCCCGTGTTCGTCGGGCTCCGGATTGGGTTCAGACGACATGTTCGCCTTCGTGCCTCCATGATCGGGCGTCCAAGCACCCGCAGACCGGAATTACGAACCCAAGCATAGGGATTCGAGATCGATTCTCGGAAACACCATAGTGCAGCCGTAGCATTGGCAACGGCTCATCGCATTTGCGGTCGTCACCAGAGACGAGAAGCCCATTCGCAATCCGGTTTCTTGCTCATGTGAGTTACATCCGAGATGCCGTGGGCATCATGAGCATGTGTCCGCTAACCCTAGTTTCGAGGTGTAGTCAGTCGGATAAATACCCGCGAGCGAACGGCTCCGATGCACGGCAATCCCTCGAGCAACCTACGATGTTATGATCTATCCGGTCGGGGCAACCGCACGCCCGAGATAACGCGCAATACGCCCCAACCGCCGACATCAGAACCGCAGACGCAACCCCGCGGTCACGCTCTCCTGGTGATCGTCGCGGCCGGTCTGCGACCCGACCGAGCCGAACAGGTCAAGTCCGCTTGGCAGGCGATAGGCGATGCCCGCCGCCGCCGTGCCGACCAGCCGCGCCCGTTGCGCGCCGAACGCTTCAAGGCCCGTGCTGCCGCCAGCATAACCGGCGACCGCGTCGGTCCGTGTTCCCTCGATCTGGTACCGCGCGCCGAGCGACACGAACGGACGGAACGGATTAATCGATGTTTCCGGTCGTGCAAACGACAGCCCGGCATCGGCGAAGCCCGCGACATGGCGGTCGCGTGCGACGGTCAGTGCGAACGGACTGCCGCCCGTTTCCGCCACGCCGTCACGCGTGGTGCGGACATAGGTGACGCCCGCGCGCGGGCGAAGCGTCCAGTCCGAGGCCATGGCGAACTCGTAGCTGACCGAGACGTCGCTGACCCAGCTATGGAGGTCGTAGCGCCCGTTCGCGGACGCCGCCCCCGGCAAGGCGCGGTCGGTCCGGGCCTTGCCACCATCGTAGAGGACCGATGCGGTCACGCCTAACCCACCGGGGGTGAGATAGCGGCCATGGACACCCGCGACGACGCCGTCGAGCGTTGTCCGCGCACCCAGTGCGTCGATCTGCTGGCGATCGTTGAGATAACCCGCGAACCCGCCGACGCTCCAGCGGGCGTTGCCGACACCCACGCCGCCCACGAAGCCGTAGCTGCGGCTCTGCGCCATCGCGGTACCCGTGGCCGGATCTCCGCCCAACCGGTGCCACCCGCCCAGCGTCTGCGCGAAGGTGAAGGCGTGCGTCTCGTCTCCCGCCGTGCCGAACGCCGCGCCACGCGCGACACCCGACAGGGCAAGCGCGTTGTCGACTCCGATCTGTGTTGCCGAGGCATAGGCCTCGGGCGTGATCTGCGCGAAGGCTACCGGGTTCGATGCGCCACTGGCAGTCAGCAGCGACGGCAGCGCGTCGAACAACGCGCTCGTCGCCGGCACCGCCGCGAGCGTCGCATTGGCATAGGCGATGCTGCGTGAGACCTGCGGCGAGAAGGCGGGATCGCCAAGAAACTGACCAAGCAGCTGGATCCGGTCCGCGCGCTGGACGACGAACCCAAACAGCGTGTCCGGCTTGACGATCGTCGAATAGCTGCCGGTGATCCCGCCGCTCGCGAGGATAAGGTCATAGGACGTACCGGGGCGCAACGTCCCGCTCGGCGCAAGCTGCAGCGTCGCACCCGATGCGATGGTCAGCGTACCGTTGACGAGCAGCTTGTCCGACACCGTCGGGGTAATCTCGAACAGTGACACGGACCCCGACTGCAGCGCGACATTGCCGTTGACCGTCATCGTGCCAGGCGACGCGCCGGGACTGAGCGTGCCCGCGACGGTCAGGTTGGCGTTGACCGTCCCGGCCGACCCGAAGATCGCGCCCTGACGGACGAGGATCTGCGACGCGCCGATCGTCGAACCGGCAAGGCCGACAAGCCGCCCTCCGGTCAGGTCGACGGCGCCGAACGCCGCCGTACCCGACACCGTCGCAAAGCCGCCCGACATCGTGAAGGCATCGACATTGGCGACCGAGCCGAACGCGACCGGGGCAGTCTGGCTGCCCCCCGACACGGCGATCGTGTCGCTGCCCGCACCGCCGTCAACCGACCCTGCGAAGGTGCCGGCGATCGTGAAACGGTTGTTGCCCTCGGCGAACACGAGCTGCGGTGCGACCAGCGACGCGCCTGCCGTAATCGTCAGGTCGCCGCTTGCGAGCACACGGTCATAGGCGTGCGTGCCGGCCAGCGACAACGTGCCGGCGCCTTCGGTGGCGAGCGTCTCGAACCCGATCAGCACCGCGCCGAGCGTGCGATTGCCAGCCAGCTCGATCGTCGCAGTGTCGGTTCCGGCTCCGCCGGCAACGGTCCCGTTGAGAGTCCCGGCCGCAGCGAGGCGGAAACCGTCATTGCCCGCGCCAAGATCGATCGTGCCGGCAAGCGTGCCACCGTTTGCGACGGTGATCTGCTGGTCGCCGGCGCCGAACGCCAGCGCAGCCCCGGCAGTGCCGAGCGTGCCCGTGACGGTCAGTGCACCGCCTGCGAGCACGACCTGTTCGAAGCCCGTCGCGGTCCCCGCGAGCGTGACCGGCCCCAGCGCACCGAAGCGCAGCGTGTCGGTACCCGCGCCGCCGTCGTAGCGGCCCGCGGCGCGCGTCGTGCCCAGCGTGAGGCTATCGTCGCCGGCATCGAGCGAGACGCTGGCGATATCGCCGTCGACGCTCACCGTTTCAGCCGCCGCCGATCCGGTCACGGCCCCGACGGTGTAGCCGGCGAGGCCGAGGTTCAGCCCTGCACCGGTCAGCGCGATCTGGTTGAAGTTCTGGTCGAGCGTGAGCGACAGAGTACCCGAGCCGGTGACGCCCAGCCGCTCGAATCCGGTCCGCGCGCCAAGGCCCGCATGATCGCCGGCAAGGGCGATCGTGTAGAGATCGTTGCCCGCGCCACCATCGACGCCGCCGACAACACGGCTGCCAGCCTGTTCGACGAAGGCATCGTCGCCATCACCGAGCGACACGGCACCGCCGACCTGCCCTGCGTTGACGAAGCGGTCATTGCCGCCGAGCAGCAGCACCGACCCCGCGATCGTGCCGTTGTTGTTCACCGTCTCGGCCGAGTCCGACCCCGTCAGCGTGACGGGTCCGTTGCTGGCGAGCGTTTCGCCCGCGGCGACCGTGACGGTCCCCAGCGATACGCCGATCGTATCGAAGCGGAAAATGCCCGAATAGGCGACGCTGCCCTGCCCGATCTGACCGAAGCGTTCGAAGTTGATGAACTGGTCACCATTGAAGGCACCACCGCCGGTCGCGTCGACGATCAGGCTGTCGGTCCCGGTGCCGCCGTCGACCGTGCCAAGCAGCGTGGCGCTCGCCAGTTGCAGGAAGCTGTCGTCGCCGGATCCGAGGAACACGTCGCCTTCGATCCGGCCGCGGTTCTCGATGGTGTCGTTGCCGGCACCCAGCGCGACCGAGCCAATGATAGAACCGGTATTGACGATCCGGTCGTCGGCGCTGTCGATCGTCTGGATCGCCCCGGCGACGTAGCCGGGCATGTCTGCCGACGCGCCTTCGCTCCCCATCTCGCCACGGATTGTGCCAGCGTTGGTGAGATCGAGGCCTGCCTCATAGGAAAGAATTGCGATTGACCCCGTGCCAGCCGCTTCGATCAGCCCGCTGCTAGCGTTGACGAGCGTCGCCGTGGCGGACGTGCTGCTGTTGAGCAGCAGCGCGATGCTCGTATCGCCGTTGGCGCGGATCGTGCCTGCGTTGACGACGTTGATCGTCTGGGTGGACGCATTCGACAGGCCCGCTGCATAGACCAGCGCACCGATGCTATTGCTACCGGTTGCCTCTATGGTGCCCGAATTGTCGAGCGTTGCGGTGCCGCTATCGACCTGCAGATCGACGACAGCCCCTGACGTACGGGTAATCGTGCCGCTGTTGACGAGCGAAACCGATGTGGATGAAGGCGCGCTGTCTGACGGTCCGTAATCGGCATAGGACAACGCCAAGAGCCCCCCGACGAGTGTCCCACTGTTGGTCGCCGCGACCGAACCATTGGAATAGTTCAGCAGCGACACCGCTTTATTGCCGATGCCCGCCGAAATCCGTCCGCTGTTGGCAAAGTTTATTGCCGAGGCATACACGGAGACGGTATCCGTGCTGCCGTCGTTCTCGAGCGTTCCGCTATTGTCGAAGCGCAGCGCGGACGATTGGTTGATCGATACCGCAGTGTCCGCCAGCGCAGCGGTTCCGATCGTACCGGTGTTGGTGAAGGATGCCGTCCGGAGCGAGGCACCTCCCACGATCGAGCCGGCATTAGTGATCGATACGAGCGTCCGGTCGGCAGGAAACAGCGGGTTGGCATTGAACGGATTGGACAGTGGATAGGGCAAGTCGGTAGTCAACCGGCCCGCGATCGCAGCCTGGTTCGCGACAGTACCGTTACCTACCAGATACAGATTGCCCGCGAACGGGACCGATGCCGTTACCGTGGCGACCGTGTCCGCGCCCACTGCCCCGATCAGCGCATCCTCGAAGTTGCGAACTCCGGCGAAGTCGATCGCCATGGTACCGCTGGTGGTGAGCACGCGACCGTAAAGGTCATAACCCGCACCACCATCAACGATGCCCGAGACCCCAAGCGAGTCCCCGGTCTGGAGGAGCAAGTCGGTGCCGTCACCGAATAGCAGGTCACCTGCGATGGTGCCGCCGGCGGCGACGAAGGTGCTGCCGGCATTGGACCGCGTCGGCGCGCCAGCGTAGTACGGAAAACCATATCCCATATCGACGGTGCCGTTCACCGCGCCCGCGTTGGTGAAGGTGCCGTAATAGAGGCGCACCGCGGTTCCACCGGTGCCGGTAATCGTGCCGCCTGATTCGTTGGTGATATTGGCAGAAGCAGAGGTGTCGTTGCCGGAAATGGCGATGCCAGCGGTGCTCGACAGCGTGCCCGAATTGACGATCTGCCCGCTGTTATACGCGCTTACCGCGACACCGCCGACACGGATGGTCCCGCGGTTGTCGAGCGTTCCGTCGACGACGCCACGCGCGACCGCACCACCGTCGATCTGCGCGATGATACCGGTGTTGACGACCTTGGCGTTCGATATGCCGATACCACCATCGAGCAGGATCAAGCCGGCGTTTGTAACGGTCCCGCTGCCACTGCTGATGCTGCCGACAATGCCGGCCGAGCCGCCGTTCGCGTTGCGATCGGCGACGGCGATCGTGCCGAAATTGGTGAAGCTGTCGTCGTAGCCGAGCCTCACGCCCGCACCCCAGCCATCGGAACTCCCGGTCGCGCGCGTCACCGTGATGGTGCCGTGGCTGCTGATCGCGAGCACGCCTGTCGGGCTGCCGTACAACGCCTGAGTCGCCAGGATGCTGTCCACGGCTAGCGCGGACGTCGCCGTGGTGGTCGCCAGGTCGGCGTAGAGGTCGATGCTGCCGGTACCGGCGACCAGCACCTGCTGCGTGACCGTCGCTGGTGCGGTCAGGCTCAGCGCTGCGCCCTCGGTCAATTCATAGGCGGCATTGGCAAACGGACCGACCGGACCCAGGACGGCGGATTGCGCGCCGGTCACACGGTAGCGCAGCTTCGCACCGCTCGCAGCGGTAACAGAGCCCGTGATCCCCGCGAACATCCCGGGGCCGGTGTTGACCAGATCGGTGAACAGGAGGCCGCCTGAGCCTAGCACGAGATTGCCGTTCAGCACGCCTCCGGCCTGCGATATATATCGCTGGCTGCTGCGACCTTCATCGGCATAGGTCAGCGAAACCTGGCCGTTGATCGTGCCAGCGTTGACGACAGTTTCGTTGAACAGCGTGCCGGTAATCGCTTGGCCGCCATTGCCGATGACTCCGCCTGCATTGTTGAACACCACGCCGTACGCGTCGAGTACCACAGCGGTACCGTCGCTGTTGGTCGCCGTGATCGATCCCGTGTTGGCCAGATACGCGCTAGTCTGCACGCCGGTCTTGGCACCCTGGATCGTCCCGCTGTTGGTCGAAAGGGTACCAACATTGCCGCTGAGCCGTGCGCCGATGCCTGCGGTCGACCGGATCGTCCCGCTGTTGGTCAGGCCGTTACCGAAAATCTCGACGCCGGTGCCCGCGACGGTGAGCGTGCCGGCATTGATAACGCTCGCCTGCGAACTGATTATGCCGCCGCCGGCCGACACGACCGTACCAGCGTTGACGATCTGCGAAAAATATCCGGATCCTCCGGTGATCGCATAGGCCGATTCGCTGCCGATGTGGATGCTGCCCTCGTTTACGAAGCGTTGCACGCCGGGCGACGAAACCCCGTTCAGGACGAACGCCGTGCCGGTGGTCGCAATCGCCGCACGATTGATGAGGGACCCGGCACCGATGACCTGGATCGTCGTGGGCGCGACGAATCCCGCACCGAGCGTCGTCGTCACGCCCGTGTCGGTGGCGATGGCGAACTGCTGGAATCCGGTCAGCAAGGCGACCGGGGTAGCGATCGTCGTATCGGTGCCGATGGAGATCCGCTGCGTATTGACGCCACCGCCGGCATCGATCGTGCCGGCGATCCCCGTCACCGGGGTAGCGGTGCCGTCATAGCGAACCACCAATGTGTCGGAGCCTGCGCCGAACACGACCGAACCGTTGATCAGGCCCTGCGATGAATCGATCAGGCTGTTGCCGTCCCCCGTCACGACGTTACCGGTGATCGTCCCGCGGTTGACCAGATTAAGATAGCCGGTGCCGACAATGGCGGTCGCGCCGCCGCTGCCGATCTGCCCGCCCGCCTGGTTCTCGACGACCAGCGAAGACGATGACAATGCCGCGCCGGTACCCGCGTTGACGATCGTGCCGCCATTGATCAGCGTACCGATGGTCGAACTCACGATTGTTGCGGCGGTGCCGCTTGATCGGATCGTCCCATTGTTGGTCCATGTGCCGGGATAGATCGTGTAGGGATAGCGCATTCCCGCGTTGCCGCTGGTCAACGCGCTGCCGCTGCCGCCGTCGATGACCCCGGCGTTGTTCAGCGCCGCGACCGGGCCGACGATGCTGCCCGAGATCGTACCGGTCGCGCGGTTGGTGATCGAACCGAATGCGGACCAGGAAGTCGTGAACCCGTTGGTCGTCGTGGCAACGTCGCCGCGAAGCGCCACGCCGCTGGATCCGATGATCGTGCCTGCATTATCAACCGTAGCGAGAAGCTGGCCGTAGAGGCTGCCGGCAGTCTGCGCCATGACAAGGCCCGTAGACCCCGACAAGGTCGCGCCTTCCGTCAGGGTCAGCGCCAACCGCGTCATGCTGCCGTTATACGTCGACGCCGCCCCGGTCAGAAGCATGATCCCGCTTTGCGTGCCACCGGTCACCTTCCCGGATAGGATGACGGTTTCGGCGATCGTCGGAACGGTGTTTGGCACCTCGATCGCGATCGCCGCTCCGCCCGCATTGGTCACGGTCGCATCGCTGGCGACGGTGACGGTCGTGCCTGGCGTCGTCACCCGGATGCCGTCGACGTCGGTACCGGTGCAGGTAGTGATGCCATCCACCAGCGTCGGATCGGGCGCGCATTGCGCGAAAGCGGGGGCTGCCAGCGCCAGCGTCATTACCAGAGCGCTCGTCTGCAACGCGCGCGCGCGCACGCGCCGCGCCGACGACATACCTTCAGTCATGTAGCATCCCCCCAATTCGCTCAAAAGCTTACTGGAAGAGGAATGCTTTTGTCTAGCAAAGTCGATGGCCGGACGCGCTTGACCGCAGAACCTGTAGGCGGTCGGTCGGCTCACTTGCCTGACGTCTTCGCCGTCGATCCTGACATCCGGACACTCAAGCGATACAGGCTCGGCAACAGCAGCAGCGTCAGGATGGTCGAGGTGACGATCCCCCCGATCACCACCGTTGCCAGCGGACGCTGGACTTCCGCCCCTGCCCCGCTCGCGATCGCCATCGGAACGAAGCCGATCGCGGCGACGAGTGCGGTGGACAGGACCGGGCGCAACCGGTCGCGCGCACCCTGCCGCACCGCCTCGTCGACCGGCAGCGGATCGCTGTCGCGACCATCGCGAAGGCTGTTGATGTGATCCACCAGCACCAGCCCGTTGAGCATCGCGATTCCCGACAAGGCAATGAACCCGATCGCCGCGGTGATCGAGAACGGCATGCCACGCAGCCACAAGGCAAGCACCCCGCCGGTCACCGCGAAGGGGATGCCGGTATAGACGATCACCGCCTCCTTGATGCTGCCGAGCGCCGCATAGACCAGCAGGAAGATCAGCAGCAGCGCGGCAGGGACGACGATGGACAGGCGCTTCTGCGCAGCCTCGAGCTGGTGGAACTGGCCGCCGAATTCGATCCGGTAGCCGGGCGGCAGCTTGACCTGCCCGTCGACCGCGGCGCGCGCACGCGCGACATAGCCCGCAAGGTCGCTGGTCTTGAGATTAACCATCAGCGCCGCGCGGCGATTGCCGCTGTCGTGCAGGATCGGCTCGACCGTCCGCGTCTCGCGCAGTCTAGCGACGCGCGACAGCGGCACCATCCCATAGTCGCCGACGCGCAGCGGCAGCGCGAGGATCGCGGACGGATTTGCGCGCAGACCTTCGGCCATGCGGATCACGATCGCGTGGCGCGCCTCGTTGTGCGGGATGAAGCCGACCTCCGCCCCCGCCACCGCATCGGTGATCGCTTGATTGACCTCCGCCGTGCTCAGGCCAAGCCGAAACAGCGCGGCGTGATCGAGTTCGACGACGATGCTCTTGGGCCGCCCCGCCGTCTCGAACTCGACACTCTCGGTGCCGTCCTGCTTTTCGAGGATCGCCTTGGCCTGTTTGGCGGCGCGTTCGAGCACGTCGTAATCGTCGCCGAAGATCTTGACCGAAACGTCCGCGCGCACGCCCTCCAGCATCTCGTTGAACCGCATCTCGATCGGCTGCGCGAACTCGAACGTCTGGCCGCGATAGACCTGCTCGCCGACCTTGCGGATGCCCTCCACAAGCGCGTCCTTGGTCGTGGGCGCGCCGTTCCCGGTCGGCCAGTCCTTCTGCGGCGCGTAGAAAATGTAGAGGTCGTTCTCGTTGGGCGGCATCGGATCGGTCGCCACCTCGCTGGTGCCGATGCGCGAGAAGGTATGCGTCACCTGCGGAAAGTGCCGCTTGATCTGCCGCTCGGTTTCCTGCTCGATCGCAAGACTGCGTTCGAGCGACATGCCGACCGGTCGATAGACCATCGCGGTGATCGCGCCCTCGTCAAGCTGCGGGGTGAATTGCGAGCCGAGCGTCCGGAACACCCCGAACGTCACCGCCAGCAGCGCGACCGCACCGATCACGAGCAGCCACGGATGCGCGATCGCGCGCTCCAGTGCCGGCGCATAGCCGCGCTCCGCATAGCCGATCAGCCCCGTGTTCCGCCCGTCTTCCTTGTCGCTCGCGGGTGCGCGCAGCAGCCAGGCGGACAGCATGGGGACGATCGTGAACGTCCACGCCAGCCCGGCGACGATCGCGAGCATCACCGCCTGCGCCATCGGCTGGAACAGCTTGCCCTCGACCCCGCCGAGACTGAGGACCGGCACATAGACCAAAGCGATGATCGCGATCCCGAACATCGTCGGACGCGCGACCATCCGCGCGGCATCCGCCACGGTCGCGCGACGTTCCTCGGCTGTCAGATCCTCACCCTTGGCGCGGCGGCGTTCGGCGAGCAGCCGCAGGCTGTTCTCGACGACCACGATCGAACCGTCGACGATCAGCCCGAAATCGAGCGCGCCAAGGCTCATCAGATTGCCCGACACACCAATCGCGTTCATCCCCGTCACCGTGACGAGGAACGCGAGCGGGATGACCAGCGTCACGATCAGCGCCGCGCGCCAATTGCCCATCACGAACAACAGCACCAGCGCGACGAGCAGCGCCCCCTCCCCCAGATTATGCTCGACCGTCGAGATGGTCCGGTCGACCAGCTCGGCGCGGCTATATTGCTGGTCGATCACCATGCCCTTGGGGAGCGCCGCGCGGATATCGGGGAGCGCCTGCGCGGCACGTAAAGCGACCTCGCGGCTGTTCTGGCCGACCAGCATCATCACCGTGCCGAGGACGGTCTCGCGCCCGTTCTGCGTCGCCGCCCCCTGTCGCGGTGCCGCGCCGATGACGACGTTCGCGACATCGCGTACCTGCAGCGGCAGGATGCCGCCTGCGAACTTGACCGGGATCGCCCCGATATCGGTCGCATTCCTGACGCGCCCGTTGGTCAGCACCGTGAAGCGTTCCGCCCCACGCGCGATGATGCCGCCGCCCGCATTCTCGACATTCTTGCCGACCGCCGCAGCAAGTTCGGCAGCGGTGACGCCGTGCATCGTCAGGCGTACCGGGTCCGGCTCGACGACGAACTGCTGCTCGAGCCCGCCATTGGTGTTGACGTCGGCAACCCCCGTCACCGCGCGCAGCATCGGGCGGACGGTATATTCCTGCGCCTCGTACAGCTCCATCAACTGGCGCTGCGGGTCCATCCCCGGCGGCGGGCGCTTCCATTCGAGCGTGTAATAATAGATCTCGCCAAGCCCGGTGGTGATCGGCGCGAGCTGTGGCGAGGCGCCCGGCGGCAACTGGTCGCGGACCGCGTTCAGCCGCTCGGTGACGAGCTGGCGCGCGCGCATCTGGTCGGTGCCGTCCTCATAGATCAGCGTGACCTGCGACAGCCCGGTCTTGGTCAGCGCGCGCGTTTCCTTAAGTCCGGGCTGTCCTGCCATCGCGCGTTCGATCGGCAGCGTCGCCAGCCGCTCGATTTCCTCGGGCGCGAGCGACGGGACCATCGTGTTGACCTGAACCTGGACCCCGGTGATGTCCGGGATCGCGTCGATCCGGAGCGTCGCGAACGCCCAGATGCCGATCACGGCAATTACCGCGGTGACGGCCGCGACAACCAGCCGGTACCGCGTGACGAGATCGAGCAGCCCGCCGATCATCGGACGAGCGCGGTGCCGCCGTTGAGCGCGCGCAACGACAGCAACGCCTCGAGCGCCTCGCGCCGGGTCGAGAGCAGCGCGTTGGTCGCCTCGACATAGGATTGCTGCATCTGCATGTACGTCGTCAGCGGGATCGCGCCGAGCCGATAGTTGCGGTCCGCATCCTCCGCCGCACTGGCGAAACTTTGCGGCGACGTGCCGTCCCATTTGGTCAGCGCCTGGCGCTTGGCCTCATATTGCGCCGCCTGATCGAACACGTCGCGCGCGATCCGCCGTTCGGCGTTGATCAGCGTCGCATTCGCCTGCGCTTGCCGCCCCTGCTCCACCGCGATATCGCCCGCCTGGCGGTTCCACAAGGGGATCGTCGTCGACAATCGCACGCCGTAATTGGTCTCGCGAATGTCCGAACGCGCGCGGTCGTAATAAGGCCCCACCCCCAGGATCGGGATCCGCGCCTTGCGCGCAAGGTCGACGCGCAGTCCCTGCTGCTCGAACTGCGCGCGCAAGGCCTTCAGCTCGAAATTATTGGCACTCGCGCGTTCCGCAAGCAGCTCGCTCGATCCGAGCGCGGGCAAGCTCATGTCGGGGCGTACGATCCGGATGCGCACCGCAAAGGCGGCACCGCGCAACTGGTTGAGTTCGTACAGCGCCGAGTTCGCCTCGGCATCCGCCAGCGCCGCGCTGCGCTCTGCGCTGATCGCGCCTGCCTGCAACGATGCCGCCTCCAGCCGCGGCGCGGGGCCTGCGGGATCGCGCGCAACGATGATCCGCGCAAGCCCGCGCATCCGCTCCGCGACGGTCCGCGCGACGTTCGCCTTCTCGTCTGCGGCGAACAGTGCATAGCCAAGCGTCCGCGCGCGCGCCGCGAGCGTCGCGTCGAACTGCTGCAGACCCATTTTGGCAAGGTCGACCTGTCGTTCCGCGATCGCGCGCCGCAACGCGATGCGCCCGCCGAACTCGACCGGCTGGACGATCGACACCGCATAGGTCGTCCCCTCGCCCAGCGCCGCGCCGCTGGTGCGATCGTTCGCGCTGCGCTGGCCGAATTCGACCACCGCCTCGGGGTCTGCCCACCGCCCGGCGGCGGCGCGCTCGACCCCTGCGGTCTCGATCTGGCGCTGGTAGAATTGCCGTTCCGGATTGTTCGCGACGACATCCTGCGCCAGGCGGTCGAGCGACATCGTGGTGGTTTGACCCGACACCTGCGCGCCACTGACGGTAGGCAGCGCGACGATCGCCAGTCCGATAAGCAAATTTCGCATTGGTGATCCCATGACTTCGGGTCGGCGTTACGCAGCCGCCTCGTCATCCGTCGACTAAATCCTGGTTCAGAGTCTGAACTGCTATTCAGTTGACGGTGCCGTCCATAACCGGCGAAGCGGACGTGTGACGCACATTCTGCTCATCGAGGACGACGCGGGCACCGCGAACGAGATTGCGCTCGAGCTTGGCGCAAGCGGCTATGACGTCACGCATTGTGCGCTCGTGGCCGAGGGGCTTCGGGCCGCGCGAAGCGACGGCATCGATCTCCTCATCGTCGATCGACAGCTCCCCGATGGCGAGGGTCTCGACCTGATCCAGCAGTTGCGCGGCGAAGGCCGGCGCACGCCTGCGCTCGTGCTGAGCGCGCTCGGCAGCCTCGACGATCGCGTGCGGGGCTTGCGCGCGGGCGGCGACGATTATCTGCCCAAGCCGTTCGCGTTGATCGAACTCGTCGCGCGGGTGCAGGCGCTGTTGCGCCGCCCCAACGAATCGCGCGACACGCGGCTGATCGTCGGTCCACTCGATCTCGACCTGCTGGGGGGTACCGCCACGCGCGCTGGCCGCGCACTGGATTTGCTCCCGCGCGAACTCAAGCTGCTCGACTATCTCGTCCGTCGGCCGGGGCGGATCATCACCCGGTCGATGCTGCTGCAGGATGTCTGGGGGTATAGTTTCGAGCCCAACAGCAATGTCGTCGACGTCCATATGGGGCGCCTGCGCCGCAAGGTGGATGCCGAGGGTGAACCGCAACTGATCCGCAACGTCCGGGGGCAAGGCTATGTCTTCGACACCCTCGGCTGACCCCCGGCGGCGCGCGACCTGGCGGTGGGGCGGCGCGATCGCGTTCCTGCTCGTCGCCCAGTCGATCGTGGTGGCAGGCCTGTTCTGGTTGCTCGCCTCTGGCGCCCACCGCCGTGAGTCGGAGCGCAGTTTCGAGCAGGATTGCCGCGCGTTCGCGCAGCTTGCCGGTACGCTGCGGCGGTCGGAACTGCGCGAGGCACTGACCCGCGACGTCCACCGCAATCGTTTCCTCGCACTGTTCGCCCGCGACGGGTCGCTGATCGCGGGCAATGTCGCGGCGTTGCCGGCGGCAACTGCGGTCGGCGCGGTGTCGTTCGTTGCGCCATTGCGGCCGACCGAGTTGCCGGGGAAGGACAGCGATGTCGCGCGGCTCGCGGTCTGCGCAATGCCCGACGGGACTCGCCTGCTTACCGGCGTCGACCTCGACGATTCGGAGGAAGCGCTGCGCGTCGTCGAACAGTCGTTGCTGTTCGGCTTGCTGCCTGGTCTGCTGTTCGCGATCGGGATCGGGCTGTTCGCGGGACGCCGCGCCGCACAGCAGGTCGACGCGGTTCGTTCGCTGACCGAGCGGATCGTCGCGGGCGATCTCGAGCGCCGGCTTCCGGTCGGCGAGAACCCCGACAGTTTCGGGCTGCTGTGCGCACATATCAACGCGATGCTCGACCGGCTCGAAACGCTGGTGCTCGACGTGCGCGGGGTCGGCGACGATATTGCGCATCAGCTGCGCACCCCGCTCACACGCCTGCGCGCGCGGATCGAGCGCGGGTTGCGCGATCCCGGCGACCGCGCTTCGGTCGAGGCCACCGCCGACGCGGCGCTTGCCGAGATCGACCAGTTGCTCGGGATCGTCGCCGCGCTGTTGCGCATCCGCGAACTCGAGGACCATGCGCGCCGCAGCCGCTTCGCAACGGTCGACCTCGCCAGACTGGTGCGGGATGCATGCGACCTCCACCGCCCGACCGCGGAGGACCGTGGCATCGACCTCATCTGTGATGTCCGCTCGGACGGCGTGGTCGAGGGCGATGCGAGCCTGTTGATCGAGGCGCTGTCCAACCTGATCGACAATGCGATGAAGTTCGGCCCCCCGGGTGGTCGCGTGACGGTGACGCTGGACCGGGAGCGGGGCTGTATGGGGGTCGCGGTGGCCGACGATGGGCGCGGGGTCCCGGTGGGCGAACGCGCGCTGGTCACGCAACGCTTCTACCGCGGCCGGCATGATTGCGAGGGTGCCGGGCTTGGCCTCAGCCTGGTCAAGGCGATCGCCGAACTGCATGGATTCACGCTGCGCTTTGCCGACACCGGCAGCGTGGTGTCGCTGATCGGTCCAGCCCGCGCGGTCTGAACGCGCATTATGACTGGCTGTGCTGTCGAAGCATGTGGAGGCGTTCGGCCAGTTCGTGCGTTGCGGCGGAATGAGCACATCTTCCCACGACCGCTACGCCTATCGCCCCATCATCGGACGTCCCGACTATGACTGGCCCGATGGCCGCCGCCTCGCCATCTACCTCGGCGTCAACCACGAGGTGTTCGATTTCGCGGGCGGGCTAGGGCCGAAACTGGCGCCCGCGCAGACCGAGCCCGACGTGATGAACTACGCCTGGCGCGACTATGGCAATCGCGTCGGGGTGTGGCGGCTATTCGACCTGTTCGATCGGCTGGAACTGCGCACCACCGCGCTGCTCAACGCCGATGTCCTGGACCGCTGTCCCGGGCTGGCCGAGGCGTGCCGCGACCGGGGCGATGAAATCGCGGCGCACGGCGGAGGCAACGCCAAGGCGCAGGGTGCGCTGTTCCGTCCGCGCGAGAAGCATCTGATCACCGACGTGACCGAGCGGCTGACGGCGCTTGGCGTGCGCCCTACTGGCTGGCTTGGCCCGTGGATCTCGGAAAGCCACGCCACGCCGGACCTGCTCGCCGCCAACGGCTATCGCTATGTCCTCGACTGGGCGCATGACGACCAGCCGACCCGGCTCGCAACCGCGCATGGCGGGCTGCTGTCCGTCCCGTATTCGCAGGAAATCAACGATTTACCCGCGATCATTGCGCGCAATCAGGAGGCAGAGACTTTTGCGTCGATGATCCGCTCAGGGGTCGAACAACTGCTGTCCGAATGCGATCGGCGCCCGCTGGTCCTCGGCATCGCGCTGCACCCCTACATCATGGGACAGGCGCACCGCGTTCCCGCACTGGCGCGTGTGCTGACCGAACTGCGCGAAGCGGACGATCCGCGCATCTGGTGGACCACCGCGGGAGACATCGCCGCGCATGTCGAAGCGCACGACCTCGCGGTCTGATCCGGGATGATCGAGGGACCATCCATTCCGCGAACCCGGTTTATTGCGTCCTCGCTCCATTCGCGCGGAACGGACCGGGCTTTGCAACGTCGGGCAGAAACCCGAATGTGTGAGGCTGCATGACACTACCGACGTTGGTCTTCCTCCACGCGCTTGGCGCCAGCGCGGGCGAATGGGCGCTCGTGACCGACCACCTGCCCGAGCATGACTGCGTCGCGCTCGATCTGCCCGGGTTCGGCGACGCGGCGGGTACCGGTTATGCCCATGTCGCCGCGATGGCGGACTGGCTGGCGGAGGAGATCCGCGCGCGGGCGCTGACCGCCTGCGTGCTGGTCGGGCACAGCATGGGCGGCAAGATCGTCACGCTGGTGGCGGCCCGCGCCAGCGCGGGCGAAGTCGGCCTGTCGGGGGTTCTCGGCGTCGTGCTCGTCACGGCGTCGCCCCCCGCCCCCGAGCCGATGGACGAGGATCGCCGCGCCGAGATGATCGGCTGGTGTGCCGATGGCCCGCCCTCGCCCGACGATGCCGCCACCTTCGTCGACGCCAATACCGCCGCGCCGCTCCCCGATGTGCTCCGCGAACGCGCCATCGGTGATGTGCTGCGATTGAGCGGGGAAGCCTGGCGCGGCTGGCTCGAGCGCGGCAGTCGTGAGGACTGGAGCGCCGCTGCGGGACAGATCCCCATCCCCGCCATGATCATCGCAGGTGCCGAGGACGGGGACCTGAACGAGGACGCGCAACGTCGGCACAATCTCCCGCATTACAGCAATGCCGCCGTGCGGGTCGTCGATGATGCGGCGCACCTCATTCCCTATGAGCAGCCAAAGGCGCTCGCCACACTGATAGCGGAGCATGCGACCGCCGTGGCCAGTGCCATGCTGCCCGCAGACTTCGCCCGGATCCTAGCCTCGGATCGCGTCAGCGCGCGAACGCGCGCGGCGATGCTGGCCAGAATGCGCCCCCCTTCCCCCGCAACCGACGCGTGGACACCGGACCAGCACGCCGCCGTCGCAACGCTGATCGCGCATGTCCTGCCCGATTGCGGGGCCGACCCCGACCTCGCACGCCGCATCCTGGAAGGCGTCGCGCACGGCGGTGGCGACGGCTGGCGCTTTGCCGCCTTGCCATCCGACGCCGAGGCGTGGCGGCGGGGGCTTGCGACGCTCGACGCGCTGAGCGATGATTTCACCACGCTCGAACACGAAGTGCAAGGCGACTGGCTGGACCGTATCGCCAGCGGCACGACCGGCGTCGCGGACGACCCTGCGCACCTCTCGCCCGAGCAGATGAAGCTGTGGTTCGAGGACGTTCGCGCGGAGATCGTGCGGACGTGGATGGCGCTCCCCGCAACGATGGCGGCGATCGGCTATGACGGGTTCGCCATCGGGGGCGATGGGCGCCGCAAGCAGGGCTATACCAACACCCGCGCCGACGATCCCGAAGCATGGCAGGATCGCTCGGGAGACCAATCGTGACGGCGGCGCGCTACGCCGGCACGGACAGCGTCGACGCCGTCGTCATCGGAACGGGTGCAGGCGGCGCACCGCTTGCCGCACGACTTGCCCAAGCCGGCCTGTCCGTCGTCGCGCTAGAGGCAGGCCGCGCGTTTCGCCCCGACGATCACGTCCCCGACGAGACCGCCGCCGATATCTACTGGATGGAGGAACGGCTGAGCGGCGGGAAGACGCCGACCGCGTTCGGCGCGAACAATTCTGGCATGGGCGTGGGTGGGTCGACGCTCCACTGGGGTGCGTTCTGCCCCCGCCCCGACCCGCGCGACCTGCAGCTCAAGACGCTAACCGGCGAAGGGGCCGACTGGCCGATCGATCATGCCGAACTGGTCCGCTACATCGAGGAAGTCGAGCAGTTCACCGGCGTATCGGGTCCGACCCACTATCCGTGGGACGAAGGCCGCCGCTACGCCTATCCGCCGGTGGCGCGCAATGCGTCCGCCGATGCGATGGCGCGCGGCTGTGCGGCGGTCGGGATCACTGCGACCGACGCGCCCGCCGCGCTGGTCTCGCGCGATCACGATCAGCCACACTGGGGGCAACGGCAAGCCTGCGTCAATTGCGGCGCGTGCCACCAGGGGTGCCGCAACGCCGCCAAGACGAGCATGGACACCACCTACCTGCCGCTCGCCACAGCACATGGCGCCGAGATCCGCCCCGGCTGCCGCGTGTTGTCGTTCGAGTTCGACAGCGCGGGGCGGATCACCGCCGTCGTCTACCAGACCGACGGGCAAGAGCATCGCCAGCGCTGCGGCGCGGTGTTCCTGTGTGCAGGCGGGATCGAGACACCGCGCCTGCTGCTCAACCTCGGGATCGCCAATACGAGCGGTCAGGTCGGGCGCAATTTCATGGCGCATGTCGCCACGCAAATCTGGGGTCGGTTCGACGCCGACATGCGGATGAACCGCGGCTATCCCTCGTCGCTGATCAGCGAGGACATGATGCGCCCGGGGGATGCAGGCTGTGCAGGCGGGTATCTCATCCAGAGCCTTGGCGTCCTGCCCGTCAATCTCGCCACCGGGCTCGCGCGCGGTGCCGGAATGTGGGGGGAGCGGCTTCAATCCACCTTGCGCCAGTATAACCGGATGGCGGGGATCGGGATCAACGGCGAATGCCTGCCCCATGCCGACAACCTGCTGACGCTGGCGGACGAGACCGACGCCTTCGGTCACCGCAAGGCGCGGATCGACTTCAGCTATCACGCCAACGAACTGGCGATCGATCGCCACGCGCGGCGCACGCTGACCGGGATCTGGCAAGCAGCGGGCGCGCACGACATCGTCGCGGTCGATCGCTCCGCGCACACGATCGGGACGTGCCGGATGGGGCATGACGGCGATACGGCAGTGGTCGATCCGGACGGGCGCAGCTTCGATGTCCCCAACCTGCTCGTCTGCGACAATTCCATCTTCCCCAGCGCGCTGGCGGCCAACCCTGCGCTCACCACCATGGCGCTGTCGCTGCGCACCGCCGACCGTTTTCTCGCATCGCATCATTGAGGAGTATGTCATGGATCTGGGTATCAAGGACCGTATCGCGCTGATCAGTGGCGCGGATTCCGGAATGGGCAAGGAAACTGCGCGCTTGCTGCTGGAGGCCGGGGTTCGTGTCGCAATCACCGATCAGCCCGGGGGCACGTTGGACGCAGCGCTCGCTGAATTATCGTCGCTCGGCGAGGTGATCGCCGTTACCGGTGACGTGACAAAGCCCGACGACGTCCGTTCGATCTGGGCGGAGGTGCGCGAGCGGCTCGGCAACCCGGACATTTACGTCAATGCCGCGGGCGTGACCGGCGCGACCGGCGACTTCCTCGAGGTCGACGACGCCGGCTGGCAGCAGACGCTCGACATCAACCTGATGGGCGCGGTGCGGATGTGTCGCGAGGCGATCCCGGCGATGCGCGAGAGCGGCTGGGGCCGCATCGTGCTGTTCGCTTCGGAAGATGCAGTACAGCCCTATATCGACGAGCTCGCCTATTGCGCGTCGAAGGCGGGGATCCTCAGCCTCGCGAAAGGTCTGTCCAAGGCTTACGGCGGCGACAACGTGCTCGTGAACACCGTTTCCCCTGCCTTCATCGCCACCCCGATGACCGACACGATGATGCGCAAGCGCGCCGAGGAACGCGGCGAAAGCTTCGATGCGGCAGTCGAAAGTTTTCTGGAGGAAGAACGCCCGGGAATGGTGCTGAAACGGCGCGGACGTGCCGAGGAAGTGGCGTCAGCCGTCGTGTTCCTGTGCTCGGAACGCGCAAGTTTCATCAACGGAGCGGGGTTGCGGGTCGATTCCGGGTCGGTCTTCACCATCGCCGGATAGGCGGGACATGTCGCGGGGTGGCTCCGTTGTAACGGAGCCACTTCAAGCACTGGTGCAGCGACTTTGATGGCAGGATCGCCAGGGGTCTCCCGCCATATCGTCGACCCATTCCAACGAACACAATGGACTGCGCAAAATACTCCATAATTTACGGCCGTTAACCATGTTGTAATTCGCGTGTCACGCTCAGCGACGATGGCAGTGCAATCCCCTCAGCCGAGAGGGTGTTGGGCCGTAAGTTGATACCGGGGTGGCTATGAAGACCAAGTTTCTCAGCGCGAGCGTCGCAATGTTCGTCGCATCTGTTGCTCCGGCGCACGCCGCCAACCTGCTCGGCAATTACGCCGTCAGCTACGCCAAGGCGATCGACACCAAGGAAGCCAGTGCTGTCGCCTATAATTGGGACACGCGGACGCTGATGGTCACCAACGATGAGGAAGACAGCAACGGTCGCAGCATCTGGGGCGAATATGATCTCAATGGCAACAAGACCGCGACCATTTCGCTGTCCGGCTGCCTTTCTTTGGGAAACGCTCAATGCGATCCGGAAGGTCTGACCTACGTCGGTAACGGCCAATATGTTGTCGCCGAGGAGCGGTATCAGGACATCGCGCGGATCAGCGAGATCGGTTCGGTGGGCGGCACGCGCAATTACACTGCCTATCCGGACGCCCCCACGGTCAGCGTCGGGCCCAATGCAGGCAACAGCGGCCTGGAAGGAATTGCCTATAATCGCGTTACCGGCGACTATTTCGGCGTCAAGGAAACGTCGGCACAAACGATCTACAAGATCACCGGCGTCGACTTCGACAGTGAAACCGCCAACGTCACCACGCTGTTCAATCCGGCATCGCTTGGACTGGACCGTCTGTCCGACATCGCGGTTCTGTCGAACGGGGTGTTTGGAGCGACCGCCTTCGGGGACAATCTGCTGATCCTCAGCGGCCGGTCGTTCAAGTTGCTCGAGGTGACCCAGACCGGGTCCGTCGTCAGCAGCTACGATCTGTCCAGCTTCCGGTCGCTGGTCGACCCCGCGAATGAGGGCGGCAAGTTCGAGGGCATGACCCTTGATGAATCGGGGAACATCTATCTGGTCAGCGACGATGGGGACGGTCCCAACCAGTCGTATCTCGTCAAGCTTGCCTATACCGGAGCGGTACCAGAACCGACGACCTGGACGATGATGATCCTTGGATTTGGCCTGATCGGTTCGAGCATGCGTCGTCGTCAGAAGGCCCTGCAGCCATCCCCCCGACGGTCGGTTTAAACCTCGAAGGGTAGCTCGACCTGAATTGGCAAACGTTGAACGCGAGCGCCCCGGTCATCGTCGAACGGCGACGTCCGGGGTCGCCGGCAATTGGCAGCGTTAGCGGAGGACGGTCGTGCCAATCGTGGCGGAGATGAGCAGCAATGGCCTCTTGGAGTCCAACTGCATCATCAATAGCGGTTCGAGGTAACGAAGCCCTTCCGCAGCGACGATGCCAACTCGGGCATCCGCGCCAGTTCCGCTACTTCCGCTGCGGTCGCCGCAGCACCGTTCACGATCGCAACGAGGCGGGCGAAGGGAAACGCCTGCGGACGATCGAGCAGCTGTACGTCGTCGCCCCCGCAGAGCGTACCCGCCTCGAGGACGCGGTAGTACCAGCCGGAACGACCGCTTCGCAAAAACGCGCGCGGCATCTTCGCATCGCCGAAGTAGGCGGCCAGCTTGAAGCACGGCTGGCGCGGCTGGCACACCTGCACCGTGACAGTGCCAATCCGGTGCACATCCCCGATGCACAGATCTGCCTCGGCCACGCCGGCGATCGTCAGATTCTCTCCCATTCCGCCGGGGACGAGGAGGTTGGCATGCGCCGGGATTTCGCTGCGCCACGTGGCGTAGTGGCTCGCCGCATAGCCGTACACGGCCTTGTCGGGGCCGCCATGCACCGAGAGGTCGGCCTGTTCGTCACCCATCAAGCCGAGCGCTGACACCGTTACCGGTTCGACGCGGGTCTGTTTGACGTACCCGCTTGGAACTTGCTCCGGCCCCAAGGGGGTTACCCGGCCAACGCGAACTGCTTCAAGCCTCATCGCCATGGTGATACCCCTTGCCCCTCACCCGTCGCGTGTAATTGCGTAGACCTAACTATGGGTCGGCGATCGGAGGTCAATGCAGGATGCACGTCCTGACCTGGTTTGACGTCGCACTTTCCGCACATAGATCGGCGGCACTATCGGCATCCATTGGCACGTTGAAGAAGTACCCTTGCACGGCATCGCATCCACATGCAGCCAAGGTCTCCAATTGTGCCTGTGTCTCGACCCCTTCGCCAGTGGTGCTGACACCCAGCGCCTTCGCCATGTGAACGATCGCTTCGAGAACCGAACGCGCCCCTGCATCGGAGGGTGCGGCCCGGACAAATCCCTGGTCGATCTTGACGCAGTCCAGGTGAAATTCTCGCAAATGCGCGAACGAGGAGTACCCCGTTCCAAAATCGTCCATCGAAACGCGGATGCCGGTGTTCCGCAAAGCCCGCAATACAGCAGCGATCTGATCGCTGTCATCCACCAACGCAGTCTCCGTCAGTTCGATTTCGACGCGCGAAGGGGTAACCCCCGTTTCGGCAAGGATTGCAGACAGGTGCTCCGGGAACAGATTGTCGCGCAGTTGAACCGGCGAAGCGTTGATGCAGATGCGAATGGCTTCGGGCCAGCGCGCAGCCTGCCTGCACGCCTCTCGACTGACCCATCGCCCGATTTCCCGGATCAGGCCGGTCTCCTCGGCGACGGGTATGAAATCCGCTGGAGAAACAACGCCCCTTACCGGGTGGTGCCAGCGAACCAATGCCTCGAACCCGATCAATGCGCTGCCATGCCGATGGCCGCTCGGGTTGACGCGATAGATCGGTTGGAATGCCAGACGAAATTGTTCGTCTTCCAGCGCGGTACGCAAATCGGACTCGATCTGTAACCGCTGCAGCGCCGCTTCGCGCATACCGGCCTCATACCCGCGATAGTGGCCTCGTCCCAACGCCTTTGCCCGGTACAGTGCCAGATCAGCGTATTGGACGAGGAGCGACGGGCACGCGGTATCGAACGTCGAGGCATATCCGACACTACAACCGACGATCACACTCCCCCCTGTCACTTTGATGGGCGCGGAGAGGTGGGAGATGATCCGGCGGCACAACGCTGTCACATACGCTCTGTCATCGGATAGCACGATGACCGAAAACTCGTCCCCAGCCATTCGTGCAACGAAATCCTCGCGTTCACACAAGGAGCGCAGGCGGCGGCCGATCGTCACCAGCAGATCGTCTCCGGCGCTATGCCCAAGCGTATCGTTGACGTTTTTGAAGTGATCGAGATCGATCAGAATCAGGAACGCTCCGATGTTCTGCAAGAATATGTCTTCGAGCGACTTTTGAAACTGTCGGCGGTTTGGCAGCGCCGTCAAATCGTCCTCGAAGGCCAGACGTTCGATCTCTTTTTGCGCACGGCGTTCCGCGGTTATGTCATCGTACGTCAGAACGGCTCCACCGCCTAGAATAGGACGGCAAGCCACGCTCACCGTCCGTCCATCATCAAGATCATGTTCCAGATACGTGACATCGGGCGCGGAAAACCACCGTTCGTGATTGGCTTTGACACGCGCCAGCCGCGCTTCATTCCATCCAAGAACCGGTGCAACATTTGTCAGGTAGAGACGCCACGACATGCCGACGTGGATCACGCCGCTTTCCAGGCCAAATATCGCAAGCGCTCGGTCGTTGAAGAGCTGGATACGATCGTCTGCTCCGATAAAAACAAGTCCGTTGGACATGTTGTTGAGGGCAGTCGAGAGGAGGACCCGATGGCGCGTCTGATCAGCCAGTCTTGCTTGGTAATTCACGGCATATCCGGTCATGATGCACAGGATCAGCACGACGGCACCAATCGAAACTGCCAGCCAGGAATTGCTCAGGTCGTTGACCGACTGATAGCGCACGTGAATGTCGCTGACCGCAATCGTCCCGAAGTGAATGATGCATACGGCAATCGTGACCAGGGCGATCCTGAGTGCGCGCAAGTGGTCGGGGCGCACGGAGAACGCCAGGCCCATGACGATGCTCCCGAGCGCAGTCACCATCAGTGTTTCACCGAGCGATGAAGCTATCGTGCAATTGGTAATTGCCGACATTCCGATGACGTGCATCGCGCCCACCCCGAAGCCACCCAGGGCACCGCAAATCGCTCTGTACACTGGCCTTCCGGTTAGCGCCGTCAGGGAGATGGGAACCCCGAAAGCCACTATAGCCGCAAGCGCAGACGTTATCGTCAGCAGCGGATCAAACGAAAGGGCGAAGTCCAGACGCAGGCCGAGCGTTGCCGTGAAATGGGTAGCCCAAACGGCAAGCCCTGCGACGCACCCTGCCCCGATCATCTTGCGCACTCGCCGTTGCGGCGTCGCCAAGCGCGCCAGATCAAGCAATGCCAACATCAGCCAGGATGAAACGGCACAGACTGTCAATGCCGCCAGGATCAGCAGGAGCGAGTGCTCAAGAGACAAGTTGACCAGCACACCGACCATATTCAACCCCAATCGACGCGGGGTTAATTAGTACATTTAAACAAATACTTAAATGAGCCATTGATGGCATTCATCGTGACGTATGCCTAAAACGTGGCTGACTGCCTAACAAATGTTTTGCAAAGGATCGGTCACAGGATATTTTTCGCAGGAGGGAATGGGTAAAACGCGCGGAACATGGAAACGGTTAATCCGTGGGACTTATTTGACGGCACCGCGATTCACGACCTTATCAGGCACCCCACTCGCTCCCCTCGTCGTCCGGATAGAATGCATCCGGTTCCGAAGCGCTTGTTGGACGGCGATGACGCACGGACGCGGGGGAGGCCTCCCGGGCTGTCGTCGGCAATGTCGGCGCTCCACCGCCGAACCGCACGCGAATGAACGCCAATCCGCCATCCACACCTTGAAAGATCGCTTCGAGATCCTCGCCCCGGCTCATTCGCCCACCGATATAGGGGGCCCGCTCGGCGCTGAGGTAACCGATCTGCACGCCGCGCGGGCTGATCACCGCGATGGCGTTGCTATCGTGCTTGTTCTTCGGCTCGGGGATAAGCGCCACCGGTTCGCCCGGCAGCGTCATCATCGCCTCGGAACGCCGGTTGCTGCCGTCGCCGTTCGGAAAGTCTATGCCGACAACGGCGAGCGTCAGTTCCTGCATCGCGTTGATTTAGGGTCTTGCAGCTAGCCACGAAAGCCATAGGTTCAGGCCATGGCCGCATTCGACGACACTTTCGATCCGGAATTGGGTGCGGCGTGCAACCGTCTCGCAGCGTGGGTCGAACCCTTGCCGGAAGGCACTGTCATCGATCCGACGTCCCGCCTTACCGAGCGCGACCTTGCGCTGATCCTGCGTCGTCTCCATGCGACCCGGATGGTGAGGCAGGACGACCAACATCCCGTCGAGGATTGATCACCGCCGGTTGGTCGCGCGTCGGTCCCGATTACCGTCAAAGGGTGACCGCATGGGTCGTGCGCCCACAGTGTCACCGCGTATGCGTTTGGAAAAATGGTTCATACTATGAGTTGCAAGCTCGATCGCCGTCACGCCGTGTTAGGGTCGCTCCATGGGTGACATCGAACGGCAAGTTCCGGCGGGATTGATTGAACAGTGGGCTGTTCATCTGAGGCGTCAACGATCGCGGGCAGCAGACACGATCTGGCTGCTGGATAACGGTTTCACGATCCACGATGGCCGCAACGGCGTGCCGACGGAAGAGGCGACCGCCCGGGTCCGGGCAGAGCAGCAAGCCGTCGTTACCGAAGTGACGGCACTGCTGGACCAGTATGACGCCATCAATCTGCGGGGGTCCCAGCTTGAACCGGATGCCCGCTGAGGAAGAGTCCGACCGTGGGGTCGCCATTGTCCGTGGCGACGATCTCGCCCGGCCCCTCTACCGCAAACCGCACCGCGCGGTGATCCGTCGGCACGAAGCCACCCTTCGCGTCGTTCAACGCAACGCTGACCTACACGAAATCCTTGCCGTCGTCATGCAAGGTCGACCGGTCGGCCACCGCGGCAATGCGCGCTGCCGCACCGACCACCGCAGCGGTAATGACGTCCGAAAGGCCGCCCCCACGCGCGCTCAAATCGCCACCGCGAGCGCTTCCGCAACGGTGAAGATGTCCTTGTCGCCCCGCCCGCCCAGTCATGCGGAAGGCTGACGGAGGTCCAGCCAGCATCGTCGAAACGGCTGCCGACATAGGGAACGTCGCCACCGGGATTGCCTGGCGAACGGTCATGCCGGCGCGCGGGATTACGAATGAAGGCGTTTCCGCTTGGCAGGATGTAGGGGCGCAGGACGCCCTTGCGGACCACCGTGTCCGAATCGTTCATGACGCCGGCATCGAAATCCGCGCCATCGGGCCGCAGCTTGAGTTCGGGAAGGACTTCGTAGCGGAGATCGGCAGTACCGGCGGGGGGATAACCGCGATGGAACTTCCACCCGTCGTTGATCGACGTCCGAACGCGCTGCGCAAGGCTTGGAGAGCTTACTAAAACGCTCCACAATGATGCTCCGATCGTCAATAAAACGGCTGATCGCTGCTGCTTTCTGCGCGCAAACGCCATTGATTCGGCTGGAATTCGCTGTGGTTCGGTACGCATTCGGCCGCCATTTTCGAATTCTGTCAGGCCAATTGGCGAATTCTCCTGCAAGAGACAAATGGTTTCCTAAGAACGTCCCGCACAATCGTTTGTACTATTGGCCAGACAAAATATAGTTGACCAATATTCCGCCTCGCGATAGCACCCGTCTGTCAGATAACGGTGCCGGAGAGCATCGTTTCTTGGAGGGGTAAGAAATGATAGCGCTATCGAGGTTTCATCGGGTTGGTACGTGGTCGTCGCTGCTGATGGCCTCCGCGGCATGGCCCGCGATGGCGAGTGCCCAGGCTGTTCCGGTCGCGCCCAATCCATCCCCCCAGGCGGCCACCACCCCGACATCGCCAGTATCGACCGCTGCGGACACCGCAACGACCACGGCGCAGGACGGCGCGGGTCAAACCGCACCGACGGCGATGGACGAGACGGCGCAGCCACCGGCGGATCCCTCGGCAACCGGTAACAACGACATCGTCGTGACCGGCTATCGCGCGTCGCTGCAAAGCCAGACCAACGCGAAGCGCAATTCGATCGGCTTCACCGACACCATTTTCGCCGAGGACATCGGCAAGTTCCCCGACACCAACATCGCGGAATCGGTCAACCGTATTCCCGGCGTGACGATCAGCCGCGAAGTCACCGGGGAAGGATCGAACGTCGCCATCCGCGGCCTAGGCACCAACTTTACGCGCGTCCTGCTCAACGGTGCGCCCGTTGCGATTGCGTCCGTCCGCTTCGACGCGCAGAGCACCAACCGCGAAGTCGATCTGGACCTGATCCCGACCGAGCTGTTTACCCAGCTGACCGTCAGCAAGTCTCCGACGGCGAGCCAGATCGAGGGCGGCGCAGCCGGTACGGTCAACCTTCGCTCGGCACGGCCGTTCGACAACCCGAAGCCCTACATCAGCTACGGCTTGCAAGGATCGAAGGTCAGCAGCGCCGACCGCTGGGGCTATCGTGGCTATGCATTGGCCAGCGCGACCTTTGGCGACTTCGGCGTCCTCGTCGGCGGCGCGGCCGTCAAGAACCGGTTCCGGGTCGACGGCTTCGAGACGATCGGTTGGACCAACCCGAACCTTACCGCCGCGCAAAACACCGGCAGCACGCGCAATGCCACCGGCGGCGGCAACTTCTCGATCCCGGGTACCGTGCCTGCGAATGCCGGCAATGGCCTGACGCGCGGCACGGTCATCGATCAGGCGTTCCTGCTTGCCAACAACCCCGGTGCGAGCATTACGCAGATCGACAATGGCCTCCTGCCCCGTCTGGGCCGTCCGCGTACCGAAATCGGCGAACGGACGCGCTATAACGGGCTGGTTTCGCTGGAGTGGCGGCCAAGCAACGCGTTCCACTTCTACCTCGACGGCATGTACGCCACGCGTGATACGGATTTCACGCGCACGTCGATGGCGTGGGCAGTCCGCAACGGCGCCTCCATTCCGCTCAACACCACCTACGACAAGAGCGACTGCACGAGCGGCTGCACGGTTACCGGCGGCACCTACGCCAATTCGCAGTTCTTCCTCGAATATCGTCCCTACAAGGACCGGCAGGACTATTGGGGCATCAACCCCGGCACCGAGTTCATCATCAACGATTTCATCAAGGGTGACTTCCAGGCCAACTACACCAAGAGCACTTTCCGGCGTGAGAGCCCGACTGTCCTGGTCATCACACCGCCGAGCAGCGGCTTGACCGCGACCTACGCCAACGATGGCGGCATCCCGAGCATTACCAGCAACGTCGACCTCAACAATCCGGCCAGCTTCGGCTGGGCTGGCGGCGGCCGTGTCAACCTGAACGGCGAAGAGCGCGAGACCGAAACCCGCGGGATCCGTGGCAGCCTGTTGTTTGGTGACGAAAAGCGTTTCAGCGTTCGGGTCGGCGGGGCGTATGACGACACCAAGCGGCGGATCACGCCGTTCGACAATACGAACCCGTGGCAAGCCGCGGTCTGCGGAAACAACCCCAACGTCGTCCTGCCGGGCCCGAACCGGCAGCCGACCTGCGATGGCACCAATCAGCCGGGCACGGCAGCGCCCGCAGGCTACCCGACCTATGCCGGATACGGCACCGGTTTCTCGACCGGGGCCCCGCCCCTCGTTTACGGCGGCTCGATCGTCCCGACGTCCGCCCTGCCCAACTATCTCACGCCCGGCAGCAATGGCTACATCACGGTCGACTGGAACAAGTTTCGCCAGGCGACGGGCTATGACACGTTGCTCGCCGGCGCGACCGAAACCGGATCGGGCAGCAGCGGCGCGAATGGTGGTCTGATCCGCGAGAAGGTCACCGGTACCTTCGCGGAAATGAACGGCATTTTCGATATCGGCGCGGATGACACGCTACGGCTGAACGGCGGTGTACGCTATGTCCAGACGACACAGATCGTGGGTGGCCGCACGAGCGTGCCGAACCCGCTCAACGTTCGTGGCGGTGTGACCTGCCCGGGATCGAGCCCCGGGTTCGCGCTCGACGGCTCCTGCTATCCGGTCCTGGTCAACTTCGCGGAAACGCGGCGCACCTATTCGAACTTCCTGCCCTCGGCGAGCATCGCCTACAGCTTCGGTCGCAAGGCCGTCGCGCGTGGCTCGATCTCGCGGACGATGACGCGCCCGGATCCCAACCAGCTGCTGCCCGGCGCGTCCTTCACGTCGCCATCGGCGGATGTCGGCACGCTCGGAAACAACGCGCTTGATCCGTATATCTCGGACAATATCGATCTCGGGTTCGAATATTATACCGGCGGAGAAGGCGTGATCGCCTTTGCGGCTTTCCGCAAATCGATCACCGGGTTCACCATCAACGGCATCAATACCGTGCCCTTCTCGACGCTGGAACCGTTTGGCATCACCTTCGCGACGCTGACTCAGCAACAGCAGCTGGCATTGCAATCGCGCGCGACCCCAGGTCAGGCGCCCGAGCAAATTCCGGTACAGATCCAGCAGCAGGTCAATGCCGACGGCAAGCTCAAGGTCAACGGGCTGGAGTTCCAGATCACCCAGCCGCTCGACTTCGTCACCCGGTTGGTCGGCGTGACCGGGTTCGGCGTGCAGGGCAACCTGACGCTGATCGATCAGCAGGGTCAGGGCCAAGTTCCGGCGGTCGCGCTGGGCGTCGCACCCGTGACCTATACGGCTACCGGCTATTATGAGGGCAATGGTCTGTCCGCGCGATTGACCTACACCTATAACGAGGGATCGGTGCAGTCCGGCCTGAACCAGAACGGCCTTCCCGCCGCGGCCATCATCGGCCGCGACTACGGACAGCTGGACTTCTCGGGCAACGTCGATCTCGGCAAGATCCTGAAGAACGACTATTTGCCGACCGTGGTGCTGAACGTGATCAACATCACCAAACAGGCGCAAAGCTCGTACTTCCAGTACCCGAATGCGACGTTCAACGAATATAATCCGGGACGCACCATATTGGTCGGTATCCGGGGTCGTTTCTGATCCCGGGTTGCTAGCCTGACGCACTCCTCCTTGCGCCGCTCCCCGAAAGGTGGGCGGCGTCTTCTTTTGGCACGCCAGAACCGCCCGCTTTGCCTGCCTTGCAGGGAGAATGCGATGATATGTACGATGCAATTCAATGGGGGTAAGCAGGCGGTCCGCGAGAGATATTCGGGAATGCCTGTCGGAAGGCCTTCTGAATCCCTCCGCGACGATTGATAGTGGGTGAGATGACAGTTTTGAAAACGGGCCGCCTTTACGCGCAGGTCGCACGACAGATCTCCGAAGACATCACCGCGGGCCGGGTCGCGGTTGGAGCGCGATTGCCGTCGGAACGCGAATTATCCGAGCGTTTCGAAGTGTCGCGGCCGACGGTTCGCGAGGCGCTGATCGCACTGGAAGTCGACGGTTTGGTCGAGATCCGCATGGGTTCGGGCGTTTACGTCACCGCGCGGACGCCGCTGGGCGGCAAGTTCTCCCCTATCGGGGTCGGCCCGTTCGAACTGCTGGAGGCGCGCCGCGCCATCGAAGGCGAAACTTGTGCCATCGCCGCGACCCGCGCCGAGCCCGAGGACCTGAGCAAACTCAAGCAACTGTTCGACAAGATGGCCGCGGCGGGGGCGAATGTCGCGCTGGCGGAGTCCTACGACCACCAGTTCCACGTCCATATCGCACAGATGACCCGCAACAGCGCGCTGAGCGGCGCGGTCGAGGGATTATGGGAAGCGCGCATGGCGTCTCCCCAGGAAAAATCGCTGTCGCGCAAGGCGCATCTGGCCGGCGTAGGCCCGAAGATCGAAGAGCACCTGCCGATCCTCGAGGCCCTGCTTGCGCATGATCCCGAGCAAGCCCGCGCGGCCATGCGCGCGCATCTCGACAACGTCCTGCGCGATCTGATCGTGGCAACGGAGGTGCAGGAAAGCGCCGCCTTCGACGCCAAACTCAACGCGCGCCGAAAACTGTTTCTGGGAACCGCCTGACCCCCCACTGGAGCCTTACGACGCCAGAACTGGCCTGACGGAAGTACCCCCTATTGGTTTGACAATTCGAGCAAGGTTCGCCCAAAGAAAGGCAAGGCATCGTCCAAATGCCACGAGCGAGGGGTTCCACCTAATGATCCGCACAATCCAAGCAGTTACCAGCGGTGGTGCGTTTCTGGTCAGCGCCCCCGCCCTCGCCTGCATGAGCCCCGTGTCCGTCTGTTCACACAACGTCTCGGGCGCCATTGCCCTCGCAAGCCAATCGCAACCCACGACAATCTTGCTCGAGCCCGAAGCCGATCCGGCTGTAGCACATGCAGCAAACGCCTTTGCCGAGGATGTTGGTCGGGTCTCGGGAAAATCTCCCGATCGGGTTCGGCAGATCGCCACTGTTTCCGGCAATTTGGTGGTCGCCGGAGTGCTCGGGCACAGCCCAACGATTGATCACCTCGTGCGCACGGGAAAGATCACCGCGTCGGACCTAGCCGGTCAGTGGGAAGCCTATCGCCAGATCGTCGTCGATCATCCTTTCCCGAACGTCCCGCGTGCGCTTGTCGTCGTTGGCTCAGACCGGCGCGGCGCGGTCTTCGGGCTGTACGACCTGTCCGAGAAGATCGGGGTGTCCCCCTGGTCCTGGTGGGCCGATGTTCCGGTGCAAGAACGTGCCACACTCTTTGTGACAGCCGGATCGCATCGGGACCAACCCAAGGTGCGCTACCGCGGCTTCTTCATCAACGATGAGGCACCGAGCTTCAGCACATGGGCGCAGACGCATTTCGGCGGCGCCAACGCCAAGGCCTATACGCATGTGTTCGATTTGCTGCTGCGGTTGAAGGGCAATTACCTGTGGCCGGCAATGTGGGCACCGCGCGCGTTCAACGATGACGATCCCCAGAACAAGGTCCTCGCGGACTCGTTGGGGGTAGTGATGGGAACCTCGCACCACGAACCAATGACTCGTGCGCAGGACGAATGGCATCGCAATACCGGTGCGGGCGTGACGGGCGGCAAGTGGGATTATGCGACCAATGCCGCGAACCTGCGGACGTTCTGGCGCGGCGGCATCCAGCGGATGATGGCGAAAGGTGACGGCACCCCTTACGAGAGCTTGGTCACGGTAGGCATGCGCGGCGACGGTGACGAAGCGATGTCGGGCGGCACCGCGATCAGCCTGCTCGAAGCGGTGGTTTCGGCACAACGCGACATCATCAAGGATGTTACCGGAAAGCCGGCAGACCAGACGCCCCAGGTCTGGGCGCTCTACAAGGAGGTACAGGACTATTACGACCAGGGGATGAAGGTCCCCGATGATGTCACGCTGCTGTTTTCCGACGACAATTGGGGCCAGATCCGCCGCCTGCCCGCCGCGCCGGACACGCGGCGTGGTGGCTATGGCGTCTATTATCACTTCGACTACGTCGGCGGGCCGCGCAATTACAAATGGCTCAACACCAACCAGATCGAGAAGACCTGGCAACAGATGGATCTCGCCTACCAGAAGGGTGCGCGCAATCTGTGGATCGTCAACGTCGGCGACATCAAGCCGATGGAATATCCGCTCAGCTTCTTTATGAAGCAGGCGTGGAACCCGGAGGCGATGACGCCTGCCGCCCTCGCGCGTTTCCCCGCGGACTGGGCTGAGCAGACGTTCGGCGCGGGTCAGGCGCAGAAGATCGCAACGATTGTCTCCCGCTACAGCGAGATCGCCGCCCGGCGGAAACCCGAACTCGTCGATCCGGCGAGCTTCGCGCTTGGCGAGGTCACGCCCGACGCTCTGGATGGCGGCGACTTCGGCGCGCGCGTCGCGGAATGGGATTCACTCGACGTGGAGATGCGCGCGGTCAAACGCACGCTACTGCCGGCACAGCAGGACGCCTATTTCCAGCTGGTCGAACATCCGATCCTCGCGCTCGGCAACCTCTATCGCTTGTATTACGCGGTCGCGTGGAACCGGAAACTCGCCGTCGCCAATGACCCCCGCGCCAACCTCTTCGCAGATCAGGCCGAGGCGGCGTTCAAGCGCGACCAAACCATCACGGAGACCTATCATGCGCTGAACGGCCGCAAGTGGGACGGCATGATGGCGCAGACGCATATCAGCTACACCGGCTGGCAACAGCCCGACCAGCAGGTGATGCCGTCGGTGATCCGGGTAGCCGGTACCGCCAGGCCGGTGCGGTTCCGTTCAGTGGGTTCCCGCAGCACGCGCGGCTTCAGCATCGAGGCAGCGCGATATACCCGGGCGATCGGCGGCGGCGGACTGACGTGGCAAACGATCCCGTATCTCGGCACCACATCCGGCGCAGTCGTCGCTCTGCCGCAGGGGCGCAAGGCGACGGGCCGGGCCGACGGGATTCGCCTCGAATACGCCATGACGACGGCGTCGGCGGGTGGCCTCGACGTGCAGTTGACGTTGGCACCCACCCTCGACGTGAGCGGAGCGGGAACGCTGCGCATCGGCGTTTCGATCGACGACGGCCCGATGCAGACGATCAGCGATCGGCTTACCCCTGCCCCCAACGCCGCGACAACTCAGGCGCAACGCGACTGGAACAACGCGGTCGAGAACAACAGCCGCACTGTCCATGCCGTCTTCCCGGCGGTCACCGCCGGGCGGCACAACATCAAGGTGTGGCGGATCGACGATAACGTCGTGCTGCAGAAAGTGACAGCAAAGCCTGCGTCAGGCGCTTAGTGCTGCACGCACCAGTACCATAGCTTAGAGCAATATACCCGAGGATCCTACAGAATGCCCAAGATCGTCAACGCGCGCGTGATCGTGACCTGCCCGGGACGCAATTTCGTCACGCTCAAGATCGAATGCGACGACGGCACCACCGGGGTTGGCGATGCGACGCTAAACGGGCGCGAACTGAGCGTTGCCAGCTATCTGACCGAGCATGTCATTCCCTGCTTGATCGGCCGCGACGCGCATCGGATCGAGGATCTCTGGCAGTATCTGTACAAGGGTGCGTATTGGCGGCGCGGACCGGTGACCATGTCGGCAATCGCCGCGGTCGACACCGCGCTGTGGGACATCAAGGGCAAGCTCGCCGGGTTGCCGGTCTATCAGCTATTGGGTGGCGCGAGCAGGGACGCCGTGATGGTTTACGGCCATGCCAATGGCACCACGATCGAGGACACGATCGAGACCGCCAAGACCTATCAGGCCGAGGGCTATAAGGCGATCCGGCTCCAGTGCGGCGTCCCGGGCATGGCATCGACCTACGGCGTGTCAAAGGACCGGAATTTTTACGAGCCCGCCGACTCCGACCTGCCGACCGAAAACCTATGGTCGACCGAGAAGTATCTCCGCGTGGTGCCCGAACTGTTCAAGGCTGCCCGCGCAGCACTCGGCTGGGACGTACACTTGCTGCATGACATTCACCACCGCCTGACACCGATCGAGGCGGGACGGCTCGGCAAGGATCTCGAACCCTATCGTCCCTTCTGGCTCGAGGATGCGACCCCCGCGGAAAATCAGGATGCGTTCCGACTGATCCGACAGCATACGACGACACCCCTCGCCGTCGGCGAGATCTTCAACTCGATCTGGGACGCCAAGCACCTGATCGAGAACCAGTTGATCGACTACATCCGCGCGACCGTCGTCCATGCGGGCGGGATCACGCACCTGCGCCGGATTGCAGCGCTCGCGGACCTCTATCAAATCCGCACCGGCTGCCATGGCGCGACCGATCTCTCGCCGGTGTGCATGGCTGCCGCGCTGCATTTCGATCTTTCGGTGCCGAATTTCGGCGTGCAGGAATATATGCGTCACACGCCCGAGACCGACGCGGTCTTCCCGCACGAATACAGCTTCGATCGGGGGATGATGCATCCGGGGGATGCCCCGGGCCTCGGCGTCGACATCGATGAGGAACTGGCCAAGGGCTACGAATACCGGCGCGCATTCCTGCCGGTGAATCGGTTGGAAGACGGGACAATGTACAATTGGTAACTGGTTATCATCGGTCTCAAGATTGAGCTCAAACCCCTACGCGATCCCAAGCCGTCGGGGCTTGGAGGGTCGCCAATTCTCGAGCACCCTTGCTCGCGATCACGTCGGGAAAATGCCGACGCGTTAGATCAGTTATAGGCCCGCGCAAGTTCGCGGCGCGCAGGGATCGGTATGGCTGCCAGGGTGGTCGCTACGATTGCCGAGCGACCGCCTGCGGTGGATAGACCGCACAGCAAGGCGGCCGTGAAACGCGCCGTGATCATGGCTTAACCCCCGCTGATCCGTGTCGATGCGTAGTGGCGCAGGATACCGAGCCGTTGCGCGTGATCCAGCAATTTATTGCCGCCGTCGACCATCCCGCATCAGACGCTCCTATACCTATCTAACGTCAACCAGTCCGATCTCCGTCGCCCGGATTATACTTGATCGTCTGATCGACACTCGAACGTCTCACACAGAATTCAATGACACGCCGAATGTGGACTGAACAAAAGTCGAAAGGAATGGCACCAGTGCTGACGAATATCTTCGGCGTATCGTCGACCGTCGTATGTTCTGAACTCGCGCGTCTGGAAAGGGCGTTTGCCGAGGGTGACGTCTCTGAACGTACGAACCTGTCGCTCGCGAAGGGACAGACGCAAAACGTCCTCTTCGCCATCAATCAATTGCTTGACCGCGCGTTGCAACCGGTCGCGCAGTTGGGCGAGCGGATCGAGCAATGGAACGTAGAGCACGATCTGGGCGACATCGATACCGTCTTGCCGGTCGAAGCGTTCCGCGGGGATTTTGCGGTCATGGCGCAGGGTCTGAACCGGATGGTCAACAGCCACATCACCGTGAAGAAAAAGGCGATGGCTTGCGTCAAGGAGTTCAGCGAGGGCAATTTCGCCGCTTCGCTGGAACAATTCCCGGGCAAGAAGGCCTTCATCAACGAAACGATCGAGACGCTGCGTGCCAATCTTCAGGGCCTGATCACCGAGATGAACCACATGTCCGAAGAGCACGACAAGGGAGACATCGACGTCTTCGTCGCCGCGGACAGGTTTCGCGGCGATTTCGCTGAGGTGGCGCGGGGCGTCAACACCATGGTCGCCAACCACATCGCCGTGAAGAAGAAGGCGATGGCGTGCATCAAGGAACTCGGCGAGGGCAATTTCGACGCACCGCTCGAACAATTCCCGGGCAAGAAGGCGTTCATCAACGATACGATCGAGAAGTTGCGGCGCAATCTCCGCGACATCATCGGCGAGGTTCAGCGCCTCATCACCGCTGCCACCGCGGGGCACCTCAGCCAGCGCGGCGACGACAAGCGCTTCGTCGGGGACTTCGCGGCGATGATCGCCGGGATCAACAACATGCTGGACGCAACGCTGCTGCCGATCGAGGAAGGCAACCGGGTCCTCAATCTTGTCAGCGTCGGCGACCTGCGACAGACGGTGGACATCGCGTGCGAAGGCGACCACCGGCGCATGAAGGATTCGATCAACGCACTGATCGACAATTTGCGCCTCAGCGCCAGCCTGGCGGACAAGATCGCTGATGGCGACCTCGGCGTCGCGCACCAGCCCCTGTCCGACCGGGACGTGCTCGGTCAGGCGATCGTGCGGATGGTCGACAATCTGCGGGTGAGTGCCGATCTGGCCGACAGGATCGCCGACGGGGATCTGTCGGTATCGCATCAGCCCTTGTCCGATCGAGATATCCTGGGACAGGCGCTGGTCCGGATGGTGGAGCAGTTGCGCAGCGTCGTCGGCAACGCCAATGGTGCCGCGGACAATGTCTCGGCCGGCAGCCAGGAATTGTCGGCAAGCTCCGAGCAGGTCTCGCAGGGCGCAACCGAACAGGCGGCAGCAGCCGAAGAGGCCTCCTCGGCGATGGAAGAGATTGCCGCCAACATCAAGCAAAGCGCGGATAACGCCGCCCAGACCGAGAAGATCGCACGCCAGTCCGCCAAGGACGCGGAACTGAGCGGCATTGCGGTGCAGCGCGCGGTCAACGCGATGCGGACGATCGCGGAGAAAATCGGGATCGTGCAGGAAATCGCACGGCAGACCGATCTGCTCGCGCTCAACGCAGCGGTCGAGGCCGCACGTGCGGGTGAACACGGCCGTGGCTTCGCGGTCGTCGCTTCGGAAGTGCGCAAACTGGCCGAACGCAGCCAGGTCGCCGCCGCCGAAATCGGTTCGGTGTCTTCGCAGACGGTGACCGCCGCGACCGAGGCGGGCGAGATGCTGACCAAGCTCGTGCCCGATATCAGCCGCACCGCCGAACTCGTCGCCGAGATCAGCGCCGCATGCCGCGAGCAGGACATTGGTGCCGCGCAGATCAACAAGGCGATCCAGCAGCTCGACCTGATCAGCCAGCAGAATGCGGGCGCCTCCGAACAGATCACGTCGACGTCGGAAGAACTGGCGTCGCAAGCCGAAGAGCTGCAGGCGAGCATCGCGTATTTCCGGACGGGTAACGGCCAGGACCCGGTCCATCGGCGGCACACGCCCGCCGTGTCACGCAAGCCGGTGACGCGTAGCGGCAGCGTGGCGCGACCCGGTGCCAAGACAAAGCGCGTCAAACCCAATTCGATTGCCGACCAGAAGGCCCGGGTCAGCGGCTTCGCGCTCGACCTGATCAAGGGCGGGACGGATGCCGAGGACGACAAATTCGGTACGCAGGCGGCCTGACAGGCGACACCGGCGAGACAGGCCACCGCGTGGTGGCCTGTCTCGCCTTTGGCGTTCGGCACCAGCACCGATCGTTTCGGACGACCGCGGGTCGCGCCGACCAACGCCGTCGCCTGACCCGCATCCGCGTTCCGGTTTTCAAAAATAAACTCCAGTCCGAGATCGGACGTGTCCTCCTTCTCTATAAGGTAAACCAAGACTTCCAAGGTTCGGAAGAGACAAGCCGCCGCATGGCCAAGAAGAGGGAAAGCATGACGCAGATGGTCCTAGTACCGGCAATCGTCACGACGGCGACGGTGTCCCCGTTCGCTGCCGAACTCGCCGCGCACCTCGAGCAAAACGACACCGTCGAACTCGATGTGAGCGAGGTTGCAGACGCCGACGTCAGTTTCCTGCAGCTCGTCTGCGCCGCCCGCCATCAGGCCGAGCGGGACGGAAAGGGCCTGCGCCTCGCCCGTCCCGCAAGCGACGCAGTGGCCGCACTGCTCGAGCGCGCCGGCTTCCTCACCGATATCGCCCCAGCAGATCAAATGTTCTGGTTTCATGGAGACCTGCCGCAATGACCGCATCCATTCTCATCGTCGATGATTCCAACAGCGTGCGGATGGCCATCCGTATGGCACTGACCGGGGCCGGCTATGCCGTCACCGAGGCTGCCGACGGCGCACAGGGCCTGAGCAAGGCCAATGGCAGCAAGTTCGACATGATCATCACCGATCTCAACATGCCCAACATGGACGGGCTGACGATGATCCGCACGCTGCGCAAGAGCCCGGCACAATGCGGCACGCCGATCCTGTTCCTGACGACCGAGTCCGAGGACGCGATGAAGCAGCAGGCCAAGGCGGCAGGCGCGACCGGCTGGCTGGTCAAGCCGTTCGTCCCCGACCAGCTGATCAAGGTCGTCCGCAAGGTCCTCGGACGGTGAGCCATAACGATCCCGTCGCCGCGTTCCGCGTCGAGGCGGGCGAGTTGCTCGAGCAGATCGAGCAAGGCTTGCTCGACCTCGGGCATCGGCTGGACGATCACGAGTTGATCGACGCGGTGTTCCGCGGCCTGCACACGCTCAAGGGCTCGGGCGCGATGTTCGGGTTCGATGCGCTGGCTAGCTTCACGCATCATTGCGAGACCGCATTCGATCGCGTGCGCAAGGGCCTCACGCCGGCGACGCCGCAACTGATTGCGGTGATCCTGTCGGCGCAGGATCACATGCGTGCGCTGATCGAAGGCGGCGATGCCGCCTGCGACGCAGAAGGCCAGGCGATCCTCACGAAGCTGCAAGCGGCGCTCGATGGGGCCCCGGCCCCGACCGAAGCACCTGCACCCGCGATCCAGCAATGGCGCCTGTCGCTTCGACTGCCGCCGGAGGCGATGCAGAACGGCATCAACCCGCTCGCGCTGCTCGACGAACTGCGCACACTGGGCGAATGCCGGATCGTCGCCCGGACCGATCAGGTCCCGTTGCTGGCCGACCTGGTACCGACCGAGTGCGCCATCGGCTGGGACGTAGAACTGCGCGGCGCGATGTCCAGGAGCGATATCGAGGACGTCTTCATCTTCGTGCTCGACGACATGGATCTGCAGATCGAGCAGCTCGATGATGAGCCCGGTGACGAAGCGCAGGCCCCGCCTGCCCCGCCCCAGCTTTCTCTTGCCCCTGCTCCTGTCGATACGGCCGCGGCGCAGGACCGCGAACCGGCGGCGGCCCCGACCGGTCGTGGTACGCCCAAGAATGGCGAGAGCGTCCGGGTGCCCGCCGAACGGCTAGACCTGTTGATGGACCGTGTCGGCGAACTCGTCATCGTGCAGAGCCGCCTGTCGCAGCTTGCGCACAGCAGCGGCGGCAGCGCGGCGGACGTCGCGCTGCACTCGATCTCGGAAGAAATCGAACGGCTGGCGAGCGAATTGCGCGATACGGTGATGGTCCTCCGGATGGTCCCGGTCGCCACGCTGTTCGGGCGCTTCCGCCGCCTCGTCCATGACATCGCGCGCGATACCGGCAAGACGATCGAACTGTCGACCGACGGCGAAACCACCGAAGTCGACAAGACCGTCATCGAGCGGCTGGCCGATCCGCTGATCCACCTGATCCGCAACGCCTGCGATCACGGGGTTGAACATCCGGAGCAGCGCGACGCCGCCGGAAAGCCCGCCGCCGGGCAGGTGCGCCTGTCAGCGCATCAGGAAGGGGGCGAGGTCGTCATCACCATTCGCGACGACGGCCACGGGATCGACCGGGAGCGCGTTCGGGCGAAGGCGGAGTCGCACGGGTTGATCCAGCCCGGGCAGGTCGTGACCGACCAGGAACTGCTCCAGATGATCTTCCATCCGGGTTTCTCGACCGCGCAGCAGATCACCAGCTTGTCTGGTCGCGGTGTCGGGATGGATGTCGTCAAACGCACGATCGAGAGCCTGCGCGGCACGATCGAGGTGGCGAGCGTGCTTGGCCAAGGGTCGACTGTTTCGCTCCGCATCCCGCTCACCCTTGCGATCATCGACGGTTTGCTGATCCGTGTCGGCGACGGGCGATATGTGATCCCGCTCGGCGTGGTCGAGGAATGTATCGAGCTCAGTTTGGAGGAAGACCTGCGGTCGCGCGGTCGCAGCTTCATCACGCTGCGCGATCGGCTCGTGCCGTTCGTCCGGCTGCGTGAGATGTTCGCCACGGGCACAAAGCCGAGCCTGCACCAGAAGATCGTCATCATCGCGACCGGCACCGAGCGGGTCGGGCTGGTGGTCGATCAGATCATCGGCAGCCACCAGACGGTGATCAAGCCGATGTCGCCGGTGCATTGCAACGTCCCGACCTTCGCTGGCGCGACGATCCTCGGCGACGGCGGGGTCGCACTGATCCTCGACGTCGTCCAGCTCGTCGCGCTTGGCCAGCATCAGGAGGAGCGGCTTCGCGCCGTCGGATGACCATGGAAGAAACATCGCAAACCCAATGGGACGAAGATGGTCGGCTTGAAGTGCTGACGTTCGATCTGCAGACCGAAAAATTCGCGGTCGAGGCGGTGCTCGTCCGCGAAATCCTCGACCTGCTGCCCGAAACGGTCGTGCCGGGTGCGGATCGGCTGGTGGCCAGTGTCGCGAACTTCCGGGGCAAGATCATTCCGATCGCAGACCTTCGCCTCGCATTCGGCCTGCCCTCGGCAGAATCGACGATGGACAGCCGCATCGTGGTTGTCGAACTCGACGTTGACGGCATCCAGACCCAAATCGGCATCCGCACCGACAAGGTCCACGAAGTGGCGACGCTGCACCGCGACGCAAGCGAAACCCCGCCCACGGTCGGCCTGCGCTGGCGTCGCGATTATATCCGCGAGCTGGTGCGCACACCGCAGGGCGTCATCGTCCTCGCCAATATCGCAAAGATCTTTGACCCGCTGCTGGGCGGTCGGGGCGCACCCGCCGTCCTCGCCCCCGCACTTCTCTAGGCTGGAAGGGCCGCTATGAACGCTCTTGTCGAACGACGCTTGGCCGACACGCCTTCCGCAAGGCTCCCGGCATGACCGGCGCAGGCGAACTCCAGGCCGTGACCTTCGGCCTGGGCGCGGAAACCTTCGCGGTGCCGGTCGCGCTGGTGCGCGAGATCCTCGACTGGAGCGAGACGTTCCGCATTCCGAACGGCCCCGACTATCTGATGGGGCTGACCGATCTGCGGGGCGAAGGCATAACGACGATCGACCTGCGGCTGCGCCTTGGCCTGCCGCATGTCGCACCGACCCCGAGCACGCGGATCCTCGTGGTCGATGTTCCGGTCGACGGGCGCATTCTCGTGCTTGGGCTCGTCGTCGATCGCGTGCTGGAGGTCAGCACGTTCGATTGCCGTCACATCGGCGATGCGCCCGACATCGGGATCCGCTGGCCCTCGCGCTACATCGCCGGCGTGGTCAAGCGCGCCGAGGGTTTCGTCGTGCTGGTCGATGTCGCCCAGATCTTCTCCAGCGCCGACACCGCCGCGCTGGTCGCCGCTGCCGCCGCGTGACGCGATCCGGTCGCCGAACCTAACCCCGATGGTCCCGTCTTGCGAGGGGCCATCCGCTCCCTGGAGATGGCTCCCTTGTCCCTTGCCCCCCCGCCCCTGAAGCCGTCCGCCAGCAGCATGGACCAGATCAGCTTGCGCGACTTCGCGAGCTTGGCCGACTATATCTTCGATTATGCCGGCATCCGGATGCCGGTCAGCAAGAAGACAATGCTGGAAGGCCGCCTGCGCCGTCGTCAGCGCGCACTGGGGTTCGATACGCTCGACGCCTATTGCCGCCACGTCCTGACGGGCAACACGCTCGACGAGGAAGGGCGTCACCTGATCAACGCGGTGACGACCAACAAGACCGACTTCTTCCGCGAACCCGTCCATTTCGATTTCCTGCGCGACATCGCCCTCCCCACGTTCGAGGCGGACTATCTGCGCACGATCCGCGCGTGGAGTGTCGCCTGCTCGACCGGGCCCGAACCCTATACCATGGCGATGCTGCTCGACGGGTTCACCAGCGCGCGACGCGGCTTCACCTACAGTATCCTTGCGACCGACCTCGACACCGAAGTGCTCGAGACGGCTCGGCTCGGCATCTATCCGTCCGATCTGGCGGATCCGATCCCGGCGGCGTTGCGCCGGAAGTATCTGATGGAATCGCGCGACCCGGCGCGACGCGAAGTCCGCGTGGTGCCCGAACTGCGCCGTGCGATTGCCTTCGCGCGCCTCAACCTGATGGACGAGAAATATCCGGTGGGTGAGCCGATGCACCTGATCTTCTGCCGCAACGTCCTCATCTACTTCGACAAGCAGACCCAGCACGATGTCGTGTCGAAGCTCGTCCGGAACCTGGCGCCCGGCGGCTATCTGTTCCTCGGGCATTCGGAATCGATCGCGGGTCTCGACGTTCCGCTCGTCCCGGTCGCCAACACTGTTTTCAAGCGGAGCTGATCGATGGCTGGTCAAGGAAAGATCCGTGTCCTCATCATCGACGATTCGGCGGTCGCACGCCATGCGATGAAGACGATCCTCGAGGAGGATCCCAACATCGTCGTCATCGGGACCGCCCCCGACGCCTTCAGTGCCGCCAAGCGCATCCAGGAGGAAGTGCCCGACGTCATCACGCTCGACGTGGAAATGCCGCGGATGGACGGCATCACCTTCCTGCGCAAGCTGATGGCGCAATGTCCGCTGCCGGTGGTGATGTGCTCGTCGCTGACCGAACAGGGTTCGGACACGATGGTGCAGGCCCTTGAAGCGGGGGCCGTCGACGTGATCCTGAAACCGCGCGTCGGGCTGGCCGAGCATCTGAGCGATCACAACCTCCAGATCCGCGATGTCATCAAGGCTGCGGCGAGAGTGCGGGTCAACATGCGTTCGGCGAGAGCCGGGCGGACCGGCCCGCCCGAGCAGAAGCTGACGGCAGACGCGGTCCTCCCGCCGCCCAGCGGCCGGGGCATGACCCGCGCAACCGAACGGGTCGTGTGCCTTGGCGCGTCAACCGGCGGGACCGAGGCGCTGCGCACGGTGCTGGAGGCGCTCCCCGCCACCGCGCCCGGGGTCGTGGTGGTCCAGCACATGCCCGAAAACTTCACGCGTGCGTTTGCCAATCGCCTGAACTTGCTGTGCGAAGTCACCGTCAAGGAGGCGGAGAACGGTGATCCCGTGCTTCCGGGCCATGTCCTCATCGCGCCAGGCGGCAAGCATATGCTGATCGAGCGACGCGGTACGCGCTACTTCGTGACGGTCCGCGACGGACCGTTGGTTTCGCGTCACCGTCCGTCGGTCGACGTGCTGTTCCGGTCGGCGGCGACGGCGGCAGGGTCCAACGCTCTCGGGGTCATCATGACCGGGATGGGCGATGACGGTGCGCGCGGTCTTCTTGAGATGAAGCAGGCAGGCGCCCGCACCTTTGCGCAGGATGAAGCGACGTCGATCGTCTTCGGCATGCCCAAGGAAGCCATCGCGCTGGGCGCGGCGGAACGGGTGCTGCCGCTCGGTCATATCGCCCGCGACGTCCTGTACGCCGCGACACAATAAGGGGGTTGGGACGATGGAATGGGTCGAACAGGGGGCGTTGGTGCCCGATGTCGTAGCGGCGTTGGGGCCAGCCTTGCACGCGCTGGGAGCCGAACTCGACCTGGTCGCAAGCGGTCTCGACAAGCGCTTCGTCGATGCCGGGCGCTCGCTCGCGCACGCCTATGACATCGTCGAAAAGCTGATCGCCAGTCTTGACCACGTGACCAACGCGCTCGACCGGGAAGCCGCCGATCGTGCGATCGCAACGATGCGGGGCAATGCCGATCGCCTCGCGCGGCTGCCGGTGGTGCAGGCCGACCGGCAGCGCTCGCTGGATATCATCCAGCAGGCAACCAGCACGGTGCAGGAGGAAGTGCTCCGCGTCGACCGGACGCTCGATTTTTTGCAGATCTGTGGCCGCAACATCAAGGTCGCCGCCGCGGGGGCACAGGGCTATTCCGATTTCGCCGATGCGATGATTGCGAAGCTCGACGTCAGCGAGCGGGAAATGCACCAGATCAGCAAGGAGGTTGCGCAATTGGCGGAAACCGTCCCGTGCGTGGTCGAGGTCAATCGAGTCCTTGCGTCGGAATGCGCGCATCTGTGCCCGCATGTCCCCGACAAGCTCGCCGCGGACGCTATCGGGTTGCAAAACAACCAAGTCGATACGGCGGATCGCGCCGACCGGATCGCCACCGTCGCGCGCGACATCCGCGCGAAACTGTCGGCGTCGCATGGCGCAATGCAGATCGGCGACATCACGCGGCAGCGGCTCGAGCATGCCGCGCAGACCTGTCGTATCCTCGACGCAGCGCTTGCCGATCCCAATATTGCGCCTGATCCGGTCGCGGCAGCCGCCCTTCAGGGTCAGGCAATGTCGCTTTTGGCAGCGCAGGTCGCCGACGCGACGCAGGACTTCCAGCACCAGTCGCGGCTGCTGGCCACGAGCTTCCAGAGCATCGGTACGCAGCTTGCCGCGATGCTGTCGCTCAGTGGCGAGGGTGCTGCCGAACGCGGGAGTGACGCAGCGTTTCTCGAAGTCCTCGAACAGAGTGTCGCCGAGGTGGACTCCGTGACGGCGCGCTTGCGCGACGCCGATATCCGTTCGACCCGGCTGGGTGCCGAGGCATCCGTGACGGTCGAGCGCCTGGGGCAGCGGTTGACCACGATTTACCGCGTCACGAATGACGTCCAGATCATGGCATGGAATACCGACCTGCGCTCGTTCCGAATGGGGCGCGCGGGGGATGGACTGGCTAGGATTGCCGCGGAGATCCGCGGCCTAGTCAAGACGCTGGAATCCGTCTCGGGATCGGTCGCCACTGCCTTCGGGAGGTTGAACGCCGCCGCAGACGCGATCAGTTCAGAGCCAGACGGCGAAACATCTCAGGGCAGCACGCTCGAAGCGGCGTTGGACGTCATCCGCGCCGGTGCGCAGTTGACGCGGGAGGGTATGTCAGAACTGGATCAGAACGCCGTAATGATCCGTGACCTCGTCACGGAGATGATCGGGGCGGTCGAATGCGAAGCGGTCTTTTCCGACCCGCTGCTCGATATTATTGGCCGTTTCGAAGGATGGGCAACTCGCTACGCACAGACGGACGCAGTATTGACCGAGCAGGCGTCCCGGGTTTTTGACGAGATCAACCGCACCTATACGATGTCCAGCGAGCGACAGATCCATGGCAGGATTGTTCCATGTCCGAGCGGGCAGGACGGCCCAACCGAGGGTACGACTGATGTCGTAGATTGCGATGGTCTGTTCTGATCGCTGCCGCCTTCCCCTAAGATATTGAGACCTGTCACGCGTGATCAGGGTCAGCATTTGCTCGTTTCTCGCTCTTTGGGGACGGCGTGGCACCATTGCTGACGACCGAATGCGGCACCCCGCAATCGTGGTTCAGTCGAAAACCAAACATCCCGTGCAGTTCGAACTCGTCAAACCTGCCCGCAACACGATGCTCGCTCGGGTAGAGCAGTGTCCGTACTCAACGTGGGGATACGCGTCGCTTACCCCTATCGTGCGAGAGCGGAGACTCCACCACTTCCCAGCAATCTGCTAATGCGAACCGATTGCAATTAGCTTGATCTGCTTCTACCGCCTCCGCAAAGGGGAATAGAATGAAGATCGCATTGGGCATGATCGTCGCCAGTGTCATGTCGACGAGCATCGCGAGCGCGCAGGAGATACAGGCGGCCAGTGGTACGGACGACACCCGACCGGAAGATATCGTGGTAACGGCTGCACGCACGAACCTCCCGGCGAGCGCCTTGCCCCTGACCGTGGACGTGATCGACCGCGAGACGCTATCGCGTCAGGTCGCGGTGTCCGGCTCGGTCGTCGATGCGATCTCGGCGCTGCTGCCGGCCTTCTCGCCCACACGCGAAAAGATTACCGGCTTTGGCGAAACGCTGCGCGGTCGCTCGCCGCTCTATGCGATCAACGGCATTCCGCAGAGCACGCCGATCCGGGACGGCGCACGCGACGGCTATACCATCGATCCCTTTTTCATCGACCGCGTCGAGGTGATCTACGGCTCCAACGCCCTGCAGGGCATCGGTGCGACCGGCGGCGTCGTCAATCAGGTCACCGCGAGCGCGCCGAAGCAAAACGGCTGGAGCGGACGCACGCTGCTGCAAGGTAACAGCGGCGACGATTTCGCAGGGTCGTCGCTCGGCGGGAAGGTCGCCGGCCTCGTCAATATGCGCAGCGGCCGGTTCGATGCGACCGGCGGCGTTGCGTTCGAGCGGCGCGGCGTCTTCGTCGATGGCCGCGGGCGGCGCATCGGCCTCGACGGGAACCAGAGCGAAATTCAGGATACGGACAGCCTGGCCTTCTTTGGCCGGGTCGGCGTCGATCTGTCCGACACCGCCCGGTTCGAGGTGATCGCCAACCGCTTCAAGCTGGAGGGCAACAATCACTATGTCGCGGTCGATGGCGACCGTACGCTGGGCATTCCCGCCACCAGCCGGCGCGGCGAAACGCCGGGCCAACCCTCCACTGGCCTGGCCGAGATGGTGTCGGCATCGCTGACGGACGGCAATGTCCTTGGCGGGGCGTTCACGCTTCAGGGCTTCTACAACCGGACCAGCGACACGTTCGCCGGTGGTGTCCTCGCGACGTTTCAGGATGCGAGGATCGCTCCGGTTGGCACGGTGTTCGACCAGTCGCGCAACGTCTCGCGCAAGTTCGGCGGTAAGATCAGCTATGAACGCACGGTGCCGGGGCTCAAGGCACTGACGCTGACTGCAGGGTTCGATGCGTTGATCGACCGTACCAAGCAGGATCTGGTGCAGACCGGCCGCACATGGGTTCCGCAAACCGATTTTCGCAGCCTCGCGCCGTTCGGCCAGGCCAATCTCAAACTGTTCGATGGCGTCGTCAGGGTCGCAGGCGGGGTCCGGTACGAGACCGTACAGCTCGATATCCCTGACTATACGACGCTTGCGAGTGCCAGCGCGCGGGCCGTCATCGGCGGCAAGCCGTCCTTCGACCGCGCATTGTGGAACGGCGGTGTCGTGCTGGAGCCGGTCAAGGGTATCCGCGCCTATGGCAGCTATGCAGAGGGTTACACGATCGCCGACATTGGGCGTGTCCTGCGCGGTATCACCCAGCCGAACATCCGGATCAGCGACTTTCTCGATCTGACCCCGGTGATCTCGAACAACCGCGAGATCGGCGTCGAAGTGAAACAAGGGCCGCTGGACGCCAGCGTGACCTATTATTGGTCGTCGAGCGAGCTAGGTCAGGTGCTCGTCCGCAGCAGCGACGGGTTCTTCAACGTTGCACGCCAGCCGATCGACATCGAGGGTCTGGAACTGAACCTTGCTGTTCGCACCCCACTGCCCGGTCTCAAGGTTGGCACTGGTTTCAGTCATCTGAGCGGGCGCACCGACACCAATGCCGATGGCATTTTCGATGCCGATCTGGACGGTGCCAACATCTCGCCGGATCGTCTGAACCTCAACCTGGATTATACCCGCGGCCGCCTGAGTGCACGGGTACAGGGACGCTATTACTTGTCCCGCCGTTTCCAGGGACAGCCGATCACCAACGACTTCGTCGGCTATCGGCTGTTCGACGCGTATGTCGCCTATGAACTCCCGGTCGGTCGCGCAATGTTAAGCGTGCAGAATCTCGGCAATACCGATTACGTCACTTACTATAGCGATACGCAGGGTCCGACCGACAATGCGCGCTTCTATACCGGGCGGGGGCGCAACTTCACGTTAAGCTGGCAGGCCGGCTTCTGATGCGCATCCTGTCCCTGCTGCATCGCTGGATCGGCGCGATCGGCGGCCTGCTGCTGGCGGTACTGGGTCTCACCGGTACGCTGCTCGTCTGGCGGAACCAGCTGACCTTCGTGGCGCACGCCGGCGATACAGTCCGGCCCGATCCGGGATCGCTGGCCCGGGCGGTCGACGCAGTATCCCAAGCGCCGCCCCCGATCGACCGCATCACCTTCGCAGGCGACGGTCTGGGCGTGCATCAGGTCCTCTTCGCAGACGGCAGCGGTGCCTATGTGAGTCAGGCAGGCGAGACAGTCGAACGCTGGTCCTCGTCATGGCAGCGACCGGAATTGTGGGTGTTCGATCTCCATCATCACCTTCTGATCGGCGATGCTGGCGAGACGATGACAGGGGTTGCCGGGCTAACTGGCTTGTTGTTCCTCATTACCGGGGTAGTCCTGTGGTGGCGGATGCGCAGCCGCTTTCGCCTGCGGCTATGGCCTGCGTCGATGAAGCCCGGCGCGATCGTCCATCACCACCGGGATATGGGCGTCTTCACGGCGCCTTTGCTGCTCGTGTCGCTGGTGACGGGCGTTCTGATGGTTTTTCCCGCACTGGGCGGGCCCTTGCTTGCCGAAACACGGGCGCACCCACCCAAAGTTCACAGTGTCCGGGTGACGCCATCCGCGCATGACCTGAAGCCGCTTTTCACCGCGGCTGCCGCGATGTTTCCTGGTGCCGAACTTCGCCGCCTGCAAATGCCGCGCAAGCCCGGCACGCCCGTCGTGCTGCGCCTCCGCCAATCGTTCGAATGGACACCGAACGGACGGACGTTCGTGTACGCCGATCCGGCTACGCTGAGGATCGTGGCCCATGACGATCCAGCGACCCGAGGAACGGCGGCATCGATCCGCGAGAAACTTTACCCCGTGCACGCTGCCAAGACCGGCGGCATTGCATGGAAACTCGCCATGACCGTGTCGGGCATCGTACTGACGCTGCTTGGTAGCCTGGCGGTGTATGGCTTTTGGCGGACGGAGTGGAACATCAGTCAGAGCAAGCGGCGGAAGCAAAAACTCCTGTAAAACATGGCTTCCGACAGAACGAGTAAGGCTCGAATGACCTGCTGGCTACGGGGCTGGGCCGCGACGCCCGTAGCGTACCTGCGCCAGACCACCAGAAGTCATGGCCCAAGTTCGGCCATGGCGGAGTCACTTACTCAATTTGATATAGGCAACCCTGTAGGCGCGACCCCGATTTCGCCGCCCTAACGTACGAATGTCGCCGTGGTTCCACCGTTGCGACATCCCTGCCCGCAATGTGCGCGGGCAGCGTTCGTCACCAAGGGAGAGTCGTCATGAAGAAAGCCATCATCCTCGCATCCGCTGCGGCTGCAGCATGTCTCGCCAGTGCGCCGGCCTTTGCCGAAAGCCTGACCGTTCAGGGCGTCGTCGCGCCCTATTGCAACGTCGCACTGAGCAACGTGTCCAGCGGCACCGCCTCGATCGCCATGGCGAACCAGCAAACCGTCGCCAACTTGCGGTTGTCCTGCAATTCCGCATCCGGTACCAAGCTGATCGTCGGATCGACCAACGGGGATCTCACGCAGGTGGTCGGCGGCGTCACGCAGCGGATCAACTATGATCTCATCCTCGATTCCCCCAGCGACAGCGCTTTCGCGATCGCCGCGCACGACACCTTCCCGGGGAGCGGGCAGGAAAACGTCAATCAGTTCACCCGGTCGCGCACCGGCTATACCCAGGGGATCGCCAACGGGATTCCGCTGGTCCTGTCGCTCAACATGAACGTCGCGGCGGACACCAACAACACGCCGACGTCGCAGAACTTCTCGGCGAACGCTGCGCCCGCCGGCACCTACACCGAGACGTTCACCTTCACGGCAACTTCGGTCTGATCGGCTGATCGACCTGGCGGGAGCGGGGGGGGGTCCCGCTCCTGCCTTTGTCTCGTCGTGTACAGGGGGAATGATCGTGACCACAGCTTTCGTACGCGGAATCGCATCGCTGCTGGGCGTGGCAATGCCGGTCGCCAGCGTCGCGCAAGGATATCAGGTCCAGCCGATGCTCGCGACGATCGCACCGGCGGGTGCCAAGGCGCATCTGACGATGGCGATCAAGAATTCCGGGTCGGTGCCGATCACGCTCGAACTGACCGCGTTCCGGGCCACGGCAGACCGCGCGGGAACGCCGACTCGCGTGGACGAGGACAAGGACATGCTGGTGTATCCGGCGCAGACCTCGATCGCGCCGGGCAAGGAACAGACCGTGCAGGTCCGCTACATCGGGGATGCGGCGCTGACCGAAGCGCGGATGTACGGTGTCCGGGTGTCGCAATTGCCGGTCGCCGCGCCGGGGGCCATGCTGGCAAAGGGCGCGTCCGGTGCTGCATCGGACGTCAAGGTCAGCTTCAACTTCCTCAGCCACATCATCGTTTCGCCCGATGCTGCCAAGCCGGTGATCACCGTCGTGGATACCGGACGCGCGGCCAATGGCGATCTGTTGCTCAAGATCGACAACGAAGGCACCGGCATCGCGATCCTCAACACCACCGATGTCAAGCTGACCGATACCGCCGGCAAGACCGTAACCGTCGCGTCGGACGATCTCCAGGTCGGCGGCTTTTCCGCGTTCATGCCGCGACAGTCGCGCGATGCCCGCGTTCTTGCCAAGAATCTGACCGGTCTCGTCGGTACGATCAAACCGACCATCACCGTCCAGTGAGCCATGACATGCGCGGGGGGGTGTCGACACCCGGTCCAGCTTGCGGCGGTGCCGGTCATCTGCGCCGCCTTCATCGCCGCCTTCCCCGCCGGTGCCCTCACGCGCGATACGACCACAGCCGAACCCCAGGCGAACGGCGCGCCCAACGCGGCCTCCGCACTTGGCCGGATCGGACCGGTCCGCATTCCGCTGGAAGTGTCGCTCAAGGTCAACGACAAGTTCCTCGGCACGATCAGTATCGCGGTCGATCCCAAAGGCGACGGCGAGATCGACGCGGCGCGGCTGCTGGCGTTGCTCAAGCCGGTCGTCGGCGCTGAACTGATTGCCGCGCTTACGGCGAGGATCGCAGGGCGTACGAAGGTCGATTTCGCCGATCTGCGCGTCGACGGCTTCGCGATCGCGTTCGACAGTCTGGCACTCGAAGTCGTCGGGACGCTCGCCGCGGATGCGACCTTACCGGCGACTTTGCGTTTCGGCGCGCAACAGGCGGTGCCCGTGCCCACCGACTTCGATCGCCCCGCGGGTTTTGCCGCGGGGGTCAACGTCGGCATGGGGCAACGCTATGTCTACGGACGGGGCGGCGGGCTGCAACCGGTGCGCGCGGACATCGACGGGATCGTCAACGCCGGCGGGTTCGACGGCGTGACGTTCACCGGTGGTGCGACGTTCGACGGGGATCGCTGGCGCCGCCGCGAATTTCGCGCGACGCACGACCTGTTCGACCATGCCGTGCGTGCGACCGTCGGCGAGTTCACCCCGAGTTCGACGTCGTTCCAGGGTTCGGGACGGATCCTCGGCATCGGCGTGGAACGCGCCTACTCCACGATCCGCCCGTTCCAGAACACCCGCCCGATCGGCCGGCAGCAATTCACGCTCGATCGCGAATCGAGCGTCGACGTGCTGGTCAACCAGGTCCGCGTGCAGACCATCCGGCTTGCGCCCGGACGCTATGACATCGGCGACTTCCCGTTCGCCAACGGGCCGAACCAGGTCCAGCTCGTGGTCGAGGATATCGGCGGAAAGCGCGAGATCCTCAACTTCGACGTGTTCAACACGAACACCCTGATCAACCCCGGGCTGACCGAATACGGCTTTGCCCTCGGCGTGCGCGACCGTGGTCAGCTTCGCTACGGCCTTTCGCCCGCGCTGACGGCCTATGCGTTCCACGGCGTATCCGACACGCTGACGCTCGGGGCCAATGCCCAGGCGACCAGGCTGGGCGTTCAGGTCGGCGGGGTCGCGGTGCTCGGCACGCGGATCGGGTTCGTCCAGGTGGAAACATCCGCAAGCAAGGCGCGGCAAGGGGGCGGAACGGGTTTTGCCGCATCGCTCGATTACCGCGGGGAATTCTCGCTCCGCAGCAAGAGTGACCTGCGGATCGCCGGGTCGGCGGTGTACCGCAGCGCCGACTTCCGCGATTCGTTCGCGCGCGACGTGCAGAATTTCCAGGCGCTGGAGGCGGGCCTGCAAGTGCAATGGATCGCACCGTTCGCGATCAGCACCGGGGTGGGGGTCGGCTATAGCATGGCGCGCTTCGGCGGTGCCGACAGCTACCGCATCGATCTGTCGCTGGGGCGCAGCTTCGGGCGGTTGGGCGTCAACGTGACGGGGGGGCGCGTGGTGTTCCGTGACGGACGCCGCACCGACAACCGGGTCGCGCTCGGCGTCTCGCTGCGGCTGGGCCGACGCGATTATGCCACCGTCCGCTACGACAGTGGCACCGGTCGAAAGGAAGTCGAGCTCAGCCGCACCCCCGAGGGACGGCTCGACGAGCTCAGCGGCGCCATCCGCTATACGCAGGACCGGGACGCGACCGCGGTGTCGGGCCGGCTCGCCTACGTCAACAATCGCTTCGATCTCGTCCTCAACCATAACCGGCTCGAACGGAATGGTCCGGGCGGGGGCACCGTCAACGCGTCCGACTGGAACATCCGCAGCTTCGTCGGCTTTGCGGACGGCAGTTTCGGGGTCGGGCGAGCGGCGAGCGAAGGCTTCATCATCGCGCCGGTCCACCGGACGTTGCGCGGATCGCGCGCGGCGATCTTCTCAGGCGACCGGGTGGTCGCGCGGTCGGGACTGTTCGGGCCGGCCGTGATCCCGATCGGGCGGGCGTACGGTGTCGGGCGCTACGACCTGCGCGTCGACCCGCTCCCGATCGGTTATGACCTCGGTCAGGCGACGATCAACATTTTTCCGGGATATGGCTCGGGGTATCGCTTCCCGATCGGCAGCGACGAATCCCTGATCGCCGTCGGCTTCCTGATCGGGCCGGACGGACCGGTCGCGCTTGCCGCGGGCACGATCGAGCCGGTCGACCCGGCGCGGCGCAAGGCCTGGAAGGAGCGCAGCTTCTTCACCAATCGCGGTGGCCGTTTCGTCGCCGACCGGCTCGCGCCGGGCCGCTATCAGCTGCTGCTCGGTGGAAATGCGGTCGCCGCGTTCGAGATTCGCAAGGATACACAGGGGATGGTCGATGTCGGCAAACTTAGCATCGTACGCTAAACGCATCGCCGTTGCGCTCGCGCTTGCGGTGCCGAATGCAGGGTTCGCGGCCACGTGCGACGCGACGCTGATCCCGACCGCGTCGATGGCGCGGCTCGACTACGATCCCTTTGCGTTCACCCGTCCGGTCGAGCGGATCACGTTCGAGGTGGAAAGCAGTGCAAACGCCGCCTGCGAGGTCGAATTCGTCCTGCTGGATCAAACCCGCACCGCCGTGTCGAGCACAACGATCGGCAGTTCCGGAGTGCAGGTCGGCTTCATTGCCAGCACAGGCGATGCCGCGCTGGTCCCGACCGCGGTCCCCGGTACGTGGCGCGCAAGCCTGCAGCCCGGCACACGGACTCGCCTCGCGATCCAGGCGATCGTCACGCAGGATGCGGTCGCATCCGCCGGCGAGCACGCCACGCCGCTGTCGCTGGAACTGCGCGACGTCGGCGCGCTGGCCACCACGGTCGCGCCGATGCCGGTCTCCGTCGTGCTGGCCGTGGTCCCGCGCGCGCAAATGAATATCGTCGGGGCGATCGCGACGTTCGGGCAAGGACAAAGCGTCGCGCAGGTCGATTTCGGCGTACTCGCCAGCAATGCCACCCGCCGCGTCTTCCTGCAGATCCGCGCCGATACGACCGCGCGACTCACGATCGATTCGGCCAACGCCGGGCGATTGCTGCCGGAAGGCGATCTGCGCGAAATGGACAGCATCGCCTATTCCGCGGCGCTGAGCGGCGTTCCGGTCGACCTGACGCGGCATTGGGAAGACATCGTCGATCCGCCACGGACGTTGGCCGGCACGTCGCTCCCGCTCGACATCACGCTGGGCGCGCTCGGGCCGCATCTCGCTGGCACGTACAGCGACACGCTGACGATCGTCCTCAGCGCGCTCTGATGGACAGCGGCTTCAGGGATAGGAGATGTAGGGAAGAAGCTTCGAGAACATCGCCTCGCGCGAGTTGACGTCGACCTTGTTGTAGATGTGGCGGATATGGGTCCGCACGGTGCCGACCGACATGTGCAAACGATCCCCCACCTCGTCCGCGGTTTCCCCCAGAAACAGCGACTCCAGCACCTTGCGCTCGGTTGAGGTCAAGCGGAACGCGGTTTCCAGCGCATCGCCGTACAACAGATAGCGACGCGTCGTTCGCCGCAGGGTCAGGCCGGTAAGATGCTGCGCGGATGTGCCGCGCACGCGCTGCCCGGTGAGCAGCAGATGTTCGCCAAAACTGACATGCAGACAGAATGGCGCGATCCCGTCCCCCGACCCCCGGACGAATTGCAGGAACGGATCACACAGTTCGCGCTTGGATATCCGCAACTTGGCGTTCGTAATCCGGATCGCACTGGTATGCCGCAGGATCTCGTCGGCCGCGGCATTGATCCAATGCACCAGAAGGTCGTCATCGACGATCATCCGTGCGCAACTGTCTCGCTCCAGCCAGTTCAGGATCGGTTGTGTCGATGACGGACCCAGCGCATCGCAAGCGAGCATGGTTGCATTCCCCCTGGCTGGCCCCCTGCCTGAAATGACGCGGAGTGCGACTAATGGTCGTCTATCTCCGGGACATTAGGACCGTTACGGCTTGGTTCGGGCATAATCCGCTTCGGACTGGGATGAAATGCGCGCTAATGACTACGCACTTTTGCGTAAGCCATCGAGTCTGATGGAACCGGCCGACGATTTGAATACAGCCGTTGGGCGACAACCGGTTATCCGTTTGAGATGGGGAGGAAAGATTGCGATGATACAGCCGCTCTGCGTCGTTCGCGGGACCGTTCTCGCTGTTGGTATCCGGCCTGGAACGCGCCGCTCGAAAGTGCTGTATCGGCGCACCCGTTTCGCAACAGAGGTTCGCTCAGCCGCGCTTGCGGTCGTGCGGGGATGATCAAGCCCGCCGTCAGCGATGAGTTCGTCGTCTGTGTCTTGCGGCGACAGCGTACCGTCGCAAACGCGGTAAAGGCGCTGATGACACTGGCGGAAACCAGTACCACGAGTACCAACCGACGACGCGGCACGCGGGCAGCAACCGACGGCGGCGCGATAGCCTCCCGGGGGGGCAGCCCGGGACGCCGGGCAACGGACCCGGATTTTCCCGGGCTGCAGTCGGAATGCTTGATTCTCGAGCCGACGCTGGCGGTCATCCTGTTGACCGCGGAAGAGATCTGGTCGGCATCAAAGCATGCCGCCGGCCCCGACCTGTTCGAATCCTCTGCGGAATTCGCCGCCCGCGACGCGCTGATCACAGCGATCCGTTCGGCGATGGTGCAAGCGCCAGGACGTAGCGAAGCAGCGACGTCCGCCGCCGAAACCTATTTCCTGACGGTGCGCGAACGCGAGGTCCTCGAACAGATGATCGCCGGTGAAACCAGCAAGGAAATCGCGCGCATCCTGCAAATCAGCCCGCGCACCGTACAGGTTCATCGCAGCCGGGTATTATCGAAACTCTCTGCCCGAAACGCCACCGAGGCGGTGCGGATCGCACTTGCCGCAGGCGAAAACGCCCAGCATGTCCGGCTGCCCACCGGATAGCCAGCCGCCCGCCACAAGGCGGAGCGCCTGCGCTATGCCGGATCGCCGTCGGCAGCCACATCGCGAGATGATCGAAATCCGTGCTTTCACAAAGACGATCAGCAGCAAGGCGCGAGGTTGTTATTCATCGTCCGGTCGTGGGAACAGCGTTTACCGCTGTAAAACTCTTTTCCTCCGGCCGTATGGCACTAACGTGGCATAAAAATAGTCATCCAAGCTCCCTTCCCCGCTCCCCGACATCCGAGGCCCATTCCTGATCGCACTTTGACGGCTTAATGCGCGCGCGTGCTGGTTGCGCGGGCACGTTATCTCTCGTGAGCCGTTTGATGCTGACCCTACCAGCAGGAACCGATATGACCGACGACCCGCGCACGAACCAGCCAACACGTTTTCCTGATGAGCCGCAGCAGCCACGGCCCGGCTTAACGACCAAGATGCGAACCAAGCCTGACCATGGCGAGGAGAGCTACGTCGGCAAGGGCCTGCTCAAGGGCAAGGTGGCGCTCATAACCGGGGGAGATTCGGGTATCGGCCGGGCAGTGGCGATCGCCTACGCCCGCGAAGGTGCAAACGTCGCCATCTCCTACCTCGCGGAAGAGCAGGTCGACGCCGAAGAGACACTGCATTGGGTCGAGAAGGCAGGACAGCGATGTGTCTTGCTACCGGGCGATCTCCGCGACCGGGATCACTGCGCGACCCTCGTTGAACGGACGGTCGCGGAACTTGGCGGCATCGATGTCCTCGTCAACAATGCTGCCGCTCAGACGATGAACGAGGGGCTGGATAGCGTCGACGACGATGAGATGCAGGGCGCTTTCGCTGCCAACGTCTTTGCCATGATCCGATTGGCCAAGGCGGCTGTTCCGCACATGAAGCCGGGCTCGGCGATCATCAACACGACCAGCGAGCAGGCCAAGGTCGCTGGCAAGAACATGATCGTCTATGCCGCGACCAAAGGCGCGATATCGAGCCTGACGGTGGGCCTGTCCAACCTTCTGGTGAGCGACGGCATTCGCGTGAACGCGGTGGCGCCCGGCCCGATCTGGACGCCGATCCAGCCGATCGCCAAATCGCCGGAGGAACTGGAGACCCTCGGGCAGAACACGCCGATCGGACGCGCCGGACAGCCGGGCGAGCTCGCGCCCGCCTATGTGATGCTTGCGGCAGCGGAGGGAAGCTACATGTCTGGCAACGTCGTGGCTGTTACCGGCGGCGTTCCGATTTCCTGAGCCCGATAAACCCGACCTCAGCCGATTGCATACCCGCAATCAGCTGAGGTTGGCTTTGGCGAAACTGTGCTCATTCGATGACGGCGCGAGGGGCTTGAGATAAAAGCGCGCGTGATCGTGTCGCGTGCACGTCATCGCGCCATAACCATTCGAGCGCGCCCGGCAATGTCTGGGCAATGACGTTACCATCAACATGCGCGGCATTCTCCGCAACGACATAACGATAGTCGTAGCCCTTGGCCCGCAACGCCGCCGCCATGCGATCGTTTGCCATCGGCCAATTGTGATAGGTCGGTTCAGGATCCTGCCAGTGCAGATCCTTGCTGCCTACCTCCATCCACATTCGGATCGGCTTGTGCGGGCTGTCTGGGATGAGCCGGGCGTGAAAGTCCCAGGCCCCGCGCGGCGACGCTGGATCGACCGGTGATGCCTGGTTCACGAACGTGCCCGAATAGGACAGCACCTTGCCGTACCATTCGGGGTGGAACCAGGCCATGGCGAATGCCGCGGACGCGCCGGAACTGCCACCCATCGCCGCACGCAGCGCCGGATTGCGGGTAAACCGCACGTCATACAAGGCGGTGACCCGTGGCAGCACCTCGCTCTCGACGAACTCGGCATAGCGGCCCGAGACCGTGTCATATTCGAGCCCGCGCTCGGACCCCTGCGCATCCCCGCCGCCCGATTGGATCATCACGGCAACGATCGGTGGAACGCGACGCGCGGCGATCAGGCTGTCGAGCGCAGCCGTGACGCGCGCGGCATAATCGCGCCCGTCCTGCACCACCAGCAGTGGCGCCTCGGTGCCGTGACGATAGCCCGCCGGTATGTAGACAAAGACTTCTCGGCGATAGGATGCAGCTTCGGACGCCTCGTCCGCCGGTGCCGCGATGCGGTTGCCGTAAGCATCGCGTCGCTGCGTGACGGCGTTGTCGCGCTGCCGGATGCCGGGATAGATGCGGCTGTCGCGCGAGTGCATGATGAAGCTGTGCAGCGTGCCGTGCGGCAAGGCGCGCTGCGCCGCCATTTCGGGCGCATCGAGATAGGGTGGCGCGATGCGAACGGTATCCGGCGCACTCGCGGCTGCGACGAGCAAGACTGACAGAGGCAGGGCCGTGATCCGCATTGGGGGTCCCCTTCATTCGGCAAGTGCCGGGCCATTGACTTGCCGCAACGACATCGAGACGGCAAGCACCGTGACCAGCAGCGCGCCGCGCCCACCGGTGCCCCCGTTCGATGCTCGCCAAACGTGCGGGACCGATCTACACCCATCGATGATAGCGCAAACAGCGCACGGAGAGGGGTGAAGCGCATGACAAGGCGAACCATAGCTCGCAGGAGCGCCGTGCTGGCGGCGCTCGTACTGACGGCGCCGGTCGTGGCGCAGGGCCCTTCCCGTCCGCCGCTGGCAAGCGTGTCGCACATCGCGGTCTACGCGAACGATCCCGCGAAAAGCGAACGTTTCTACGTTTCCAGCACAGTGGGATCCGAAGCTTGGAATTCACGTGACTTGAAGTCGCGGC
>JADMIO010806436.1_pt1 | contig 77527 bp, 63 predicted proteins | sample 8958161 | NCBI WGS metagenome assembly JADMIO01 (sample SAMN16585339, study PRJNA669376) | soil metagenome | isolation source: Crop rotation soil | place: USA: Cullars Rotation, Alabama | collected 2011
GCCGCGACTTCAAGTCACGTGAATTCCAAGCTTCGGATCCCACTGTGCTGGAAAGGTTCGGTCGACGGCGAATCGATCATCGCAAAGGGCGTCGATGCGGGCGCAACCGTCGTCACCGACGGTCAGCTTTCGCTGCGGAATAACTCGCCCGTCGACATCAAGAGGAAGCAGGAAGCCGCGCAATGACGCTGCCCGAACTTTGCATCCGCCGGCCGGTGATGACCACGCTGTTGATGGTCTCGCTGATCGTCGGAGGCATTTTCGGCTATCGCCTGCTTGCCGTTGCGGCCCTGCCGCGCGTGGATTTCCCAACGATTCAGATTTCCATGACGTTTCCGGGCGCAAGTCCCGAAACCATGGCGGCATCCGTTGCAACCCCGATCGAGCGGCAGCTAGCGACCATCGCAGGCATTTCCTCGATGGCCTCGATCAGCACGACCGGCACGGGCCAGATTGTCATCCAGTTCGATCTCGGGCGGAACATCGACGCCGCCGCGCTCGACGTGCAATCGGCGCTCTCCGTGGCGCAAAAGCAGCTTCCCATCGAAATGACGACGCCGCCTTCGTTCAAGAAGGTGAATCCGGCCGACGCGCCGGTGCTTTATCTATCGCTCGTTTCCGACACGCTGCCGCTCTCGGCGGTCAACGAATATGCCGACACCATCGTCGGCCAGCAGATTTCGCAGCTTCCGGGCGTCGCGCAGGTCAACATCTTCGGCGGGCAGAAATACGCGGTCCGCATTCGCCTGAAACCCGACGCCATCGCCGCGCGCGGCGTTTCGCTCGAGGAAGTGCAAAAAGCGGTGGCGGCGGTCTCGTCGATCACGCCGACCGGCATCATCGGCGGCAAGGAGCAAAACCTCACGCTCGACATGGGCCTCCCGAAGCGAAGCGCCGAGAAATTCAAGAATGTCGTGGTCGCCTACCGGAACGGCGCGCCGGTTTACCTGCGCGATGTCGCCTCCGTCGAGGATGGTGCGGAGAACGAGCGCATCGCCGGCTGGTACAACGACACGCGCGCGATCAATCTCGGCATTTATCGCCAGCCCGACGCCAACACCGTCGAAGTCGTCGACCTGATCCGCCAGCACCTGCCGGAATATCGCGCGCAGGTGCCGGGCGCGATCCAGATCAACGTCCTGATGGACCGCTCGGTCTCGATCCGGCAGGCGGTGGAAGATGTGAAGCTCACGCTCGGGGTTGCGATCGGCCTCGTCGTCTTCGTGATCTTCCTTTTCTTGCGCGACGCCCGCGCGACCCTCATTCCCTCGCTTGCGTTGCCGCTTTCGATCGTCGCGACTTTCGGCGTGATGTATCTCTTCGGCTTCTCCATCAACAACATGACGCTGCTCGCGCTCACGCTTTGCGTCGGCTTCGTCGTGGACGACGCGATCGTCGTGCTCGAGAATATCTACCGCTACGTCGAGAAGGGGATGCCGCCCTTCAAGGCGGCGATCGAAGGCTCGCGTGAGATCGGCTTCACCATCGTGTCGATGACGCTCTCGCTCGTCGCAGTGTTCATTCCCGTCCTGTTCATGAGCGGCATCGTTGGCCGCGTCTTCCGCGAATTCGCGGTGACGATCTCGGTCGCCATTCTGATTTCCGGATTCGTGTCGCTGACGCTGACCCCGATGCTCTGCGCGCGCGTTCTGAAACAGCCCGATCATCACAAGAAGCCGATCAAGCTTCTGCAGTGGTCGGAAAGTGTCTTCGACCGCTGCCTCGCTGGCTATCGCAGAAGCCTTGATTTCGTGCTGGAGCACCGTCCGGTGACGCTCGGCATCACCTTCGCGACGCTCTTCCTGGCGGTCGCGCTTTATATCTGGGTGCCAAAAGGCTTCTTCCCGATCGAGGATACGGGCTTCGTTTCGGGTACCGTCGAAGCGCGCACCGATATCGGTTTCCCGTCGATGCGCGAGCATCTCAACGCGGTTTCAACGGCCGTCCGCAAGGATCCGGCGGTGGATTATGCGGTCTCGTCGGCCGGCGCGACCGGCATCAGCCCGACCGGCAACACCGGGCGCATCTTCATGGGCCTCGTGCCGCGGGATGAGCGCGACGTTTCGGCGAACGAACTCGTGCAGCGCCTTCGCGGCGTCGTGCAGAGCATTCCGGGCGTGAACTCCTATTTCCGCCCGATCCAGAACATCACGGTCGGTGCCACGGTTTCGAAGAGCGAATACCAGTACACGCTGCTCAGCCCCGATACGCAGGAGCTCTATCGCGTGGCGCCGGAGCTGCTCGAAAAGATCTCCCAGCTCGACATCCTGCGCGACGTGACGTCGGACCTTTTGATCAGCAACCCGCAGCTCACCATCGACGTCGACCGCGACAAGGCGGCGGCGCTCGGCATCACCGAAGATCAGGTGCGGAACGCCCTCTACAGCCAATTCGGCACGCGCCAGGTCGCGACGCTCTATACGGCTTCGAACCAGTATCAGGTCATTATCGAGAACGATCCGAAATTCCAGCAGAGCGCGTCCGATCTGACGCAGACCTATATCCGCACGCCGGCCGGAAGGCTCGTGCCGCTCGAATCCGTCGCGAAAATCCGCCACACCATCGGCCCGCTGCAGATCAACCATTTGCAGCAGCTTCCCTCGGTCACGATCTCGTTCAACCTGAAGCCGGGTGTCGCGCTCGGCGAAGCGGTCGAGGCGATTCAGGAGATCGAGCGGAACTCGAACGTGCCCGCCGACATCACCACGGGCTTTCAGGGCACCGCCGCCGTGTTCAAGGATTCGCTCTCGAACCAGCCGCTCCTGATCATCGCCGCGGTACTCGTGATCTATATCGTGCTCGGCATTCTCTACGAGAGCTTCATCCACCCGATCACGATTTTGTCGGGCCTGCCGTCGGCGGGCATCGGCGCTTTGCTCACGCTGCTTCTGTTCAAGATGGATCTCTCGGTCATCGCGATCATCGGCATCGTGATGCTGGTCGGCATCGTGAAAAAGAACGCGATCATGATGATCGACTTCGCGATCGAGCGCAGACGCCAGGGAATGGAAGCGCTGGAAGCGATCCGCGAAGCGTGCCTTCTGCGTTTCCGCCCGATCATGATGACGACGCTCGCGGCGATCTTCGGCTCGCTGCCGATCGCGCTCGGCCACGGCGCGGGCGCCGAATTGCGGCAGCCTTTGGGTGTCGCGGTGGTCGGCGGATTGCTACTCTCGCAATTGCTGACGCTCTACATCACGCCGGTGATCTATCTCTATCTCGACAAATACGACCGGCGCATTTCGCGCTCGATCCACGAGAAAGAGCCCGACGCCGATCGCGACCGCCCGCCGGTCGCGGCGGAGTAATCAGGCGGCCGCCGGTTTCTTCGGTACGAAGGTTTTTTCCATTTCCTTCCGGAACCGCACGGTCTCGTCGTCCGCGGCCGAGACATCGTCCCAGCTCACGATGGCCCCTTCGGCAACGGGCTTCGTGATCTTGAGCTTGTGCGCGAGCCCGATCGGGAGCGCGCGGCGCGCGAGCGAATCCTCCGCGCGCAGGATTTTTCCCCATACCGTGTAGCCGCCTTCGCCGTCCAATGTATCGCCGGGCTTGAGCGCTTTCTTCGCGACCGCCGCGACATCGGAGCGGAACGCGTCGGGCGTGCCGGTCGGTTCATTCCGGAGCGCGGCGCTCGCGACGGAAATCCCGAGCTCCAAGCCGATCATGTGGTAAGGGCGGTAGAGCGCGCAGTAGCGTCCGGATTTGTCCGTCGCCATGCCATATTCGCGGAAGCAGTTACGGGTATACGCGGCGCGCGCATCGTCCGCGCCCGCTTCGAACACGACATAGACGCCCCACCGCAGGTCGCGCGCGACTTGCGAACCGTCGCGCTGCAAGCTCGAAACGACTTCCACGAGGCCGCTTTCTTCCAGCACGCCGCCGGCCGCGCGCGGAATGAGAATCTGCGGCAGCTCATCCGCGCCACAGGGCGGGAAGAGGAGCCCGTCACGCGGCGCGAGAAGGCCGGTCGCATTGGAGATCGCCGCCATCTCGATCGCGGATTTCGTCCCGTCAAGAAACGAATTGAACATCTGTGAGTTCATGCCCGCCGATGCGGCTTGCTCCGCCGTGAGACCATAGTGGTTCCAGACCGTGTCCGGCGTCGAGCGCACATAATCCGGCAGATACTTCGTGCCTTTCCCGGCACTCACGACGCGGAAGCCGCAAGCCTCCGCCCAGTCCACCATCTCGCAGACGAGCGCCGGCTGATCGCCATAGGCAAGCGCATAGACGACGCCCGCTTTCTTCGCGCGTGCGGCGAGTAGCGGCCCCGCGAGCACATCGGCTTCGACTGTGACATTCACCACATGCTTCTTCCGCTCGAACGCGCGCAGGCAGTGCTTGATCGCCCCCGACGGGCTTCCGGTGATGTCAACGACAACGTCGATGTCGCTGTCGATCAGCGCATTCGCGTCCTCCGTGATCGCCGTGCGGCCCGATTTCAGCGCATCGGCAAAATCCTTCGCGACCTGCGTGCTGATATCCCAGCCGGTCGCGGCGAGCGCTGATCGAGCCCGCTCTGCGGAAAGGTCGGCAATGCCCACGAGATGCATCCCCGGCGTCGTGCGCACCTGCGCGAGGAACATCGAGGAGAACTTGCCGGCGCCGATCACGCCCACACGGATGGGCCCGTTTTCGGCGGCGCGCTGTTTCAGCATGCGGGACAGGTTCACGGGCTTTCCTCCGGCGGAATTTTGCGCTTACTTCTCGATAGACAACAGGCAGCATAATTCCGCAAGGCGGGATCGAGGAGAGCTTATGAGCAAGCCGCAGGCGTCATCCCACGGCAAAAGCGAAAAGCCGGTTTTCAACTGGACCGATCCTTTCGACCTCGAAAGCCAGCTCTCGGAAGAAGAGCGGGCGGTGCGCGACACCGCGCGCGACTTCGCGCAGGAAAAATTGCTCCCCCGCATTGTCGAATTCTATCGCGACGAAAAATTCGACCGCGACATTTTCAATCAGATGGCAAAGCTCGGCCTTCACGGCATCACCATTCCGGAGGAATATGGTGGCGCAGGGCTTTCTTATGTCTGCTACGGGCTTGTCGCGCGCGAATTCGAGAAAGTCGATTCCGGCATGCGCTCGACAATGAGCGTGCAGTCTTCGCTCGTGATGTATCCGATCTACGCCTACGGCGACGAAACGCAGCGCAAGAAATATCTGCCGCGTCTGGCGAGCGGCGAAATCATCGGCTGCTTCGGCCTCACCGAGCCTGATTTTGGCTCCGACGCGGGCGGCATGAAAACCCGCGCCGAGAAAATCCACGGCGGCTACAAGCTCACGGGGAGCAAGCTCTGGATCACCAACGCGCCGCTCGCGGATGTGTTCGTGATCTGGGCGAAGTCGGAAGCGCACAACAACGAGATCCGCGGTTTCATTTTAGAGCGCGGCCAGAAGGGGCTCACGACCAGCAAGATCGAAGGGAAGCTCTCACTACGCGCGTCCGTCACCGGCGAAGTGTCGATGAACGGCGTCGAGGTGAAGGAGGATGCGCTACTGCCCAACGTCTCCGGCCTCAAGGGGCCGTTCGGGTGTTTGACTCGCGCGCGGCTCGGCATTTCCTGGGGCGCGATGGGTGCGGCCGAAGCCTGCTATCAGATCGCGCGCAACTATGTGCTCGACCGCAAGCAGTTCAACCGGCCGCTTGCCGCGAACCAGCTCATTCAGAAAAAGCTCGCCGACATGGCGACGGAAATCTCGCTCGGCCTGCAGGGGAGCCTCCGCGCGACGCGGCTGATGGATGAGGGCAAGTGCCCGCCCGAAATGGTTTCGATCATGAAGCGCAACAACTGCGGCAAGGCGCTCGACATCGCCCGCACCGCGCGCGACATGATGGGCGCGAACGGCATTGCCGGCGAGTATCACGTCATGCGGCATGTGCAGAACCTGGAAACCGTGAACACCTACGAGGGCACGCACGACATTCACGCGCTGATCTTGGGGCGAGCGATTACGGGGATACAGGCGTTTTACTAATTCGTCATGGCCGGGCTTGTCCCGGCCATCCACGTCTTCCTTTGCTGTCGCTAAGGCGTGGATGCCCGGCACAAGGCCGGGCATGACAGATGGTTAGTTTTTCTCGCTCATCTCCGGCGATTGAATATGCTCCGGCCGCGCGCCGACGCCGACGAAATAGGCGGGGAGCTGCTGGAAAAGCGGAAAGCTCGAAATAAGCCGCAGCACCCACGGCACTTTCAGTTCGCCCTTACCGGACAGAACTTTTTTCAGCACATTGTTCTGCACGAACACTTGCATGCGCTGCGTCGCCTTGGTCGGAAATTCGCGCCGCTTCTGCACGGCATTGAGATCGTCGATCGTCACGCGCTTTTCCCGCAGCGGCTCCCACAATAAATTCGCCGCCGCGACCGCATCCTGAATCGCCAAATTGATGCCGACGCCGCCGACCGGCGACATCGCATGCGCGGCATCCCCAATGCAAAGGAGTCCGCGCCGCGCCCATTCTTCCAGCCGGTCGACCGCAACGGTGAGCAATTTCACCTGATCCCAGTCTTTCAACTCGCCCATGCGGTCGCGCGCGAAGGGCGCGAGGCGTGCGATTTCCTGCCGAAAGTTGTCTAACCCCTTCGCGCGCAACTCGGCGTCGCCGCCTTTGTGAATCACAAAAGCGCATTGCCAGTAATCGTCGCGGTTGAGCATGACGAGAAAACTTCCCGGCCCGAGCCGCGCCATGGTCTCCTCGGGATCGGACTTCGGCCGCGACAGCCGAAACCAGAGGACGTCGATCGGCGCGCCGAGCTCTTTCACTTTCAGCTTCGCCGCTTCCCGCACGATCGAATGCCGCCCGTCGCAGCCGAGCACGAGATCGGCGGAAATTTCCATCTCGCCTTTCGGCGTTTTCGCTTTGATGCCCGTGATGCGGCCATCCTGCTCGATCAGGCCGGTGACCTCGGTTTCCATCCGCAGCGAAAAACCGGGATAGCGCTTTCCCTTGGTCGCAAGGAAATTCAGAAAGTCCCATTGCGGCATCAGCGCGATGTACGGATAGCGCACATGCAGCTTGGAAAAGTCCGCGAGCTTGAATCGCTTCTCGCCCAAGTGGAAATAAAGCTCCTCGACCTTCTGGTGCGGTACTTTCAAAAAGTCATCGATGAAGCCGAGTTCATCCATTAATTCGAGCGTGGAGGGGTGAATCGTGTCGCCGCGAAAATCGCGAAAGAAATCCTTGTGCTTTTCCAGCACCTCGACGGCAATCCCCGCCCGGGCGAGGAGGAAGCCCGCCATTACGCCCGCCGGGCCGCCGCCGGCGATACAGCAAGTGGTGGAAATCCGTTCCATGCCGCGTGTCCGCTTGGTTTGCCGCCGCCCGTGCGCTATTGGATAATGGCCTCGAAGGAGCCCGCATGTCACTTGCCCCCGACCTTGAACGCAAAGCTTTCACCGCCGGTTCCGGCCCGATCCGGCACGACTGGACGCGCGCCGAAGTGCGTGCGCTTTTGGAGATGCCGTTTCCCGAATTGATGTTCGAGGCGCAGCGGCTGCACCGGACCTATTTCGATCCGCGCGAGGTGCAGATCTCGACTCTTTTATCGATCAAGACCGGCGGCTGCCCCGAGGACTGCGCTTACTGCCCGCAGAGCGCGAAATACGACACGGGCGTCAAAGCCGAAAAGCTGATGTCGTTGGAGCAAGTACTCGCCGACGCGCGCGCGGCGAAGGCCGGCGGCGCGCAGCGCTTCTGCATGGGCGCCGCCTGGCGCTCGCCGAAGGATCGCGACCTCGACAAGGTCTGCGCGATGATCGAGGGCGTGAAAGCGCTCGGCATGGAGACTTGCGTCACGCTCGGCATGCTCACCGCCCCGCAAGCGCAGCGGTTGAAAGATTCCGGCCTCGATTACTACAACCACAACCTCGACACTTCGCCCGAATATTACGAGAAGATCATCACCACGCGCTGCTATCAGGATCGCCTCGATACGTTAGAGGCCGTACGCGACGCGGGCATTCATGTCTGCTGCGGCGGCATTGTCGGCATGGGTGAGACGATGGACGATCGTGCGGGCATGATACAGACACTTGCGAGCCTGCCGGAGCATCCGGAGAGCGTGCCGATCAATCTTCTCGTGCAGGTCGAAGGCACGCCCGTTTCGCTAGGGCAGAAGACCGAACCCTTGGATTTTGTGCGCGTGATCGCGGCCGCGCGCATCACCATGCCGGCCTCCGTCGTGCGGCTTTCCGCCGGCCGCGAGGACATGAGCGAAGAAACGCAGACGCTTTGCTTCCTTGCCGGCGCGAACTCGATCTTCTACGGGCCGAAGCTTTTGACGACGCCGAACCCGGCGCGCGACCGCGACATGCTTCTCCTCGACAAGCTCGGCATGCGGCCGATGTCGGCCTGACCTCACGAATGGCGCCGCCGCTCGCAGGCATCAAGGTTCTCGAACTTGCCCGCGTGCTGGCAGGCCCATGGGCGGGACAACTCCTTGCCGATCTCGGCGCCGACGTCATCAAGATCGAGCGCCCCGGTACCGGTGACGACACTCGCGCCTGGGGACCGCCTTTCGTCGAGGGATCGAGCGGCGAAAATCTTTCCTCTGCCTATTATCACGCGATCAACCGGAACAAGCGCTCCGTCACGGTCGATTTCAAAAAGGACGACGACCGCGCGCTTCTGCTCGCGATGGCGCGTGAAGCGGATGTGCTAATCGAAAATTATAAAGTCGGCGGTCTGAAAAAATACGGGCTCGATTACGAGAGCTTGAAGAAGACGAATCCCGGCCTGATTTACTGTTCCGTCACCGGCTTCGGGCAGGACGGGCCTTACGCGCATCGCCCCGGCTATGATTTCGTGGTGCAGGGCATGAGCGGCATCATGGACATCACCGGCGAAGCCGACGGCATGCCGCAAAAGCCGGGTGTCGCTTTCGCCGATGTCTTCACCGGCGTTTATTCGGCGCTTGCGATCGAAGCGGCGCTTCTCGCGCGGCACCGGACAGGCGAGGGGCAATATATCGACATGGCGCTTCTCGACGTGCAGACGAGCGTGCTCGCCAACCAGGCGCTTTATTATCTCGTCTCGGGAACGCCGCCCCGCCGCCTCGGCAACGAGCACGCGACCGTCGTGCCGTTCGGCGTCTTTCCCGCGAGCGACGGCCACATCATCATCACCGGCGGAAACGACGGCCAGTTTCGCGGCATGTGCAAGGTGCTCGGGATTCCCGAAGTCGCGGACGATCCGCGTTTTGTGACGAACGCCGCGCGGGTGTCAAACCGCCCGGCGCTTCGGGAAATTCTCTTTGCCGCGACGCGCAAGCATCCGCGCGACAAGCTCGCGGCCGAGCTCGAAGAGGCGGGCGTTCCCGTCGGCCCGATTAACGACATCGCAGGCGCCTTCGCCGATCCGCAGATCAGGCATCGCAAGATGCGCGTCGATCTCGCGGAAGAAGTGGAGGGCGGCGTGACGATCCCCGGCGTCCGCACGCCGATCACGATGTCGGAAACGCCCTTGCGGTACGATCATCCTTCGCCGCGGCTCGGCTCCGACGATAAGATTGTGCGCGACGCCGTGCGCGCTGGCCGTTCCGCTTTTCGCTCTGTAGGATAAGTTCATGCTGAAGCAATCCAATCGCTCCCGCACCGGCGCGCGCATTCTCGTCGACGCGCTCGAAGCGCATGGCCTTCGCCACGCCTTCGGCGTGCCGGGTGAAAGCTATCTCGCCGTCCTTGACGCGCTTTCCGATTCCAAAATCGATTTTACGATCTGCCGCCAGGAGAGCGGCGCGGCTTTCATGGCGGAAGCGGTCGGCAAGCTTACCGGCAAGCCCGGCCTCTGCTTCGTCACGCGCGGCCCCGGCATGACCAATGCGAGCGCGGGCATTCATGTCGCGCAGCAGGATTCGACGCCGATGATTTTGATCGCGGGCCAGATCCCGCGCAATTTCCGCCACCGCGAGGCGTTTCAGGAAGTCGACGTGCGCGCCGTTTTTGGAACGATGGCGAAATGGGTGGTCGAGATCGACGATCCCGCGCGCATACCCGAATTCGTCGCGCGCGCGGTGCGGATCGCAACGCAAGGCCGTCCTGGTCCGGTGGTGATGACGCTGCCCGAAGATATGCTGATCGAGGAAGTCGTCACCGAGGATTTGGCCGCGTTCGAGCCGGTCGAGATCGCGCCGTCCGCCGCCGACATGGCGCGGCTGCAGAAATTGCTTTCGGAGGCGAAGAAGCCACTCATCGTCGTCGGCGGCTCGCGCTGGAATCAGGCGGCGGTGGATCAGCTGGTACGTTTCGCCGAGCGCTTCGATATTCCGGTCGGCGCAAGCTTTCGCCGCCAGATGCTGTTTCCCAATCAGCACGATTGCTACGCGGGCGACGTCGGCACCGGGCCGAACCCGAAACTTGCGCAGCGCGTGAAAGACGCCGATCTCATTCTTGCTTTTGGCGCTCGGCTCTCCGAATGGCCGACGCAGGGCTATACGCTCGTCACTGCGCCGGATCCCGGCCGGAATTTTGTCCACGTTCACGCCGGGATCGAAGAACTCGGCCGGGTTTTCCAGCCGACGCTTGCGATCAACGCGACACCCGTCGCTTTCGCGGCGGCGCTGGAAAGTGTGCAGCCGCCCGCCGAAATTCCGTGGCGCGAATGGCGAAAATCCACCCGCGACGACTATCTCGCCTGGTCGGAACCGCTGCCGAAAATTCCCGGCAATGTGCAGATGAGCACGATCGTCGACTGGCTGCGGAAAAATCTTCCCGCCGACACGGTGATGTGCAGCGGGGCGGGCAATTTCTCCATTTGGCTGCACCGTTTCTATCGTCACCCGAAATTCGGCACGCAGCTCGCGCCGATTTCCGGCACCATGGGCTATGGCGTGCCGGCCGCTGTCGCCGCCGCGAAGCTCGATCCGAAGCGGCCGGTCTTGTGCTTCGCCGGCGACGGGGATTTCCTGATGACGGGGCAGGAGTTAGCTACCGCCATGCAATATGGTCTTGCTCCGAAGATTTTCATTATCGACAACGGCACTTACGGCACCATCCGCATGCATCAGGAGAGGGAATATCCCGGCCGCGTCTATGGCACCGATCTGAAGAATCCGGACTTCGCGATGTTCGCACGCTCTTTCGGCGCCGACGGCTTCACCATCGAAGACGACAAGGACACGATCGCGATAATGGAAAAGGTCTTCGCGTCGAAGAAGGCCGCGGTCGTGCATGTGAAGATCGCGACCGACGCGATCACGCCCACGACGACGCTCACAGCGCTCCGCGAAAAGGCGCTGAAAAAGGGCTAGGGAACCAGTTGAATCGAAACTTGAAGAAGCGGAAGTGAATCGAGAAGATTCGTCCATGGGGCCAAATCATTGAACCGACTCGGAATTTCAGGTTCGTAAGAAGATAGGGGTTTGAAAATCAGCCCGCCCGGTGCTATCGCATTCGCGTTTCCCGGCCATTGGGGGATAGTTCAACGGTAGAACAGCGGACTCTGACTCCGTTAATCTAGGTTCGAATCCTAGTCCCCCAACCAGGCGGCGCGGTCTCTGCCGAAGATCGCAACTCCAAGTCAGCGGCACCGTTTTGCGCAGTTCTTCTAGAAGAAGTGGTGCGCGCGAATACACTCAGTCGCATTGTGAGAAGACTTTGAAGTCGGCGACGAATGCCACGGTCGCTCGATCAAGAGCCTTGATTTAAGACAACACTCACGGCGCCGAGCGCACGACCGTCGGCCTGAGGCCGCCCTTGCCGAGAGCTATCGTTCGATTGACACCATCTAATAGAGGGGGTGTTACCGGGTGCCTAGACTTACACGCAAGAAAAACGACGAACAGAGTAGGGGGACGCCATGCCGAAGCTACGAACAATAATCTGTGCTGTTTCGCTTCTGCTTTCATCGCAGCTGGCGCGCGCGGCCGAGCCGGTGAATCTAACCGTCGGCTATCAGCCCTACGACACGATCTCGTATTCCGCCGTTGTCATCCGCGGCCTCGACCTCTGGAAAAAGCATTTGCCGCCGGGCAGCACCGTAACCTTCGAAGCGGCGCTGCAAGGCGCGATCATCGTCAATGCGATGCTCGCAGACAAACAGCAGATCGGTTACCTCGGCGACATGCCGGCGGTCGTTTCCACGACCAAGACGAAACAGGCCGCGATCAAGCTGGTGGCCAGCACCGGTCTTTCCGCCGGTCAGCGCTGCAATGTGATCATGGTCCGCGCCGACGCGCCGCAATTCAAGTCGCCGGAAGAAGCGGTCAAATGGCTCGACGGAAAAGTGCTCGCAACGCCGCGCGGAAGCTGCGCCGATCGTTTCCTGCGCCAGCTCGTGGAAATGAGCGGCATCACGCCGAAAGAGGTTTTGAATCAGTCGATCGAGGTCATCGCGACGAATTTCCGCGCCAAGCGGATCGACGCGGCCGCGCTATGGGAGCCGTCGGTGTCCCGTATCGGAGACTTCGTGGGCGAAGGAATCGCGCGCGAGGTCGTCACGGGACACAATTACAACATGCCCGACGGCGGGTTCATCGCGATGCGCGAGGACTTCATCCAGAAGAACCCCGAAGTCGTGAAGGCGTGGCTCGAGACCGAGCTGGAGGCTCAGCAATATCTGCTCGATCCCAAGAACTGGGAAAAAGTCGCGGACATGGTCCGCAGCCAGACCGAAGGCATCACGACGCGGATGGCCTGGTTCTCGCTCTTTGGCGCGGTGCCGCCGGAGCGCGGCGGAAGTCCGTTGCGCGACGAGAAGCCGTTCACTTTCGACGATCGTGTAAAGGCGCATCTCGATACGATCTACACCTTCCTCCATAAGGTGAAGGTGATCGACGTGGATAAAGCTCCTCCCGGTGCGATCGACGATTCGATCGCCGTATCGGTCGCCAAGGGCAAAGGCCAAGCCGTGCCTCTCGGTGTGATCAAACCGCTGGACGTGTCGAAGGCTCCGAAATGACGGACTTTCGCACCACTTGATTCAAGGCGGCGGACACCCTGCAATGGGTGCCCTGACTTAGAGATTGTCCAGTTATGGTTTTCACGGTCGGCGGCGAGCGAGAAGCGAGAGAGGCAAAGGAAGAGCGTCAGGTCGAGAAAAAAGCCGGCGCGTTTTCAATGCTTTTGTTTCGCCTGCGTCAAACGCTGACGCAGCCGAGAACCTATATCGGATTGCTCGGCGTCCTCAGCATGCTGCTGCTCTGGTACGTGCTGACCGAATTGTTCAACATCCCGCGCTTCAACAAATTGCCGGGTCCGGTCGCGGTGTGGAAGGAATTCACGTCGCGCACGCCGACTTACGGCATATCGATCTACACGCCCGAATATTACATGCACATTTTCTGGAGCGTGTGGCGCGTCGCGCAGGCATTTTTCTGGGCGACGATTCTGGGCGTCCCGCTCGGATTGTTCATGGGCTGGCGAAAGGTGTTTCGCGATTACACCTTTCCCATTCTCGAAATCATACGGCCGATCCCGGTTCTGGCATGGGTTCCGATCGCGATTCTGATGTTCACCGGCATCGCCAGCCGGGAGGCGCCGATCGTCTTTCTGACTTTCCTCGCCGCATTCTACGCTACCGTGCTGAACACGATGCTGGGCGTGGAGTCGATTGACGAAGTGTATTTTCGCGCGGCGCGTTGCCTCGGCGCAAAACCGCATCACATCTTTTTCCGGATCGTGCTGCCGGGCGCGCTGCCGTTCATTTTTACGGGGCTGCAAATTGGCGTCGGCGTCGGTTGGTTTTCGCTGGTCGCCGCGGAAATGCTCTCGGGCGAATACGGTCTCGGCTTTCTGATCTGGGATTCTTACGTTCTGGTGCAATTCCAGGTCATCATCATCGCGATGATCACGCTCGGCGTGATCGGTTATATTTTCAGCGCTCTCATTCGCATGGTCGGCAACATGCTGATGCGCTGGACGACGCGCGAGACCGCCTGATGGCTGACGGAAATAACCAACCTGGAAAATCTGCGCCGATTGCAAGCCAGGGCGCGATTCAAATCCGCAACGTCAGCAAGGTTTACGATCCTGACGGCGTGAATGTCCTTGCAGTGGACAATTGTTCGATCGATATCGCCCCCGGCGAGTTTTGTGTGATCGTGGGCCCTTCGGGCTGCGGGAAGACGACGCTGCTGAACGCCATCGCCGGATTTCACAACATAACCCAAGGCGAAATTTTGCTGGACGGCAAAGCAATCTGCACGCCGACTTATACGGCTCCTCCCGGCTCCGAACGGATTGTCGTTTTCCAGAACGGCGCGCTTTTTCCATGGAGCACGATCCTCGACAATGTCGCATTCGGGCCGGTGGTGCAGGGCGCGGCCTCGGCGCGGAATGCCAATCAGGCGGCGCAGAAACTCTTGTCTGAACTTGGCTTGCCCGATATTGCGGGTCGCTACCCGAACGAATTGTCGTCGGGCATGCGCCGCCGCGTGGAAATCGCGCGCGCTCTCATCAACGATCCCAAGGTTCTTTTGCTCGACGAACCGTTCCGCGCGATGGACGCGCTGACGAAGGGGGTCGCGCAGGAATTTCTTTTGCAGGCATATGACCGCATCCGGAAAACGGTTTTCTTCATTACTCATGATCTTGAAGAAGCTCTTTTTCTGGCGGATCGCATCCTCGTGATGACGACGCGCCCCGGGCGCATCAAATGCTCGCTGAAGGTCGATTTCCCGCGCCCGCGCACATTTCATGTGCGCGCATCGAAGCATTATCTCGAGCTGAAAGCGGAGATCTTCGCCGCCGTGCGCGAAGAGGCGACGAAGGCATTTGTCGCCGGCGAGCGCGAGCTTGCGTAATGGAAGGGTCATGATGGCGGGCTTTAACACCGTAAAATTCAGGAAATCCATCTTCAATCGAACGCTGCTTCGCGGCGTGATTTCGATCGTTGGGCTGCTGCTTCTCTGGGAAATCGGCAGCCGCGCGCATTTCGCGTTTCTTGCCTCGGTGCCGGCGCCGACCGACGTCGTTGCCTCGCTGCATAAAATGATCGGTGACGGGAAATTCTGGAAGGATTGGGTCGCGAGCTATTGGCGAGTGATGGAAGGTTTCATCGCCGCGCAGCTCATCGGCATTCCGCTAGGGCTTGCGATGGCGATGAACAAGACGTTTTACAACTTCATGTTCTCGCCGCTCGAGGTATTGCGGCCGATTCCGCCGCTGGCGTGGGTGCCGACCGCGATTATCTTCTGGCCGACGACCGAACTCAGCATCGCCTTCGTTATTTTTCTCGGCGCTTTCTTTACGGTGGTGCTGAATGTGCTCGGTGGCGCCCGTAACATCGACGAGCGCATGCTGCGCGCCGCGGCGTCGTTCGGCTCGAGGAAAAGCGACATTTTCTGGAAGATCGTTCTCCCCGCGACGCTGCCCAGTATTTTCACCGGCATGGCGGTCGGCATGGGAATTACCTGGGAAGTCGTGGTCGCCGCCGAAATGATCGCCGGCAAGTCCGGCCTCGGCTATTTCACCTGGGCCTCCTATGTCGGCGGCAATTACCCGCAGATCATCGTCGGCATGATCAGCATCGGGATCGCCGGGTATCTTTCGAGCGGGCTCATTCGCTTCATCGGCAAACGGGCGACGCCCTGGCAGTCGCAGTTCTAGCCATGGCCGGCCGAAAAACGCTTCTCACCGTCGACAAGATCAGCAAGGGTTTCAATCTCGGGCCGCTGCGGCAGCTCGTGCTCGATCAATGCTCGTTCGCTTTGGAGGAGGGCCGGCTCACCGTGCTGATCGGCCCTTCCGGATGTGGAAAGAGCACGCTCGTGAACGTGCTCGCCGGCTATGAAAATGTGGACGCCGGCGAAGTTCGCATGATGGGCACGCCGGTCCGCGAGCCCGGCGCGGATCGTCTCGTCGTCTTTCAGGAATCCGCATTGTTTCAGTGGATGACGACCTACGAGAACATCATTTACGGCCCGACCGTCATGCGGAAACGGTCAAAGGCCGAGATTCACGCGGATGCCATGCGGCTGCTGGACAAGGTCGGGCTTGGAGAATTCAAGGACAAATATCCGAACCAGCTATCGGGCGGCATGCAGCGCCGGGCGGAGCTCGCGCGCGCCATGATCGCCAATCCGAAGATCATGATGCTGGACGAGCCATTTCGCGGCTTGGACGCGATGACGCGCGACCTCATGCAAGAATATTTCCTGAAATTATACGAAGAAAGAAAGCAGACCGTTTTATTCGTCACATCCGAGATCGACGAGGCGATTTTTCTCGCCGATAAGATTCTGATCATGAGCAATCGGCCCGGACACATCAAGCACACGATGGAAATCGATCTGCCGCGTCCGCGTACGGCCGAGATTCTGACCTCGCCGGAATATTTGAAATACAAGCAAGAGTCCCTCGAAGTATTGCACGCTGAGGCGGTGAAAGCGTTTTCGGCCGGAAGCAAGGCCGCGGCCGATTTTCTCGCCGGATACGCCGCGCAAGAAAACAATACATCTTCACCGCAATAGGTATCGCGTTTATCCGCTGGTAGCGGCCTGTTGATCGCCATAGCGCCGCTGGATCGTTTCCTTGAAGCTTCCCGGCGTCTGCGGTTTGACGAACACCGCGCGGATCTCGGGATGCTTGCGGCGAATACGGCGCTCGAGCTCGATCACTTTCTGCTCGATTTCTGGCGTCTGCAGCCGGTCGGAAAACTCGAGGCTCACCGCGATCACGATCTGATGCGGCGCAAGATGCACGGCCAGCACGCCGTTTACCGCCTCGATCCCATCGAGCGATTCCGCAAGCCGCACGATCGACGCGGTGACTTCCTCGTCGGCTTTTTCCCCGATCAAAAGGCTTTTCGTTTCGCGTGAAAGCCACGTTGCCGTCGCGGCGAGCACGAGGCCGATCACGATCGAGGCGGCGCCGTCGAGGACCGGCATGTCGAGTTGTTCGGCGAGGAAAATGCCTAAAAAAGCAATCAGAATACCGGCGAGCGCGGCGCTGTCCTCGAACAACACCAGAAATGCCGGCGGATCTTTGCTCCGCCGCACCGCCCTCCAGATACTCCCGCTGCGTCCTCGATTGAATTTCTTATAGGCGTAAAACCAGGTCGTGCCTTCGATCAGCGCTGAAATGGCAAGCACCACATAGTTCGCGGTGACATGCTCCATCGGTTCGGGCTGGCGAATGTGTATGACGCCCTGGAAAATCGACACGCCTGCGCCGAACACAAACAGCAGAACGGCGACGACGAAGCTCCAGAAGTAGATTTCGCGTCCATAACCGAGCGGATGTTGTTTATCCGGACGGCCCGCGGCTCGCTTCAGGCCGTAGAGAAGGAGAAGCTGATTGCCGGTGTCGACGACCGAGTGGACGCCTTCGCTGAACATCGCCGAGCTGCCGGTGACGGCGGCGGCCGCAAATTTCGTAACGACAATAAACAAGTTTCCGGCAGCGGCCGCGTATACGATCTTTTTTGAGTCGCCGAGCGCCATTCAAACTAACGCACGGCGCGAAAAATCGTTTCGCGCCGGCGAAGCCGATAATGACGCCGCAATCGCGCCGCGGATTTATTTGTTCAGCGCCTGCGCCATCTCCAGGTGATGCTTCAGGGTAGGCAACGTCTTGCTCGCCCAGCTTTTGAGCTGCGCGTTGTCGCCGCCTTTCGCATAGCGCTCGAACAGATTGACCGCATCTTTATGAGCGCTGACCTGAGTCGAATTGTACTGTTTGGTGAAATCGTCGCCGTTCAGGCCTTTCAATTTGTCGAGCTTCGACTGATGCGAGGAATCGAGTTTCGGGGGGATGACGCTTTTGTTCGGCGCCATGCTTTTGAGTTCCGACGAGGTCTTGCCGTGATCGGCGACCATTTGCGCCGCGAATTTTTTGGTCTTGTCGTTTGAAGCTTTCTGTTGCGCGAGCTCGCTCGACTGGATTTCGAACATGTCGCTCATCGCGACTTCCTTCACGAAATCGTCGGTTTTCGGGGCGATGCCGAGCGTGGAATTGACGCCCATTTTTTCGCCGGCCGATTGCGCATGGGCGGGGATCATTCCCAGGGCGAGAATGACCGCTGTGGCGGGAAGAATTTTCATTGCGGGCCTCCTTTGGCGATGTCACCCGGGCAATGCTTCGTGCGGGCAAATGTTCCGCGTCGAGCCCGGAGGCGCTCCGGTTTCCTGTGCAGGAACATTTCATGCGGCCTGTCGTTGTCGAAGCGAGATGCCCGACCAAAAAGACCGCGACTTCCTGCGTATTTCGATCGCCGCCTTCATCGGCGTTCTGGTCGTCGCCGCCGTGTTGTTCGGCACGCAGATCGTGACCACCAACGAGAAGGGCGCGACTGTGCAACCGCCGCAGGCGCCCGCGCAACGCGAAGGCGGATCGAATCCATCGGCACGGTAATGCCCACGCAACGCGGCCGTATCTGGGAAATCGTCCGCGAGGCATCGGTCTGCATGTTCGTGACAACGGGGAAAAGGGGGCTGCGCGCGAGGCCGCTCGATGCAAGACCCGATCCGGCGGAAGAACTGATTTATTTTTTGACCGATATTCGCGGCAGCAAGGACGACGAGATCGCGGCGAATGATGAGGTTTGCCTCGTCTTCGTGGACGAGAAGGCAAAAGCTTATCTGTCGATCACCGGCACGGCCTCGGTCATAAAAAACGAGGCGATCGCGAAGAAGTTTTGGAAGGAAACGGACGAAGTCTGGTGGCCCGATCGCGAGCGCGATCCCAACCTTCGCGTCATCCGCGTCGAGCCGGCCTATGCGGAATTGTGGGATGGGCCGGCCGATCCGAAAGTCGCCTCACGCGAATTTGCGCTTGCCCGCGCGACGGGAAAGAAGCCGGATCTCGGTGAGAACCGTAAAGTCGTGGTGCCTTTGCGGGCAGGGGGAAAGTAAAGTTCTCCGCGAACTTGCGCACCATCGCTCGCGCGTCGCCGGAACAGGTTCCGAGGTCCGGCATTATGCTTCACGGGCTCTGTCGCAGGAGAAGCCATGTCACGCGCAAATGTAAGTTCCCGAAAATTCGAACGCGGCGCCGAAAAGGCCGAGCGCGAGGAGCGGAGAATTCAACGCGAAATCGACGATACATCGCCGCCGGGCGGGAAGAAGAAGGGCGCAATGCAAGCAGGCGCCCGCCGCTATCCCGAGCCGCCGTTTCCCGATCAACATCTGAAGAAGCCGGGACATGAAGAAGATCAGGAATTGGCGCCGATGTACGACGCGCCCTTCTATAAGGGCTCGGAAAAACTCAAGGACAAGGTTGCGCTGATCACCGGCGGCGACTCGGGCATAGGCCGCTCCGTCGCCGTTTTATTCGCGCGCGAGGGCGCGGATGTCGCGATCGCTTATCTCACCGAAAGCGACGATGCGCGCGAAACGAAATCGGCCATCGAAAAAGAGGGCCGCAAATGCATTTTGCTCTCCGGCGATGTCGCCGATCCGAAATTTTGCGAAAGCGCAGTGAAGAAAACAATTTCCGAACTCGGCAAGCTCGACGTCCTCGTCAACAACGCGGCGTTTCAGGAGCATGTCGATGACTTCGAGGATCTCAGCAACGAGCATTTCGATCGCACGCTGAAGACCAACCTCTACGGTTACTTCTACATGGCGAAAGCCGCCGTGCCGCATATGAAGAACGGCAGCGCGATCGTGATGACCGGCTCCGTCACGGGCATTCAAGGCAATAAGGACTTGCTCGATTATTCGATGACCAAAGGCGGCATTCACGCGTTTGCGCGCTCGCTGGCGACGCACCTGATCGACAAGGGAATCCGCGTGAATGTCGTCGCGCCCGGTCCGGTCTGGACGCCGCTTAATCCCGCCGACAAGGAGCCCGCTGACATCGAAAAATTCGGCGGCAAGACTCCGATGAAGCGCCCCGCGCAGCCGGAGGAAATTGCGCCGGCTTATGTCTTTCTCGCTTCGCCACAATGTTCGAGTTACATCACCGGCGAGATCTTGCCGATCATTGGAGGTTATGGCGGCGGGTGAACGTCAAGCCGCCTTTTTGGCGTGAATAAACTTCGCGATCATTTTGAGGTCGTGCAAAAAGCGCGCATATTCTTTTTCTCTATCTTCATCGTGCACGCGCAGCAAAAATGACGGGTGGACCGTGACGAATCCCTTCCACCGCTCGCCGATGTTCAAAAACTTCCCCCGATTCTTGTTGATCGGCATGGTTTTTCCGAAAACGGAATAGGCGGCGGTCGCGCCGAGCGCGACAATCAATTCGGGCTGAATCGCTTCGCGCTCCCGTTCGTACCATTGCCGGCAGGCTTTGATTTCGCTCGTGTTCGGCTTTTTATGCAGGCGGATTTTTCCGCGCGGCACGAATTTGAAGTGCTTTACCGCGTTGGTGACGTAGGTCTTGCGCCGTTCGATACCGGCTTCGTCGAGGGCCTTGTCGAGAATCTTGCCGGCGGGACCGACAAACGGTTTTCCGGCGAGGTCTTCCTTGTCGCCCGGCTGCTCGCCGACGAACATCACAGAAGCGCTCTCCGGTCCTTCGCCGAAAACGGTTTGTGTGCCGAAGCGCCAGAGCGGGCAGTCGCGGCAATGCGCGGCTTCCTTGCGGATTTTGCTGAGATGTTCGGGAGCGGGGGCGAAGAGATCGCTTTTCATTTTCGGCCTATTCCGTAATTGGCGGAGGGCGGCGAAAGTTCCTGTCTTAGGCTGTTGACTCTTCCCTTGAGCCTATAGAACATAACAAGAACAAAGAGACGCGCCCGTTGCCTAAACCATTGAAACAATTGCGAGAAAAAATCGCGCGCTTGGAAACGGATCAAAGCCGTTTGCGCGGATTTTCACTTGGCCATGCAAGTGCGGACGCGGCTTTGCAGCGCGGGCTGCTCTCCGGCGCCTTGCACGAGGTTTATGTGGGCGAACGTCACGCTGCGGCGGGAACGGGCTTTGCGCTGATGCTCGCGCTGCGGCTCGCCGGCGAAAAAAATATTCTCTGGGCCCGTCAGGATTTTTCCGCCATTCCCTGCGGCGAACTTTCGGGAATGGGATTCCTCGATCTCGGATTGGATCCGAACCGGCTTATTTTGGTTCGTGCCGCGACAGCGATCAGTGCACTGCGTGCGGCGGCGGATTCTATTTCCTGCAAGGCACTCGGCGCCGTTTTTCTCGAACTGTGGGGCGAGACGAAAGTTATCGATTTGATCGCGAGCCGCCGGCTGACGCTTTCGGCGGCGCGTTCGGGCGTTTCCGTCATCGTGCTGAATTTCTCCGCCATGCCGCGCGTGAGCACGGCGGAGACGCGCTGGATGATCGAGCCCGAGCCCTCGGCGGGAGAGGACTGGGGCAATCCGATCTTTTCGGCGGCTCTTTTGCGTAACCGGCATGGCCGCACCGGGCGTTTCTTGATGGAGTGGAGTTGTGACGAGCGTATCTTCCGTGAACCGGCGAATACTCGCGCTATGGTTTCCGCTATTGCCGGCGGAGCGCGTGCAAAACCGCGCGCGAAGACATGGTTCCGGCGGGCCGGATAGCCTGCCGCTGGTCCTCGCCGCAAAAAGCGAAAACGCTTTGCGGGTTTCCGCAGTCGATGCAAAAGCGGCAAGGCTCGGCCTTTATGCAGGTCTTACGCTTTCGGATGCGCGCGCCCGCATTCCCGCGCTTGAAGTGGTGGAGGCGGACGATGCGGCGGACCGGACGCTTCTGGAATCGATCGCCGATTGGTGCGACGGCTTCACGCCGCTTGTCGCGCTCGATCCGCCGAATGGAATTTTGCTCGATATCAGCGGCTGCGCACATTTGTTCGGCGGAGAGCGCGCGCTGGGAGAAAAAATTCTAACCGATCTCCGCGCGCGCGGCTTCTCTGCGCATTATGCCATCGCCGGCACGGCCGCAGCGGCACGCGCGCTGACGCTTGTCGCGGCGAAAACGATTGCCGGGCAGGGAAACGAGGAAGCGGTCGTCTCAAGGCTGCCGGTCGAAGTACTGAGAGCAGAACGAGGAATCGCCATCGCGCTGAAGCGGGCGGGACTGAAAACGATCGGCGATGCGGCGTCCCGCAATCGCAGCGAGCTTACCGCTCGTTTCGGAGCGAGTTTCGTTTTTCTGCTCGATCAGGTCCTCGGAAAAACGGACACGCCGATCTCCCCGCGCCGGCATTTGCCGGATTACATGACCGAAAGACGCTTTCCCGAACCGATCGCAGCCAGCGAAACGATCCAGCACACGCTTCTTTCTCTCGCGGGAACGCTGAAAGGAGTTCTGGAAGAGCAAGGGAAGGGCGCGCGCGTGCTGGAAGCGGCCTTTTTCCGAACGGACGGCGCCGTTCGCCGTATCGGCGTCGAGACAGGTGCGCCATTAAGAGATGAACATGCGATCCTGCGTCTTTTCCGTGAAAGACTGGATGCGCTTGCCGATCCGCTCGATCCGGGCTTCGGCTTCGATCTCATTCGCCTGTCGGCGCTTCGTGTCGAGAATTTCAACGAGGAAGAAGCAAATTTCGATCGGCATCGCGAGGATATGCATGAAGTCGCAGCGTTGATCGATCGCCTTTCGGCGCGCTTCGGCGCTGAGCGCGTGCTGAAATTCGAAGCGGAGGATACGCATTGCCCCGAGCGGGAAGCGCGGTTGGTGGCGGCGCAGCGTGCGACGCAAATCGCGCTTTGGCAAAAAACGCGGGAATTTGCCGCGCCGCCGCGCCGCCCATTGCGTTTGTTCGAGCCGCCCGAGCGGCTGCAAAATGTGTTGGCCGAAGTGCCCGACGGGCCGCCCGCCGCCTTTGTCTGGCGGCGGGCAAAGCACAGGATCGTCCATGCAGAAGGGCCGGAACGTATCGCTTCCGAGTGGTGGCGGCAGGAAGCGATGCTGCCGACGCGGGATTATTTCCGGGTCGAAAACGAAGAGGGGCAGCGTTACTGGATTTATCGCGAAGGTCTGTATGCGCGCGAAACGCCTCGGCCGGTCTGGTTCATGCATGGAGCCTTCGCATGATCCGTGCCGTGCCTTTTGCCGAGATCGGCGTCACGACCAACTATTCGTTTCTTCGCGGCGCTTCGCATCCGCATGAAATGGTTCAAGCGGCATCGCTATACGGACTTGAGGCTATCGGGATTGCGGATTGCAACACGCTCGCGGGTGTCGTGCGCGCCTATCATGAACTCGAAAACGAAGAACTCAGTTATAAGCCGCGGTTGCTCGTCGGCGCGAGGCTCGTATTTTCCGACGGCACGCCGGACATCCTTGCTTATCCAAGTGATCTAGCAAGCTATGGCCGCCTGTGCCGTTTACTGACGCAAGGAAATCTGCGTGCGGAAAAAGGCGAATGCATTCTGCGCTTGCCCGATCTCTTCGAGTTCAGGGAAGGACTATTGCTCGCGCTGATGCCCCCAGATGTAATCGGAGAGGAGACGAAAAACGCTCTTCAATTATTGAGCGAGCGAAGCCAGGGAAATCTCTGGCTGGGCGCTTCCAAGCTCTATCGCGGCAACGACAAGCGGCGCCTGGGGAAACTGCAAGCCATTTCCGCGCAATATCGCGTGCCGCTGATCGCAACGAATGACGTTTTGTATCACGCGCATGAACGGCGCGAACTACAGGACGTCCTGCAATGCATCCGCGAAAAATGCACGATCGAACAGGCCGGGCGAAAGCTCGAGAAAAATGCCGAACGTCATCTCAAATCTGGCGAAGAAATGCAGAAACTCTTTCGCGATGGGCCGGAAGCGATCGAGGAAACGTTAGGCTTTGCAGGGAAAATTCATTTCTCGCTGGATGAGCTGAAATATCGCTATCCCGACGAACCCGTTCCACCAGGAAAGACCGCGCAACAACATCTGGAGGATCTCGTTTGGGAAAATGTGCCGAAGAAGTTTCCCGGCGGGCTGCGCGAGGATGTCCGCAAGAAGCTCGTCAAGGAAATCGCGCTCATCAAGGAGCGGGAATACGCGCATTATTTTCTCACCGTGCACGACATCGTCGCTTACGCGAATGCAAAAGAGATTTTGTGCCAGGGCAGGGGCTCGGCGGCGAATTCGGTGGTTTGCTATCTGCTCGGCGTGACAGCGGTGAACCCGGAAGAGATCGACGTTCTGTTCGAGCGTTTTCTTTCGCAAAACCGCAAGGAGCCGCCCGATATCGATATCGATTTCGAACACGAACGGCGCGAAGAAGTCATTCAATGGATTTATGAGCGCTACAAGCGCCATCGCGCGGCGATCGCCGCGACCGTGATCAGCTATCGGCCGCGAAGCGCCATTCGCGATGTGGGAAAAGCGCTGGGTCTCACGGAAGACGTGACCGGAGCGCTCGCCGGCACGGTCTGGGGTTATGGCGACGGGCCGTTAAACGAAGCGCAGACCCGGCAAGCGGGGCTCGATCCGCAAAATCGGGTCATCCATCGGGCGGTGGATCTTGCCCGCCAGATTCTCGGTTTTCCGCGTCATCTTTCGCAACATGTCGGCGGCTTTGTGCTGACGCAAAGCCGCCTTGACGAGCTTGTGCCGATCGCGAATGCGGCGATGGAGGATCGCACTTTTATCGAATGGGATAAGGACGACATCGACACCGTCCGGATGATGAAAGTCGACGTGCTCGCGCTTGGCATGCTGACCTGTATCCGCAAGGCATTCGGCCTGATCGCTCGCTACGGACCGAAATGGACGCTCCCTGAAATTCCGCGCGAGGATCCCGAAGTTTATGAAATGCTCCAGCGCGGCGATGCGATCGGCGTCTTTCAGGTCGAGAGCCGCGCGCAAATGAACATGCTGCCGCGGTTGAAGCCGAAATGTTTTTATGATCTTGTGATCGAGGTTGCGATCGTCCGGCCGGGGCCCATCCAGGGCGACATGGTGCATCCCTATCTGCGGCGGCGAAAAGATCCCGCCTCTGTCGTCTATCCTTCGCCTTCCCCTGGGCACGGCAATAAAGACGAGTTGAAGCGCGTGCTCGAGAAAACCCTGGGCGTGCCGCTCTTTCAGGAACAGGCGATGCAGATCGCCATCGAAGCCGCGAAATTCACGCCAGAAGAAGCAAACAGCTTGCGGCGCTCCATGGCGACGTTCCGGCATATGGGCGACATTCATAAATTCCGCGACAAGATGGTGGGCGGCATGGTGAGCCGCGGCTACGAGCGGGAATTCGCCGAGCGATGCTTCAAGCAGATCGAAGGCTTCGGCACCTACGGATTTCCCGAAAGCCATGCGGCGAGTTTTGCCAATCTCGTCTACGCATCGGCATGGATCAAATGTCATCACCCCGCGGCGTTCGCTTGCGCGCTTCTGAACTCCCAGCCCATGGGATTTTACGCGCCGGCCGAAATCGTGCGCGATGCGCGCGAGCACGGCGTCGAGATACGGCCGGTCGACGTGAATTTTAGCGATTGGGATAACACGCTCGAGATCGAAAACGGAAAACCGGCGTTACGCCTCGGCTTCCGCCAGATCGATGGAATGAAAGAGGATTGGGGTAAAGCGATTTTCGCCGCGCGTTCCTTCGGAGAGGTGGAAGAAGCCGCGCTTTTCACAAATATTCCCAAGCGCGCCATGATGCTGCTCGCGGACGCCGACTGTTTTCGTTCGCTCGGTGCGGATCGGCGCGAAGCCTTATGGATCGTGCGGCGGCTTCCGGATGATAACGAGCTGCCGCTGTTTGCCGCTTGTAAAACCGACAGCATTCCAGAAGAAAAAAACGAGCCGCTTCCCGTCATGCCGCTCGTCGAGCATGTCATGACCGATTACCAGACGATCCGGCTTTCGCTGAAAGGCCATCCGGTGCAGTTTCTGCGCGACAGATTGCGTAGGAAAAATATTTTGTCTTGCGCGGAGGCATCGGCAGCACGAGACCGGCAATCCGTAAAAGTGGCGGGGATCGTCCTTATCCGGCAGCAACCGGGCAGCGCCAAGGGCGTCGTGTTCGTGACGCTGAGCGACGAGACCGGCATCACGAATGTCGTGGTGTGGCCGGATGTAATGAAACGCTATCGCCGCGAGGTGATGAGTGCGAAGCTTTTACTTGTCGAAGGCCAAATTCAGCGCAGCGAAGAGGGCATCGTCCATTTGGTCGCAAAATACATCACTGACGCGACCGCAGCCATTCGAATACTTGCCGACTCCGATTTGAAGACACAACTTTCTCGTGCCGATGAATTTGTGCATCCGCAGCATCCGCGCGGCTCGCGGGTCCATCCTCGCAATGTTCGAATTCTGCCTAAGTCCCGCGACTTTCATTAGTCGGCGGATACTCAATAAAAAATGCAAATTCCTTTGCGTGATGTCGGTCCTAACGACTAGGATAATCTCCGGCAATTTCCGTGATCCAAAAACGGCCGGCCCGAAGATGAATGGATTGAATTCGAAACCAAAAGTCCTTGGCCTCGGCCTCAGTAAAACAGGCACCAAGACTCTCCAATCGGCGCTTACTTCGCTTGGCTATACCAACCGCAGCTGGGATCCCGCGCTCCTGTTCGAGTGGCATAAAGGAAATATCGATGCGCTATTTGCCGTGACTGACGCTTACGATTGCGTCGAGGATTGGCCGTATCTCGCCGCTTACCGGGAGCTGATGGATCGCTACGGATCTTCCGCTCGCTATGTTTTGACGGTTCGAAAAACGCCGGCGATCTGGCTCGACAGCGTGATCGTTCACGCTGACCTTGTCGGCCCGGAATTCGATGTTCATCGCCGCATCGCCTTTGGCTACGACCATCCTCGCGGCCATGAGGCCGAATACCTCGCCTATTACGAGAAACATAATGCCGGCGTGAGGGAGGCGATTAGAAAGAAAAAACTGCAAGACTGTTTCATCGAAGTTTGCTGGGAAACCGGCGACGGCTGGTCCGAGCTTTGCAGCTTGATTGGAAAACCCGTTCCCTCTGGGCCCTTTCCGCACAGTAACCGTCGGCCGGAGCCGGCCAGGACGCCGGCATGAATCCGACCGTTTCGGTTGTGATCCCGGCGTTCAATCACGCGCGCTTTGTCGCCGAGGCGATAACCAGCGTTCTCAGTCAATCTTTCGCTGATCTTGAAGTTTTGGTGACGGATGATGGCTCCAATGACGGCACCGCCGACATCGTTGGGAAGTTTTCCGACGCGCGCGTCAAGCTTGAGGTTTTTCCGGAAAATCGCGGCGCAGTCATTGCACTGAATTCGGCCATCTGCCGTTCGCGCGGCGAATATATTTGTTTCCTCGCCTCTGATGATTGCTTCCTGCCGGGAAAGCTCGAAAAGCAGGTTGCCTTTCTCGCGAAGACCCCCGGCGTGGCTGCGGTCTTCGGCCTGCCGGTCTTTATCGACGAGGGCGGTAATCCATTGCGAGCGGACCAGCAGTTTAACGGTGACGTATTCGAGGTTCCTTTTCGGGAACAGCTTGTAAGCCGTGACGACTGGCTGCGATTTTTTTTCTTCAACGGAAACTGCCTTTGTCATCCGGCCGCGATGGTGCGCCGCTCGGCTTATGACACGGCGGGCTTGTACGACCCGCGGCTCGCCAACCTGCCCGATTTCGATATGTGGGTGCGGCTCGTAATGCTCCACGACATCGCCGTGATGCACGATCCGCTGACCGCGATGCGCATTCATGGCAACAACGCGAATATGAGCGCGCCGCGCCGCGATACGCTATTGCGGGGGCATTTCGAAACCTACGAAATTTTGAAACATTATCGAAAGCTGACGCCGGAATCCTTGCGCCGCATTTTCAAACATGAAATCGCAAGCCATCACTTGGACGGTGACGGACAAGCTGGATTCTTGCTTGCACGGATTGCGCTGACCTCGCCAAGCCCAATTCATGCGCTGTTTGGCCTCGATGCGATATTTGAAAATATCGCAGCGACCGACGGCGACGCATGCAGAATGCTGATCGACCTTTCGGGCCGCCGGGATATTTTTGGGATCGATATCGCAAATCGATTGAGCGAAACCGAAGCGGCCAGGCTTTCGCAGAAGGACGAAAGTGAGGAAAAAATTGCGGCGCTAAGCGAATCTCTAAGAGATGAAATCGCTTCGCTGAACGAAACCCTGCGGCGCGAGCGGGCCTTGGGCCAATCGTATCAGCGCAAACAAGCTGAACTGGAGCGGGTTATTAAACTCTCGGCGGAAGAAATCGCAGGACTTCAGCGTTCGAGAACCTTTGGTTTGGTAAAACTGCAGAAAAGTTTTCGGCGCCGGATCGAGCGGCTGGCCGCAGCGCTGCGATTGCCCGATGTACCGCCGAAGGACGAGGGCTAGTTGCGATTCACGAGATAGATGATCGCATCGCAAATTCGGCCTGCTGCCTCACCGCCAAGTGCTCCATAAAACGGAAGGCAAAGGACTTCTGCCGCAGCTTTCGTCGCATTCGGCAAGTTTGCCGGGTTGCTGGAGGGGAGCGAACGATAAAAGGAAAATTCGCTGCAAAGCGGATAAAAATAGCGGCGGGTGAAAATATTGTAGCTCTTCAACCGCTCATACATATCATCGCGGGTAATTTTGCATCGCTCATTGTCAATGCGGATGACGAAGTAGTGGTGGCTGTGGCGGACACTGGCTGGCAACTCGAAACAATCGAGGCCGTCGATTTCCGCTAGCCGCTCGCGATAAATTGTTGCAAGCTTCGCGCGCGCTTCCCATTCGGCATCGAGCTTCTTTAGATTGGCGAGGCCAAAGGCGGCCTCGAGTTCGTTCATGCGGGCATTGATGCCCGGAAGCGCCACAGTGACTTCATCCTGAATTCCGAGCGTCCGTAAAAGATCCGCCTTCCGCTTGATCTCGGAATCGGCCGTAGCAATCGCGCCGCCCTCAGCGGTGTTGAAAAGCTTCGTCGCATGAAAGCTGAAAATGCTGGCGTCGCCAAAATCCGCGATCGGCTTTCCACCAATTTCGGTGCCAAAAGCGTGAGCGCAATCGTAGATCACCCGCAGATCGTTACGCTGCGCTATGGCTTGCAGCGCCGCGACGTCGCACGGCATGCCGTATAGATGCACGCCGACGATCGCCGAAGTGTCCGGCGTTATCGCATTTTTGACGGCAGCCGGGTCGAGCGTCAGCGTGTCCGCGTCAACGTCGGCGAAGACCGGCTTTAGTCCACACCAGGCGAATGCATTGACCGTAGCCGGTGAAGTAAGCGGCGTGGTGATGACTTCGCCTTGCAGTTCGAGAGCGCGCGCGGCCAACATCAGCGCGGCCGTTCCGTTCGACACGAGCGAAAGGTGAGGCGTGCGCAAACGAGCGGCGAGCGCCGCTTCCAGCTCATCGTGCAGCTTCCCCTTGTTCGTGAGCCAGTGCCGTTCCCAGATTCCGTTCAGTGCGAGCTGAAAATCCGAAAACTCGGGAAAAAGCGGCCGCGTGACAAAGATGGGCTCGGGAAATGGGGCTGGCGGCTTTTGCACGAGCGCTATTTCTCGCTGCTACGGCGCGAAATAGCGCGTGCCGGCACGCCGACAACCGTCGCGCGATCTGCGACGTTTTTGGTCACTACGGCGCCCGCGCCGACGGTTGCCCATGCGCCGATCTGGATATCCGGCAGGATGATCGCGCCCGCGCCAATGAATGCGCCTTCACCGATTTTGACGCGCCCCGAAACATTGGCGCCCGGTGCGACCGTGACGAAGTCACCGATGATCGTATCGTGACCGATCGTGCAGCCGACATGCAGCTGGACGTGACGTCCGATGCCGATGTCCGCAATGGCTTGCGCGCCGGAGCAAACGATCGAGCCCGCTTCAATCGTGACGCGGCGGCCCACCGAGGCGCGAGGATGTTTGAGCGTTAAAAAGCGCCCTTGAAACCGGTCCTCGATTTCCTGAGCGATACGGCGCCGCGCGCTTGTGTTGCCGATACCGATCAGAAAAGCCGGCGAGGGCTTGGGTATGGTTTGATCGTGGAATACAGGCAGGTCTCGAACCGTATCCTGCGTGCGATAGGCCGGGTCGACCATGAAGCCGACGCACCGCCATTCTTCGCCCGAGCCAGCCAGATCCTCGACGATCTGCTGAACCTCGCTCGCGAAGCCATGCGTGCCATAGATAATGACGTCCGGCACCGAATTGTCCGTCCAAAACGAGCGAGCTGCTCTGATTATCGGCGTATTGCGTTGTTGATAGCAGGATTTAAAACCGCATGTCCACGCGCGGGCGTGGCCGATACCACGGAAGGTCTGCCGCACTGGAAGGGGCGTTGAGTAGGGATGACTAAGGCCGTCGTCAAAAAGCGCGCGTTTCTTTCGATCGCGGGCTACGAACCGATCAGCGCGAATGGCCGGCATAAACGTTTCATTCTGGAATCGAAGCAATTCGAGAAGACCTGGAACGCAGCTGTCGCCGTTTCGCCGATCTCGCTTTCCGAGGACGGTGCGATCGCTTCCTGGAAAATCGATTCTCACGGGCCGAACTGGCGCACCGAGACGGATTATCGAGTGCTGTGCTGGGATGATTTTGTTGTCGCGGACCTCCGGCGTTCCGCCCTCGAGCGAATGCCAAAGGGCTTCGCGGCTCTAGCCGATTTTATTTTCTCCGGAACGGCCTGGCGCTATTTTCGCGTCAGCGTGCGGTACGGATTTTTTTTCCTTTGCCCGGTACTCGTCATCATCGCCTCAATGGCGCTCGCGGTGATCGCTTCGGTCGTGACGAACTATTTCGTCCCGGGCGGATTGCCCGCTTATGTTGCTTTGCCTTTTGCGCTTGGCACTTTCATCTTTCTGATTTTTGTATCGGGCAGATTTCTCTATTTCAATTACATGCTCGACGACTGGATTTTTGCCGATGAATTTGTACATCGGAAACGCCGCGCCCTCGACGAGCGGCTGGATCGTTTCGCACGCGAAATCGCGAACTGCGGCGGCGATGGGGGATACGATGAGGTCGTTATTTTCGCCCATAGCCTGGGCGGTGCGCTGGTCATCGACGCGCTCGACCGTGCGCTGAAATCCGATCCGCTGCTGGGCACGCGTGGAACGCCGTTATGGCTCATGGCCGCCGGCTCCTCCTTGCTCAAGGTGGCGCTTCACCCGAAAGCCAGCTGGCTTCGTTCGGCGGTAAAAAGGGTCGCCGAAGCGCCAGGAATCAATTGGGTTGAGTATCAAACAGTTGTTGACGTCATCAGCTTTTATAGAGTTGATCCTGTTGTTGCGATGGGCCTTCCGAAAGGTAGAAATCCAGTCGTGCAGAACGTGCGTATGCGCGAAATGCTCACTCCGGTGACCTATCACCGTCTGCGAGGGAATTTTTTCCGGCTGCACCGGCAGTGGACGATGGGAAACGAAGTCCGATATTTCTATGATTACTTTCAGGCGTGTTGCGGGCCGGCCTCTTTAGGGCGGCGGGTAGGGGATCACTACATCGCAGACTATTTCCGCGAGGACGGAAGCTATAACGCGGAGAGCGGGCCTGAGGACGCGATCCGGAAGCGCCAATTGATCCGGCATCATTGAAAAGGGATGGTATGAAAATTTACGTAGCCGGCTGCGGGGGGATGCTCGGCGACGCTATGCAACGCGTCCTCGGCCAGGATCATCAGCTTAAAGCCACCGATATCGATTTGAACGCACCGTGGCTCGAATATTGCGACTTTCGGGATTTCTCTGCCTATCGCTCTTCGGTCGAGAGCTTTGCGCCGGAGATGCTGATACATCTCGGAGCGCATACCGATCTCGAATTCTGCGAGAAGAACCCCGAAGATGCGTATCGCACCAACACATTGTCGGTGGAGCATGCTGTCAGCATCGCAGAAACTCTCGATATTCCGCTCGTGTACATTTCGACGGCGGGAATTTTCGACGGCGCAAAGGACGTCTACGACGATTGGGACGTTCCCAATCCGCTCGGCGTCTATGCCCGGTCGAAATATCTCGGGGAAGTCGTCGTGCAGCAGCGTCTCTCCCGGTACTTTATTTGCAGGGCCGGCTGGATGATGGGCGGCGGGCCGAAAAAAGATAAGAAATTTATTGCAAAAATTATGCGCCAGCTCGCCGCCGGTGCAAAAACGCTGAATATCGTCGACGATAAATTCGGAACGCCCACCTATACCGTCGACTTCGCGCAAAATCTGGCGGCGCTTCTCAAAACGGAATTTTACGGGCTTTACAATTTGGTGTGCAACGGAGAAACGAGCCGCCTCGAAGTTGCGAGGGAGCTGCTCCGAATCCTGTCGCTTGAAGACGAAATAAAAATCAACGTGGTCGGCTCGGATTTCTTTGCGGCGGACTATTTTGCGCCAAGGCCGGCTTCCGAGCGGCTGATAAACTATAAGCTCGATCTGAGGGGACTCAATCTTATGCGAGATTGGCGTATCGCCCTTAAGGACTACATTCGCGACGATTACGCCGACTATGCGAAGTCATTTGCTCCGCGCTATGAGTAGAATGCCGTAGTGATTGGAAGAAGAAAATCACCAATGTCTCCGACAATTTCGGTTGTGCTCCCGGTCTACAATCATCGTGAGTTTGTCGTCGACGCGATACGGTCGGTATTCGAACAAACGCACACACCCAACGAACTCATCATTATCGATGACGGTTCGATGGATGACAGCGCGAAAACAGTTCAAGCGTTCCTGGATGCGAACCCGGCACCCAAAGGGTTGAGTGTTTCTTTTGAGTCCCGGAAAAATCGCGGCGCGCATATTACAATCAATGAAGGCATCCAGCGCGCAAAAGGCGATTATGTTGCGATCCTGAATTCAGACGATCTTTACATGCCGAACCGGCTCGAGCGCTGTCTGTATACCGCGCTCACGCAGAAGAGCCGGCTCGTCTTTACATATGTCGACGCGATTGACGGCGCAGGAACACCGCTTCCAGCGGGCGCGATGTGGCGCATTTGGTACAACCACGCGACGTTGCTCAATATTCAAGAGCACGATTGCGTCAGTCAGACTCTTCTATATGCAAACATCGCCGTATCGACTGGAAATTTTTTCATTCATCGAAGCCTGTTTGACGAAGTCGGGTATTTCTCCGATTTACGCTATTGCCACGACTGGGATTTCCTGTTGCGCGTCTCCCTTGTCGAAGAACCGGTCGTTTTACGGGAGAAGCTTTACAAATATCGCATCCATGGCGGCAATACTGCCATGGAGCCGGATAACTACGCGATCGCTGAAACGGAAATCGTAATCCGCGATCATCTTCGCGCCGTCTTCAGCACTTCTCCCAAGAACAAGTGGAGCGACATCCTCAGCGAGCACTCCTTTTTCTTTGGCGGCACCGGCTGGCTGGGGCTGGTGGCTCCCGCCTTCAATATGCTTTTGGAAAAACCGCTGAAGCCGAAAGAAAGTACTCCTGTTTCGCGCCGCTCCCGCCGGAGCTCGGATGCCGACGGAAAGAAAGTAACCATCCTCAGTCATGAGATGACCTATACGGGCGCACCGACGATCGTGCTCGAGCTTACATCCGCCTTGATCGACAAAGGAGTCGACGTTGAAATATTGACGCAGGTGGACGGTCCTCTTCGCCGGGAGTTTGAGAATCTTGGCGTGAATGTGCGGGTAGTAAGACCGATTACCCAATTGCAGAGACTCTACGAAGGGCTGCGGAGCCACGTTGATCACCGGCGAAAAAATTGGCGGATAGCGAAAGTTCTTCGGGAGCTTGCTCGCTCGCTGCTAAAAATAGTTCAGGCGTATCGTTTGAATAAGGCTGTGAAAGATACGCGGCGGATTTTACTGATCAACTCGTTCGCCTCATGGCCGGTGGGGCTGAAGCTTCTGGAAAAATGGCGCGGGCCGGCGTTCTGGTACGTTCATGAAACTTACGAGCCGGAATTCCTGATGGCGCAAGCGGGCGACAACGAGTCGCTGAAGTCTCTTTTTTCCCGCGGCAAAGTCAGAATGCTGTATGGATCGGATGCCACGCGCCGGCTATGGGCGAGTTGCGGCTACGATGGCGCAGTTTGTTATTGGAGCGGTATTCCGAAGCCGGAGCCGGTCGCCGCAACACAATCGATAAAAGCCGCGAAGGCTCGCCGGGTGGTCCTCAGCATTGGCACAGCGGGCGGCAGAAAAGGCACGCGCCATCTCGTCGAGGCATTCGCGATCGGCCGGAAGCGCGGCCTGATCCCCGAAGATGTCGAGCTTTGTATTGTCGGTTGCCGCCCGCCATCCCATCATCCGCAAACGCGCGACCTGGTGCGCCGGGTTCACCGGCCGGATCTGTTTGGGTTCGTCCGGCTGGTGCCGATTGTGGAGCCCGCGGTATTGGAAGCCTATTTCGACGAGGCCGACATATATGTGCAGTCGTCCCTGATGGAGGGCGTGCCGATTGCATTGCTCACCGCGATGTCCCGAGGACTACCCGTCGTCACGACCGACGTTGACGGATGTAAGGAGGCGATTGTCGATGGTGTAACCGGTCTTCTTGTGCCGCCACGACAGGAAGGCGCGATGGCGGAAGCGATTGCTGCGTTGCTGAATGATGAAGCGACAGCCTCACGACTCGGTGCAGCTGCCAAGGAAAGGTTTGCCGAACGCTTTTCATTGGAAGCGACGGTCGAGCCGGTTTACAAAATGCTTATTCAATAGCCACTGGGTAGACCGCCATTATGATCGGTGAGAACGCTCGCAAGCTCGCAATTGTTGTGCATGCGTTCTATCCCGATATTTTTGCCGACATCGTAACCCGTCTTGATCGTCTTCGAATCGGTTTTGATCTTTTTCTTTCCTGCCCCCGCGAGGAGAGTGAAAAAATTAAATCGCTTATCTCAAATAAAAATTATCGGGTGATCGTCTGCGAATTCGAAAATCAGGGAAGGGACATCGCCCCGTTTTTGCAAATGCTGCCGAGGATTGCTTCCGAGAAATTCGATTATGTTTTGAAATTGCACACCAAGAAATCGCTTCATTACCGGGACAGCGCGAATTGGCGCATGCGCCTCTACGATTATTTGCTGGATGAAAGCCGATTACGGTCGAACATCGATTTTTTGGAAAGCAATCCTCGCATCGGAATTATCAGTGACCCGCAATACGTAGTTCCCATGCGGACAAACTGGCCACCGAACAAACAGAAGGTGAGCGAGCTGGCAAAACGAATGGGATTGAATGGAATTCGCGTCGACGATGATGCTTTCGTCGCCGGCTCCATGTTTCTTGCTCGAATGGCCGCTTTGGAGCCGCTTTTGAAGATGGGCATTACGCCAGGCGAATTCGAAGAAGAGAAAAATCAGAAAGATGGCACCATGGCGCACGCCATCGAGCGCGCATTTACATACAGCGCGCGCGCGAGCGGGCTGGAACTCGCGGGAGCGGAAGATGCAGCTCTTGTCACCGCCAATTACAAGAAATTCGGCGGCAAAATCTGGAAGCTGAAGCTGCGAAAGTGGTTTTCACGTTTGCGCGGCCGATAACTCAGAGAAAACGCCGCTTGATGAAACTGCGCAAATATTCCACCTGCAAGCGGAGACTCGGCGTTGGCGAAGGCGGCAACCTCGGCTCTCGCGCGGCTTCGCCTTGCCGCAGATAGTATCGGCGGAAAACGCGCGAGGAGACTTTCCATTTATCGAGAAATTGCCGGCTGCCTCTGTTCATTTCGAGACGGTCGGTCGTTTGGCTGCGAAAATGATAAACGATACTATCGCCTGCGCCGATAAAGATCCGGCAGCCCGAATTCCACATTTTCATGACGAAGTCGTTATCGCTATTCATGCCGGGGCTGAACTCGACGCTGTAGCCGCCCACCTTCGTCCACCAGCTCCTCGATACCAGCGTCGGCACTGATCCGCCCGAATAAAAATCCGGACCATAAAATTTCTGGAAGTTGCCGAGCAGCTCTCTTTCCGAGAATGTTTCGAGATTTGTCCCGAAATTTCCCTGCATCGCGCAGGGACTCAGTCGCTCCGGCGGTTCGACCGCTCTGCTGGAAAGCACGAAGGGATCGTCGGCAAACGTTTCGATTCTTTTTTCCAGCGCTGTGTCCCATCCGGGGCAGCAGTACATGTCGTCATTGAGGTAATAAATATAAGGCTGCGTGCTTTTGGCCGCGGCTTCATTCATGGCGTAGCAAATGCCGATATTTTCTTTGGAGTGCGTGTAGTCGAGCGCGGCCCCTTTCACCCATTCGAGCGTGCCGTCGCTGCCTTCGTTCACATGCACGATGATCTGGTGCGACCGCGCGGAATTGTCGCGAAGGCTGCGGATACAAAGCTGTAGAAATGGGAGATTATTCCAGGAAGGAATTACAACTGAAAACATGTCCAATAATCCAGCCGCGCCAGATATTTCGAACTACGCTGAAATACTATACATAAGGTGTATAATTGTGGATGGTAAAATACTTGAAGAAACGTCTGAAAGTCGATCCTGCCAGTAATGCCGGGCTGCTCCTTCGGCTGCTTGCTCAGTTCGGTAGTGCTCACAAGGGCGCTTATGCGCTCTCGTTTTTATTTCTCGGCATCGCATCCGGATGTACGGCGCTCACCGCCTATTTGATCGGCGATGTCGTCAACCAGGTTTACCTCAACCACAGCATCCCCGCGCTCGTCTTCATATCGCTGGTGATCATCGCGATTTTCACGATCAAGGGCTTGGCAACTTACGCCCAAGCGGTCGTGCTCGCGCGCATCTCCAACCGCATGGTGGCCGAAAATCAGATTCGGATGTTTGAAATTCTGGTCTCGGCCGGCCTCGATTATTTTGCCGACAAACATTCCTCCGAGTTCATGATGCGCGTCACGCAAGGCGCGCGGGCGGTCGCTTACACCTTGAACCTCCTGGTCACCGCCGTCGGGCGGGATGCTTTGACGCTGCTAGGTCTGGTGGCGGTGATGGTTACGCACGATCCATTGCTTTCGCTCATCGGCTTGATCGTGATGCCGCCGGCGATTTTGAATCTTCGCGCCCTCATCAAGCGCTCGAAAGCGATCGCGCTCTACGAGTTCGCCGGCGGCGTGCGGGTTTTTGAAATTCTGCAGGAAACCATCCAGGGCTTTCGTATCGTCAAGGCGTATTCCCTCGAAAAGGAAATGCGCGCCCGCGTGGAGAAAAGTGTTCTTGGCGTCGAGAAGGCATCCAATAAATTGGCTCGCATCGCGAACCGTTCCACGCCGCTGATGGAAACGCTCGGCGGAATCGCCGTCGCACTGGTTTTGCTCTACGGCGGCTACCGGGTGCTGGGGCTCGGCGCCACGCCCGGAGAATTTTTCTCCTTTGTGACGGCGTTCCTGCTGGCTTATGAGCCGGCCAAGCGGCTTGCTCGATTGAATCTCGAGCTTTCCAACCAGCTCGTTTCGGTGAAGATGTTATTCGACACGCTCGATATCAAAGTCACCGAAGCGGAAGAGGATGCAGAAATTAAATCCCTTTCCCATGGCGAGATCGAGTTCAAGAACGTCGAGTTCTATTACCGGGCGGGCGAGCCGGTGTTGCGCGGGATCAGTTTCGCCGCAAAGCCCGATCAATTGACGGCGCTGGTCGGCCCATCCGGCGGGGGAAAATCGACCATTTTGGCTCTCGTGCTTCGCCTGTACACGCCACAAGCGGGAACGATCGAAATCGACGGAACGGATATCCGGCATATTTCGCGCCGGTCGTTAAGGGAACAGATCGCCTATGTCGGTCAGGATGTTTTTCTGTTCAGCGGAACGATCGCCGAGAATATCCGCTTCGGCAAACTGTCCGCCTCGCAAGACGAAGTCGTGCGCGCGGCCAAAATGGCCTACGTGCACGATTTTATCATGAGCCTTCCCTTGGGCTACGAAACGGGCGTCGGAGAATCCGGCTCGCTCCTGTCGGGCGGGCAAAGGCAGCGCATTGCGATGGCGCGTGCATTCATTCGCGACGCGCAAATCATACTTCTCGACGAAGCAACCTCGTCGCTCGACAGCGAATCGGAACGCGAGGTCCAGCTGGCGATTGGCGAGCTGCGAAAGGGCAGAACATGCCTTGCGGTCGCCCACCGGCTGCACACGATCTCGGCGGCGGACCGCATCTATGTGATCGAAAACGGCGCCGTGGTGGAATCCGGCGATCATGCCGAGCTCATCAGCAAAAAGGGGCGCTACGCCGATTTTTCCCACACGCAGTTGGGATTGCAGAATTAAACGCTCGCAAAAAACCCGGCTTCGCGCCGGGGTTTTTCGCTTAGTAGTGCCAAAACCATCCGCCCCACCAAAAGCCGAGCGCAAACAGGAACGCGAAGAACGCCGCCCCGATCACGAGTTCAGGGTCGCGGAAAATTCCCTGTTTTCGCGGCGCCATGTCTCTTATCGCCCGCGCGCGGCCACGACCGCGTCGCGGAGAATATTGATCTCGTTTTCCGTTTCCTGGAGCCGCAGGCCTTGCGTGTCGCGGATCGAGAGCATGCCCATCACCCGGCCGCCATCGACTACCGGAACGTGGCGGAAATGATGTCGCCGCATCAATTGCTCGGCGGCGTGCATGTCCTCGTCGGGCTGCAAGGTCTTCGGGTTTTTGGTCATGATATCGCGCACGCGCAGATCGCGGAGTTCATCCCAACCCGTGGTCGCGAGGACGCGGACAAGATCGCGTTCCGACACGATGCCGACCATTCGGATGCCGATCTCGCAGACCGGCATCGCGCCGATACGGTGCGCGTGCAAGGACTTGGCGACTGCTTCCAACGTGTCATCCGGCGTGCAGATCACGAGGCGCTGGCGCGCGTTTTTGAGGAAATCGCCGATCTTCATAAGTCCCTCCCGCTGGTCTTGTCTCCGTTTTCGATGCACCGGGGGGCGGCCCCGGCGATACAAGCCTATGCCTCGTTTTTCCGCTTCGCCAGCGGGCTGAAAGCGAAGCCATCATGAAATTCGTCGAATGAATTATTCGGCTGCATGACTGATGGCGAGCGCCTGCATGCCTTGCGCGCTCCCGATGGATCGGCGCCGGGTCGTTTTCACTCGCATTCCCGGCGAAGGGCGAGACGTTCTCCCCCGCTGGTTGCGCCCGATTCCAATTTTCGAAACGCGCGGCGCGTCCGGGCTGCGACATTTAACCCACTGTTATCGACCGTGTTGATAATTTGGCGAAAGTTCGGCCAGCCCTGCAAGGACTTTTCCTACAATGCTGAAATTTCTCAATCGGGTGTTCACGCGAATCCTCGTGCTCGGCGTCATCGCGCTTTGCGCGCTTGCCGTGATCGGCGTTTTCGTTCTGCGCGAAACCCGCGACAATCTCTATGCGCAAAAAAAAGCGGACATCCGTCACGTCGTCGAAGTCACGGTGACGCTTCTTTCCTCGCTCGAAAAGCGGGTGGCCGCCCGTGAAATGACGCGCGAGCAGGCGCAGGCCGAAGCGAACCGGCTGATCAGCGCGATACGCTATCAGGACAAGGATTATCTGTTTGTCGTGAATTACGACCACGTCATGGTCATTCACCCGACCAAGCCCGAGCGCGCCGGCAAAAATCTCTATGACGACAAGGATCCGAAAGGAAAGTTCTTTATCCGTGACTTCGTGTCCGTGGCGAAAGCGGGCGGCGGCTATGTCTCCTATGATTTCCAGCTGCCGCAATCGACCGAGCACCGCGACAAGATCTCCTACGTCAAGGCGTTCGAGCCCTGGAACTGGGTGATCGCGACCGGCGTGCTCGTCGACGACATCGAAGCGCTGCACGACAAAATGGAAAACAGCCTGTTCATCAGCCTCGGGCTCATCGGGCTCGTCCTCCTGATTACGACGTTTTTCGTGACGCGTTCGATCGTCGGACCGATCGGCCGGCTCACCGGCTCGCTCCAGCAGCTCGCCGGCGGCGACATCGAGGCCGACGTCGCGGGCGCCGAGCGCGGCGACGAATTCGGCGCGATCGCCCGCGCGGTTGTGGGCGTCCGTCAGACCGTGCGCGAAACGATGCATGCGCAAATGCACCGCGAGGAAGAAAGCAAAGCGAAGGCCGATAAGGAGCGCCGCGCGCTGATGGGCGAACTCGCCGTCTCGCTCGATAGCCAGGTCAAAGCCGTCGCCGAGTCGGTCGACACGGCGGCACAAGAGCTGCTCAAGACCGCGCACTCCATGCAATCGATCTCCGACGGCGCCCGCAGCGAAGCCGACAAGGCTTCGCAAGTCAGCAAGGTCGCCGCCGACCACGCCATCACCGTGAGCCAGGCGACGAAGGAGCTCGACAGCGCCGTCGCCGAAATCGGATCGCGCGTGCAGGAGTCCTCGCAAATCTCGCAGGAAGCGGTCGCCCAGATTCACGAAGCGGGCAATATCGTGCGCACGCTCTCGCAGGCATCGGGCGAGATCGGTAAAGTGGTCTCGCTCATTCAGGCGATTGCCGAGCAGACGAATTTGCTCGCGCTCAACGCCACCATCGAGGCGGCGCGGGCGGGCGAGGCGGGCCGCGGCTTTGCCATCGTCGCAAGCGAAGTGAAGACGCTCGCAAGCCAGACCGCGAAAGCGACGGAAGAAATTTCCCAGCACATCGAAGGCATCACCGGCGCCACCGAAAAGGCGGTCGCATCGATCGAAGGTGTCGACCGGACCATCGGGCGGTTGAAGGAAATCGCGTCGACCATCGCGGCGGCCGTCGAAGAACAGGGCGCTGCGACCTCCGAAATCGCGCGCGCGATTGGAGAGAGCACGCGCCAGACCGAGTCCGTGGCGGAAAGCCTCGACCGCCTCCTGGATGCCGCCGGGAACTCGAGCGCGTCTTCGCAAAACGTAGTGGCGTCGGCGAAAGGCCTCTCAAGCCAGTCCGCGCTCCTGAAGCATGAGGTGGCCGAATTTGTCGGCCGCATGGAGGCGGCCTAGAACATCTCGCTCCGTCCCGGCAAACGGCGGTAGACGGTCACGGTTGACATTTGGAAACGGCAAGGTTGGACTTGGTTCCCGATACTGAAGCCGCTTTCACGCCGCAATCGTGACCGAACAAACGCTGTCTCGCGCAACATCTCCCGCCCGGAAGTGTTGTACGTAGCCGATGGAGGAGAGCCGTGCGCTTTAGCCGTCTTCCGATGTTTTGCGCCATTGCTGCGTTGTGTTTCGCAGCCGACATTCCTGCGACCTATGCCGATAGCGGACCTTTCGCGGGTCTCGCCGGCAACTGGTCCGGCGGCGGCACTGTGGCGCTCGCCGGCGGTCCGCGCGAGCGCATCCGCTGCCGCGCGCATTATGCCGTCGGCGGCGGCGGCAACAATTTGCAGCAAACGCTTCGCTGCGCGAGCGACAGTTATCGTTTCGATCTTTCCAGCAACGTCCGCAATCAGGGCGGCCAGATTTCCGGCACCTGGAGCGAAACCAGCCGCAATATTCAGGGCGTGCTGTTCGGTCAGGCGCAGCCGGGGCGCATCAATGTCAATGTGACGGGACCGGCCTTCGCCGCGAATTTGTCGCTCTCGACTCAAGGCGACCGGCAGTCGGTGACGATCAATTCGGCCGGCGCGCAGGCGGCGGGCGCGTCGATCACGCTGCATCGAGGGAAATAACGGCTAGCGGCTGAGCGGCTTCCGGCGCCGGAAGACATTCATCAGAAACATCGCGGTCGGCCGCAGGATCAGAAGATCCGCGACGAGAGCCGCGATCATCGCAAGTGCGCTCAGCCAGCCGAACAGCCGGAGCGACGGCAAATCCGAAAACACGGTGACGACGAGCCCGCAAGCAAGCACCGCGGAAGTCAAAATCACCGCGGGGCCGACAAGGACCGTCGCGCGCTCCACGGCAAGCGCCGGGTCAATGCCGGGCCCGCTTTCCAATCGCAGGCGATTGAGGAAATGAATCGTCGCGCTGAGGCCGAGGCCGAACGAGACCGTGAGCGCGACGACGCTCGCAAATTGCAGCCCTTCGCCGGTGAGCCACAGGATGGCGCCGCAGAACACCACCGGGAAAATTCCCGGCAGAATGCTCATCAGCGTCACGGGAAAGGAGCGGAAGGCGAGGCCGATAAAGGCCGCGACGAAAATGAATTCCGCGGTCAGTCCGCGGTTGAGCTTGCCGATCATGCTGGCGCTGTTCCGTGCCGCGATCGCCGAGAGCCCCGTGACGGCGATCTCGTAGCCGGGATGCGCCGCCCGCACTTTTCCGAGCGCGCTATCGAGCTTCTCCACCAGCGGCAGGATCTGGCTCGCATCGAGATCGGCGACGCGCCCGGTGACGATCACCGCGTCTTCCTGGGCCGAGATGAAGCGGCGCACGAGATATTCCGGCAGGAGATCCACATATTCCTTCAACGTCTCGACGTCGGACTTTCCGGCTTTCTCGGCGAGCCAGCGCCGCAGTGTTTCCAGCGACCAGACGTTGCCGATGCCCGGCTCCTTTTCGAGGATCGAATGCACGTCCGCGATCGTTTGCAGCGACTGCGGCGAGTAGAGCGACTGCCCCGCCGGAAAGCGGATCAGAATGTCGACCGGATTGGCGCCGGTGAGTTTCGTATCCAGGCGATTGCTGGCGGCGACGGCCTGCTGCTTGTCGGGCACCTGATCGGCGAGCCGATAGCGCGGCTCAAGATGCGCGTAGATCCATGCAAGCCCCGCGACGACCGCAAGCCCGATCGCGCTGTAAAGGCCCGGACGGTTCACCATTCGCACGGCAATCCACTCGCAAAAACGCCGAAGCGCGTTCACGCCGGTATCGGCAAGACGCGCGCTCGCCGCGAAGGCGCTCTCGCGCCGTACGAACAGAACACCAAAGAGCGGAACCAGCGTGAGCACGGCCAGAAGCGCAAGGATCGTCGCAATCAGCCCCGCTTCGCCGAAAGTGCGGATGAGGTCGGACGACGAAAACTGCAGCGCTATGAAAGAAAGCGCCGCCGTGCCATGCGTGAGCACGCAAGCGGGGCCGACGACATAGATCGCGTTTCTGAACGCGTCCTCTTTCGACTCGCCGGCGATCAGCCGGTCGCGCGCCGCGAAAGTGAGCTGCATCGAGTCCGAAAAGCTGATGACCATGATCAGCGGAGTCATCACGTTCAAAAACATGTTGAGCCGGAAATCGAGCCAGCCGAGCACGCCGAGCGAAAGCAGGATCGCAAGCAGCGGCGGCCCCGCCGCGACGATCATGAAGGAGATGCGTCGGAAGAAGGCCATCGCGATCAGGCAGCCCGCGATGAATCCCGCGGTGTTGTAGATCAGCCGGTCGCGTTCGACGGCGTTTCTGATCTCGAGTTGCATCACAGGCACGCCCGAGAACTGCACCTTAAGACCCGTGCCTTCGAGGTCTTCAGTCGCGGTCTTGCGGACTTCTCCGATCGTGTTTTTCAGCTCGCCGCTTTGCGCGACCGCGGGATCGAGCGCGAGCACGAGAAGCGCCAGCGTGCCGTCTTCTGATAAGAGCTTGCCGCGGATGATTTCGTTCGACTTCACCCGGTCGATCAGCGCCTGATATTCCGCACCTTCCGGCAGCGTTTCGGGAAAGAGCGGCGCCGGCAGATTGCCGCCTTCCGGCGGTTCGCGCGCGGAGAAGAGCGAGATCAGGCCGCGCGTGCCGTCGATCAGTTGCAGGTCGGTCGCCGTATCGCGCAGCTTTTCGAGCGAGGAACGCTCAAGCAAAGATTTTCCCTCGATGACGATCAAGACGTCGTACTCGCTCGATGGAAAGCGGCGCGTGACCTCTTCGTATTCCTTGAATTCTGGCGTATCCGAGCGAAAAAGCTGGCTTAAGGAATCGTCGACCTTGATGCGTTCCGCTCCGAAAAACGCGCCGACACAGAGAGAGACGAGCAGCACGGTCGCAGCGATCGGAATTCTGAGCGCGAACAGTCCGATGCGCTCTAGGCCGAGGGCGAGGCGAAACGATTGTCCCTCGGGTCGATCTGACATCAGTCCTTCCGGTTATTCGATGGCGCGCCCTGCCGGACGATATCACCAACATCTGGGGGGCTGTCGAGGAGCGGGCATGCCGCTCAGCGCGCTATACTGAGCGCGCGAATCGAGGCGAAATCGTGCGATTTTTTGAACCGGGCGTTCCGCTCCCCGCGGGGAGCAATGTCAATTAACGAACAGTCAACATCCATAACCGAAGCTCGCCGCATACCTGGATCGGTCCATGCTTCGCTGGTTGATTGGCCTTCTTTCCATCGGCGTTTTGGTGCCGATGGTGCTTGCCGCGGGCGCGGAGAACACTTCCGCGCCGGAGAAATGGCGCGCGCTCTATAAACGCCCGACCGAAATTCCGTTTCCCGCGAGCAATCCCTATTCGGAGAGCAAGGCAAAGCTCGGCCAGATGCTGTTCTTCGATCCGATTTTATCCGGATCGCAGACGCGCTCCTGCGCTTCCTGCCACAGCCCGTCGCTGTCGTGGACGGACGGCCTCGCTCTCGCCGTCGGCGAGAAGCAGAAGCCGCTCGCGCTGAAGTCGCCGACCTTGCTCAACATCGCCTGGATCGAGCCGCTCGGCTGGGACGGTCATTTCAAGACGCTGGAGTCGGTCGCTTTCGGCCCGATCAATTCCCCCGTCAACATGGCCGCGAACGAGAAGCTGGTGATCCAGCGATTGAGCGCGATTCCCGGCTACGTGCATGCGTTCGACACGGCTTTCGGGGGAGGGCCGATCACGAAGAAAAAGGTCGAGGACGCCATCGCGACCTATGAGCGGACGATCGTGTCGGCCGACGCGCCGTTCGATCGCTGGGTGAACGGCGACGATTCCGCGATCGGGGACGACGCGAAGGCCGGTTTTGTCCTGTTCAACAGCAAGGCGCGCTGCGCTTCATGCCATAGCGGCTGGCTCTTCACCGACAATTCGTTTCACGACATCGGTGTCGCGCGCGAAAAAGACGCGGGCAGGGGAAAGCTGTTCCCGAGATCCGTGAAATTGAAGCACGCGTTCAAGGTGCCGACGCTGCGGGACGCCGCGCGCCGCGCGCCTTACATGCACGACGGCTCGTTGAAGGATCTGCAAGCGGTGATCGATTTATATAATCGCGGCGGGGTCAATCGTCCGAGCCGTTCGGCGCAGATCGTGCCGTTGAAGCTGACCGATAAAGAAAATAAAGAGCTGATCGCGTTTCTGGATACGCTTACGAGCCCCGCGAAGCCTGCGACGGTGCCCGCGCTTCCGCGCTAGGCATTAAATCATCGGCAGCGCGGCGCCTAAAGCCGCGAGGCTTGAGACAAACAGCAGGCCAATGCAGGTTTCGACGCTTTCCCGGCGGTGAAAGTGCCGCAGGGCAAAGGCCTGAACCGGGCTGCAGATCGCGTAGATTTTGTTCACGCGCGCCTCTTCACAAATAGGTGTAGGTCTGTGTTCGAGCGTTGCGACCCTAGCGCGCATTCGTCGCTTATCGCTTTGAGAAACCGCCGCAATTTTAATTGTTAAAAATGTCATATGGCGGTTAACCACGCTGGCAGGATTGCGCCCGTTCTCCGTGCATTTCTAAAAACTTGTAGTAAATTCCTAACCCTACCGATTAGTGAAGCGGACCGCTAAAAACGGCGGAATACGCGTGCCGCGTTGGGGCCCAAATGTTTTTTCGATCGAAGCTGCGCTCAGTCACAGTGCTGGCAGCCACGATTTTGTGCTTCCTCGCGAATACGCGGGAAGCCAGCGCCCATGTGAAATGGTTTTGCGCCTACAACGTCGCCGGTCAGCCGCGCGGCCTCGAGAACGTGCTTTGCTTCGATCTTGAATGGCTGGTCGGACTTTCAATCTTGTGGCTCCTCGCGGGCGCGCTGTTTGAGACAACGCCGGCCGGCCATGTGCTCATTCGCTCGCTCGACCGCGTGACGGCGAAAGTGGAGGCGAACACAAACAACATCCTCCGCTGCACGCTCGCCTTCTTCTTTATCTCGATCTGGGCGATCGGCGGCATCATTCTCACGCCCGAATTGAAATCGACCGCGCCGATCATCGGCATCGTGCAGCTCATCATCGTCGCCTCGCTCCTGTTCGTACCGACCCTGCCGATCGCCGGACTCGGCATCATTTTCCTGTTCGTATTCGCGGCGACGCAATACGGCGTCTTCCATCTCGCCGACTATCCGGTCTTCCTCGGCGCTGCGGTCTATCTGATCCTCGTGGGGCTCGGGCGCAGCTTCTTCGGCATGCGACCGCTCGACATGCTGCGTTGGGCGGCGGGCATCACCCTGATGTGGGCGTCGATCGAGAAATGGGCGTATCCCGAATGGAGCTTTCCGCTCCTCACCACGCATCCGGGCATGACGCTCGGCTTCGATTCGGAACTCTTCATGCGCGCGGCCGGCGCGATCGAGTTCGCGCTCGCTTTTGCGCTAGTCTGGACGCCGCTTCTCGCCCGCGTCGGTGCGATCATTCTTGCGGCGATGTTCGTGAGCGCGGTGTTTGAGTTCGGCAAAATCGACATGATCGGCCACTCGGGCATTATCGCCGTTCTGATCGTGATCGCGGCGGACAGCAAGAGGAAAGAGTTCTCGCTGAAGCCCTTCCTGGTGCCGTTCGGCTACGGCACCGCCTTCGCGGCGACGCTGCTTGCCTATTACGTCGCGCATTCGCTAATTTACGGCAGCTCGATTATCTGATCCCTTGCACGTCTATTTGACGTGCACGGCCAGCTTCATTTTCGGATGAATGGCGCAGCGGACGATGAAATCGCCCGTTTCCGTAAACACGATGTTCGTCTTGCTGCCCGGTTGCTGGTCGCCCGAATCGAACGAAAATTTCTTCGAGTCGATATAGGCGTGATGCAAGAGATCGCCGTCGTCGTTGACGATCTGGATCGAGTCGCCGCGCGACAGCGAAATTTCGCCGGGGTTGAACTCGCGGCCCTTTTGGGAAACGACGATTTGCGACGCGCTCACCGCCAAAGCGGCGGTAACGACGCCAGCCAAAAAGGCTAGCGCGCACGGCGCCGAAAATAACAGGCGCTTAACGTTTTCCGTCCGGGTCGGCCTGTTTCGGGTTCGCAAAAGCGTACCTCAAGTTGCGTCGGCTGTTGGAAGCGCAAGCATAGACTGCGTTTCCTGAGTTAAGGCGATATTAACGAAGTCCGACAAAGTGCGCCCGTTTCTTAGCCGAATATTACGCGGAAGGGTTTAGCAAGGCGACCGGGCTACGGCCGGGTTGTCATGCGTTTATTGGGTAAAAGCGTCGCGAATGAGGGGCGGACCGGGACTGCGTCCCGGCCCTGGCTGATGCGCGTCTTCCGGCGCGCGATGACGATTCGCGGCCGCATCGCGGTCGCCTTCCTGCTGTTCAGCTTCCTGATCGCGGGCCTTGGCATCTACGCGACCACGGGCATTCGCAACGCCGGCCTCCTCGTGAACAAGACGTTCGACCAATCCTTGATGTCGATCAACTTTGCGCGCGCGGCCGCTTATGATTTTGCTTCCATGCGCGCCGCGTTCTCGCGCCAGTGGCTCGAAACCGATACCGTCAAGCGCGAAAAGCTCGAATCTGAAATTCGCCGGCTCGCAAAGACGCTGTCCGACGATCTTGAAATCGCCGTGCAGCGCTCGCAATCGCCGCGCGCGGCGGCGGCGGCGCTGAACGTGAGCAAGGCGGTGGAAGAATGGAAAGCCGCGCGCACCCGGCTGATGTCGGGCACCCAGCTCGGCGACAGCTGGGAAACGCTCGACGGCTATGCCGCCCGCGTCGACGAGCAGATCGATCTTCTGGTGAATTACACGAGCGGCGACGGCTTCCTGTATCGCCAGGCGGCGCAGGAAAGCGTCGCCCGCGACGTTCGGCTGAATATCGGCGCCACTATTCTCGCGCTGCTTTTTGCGGTCGCGATCACGCATGTGCTTTCAAAGCGCATCGTCGGCCCTGTCTCGGCGGCTTCCCGCATCGCGGGCTCCATCGCATCGGGAAAGCTCGACACCGAAATTCCGGCCGCGAGCGGCGACGAACTCGGCACGCTCTTCGACAGCATGCGGGCGATGCGCGACAACATCAAACGCATGATGGATTATGAGGTTTCGCAGCGGCGCTCCGCGCAGGCGCGTCTCGTCGATGCGATCGAAAGTTCGCGCGAAGGCGTCGTGCTGGTCGATGCCGACAACAAGGTCGTGCTCGCCAACAGCGAGGCCGCGAGCTTCCTGAACGTGGATCGGCAGCTCTTGAAGCCCGGCATCTCGCTGTCCGAGCTTTCGCATTATGTCGACGCGTCGATCCTGATGTCGCGCCTTCTCACGGCGCCGAAGCGCGAGCAGGAAACCACCGACGTCAAGCTCGCCGACGGGCGACATGTGCGCATCAGCCGGAGCGGCGCGCGCGATGGCGGCTTCATCCTGCTTTGCAGCGACATCACGATGCTGAAATCGCAGAAGGCGAGCCTCGCCGCCGCAAAATCGCTGCTCGACGCCGCGCTCGACAACATGTCGCAAGGCCTTTGCTTCTTCGACGGGCAGGACCGCTTGCAGGTCGTCAATCGCCGCTTCTGCGAGATTTTCCGCATCCGGCGCGACGACATCCAGCCCGGCATGAGCTTCCGCGACCTCTTGCAGATCAGCGTCGACACCGGCAACCACAGCAAGCAGACCGCCGACGAGCTTCTGCGCGAGCAAAAGGAATTCGTGCGGCTCCGCCCGGACGAGAACCATCATTACGAGCTCGCCGACGGGCGCATCATCGCCGCCGTTTACCGCTCGACCTCGGATCATGGCTGGGTCGCGACTTACGACGACGTCACCGAGCGCCATCACGCCGAAGCCAAGATCATGCACATGGCGCGGCACGACTCGCTCACCGACCTACCGAACCGTCTCCTGTTCCGCGAAAAAACACTACAGGCGCTGGCGCAGCACAAGGCGCTTGCCGTTCTGTTCATCGACCTCGACCGCTTCAAGAGCGTGAACGACACGCTTGGCCATCCGATCGGCGACGCGCTGCTCTGCGCCGTCACCGAGCGCCTGCAGTTGGCCGTTCGCGGCGCCGACATCGTCGCGCGCCTCGGCGGCGACGAATTTGCGGTCGTGCAACTCGGCGCGACGACCGACACGGCGACGCTGCTCGCGGAGCGGATCATCGGCACGCTGTCGGAGCCGTTCGATATCCGCGGAAATCAGATGCTGATCGGCGCCAGCATCGGCATCGCGCTCGCGCCGCATGACGGCAAGGATCCCGACCAGCTCTTGAAGAACGCCGACATGGCGCTCTATCGCGCTAAAGCGGAAGGGCGCGGGAAATTCCTGTTCTTCCAGAAGGAAATGGATGTACGGCTGCAGGAGCGCCGCTATCTCGAACTCGATTTGCGCAAAGCGATCGCGACCTCGCAGCTCGAGCTGCACTATCAGCCGATCGTCGAGATCGCGAGCGAGAAGATCACCGGCTTCGAAGCACTGGTGCGGTGGAACCATCCGGAAAAGGGCATGATCATGCCCGACGAGTTCATCCCGATCGCGGAAGAGGTCGGGCTGATTTCGGGTATCGGGGAGTGGGTGATCAAGCAGGCCTGCCACGACGCGGCGAAGTGGCCGACTAATATGAGCGTCGCGATCAACCTTTCGGCCGTCCAGTTCCGCAGTCCGACGATCGTGCTCTCCGTCATTTCGACGCTCGCGGCGACGGGCCTCTCCGCGCGGCGTCTCGCGCTCGAGATCACGGAGACGGTCTTCTTGCAGGACGATCACGTCGTTCTCGACACGCTGCATCAATTGCGCGAACTCGGCGTGCGGATTTCGCTCGACGATTTCGGCACCGGCTATTCGTCGCTCAGCTATCTGCGCAGCTTTCCGTTCGACAAGATCAAGATCGACCGCTCCTTCACGCGCGAATTGCAGACGAAGGAAGACGCGGTGGCGATCGTGCGCACGATCGTGCAGCTCGGCGCGAGCCTCGGCATGGGCGTCGTCGCCGAAGGCGTGGAGACGCCCGAGCAGCTCGCGATTTTGAAAGCGGAAGGCTGCAACGAGGCGCAGGGCTTCCTGTTCAGCGCGGCAAAGCCGATCGGCGAAATCGCGTTCAGCACGAAGAAAAAACCCAAACCGACGAAATTGCCGCCGGAATTGTCGCGCGTCCTCGATCAGTAACGCGGCGGCTTCACCGTACACATTGTCGCACCTCGGCCGGCATCGGCTGGCCACGACCAGCGCATTTGCCTAGCATCCTCGCAAAGCCGTCATCGGGCCGCCCGCAAGACGGCGCTGGGAGGATTTATGCGCTTTATCGCCTTCGCTGCCGCGCTTCTGGTTTCGTTTTCCGCCGCCGCGCAAACACCCGCCGGTTATCCCGCCGACTATGGCAAGACGGTCGAGGCGGCGAAGAAAGAGGGCAAGCTCATCGTCTATGCGACGACCGACGCGGTCGCGGCGACGCCGCTGGTGAAGGATTTCGAAGCGCTTTATCCCGGCATCTCGGTCGAATATTCCGACCTCAACTCGACCGAAGTGTATAACCGCTTCATCTCCGAGAGCGCGGCCGGCAGCACCGCCGATTTCATCTGGTCGTCGGCGATGGACCTGCAGGTGAAGCTTGTCGCGGAAGGGAAGGCGCTCACCTACGCCTCGCCGGAAATTCCGAACCTGCCAAAATGGGCGGTGTGGAATAACGAAGCCTATGGCACGACGAACGAGCCGATCGCGTTCGTCTACAACAAGCGTATCGTGCCGGCGGCCGACGTGCCGCAGACGCATACCGATCTCGAGAAGTTGCTCGCGGCGAAGCCGGATTTCTATAAGGGCAAGGTCACGGCCTACGATCCCGAACGCTCTGGCGTCGGCTATCTTTTCGTGAACGAAGACGTGAAGAATTGGCCGGACGCGTGGAATCTCTTCCGCGAATTCGGCAAGACTTCCGCGAAGCTCTACACCAGCGCCGGCGCGATGATGGAGCGCGTCGGCTCGGGCGAACATCTGATCGGTTACGGCATTTTCGGCTCTTACGCGCTCGGCCGCGCCAAGAAAGACCCCGGCATCGGCATCGTGCTGCCGAAGGACTACACGCTCATCACGTCGCGCGTCGCCTTCATCTCGAAGCAGGCGAAAAATCCGAACGCGGCGAAGCTCTTCCTCGACTATATGCTTTCGAAGCGCGGGCAGACGATCATCGCCAATCAGGCGCTGCTCTACTCTTTGCGCGAGGATGTCGACGGCCCGGCGAGCGCGAAAAAAGTGCGCGAGGAGGTCGGCGACAAGGCGCGCCCGGTCGAAATCGGGCCTGAACTCTTGAAAAATCTCGATCAGATGAACCGCCTTGCGTTTCTCAAGAAGTGGCAGGCGGCGATGAAAGGCCAATAGACTCGGCGAACGGCGCAAGGGGGAGCGCTTCATGCCGTATGCGGTCATTCGTTTTTCGGTGCTCGCCGTCATGGCGCTTGCCGTGCTCGCGCCGCTGTCGCTCGTCGGCTACCAGAGTTTTTTAAGCGCGCCGTTTTTCGACTCGGCGGCGCGTTTCACCCTGCAAGCCTATAGCTTCGTTTTTGCGGAATCGGATTTTTGGGTCGCCTTCGGGACAACCTTGATCGTCGCCTCCGGCATGACTTTGATCGCGCTGCCGCTCGGAGCCGCGCTTGCTTTTCTGATGGTGCGCACCGATTTGCCGGGCCGCGCGTGGCTCGAGCCCATGATCCTCATTCCGCTCTTCGTCTCGGCGGTGGTGCTTGCGTTCGGTTATGTCGTCGCGCTCGGGCCGGTCGGCATCGTCTCGACCTTCGTGAAATCCATGATCGGCTTTCTGCCCTGGAATATCTATTCGCTCGCCTCGCTCGTGGTGATCGCGGGGCTCGCGCATGTGCCGCACGTTTATCTCTATACAGCGGCGGCGCTGCGCGGCCTTGGCAGCGACATGGAAGAGGCGGCACGCGTCGCCGGCGCGAACCCATGGCAGGTCGCGATCGGCGTCAGCCTGCCGATGGTGATGCCGTCGATTTTGTTTGCGGGCGTGCTCGTATTCTTCCTTGGCTTTGAACTCTTTGGCCTCCCGCTCGTGCTCGGCGATCCGCAAGGGCTGCTCGTGCTCACGACCTATCTTTACAAGCTTACCAATAAGCTTGGCGTGCCTTCGTATCAGTTGATGGCGGTCGTCGTCGTCGTGATCGTCGCCGTCACCGCGCCGCTCGTTTACATGCAGCGCGCGCTGCTGAAACAGGCGCAGCGTTATGTCTCGGTGCGCGGCAAGGGATTGAAACAGGCGCCGCTGCCGCTCGGGCCTTGGCGCTGGCTTGCGCTCGCCGCCATTCTTTTATGGTTCACGGTCACGGTGATCGTGCCGATCGCCGGGATCACGCTTCGCTCTTTCGTCGTGAGCTGGGGCGAGGGCGTGAAGCTTCTCGAAGTGCTCACCCTCGATCATTATTACGAGCTCTTCGACTATCCGAACATCATCCGCGGCATCCTGAACACACTTGGCATCGGCGTGATCGGCGGCGCGGTCGCGGTCGTCTGCTATACGGCCATCGCGCTTTCGGTGCATCGCTGGCAATCGGGCTGGACGCGCATCGTCGACTATCTCCCGATGGCGCCGCGCGCGATGCCGGGGATTGTCGCGGGCCTCGCGCTTCTCTGGGTGTTTCTGTTTTTCAAGCCGCTCTCGCCGCTGAAGGCGACGCTTTTTTCCGTCTGGCTCGCCTACACGATCGTCTGGCTCGCCTATGGCATGCGGCTGATTTCGGGAACGCTCCTGCAGGTCGGCCCGGAGCTTGAGGAATCCGCGCGCACCATCGGTGCGAGCGCGCTCAGAACGCAGATCGACGTCACCGTGCCGCTCATTCGCTACGGCTTCATCGCAAGCTGGCTGCTGATTTTTCTGATTTTCGTGCGGGAATATTCGACCGGCGTTTATCTCCTCGGCCCCGGCACGGAGGTGATCGGCTCGCTCCTCGTTTCCCTTTGGGGCACCGGCGCGGTCGATCTCGTTTCCGCGCTCTCGGTCGTGAACGTATTGATGATCGCGCTCGGGCTTGTCGTGGCGCTCAGGATGGGAGTGCGCCTGCATGGCTGAACTCACAGTGAACAATCTCGGCCTCAGGCTCGGCGAGAACGAGATTTTGCGCGGCGTCTCATTGAGCGTTCCGCGCGGAAAGGTCGTGGCGCTTCTCGGTCCCTCCGGTAGCGGCAAAACGACGTTACTTCGCGCCGTCGCGGGATTGGAAACGCCGCATACCGGCTCGATCAAGATCGGCGAGCGCGCGCTCTACGACTCGGCAAACGGCGCGAATTTACCCGCTGAAAAGCGCGGCCTTGGCCTCGTATTTCAATCCTACGCACTTTGGCCGCACCGCACGGTGTTCGACAACGTCGCTTACGGGCTGAAACTGCGCGGCGTTTCCGCCGACGAAAAGAAGCGTCGCGTCGAGGCGGCGCTCGCGCAGATCGGGCTTGCGCATCTCGCCGCGCGCTATCCGCACCAGCTTTCCGGCGGGCAGCAGCAGCGCGTGGCGCTCGCGCGTGCGCTGGTTTACGAACCGCCGGTTATTCTCTTGGACGAGCCGCTGTCCAATCTTGACGCGAAACTGCGCGAGGAAGCGCGCGCGTGGCTGCGCCAACTCATCGTCGCGCTCGATCTCTCGGCGCTTTGCGTCACCCACGATCAGGTCGAGGCCATGGCGATCGCCGACAAAATCGTGCTCCTGAACGGCGGCGGGATCGAGCAGGAGGGGACGCCCACGGAGCTCTACGAAAATCCGCGCACGCTTTTCGCTGCCGAATTCATGGGCAGCAATAACCGGCTCACCGGCACGAGCGCAGGTGCGGGAAAACTGAAAATCGGCGAAGAAATGATTGAAGGAATTGCGCGCGGCGAAATCGCAGCCAGCGCGCCCGCGACTGGCGTGATCCGGCTGGAGAAGGTGCGGGTTGCAAGCGGTCCCGGCCCGAACCGGCTCAAGATGGAATTAAAAACCCAGATGTATCTTGGCGAGCGTTTTGAGCTTGTATTTGCGTGCGAGAAACTGCTCGTTCGCGCCTACGCCGAAAAGAAACTCAGCGATGGCGCGCATTACGTCGAATTTCCGCGCGAGGCTTTGTGGGTTTTTCCGCAAGCGGCGGGTTGAGCGGGCATCCCAAAAGTTAGCGCCCGCGCTTCATCCAGAAGCCAGCCCCGCAGCTTTTTCACCCCCGGCTTTTGAAAATTTGCTTCGGCAGCGACCAGCCAGTAGCCGCTCCCGCTCGGCACGGTTGCCTCTGCCGCGGCCACAAGGCGGCCGCTCGCAATATCCGCGCCGACGAGCGGTTCACGGCCGATCGCAACGCCAAGACCGCGCGCTGCCGCCTCGAACGCCATCTCGATCGTATCGACGCGCAGCGCCGCGTTTTGACAGCCCGGGGAGGGGATTCCGCTCGCGCGGAACCATGTGTCCCAGTCGGAAGTCACCGACGTGACGTGGATGAGGTTGCCGCTCTCGAAAATTTCCGCGGGCGACTTGGCGAACGCGGCCCGCAGGCCGGGCGAACAGACCGGCACGAGCGACTCCTCGAACAGCAGCGTCCAGTGCGGCAGTCCCGCGTCCAGTGGCGCCATGCGAATGGCGGCGTCGAAGCCGTCAAGCGGAAGATCCGCCGATTGCCGGGATGTATCGACCGTCAGCTTGATCTCGGGAAACCGCCGATTGAAATCGCCGAGCCGCGGCAGGAGAAAACGCCGGGCAAACGTATACGCGCTGCTGATCGCCAGCCGTCCCGCCGGCTTCCGCCCCGGCAGTTGCTCGCTCGCAGTCGCAAGTTCCCGCAACGCATTCGCGACAACCGGTAAATAGGCATTCCCGGCGAGGCTCAATCGCAGTCCGCGAGGGCCGCGCAGGAAGAGCGCCGTGCCGAGCCATTCTTCCAGCAGCTGCATCGCGTGGCTGACGGCGCTCGGCGTGAGGTTGAGCTCGCGCGCGGCGCGGCTGAAATTTCCGTGGCGCGCGGCGGCTTCGAAAATACGCAGCGAATTCAGCGGTGGAAGTCGGAACGGCATGCGGTCACCTTAGAGAAAGTGCCCCGGCCGCGGCCACGAAAAACACGCATGCCAGCTATGAACGGGCGGCGCTTACGCACAATTGCCGCCGATCGCGAGCGTTGAATCCGCTTCACTTGCCTTCAAATGAAATTCGTTTGCGCGGCGTGCTCGGAGTTGCTGTCTTGCGCGCCCAGCAAGAGGACACGATGCCAAACCCCATCATTCTTCGCGATCTTTCCGACGGAATTCTCACCGTCACGCTGAATCGCCCGGAAAAGCTGAACGCAATCAACTATGCGACCGCCGACGCCATCCTCGCGGCGCTCGACTCGGCCGAGGACAACAGCGAAATCCGCGCGATCATCATCACCGGCGCAGGTGAGCGGGCTTTTTCCGCCGGAGCCGACATTCACGAATTCTCGAAAAGCGTAGCCGCCGGCCCCGAAGCCGCGCTGCGCGATTTCGTGCGGCGCGGGCAGGCAATGACCGCGCGGATCGAGGCTTTCGGCAAGCCGGTGATCGCGGCGGTGAACGGGCTCGCCTTCGGCGGCGGATGCGAGATCGTCGAGGCGGCGCATCTCGCTGTCGCGAGCGAACGCGCGCTGTTCGCGAAACCCGAGATCAACCTCGGCATGCCGCCGACCTTCGGCGGAACGCAGCGGCTTCCGCGGCTCGCGGGACGCAAGCGCGCGCTCGAATATCTGCTCACGGCGGACTCTTTCGATTCTAAACGCGCGCTGGAAATCGGGCTGGTGAATCGCGTCGTCGGCCACGAGGAGCTGCTGGCAAGTGCACGGGGGCTCGCAAAGCGCATCGTCCGGCACTCGCGGCTCGCGGTCGCAAGCGTGATCGCGGCGGCGACCCGCGGCATTAATGTGCCGATCGCCGAAGGCCTCCTGATGGAAAGCGAGCAGTTCGCGAAGATGGTGCCGACGTTCGATCTGTGCGAAGGTCTCGATGCATGGATCAAGGAGCGCGAACCGCGCTATTTGGGAAAATGAGGAGCGCGAGGTTCGTGGGCTAGCTATCGACGGCTCTTCAAAGACCCGCATTCAATTTTCTTTTCCGGCCGCCCGATTTTCGATCACATTCGGCGCATCGCCGCTGGACAAGCGGACAAGCGCCTCGCAAGCTCGGCCCATGCAGCGTTCCGGCAGAGCGAGTGTTCCGCGCGCTTTCAGCGCGCTATTTTTATTCGGCCTCGCTCTGCTGAGCCCTGCAAGTGCGAACGCGCAACTGCGCGGCCATGGCGGCCCGGTCCGCTCGCTTGCGATTTCCGCCGACAGCAAGGAGGCGCTTTCCGGCAGTTTCGATACCGCCGCGATCCGCTGGTCGCTGTCGAAGAACGCCGCCGAGCAAGTGATGCGTTTCCACGAAGGCGCGGTGAATGCGGTCGCGATCCTGCCCGACCGCCGCCTCGTCACCGCGGGCGAAGACGCGAAGATCGCGCTCTGGAAACCCGGTGAAGCCCAGCCCTCGCAAATTTTCGAAGGTCATACGGCTCCCGTCGTTTCGGTCGCGGTCTCGCCCGACGGAACCTCGATCGCGTCCGCCTCCTGGGATCGCACGGTACGCGTGTGGCTCTTGGCGGGCGGCGCGCCGCGCGTCCTTGAAGGCCATCAGCAGAATGTGAACGGCGTTGCTTTCACGCCCGACGGAAAATCGCTGGTGAGCGCGGGCTATGATGCGACGGTGCGCATCTGGCCGCTTTCCGCCGAAGGCTCGCCCACGGTCGCGACGCTTCCCTCGCCATTGAATGCAGTCGGCGTCACGCCAAGCGGCGAAATTCTCGCGGGTGGCGCCGACGGCAAAGTACATTTCCTTTCTCCGAAGGGCGAGAATGGCGGCGAGGTGACAATCGGTCCGTCGCCGATCATCGGGCTTGCAATATCCCCCGACGGCAAGCGCGCAGCGGCTGCCACGATCCGCGGCGCCGTCGGGATCGTCGATATTCCGAAACGAAAGCTCGGTGTGACGCTGGTCGGCCCCGGCCTGCCGGTCTGGTCGGCGGCTTTCGCCCCCGACAACCGTACGCTTTTTACCGGCGGCGCGGATCGCTTGATCCGCCGCTGGGACGCCGAGAAAGGCGAGCCGATCGGCTCTATCTCCATGGGCGGGCCGGAAGACCCGCTCGCCGCTTACGCGGGCGATCATGGCGCGGACGTGTTCCGCGCTTGTGTTGCGTGTCATGCGCTGAAACCGAACGAAGGCCCGCGCGCAGGCCCGTCGCTGCACGGAATTTTCGGCCGCAAGATTGCGAGCCTGCCGGACTACAATTTTACGCCCGCGCTGAAGAAGCTCGACATCGTCTGGACGCCGGAGACCGTCGCGAAACTATTCGAGGTCGGCCCCGCCGAATACACGCCGGGCACGAAAATGCCCGAGCAGAAAATCGGGAAGGAAGATCGCGACGCGCTGATCGAGTTTTTGAAAAAAGCGACGCGGTAGGCAAAAAATTTCGGTGGCTGTCACGACTCGCCGAATTGTTCCCGGTTGCTGAATTAAATTTTGCATTATTTCCGGTTCCGTCGAACACAATATGACCTCGCTTCGCGCATGCTCGCGCCGGATCGCCGCCGGATTCGCGCAACAAGACACCCGCTGGTAAGGGCCGAACCATAGTGGAGCACTTCATGCGTGCTTGCGTTATTGCCTTGGCCATCATCGCTCTTGCCCAGCCGGCGCTTGCGGCGAAATCTCACAAGAAATCACATCGCCACCACGTCTCTCATCTTTCGCACCACCATCACTACGCCGCGCATAATTATCGCGGACGCGCTTATATGCGCGCGAGCGCGAACGATGGGCCAACTTTTGTCAATCCATTTTTCCCCGACTGGTCCTGGCAGCAAAACTGGCAGCAAGCCTGGACGTCTCCCATGGCGCCGCAGGTTCGCGAATATGGATCGCGGCGTAACGCGCGTGCGCGCAACACCGCGCTCGACGCCTCGATCGCACGGCATGCCGCGGCGAACGGACTGCCGGTCGAACTCGTGCATCGCGTCGTGAAGCGTGAGAGCGGCTATAATCCTGGTGCGCGGAATCGCGGCGCCCTCGGCCTGATGCAAATCAAGTATCAGACCGCGCGCGGCGTCGGCTACACCGGCTCCCCATCCGGCCTCATGGATCCCGAAACCAACCTTACTTACGCAACGCGCTATCTTGCGGGCGCTTATCGCGCGGCGGGCGGCAATCAGAACCGCGCCGTGGCGCTCTATGCGAGCGGCTATCACGGGCGCGGCGCGCCGCGCGAGACGCGCGTGGCGGCGGCGACGCCGTGGCCAATGATGATGCCGTGGCAGGCGCAGACGCAAAGGCAGTGGCAGTAGATCCTTCGCACTTCACCGGGGCGACGCAATGAAGCTCGAGCGGATCACCGCTCGAAGGAAGACCGCGCCGCGCTGGTGGAGCTTCTGAAGAAGAGGATGAAGCAGTTTGCCACGATCGCTTCGCGTGCGTGACGGCAAACCTTTCATTATTGGGCTATTTGGCACTGGCCGAAGCGGGTGTTCATTCATCCCGCTTCAGCCGGTGGATTCTGGTATTTAGTCACCGCAACTGCGTAGTAATTTTATCACTCGTCCCGTGGCGTTGTGGTGAATGCCACTTTGTCGCAGAGCAATTTCGCGGCCAAATTGTAAAACGAAACTGACTCGGGGAACCTCATGAAGCGCTTTGCGCTCGCGGCAATCTTGTTCGGATCGATTTTTGGCTCTGCATTCGCCGCGGACATGCCTGCTCGTGCGCCTGTCTATAAGGCTGCTCCAGCCATCCCGCTTAGCTGGACGGGCGGTTACGTCGGCATTCAGGGCGGCGGCGCCTGGTACAACGGAGATTTGGATTCCACCGCTGGCGGTCCGCTTACGCGCGGACCTTCGATCAGCGATTCCAGTGGAACGCTTGGCGCGACGATCGGATACAATTGGCAAAATGGGCCATGGGTCGCGGGTCTCGAAGGGGATTGGTCATGGACCGATCTGAAAGCCAAAAATAGCACAGCGCCCAATTGCGCGCCCCTGACTTGCAGCATCGAAACGAATTGGTTCGCGACCGCGCGCGTCCGTCTTGGTTACGCGGTGGTGCCGTACACGTTGCTCTATGCGACTGGCGGCGCGGCCTTCGTCCACCCTGCCGATAAGATTACGCTTGGCCTTAAAGCGACCGACACGAAGACAAGCTGGACAGCGGGCGGCGGCGTCGAAGCGATGCTGAGCCAAAACTGGTCGGTGAAAGCGGAATATCTCTACATCGACCTTCCGGATGGGCCGGATCTTTTCACCGGCGTGCTCACAGTCGAGAGACCGAGAAATCAAAGTCTTCAGGTCGTCCGCGCCGGCCTGAATTACAAATTCTGATCCGTTCGATTACAAAGCATTTTTACGCCAGCTGCGACTAGCCGCCGGCTTCTTCAGCGGCTTCAGAAACTCTTCGCGCAGGACTTCGCCCGGGTGCATGGGTGCAAGTTTGTCGTCTGATTTCCTTGTCATGGTCAGTGTTAGTCGCAAACGACCGGAGGGCAGTGGCGATACAGGAAGCGGATTGCCGATCAATTTGTGAAGAGAACGAGTAAGCAGTCGATCTAACTATTGGCTTCAGCGCGAGCAGCTTGCTTGCCGAGTTTCCGGGTACGCTTCCAAAAGCTACGCTTCTCGGCAGTCTTGCCTTTGCCGCTCTGGATCAAGCGCCGCGCCTTCTGCGAAAGTGCATCCTGCTCAGCCCTTCCCTTGGCACCGCGCAAACCCATCATGAATCGATCTCCTGCACTCGCATTTGGTGGAAATATACAATTTTTGCTTGACGTCTCGACGTCTTTTGTGTTCCATATTTGTTCTTGTAAAGGAGGTAATTTGTGGCCAAGGCACCAGGCAGCATCAGGGACTCAATACACAGCTATCTGCAAACTATAGGTGGTGAGGCCTCGATTGAAGAAATCTCCCGCGCAGTTGTCGCGCAAATGGGCACGACCTCGCCCTCCTCTGTACGAAGCTATCTCAACAACAACGTTGGCAAGTCCTTTGAGCGCACGGGTCGTGGACGCTATCGGCTCATCATAAATGGCCATGACGCCGTAATACCTGTTGAGAAGCTCGACCTTGATCCTGTCGTTACTGTAGGCAAAGCCAAACTCTATGAAGCCGATTGCTTCGAGTGGCTAGCGTCGGAGCCAACATCGTCGATCCACGCGTGCGTCACTGATCCGCCGTACGGTCTTCTCGAATATACGGAGGAAGAACAAGAAAAGCTGCGTAAGGGCAGAGGAGGTATCTGGCGTATCCCGCCGTCCTTTGACGGTGCGAAGCGATCACCGTTGCCGCGGTTCACCGTGCTTGATGAAGACGATCGGGTGAAACTGTATGCGTTCTTCAGAAAGCTTGGAATTCTGCTGAATCGCGTGTTGGTACCTGGCGGTAACGTTGTTGTCGCCTCCAACCCGCTGTTATCACATATTGTAGCATCTGCGATGTCGGAGGGCGGTCTCGAAGTACGTGGTCAGATAGTGCGCTTAGTGATGACGATGCGAGGCGGTGATCGGCCGAAGAACGCTCATCTAGAATTTCCCGACGTGAGCGTGATGCCGCGCTCGATGTTTGAACCATGGGTCGTCTTGAGGCGGCCACTGGAAGGGCGTGTGCAGGATAGTCTGCGCTACCACAAGACTGGTGGCTTTCGGCGGATTTCTGACGAGAAACCATTTGGTGACGTAATTCACTCGCAAAAAACACCGAAGCACGAGCGTGAGCTCGCGCCACATCCATCGCTCAAGCCACAGTCTTTCCTGCGCAAGGTGGTACGCGCCGCGTTACCCATGGGCCACGGGATCGTGCTTGATCCTTTCGCAGGCTCGGGCTCAACCCTTGCTGCAGCAAATGCCATCGGATACGCGTCGGTAGGAGTCGAATCCGATCCGAGATTTGTTAGGATAGCGAAGCGAGCGATCAAAAAACTTGAATCACTTCGAGAGATAGATCCAGTTTGAACGCAGCTTTTTGACTCCCGTACCACTCAGGGTGGAGGTGCGCGTTCCGATGTTGCCGCTTCGCGCGTTATTGCGAAAGTCAGCGATCTTCACCTTCGCCAAATAGACTTCAGTGAATTTCATTGGGTCGCGACTCACTGCCGGCTCACTATCGTGGTCGGTGCGGTACACAAACACACACATCCATTGATTACGTGCGCCGTGTGTATCGACAGCCCCACCGGGCTTGCGAGTGCTCTTGATCTCAACTCCATCAGAACCGGCCGCCACTGAGTTATTCGGATAGCGGCCCTGCACTACTAGATCTGGATGCCCGTTGAAGTGCTCGTTTTCGACTAGAACGCGAGCATGCTTCGCCATTGAAGCTGTCAGCATATCCGAAATCATGCCCGACATCGCTGCGGGCCGGAGCATGTCATCCATGCGATGCAGACCTTTTGAGAGCAGCGTTCCATTCACATCGTGGAAAAAGTCGTATACGTCCTGCATTGCGATCTCGAAATCCTTCAAACGTAACGAGAAGGGAAGGGTCGCCTTCGCATTAAAGGCGCTTAGGTCGAGAACCTGTTTCTTGAGTGGCATCCATCTCCCCCAGTCTGCCGAGAGAATAACCCGAATCCTCGAAGCGGACAGCCTCGCTGGCTCCTAATCAAGTTGTCTCGCAATTGCGCTGGGGTTTAGTGATGGCGTGAGCGGGCTATCAAACACATTCAAACCTTCGGCTTTTCGCTCTCCCGCTCGCGCAGATAATCATCGGTCGTGCGCACCGGCGCGCGCTTGGGCAGTCCGTAAGGATCGAAGCCTTGATTGGTGACTGCCGTCACGCGACAGTCGTCGCACATTTTCAACATCTCGAGACGCTGCGGCGAATCCTTATAGACCCAGTGCTTGCCTTCGAGCTTCGCGATAATCCGCTCGATCGTGCTCTTGGTGCCGAAAGGCTTGCCGCAGCTCACGCAGTGGAATGGCTCTTCTTCCTTGAGGATGCGCGCGGGCGCGGTGAGCGCGGCAAAATCGATCTGCGGCGAGAGGCTGATGACCTTCTCAGGGCAAGTCGCCTGGCAGAGCCCGCATTGCACGCAGGCGCCTTCGGAGAATTTGAGCGTCGGCTTGTCGGGATCATCGCCGAGCGCGCCCGTCGGGCATGCGCCGACGCAGGAAAGGCAAAGCGTGCAGCCTTCGACATTGACCTCGATTTTGCCGAACGGCGCGCCTTTTGGAAGCGCGATCACGGTTGCTGGCACGGGCGAGACGCGCTGCAATTCCCTGAGCGACAAAAGCATCATGTCGCGCGGCTTGCCGACCGGCATGAAGCTTGCGGGCTCTTTCACGCCATCGCGGACCTCCATCGCGAAGAGGTTGCGGCCGATAATGTCGGGATCGTCGGTCGCGATCACGCCGATACAGTCGGCGCTGAAGCCGAGGCCCGTCAGGATCGTTGCGGCAAGTTCCAGCGTGCGCGTGAGCCCGCTGATGTCATGGCGCGGCTTCTCGCGCGTAAGAATGCGAAGCGCCGAGGCGCCATAGGCGAACGCCGCAGCGATGAACTCGATCCCCGTTTGTGTTACTTCATTCACCGCAAGCGGCATCACATTCGCGGGCAACCCGTCGCCGTGGCGGGCGAGCGCGTCGATCAGGGGGTCGCCATGCTCGGCATCGTGGATCAGGAGAACCGGCTTCTTCCCGCCCGCTTCGCGATAGGTGGCGAGCAGGGTGCGCAATTTCTGCATGAGCGCGTCCGAAGGTGGCAGCGCATAGGCGGCGGCGCCCGTCGGGCAGGCGGCCGCGCAAGCGCCACAACCGGCGCAGACATATTCGTCAATCTTGACGTGATTGCCGTTCGGCGAAATCGCGCCGGTCGGGCAAAGATCGAGGCAGCGGTGGCAGCCGACGATCTTCGAGCGCGAATGCGCGCACAAGTTTTCGGTGAAATTGATATAGCGCGGCTTGTCGAAGGTGCCGACCAGCGCATGCGCTTTCAGCGCCGCGCGCAACATCGCGGAAGGATCGCCGGGATCGGCGCGCAGATAACCGTCGCGGAGATCAGCGGCGGGAAAGAGCGGCGTGCCGCCTGATAGATCCAGGATGAGGTCGCAATGCGAAACCGCGCCGTCGCGGGCGCTCTCGAATTTCAGCGCGCCGCGCGAGGAAGGCGAGGGCAATGCGTAGTCGTCGACCGTGAGTTCGAACGCGCCGAGATGGCCCTTGGCATTCTTGATCGTTCCCTGCGCAATGGGAAATTCCGTCGCCTGCGGCGGCGCGATATCTTTTGACTTTGTGAGCAGCACCGTCACGTCGAGCCGGTCTTTGAGCAAGGTACCGGCTTCGATCGCGCGCTCGTCGCGCCCGTAAATCAGGATGACGCCGTCGCTGTGGAGCGGAATGAGCGGCGTCTCCGGCAGGGGCTCGGCGGCAGCGGCGAGAAGCGCCGCCATTTTCGGGCCGGCGGCTTTTGCGTCCTTCGACCAGCCGGCGGTCTCGCGGATATTCGCGAAAGTGACATCCAAAATTTCAGATGCAGGAGAAACTTCAGGTGAAACTTCAGATGAAATTTCATCGGCAATTTCGGAGAAAAGGGCGGCTTCCTGCGTACAGCCGACCGTGATCGGCTCGTCCGCCGCGAGCGCTTCTCGGAAGCGCTCGATCTCGGCGCGGCAGAGATGGTTGGCGGTCTCGATGTCGGCGTTGCGGCAGCCTTTGCCGATCGCCGCCTTGTCGAGCGGCATTGTGTGCTCGCACGAACAGACGAAAATCTTGCGACGCTTGGACACTATCGAACTCCCGGCCGTCCTGGTTTTTCGGCAGTGGACTGGCCAATCTCCAAATAGGCTATAATTATAATCGTTATAAAGTAAGGCCCATTCAACCCGGTTCAGCTGTGTTCAGGGCGTAGCAATGCCGACCGATGTAGAACACCGCATCCACGAGGAAATCAGCGCGGATTTGCAGCTTCCGCCGCCATTCCGCCTGCGCATGCTGCGCGAAGCGGGACGCGCTTTCGAGCATGCGCAAGCGGTTGCCGCGAAAGAAGGAGCCGGCACGTTAATTTGGATCGGTCGTTTCGACGTCGTCGAATTTGCGCTCGTGCTTGAGCCTGATGAACCGCTTGCCGGCGCGCGCCGCGCGATTTACGCCGGCATGAATGCCCTCGCCGACACGCTCGCGGTGCATGCGGCGCCGAACACGCCGATTAATTTCGAATGGCCCGACGCGCTCTTCGTGAACGGTGCGGTCATTGGCGGCGGCCGGCTAGCCTGGCCAAAAAAAACTGCTGAAAAGGAACGGCCGGATTGGATGGTGTTCGGCGCGACGCTGCGCGCCGCGATGAACATTCTCGATCCGGGGACCAAGCCGCACCTCACCGGGCTTGAAGAGGAAGGCTTCGCCGAGCTCGGGCCGGGACGCGTGATCGAAACCTTCGCGCGGCATTTCATGGTGACCGTGGATGCCTGGCAGGAGGATGGCTTTGCGCGGATCGCGGAGAACTATCTGCACCGGCTTCCCACGGAAGCGGGCGTCGAGCGCATGATCGACGGCGCGGGCGATCTTTTGACGCGCAAAAAGGGAAGCGCCGCGACAAAGAAGAAAAAACTCATTTCCGCGCTCGCGCATCCTTCCTGGCTCGATCCGCAATCGGGTGAGATGCTCTCATGAAGCTCTTGCGCACCATCCGGCTCGATCCGTCGGACACGTTCGTATTTGAGCGCGCGGCCGAGCCCGGCGAGTGGGCGGTTTCCGGTGCGTTCACCTTTTGGAATGCCGATGCCGAGAAGCTCGAGGGAAAATCCCGCACCGCCTTTCGCAGCGGATTTCTCGGCGTTCAGTCTCTCGGCTGGTCGACGCTCGCGCAAATCGTGGATGCAAGCGATTCCGACCGCGAAGCATTGGTCGAGATGCTCGCCGAACAACTCGTTCGCCACTTTGGTGCGCCTGATCTTGCGGCAGCCAGAAAAGCGGCTGGGGAAGAAGTTGCCTTCGTGCAATCGCTTTGCGTTCACGCGGCAAATACGCTGATCGCGGTCAAACGCACCTGCGAGAAGGGCGAAATCCGGGAAGCATTTCGCTCGCTCAGGCCGCGCGAAGGCCAGCGGCTCTCAAAAGTTTTTTCCTTCGTTGAAGTCGAAGGCGAAGATGAAGCGCCCACCGAAAATGTCGATCTAATCGAGCTCGCCGCGAGGCAGAAATGAATGATTTTTGGCAATCCTGCGGTTTTCATCTGCTCGATCGCGAAGAGGGCGGCGGCCTTGCCGTCACCGACGAATTTCTGAAGGTTTATTTCGCGCGGCCGGAACTGACGCCGCCTGCGGACGCTTGCGATGCCGAACGAAAGCTGCACAGCGCGCTTCTTGCCGATCCGCGCCGGTCTGTATCCACGCATGAAATCGGCGCGCTCTCGGACCCGGATGCCCGCGAGAACTGGCAATTCGTCATCGCCTTTCGCGACCGTCTGCTCGCACATCCGACATTGGAAGCGGCCTATCTTGCGCTGGTCCGCGAAGGCGCGGGCAAGACCCCGCCGATTTTCGTCAATCAGCTTGTGCACGTCATTTTGCGGAACGCGCTCGACGGCTGCGAGGACGCTTTCCGGCTGCGCGCGGCCGAGCTGTTCTTCCGCCCGCAACGGCTCACGCTACACGAAGGATCGCTGCTCGCCGCCGACGAGGAGCAGATCGCGGGCTCGAATCCCGCGCCGGTTTCCCCGCTCGTTTCCATGCTTGGACTGGAAGCGGCGAGCCAGATCGACATTCTGCGCGACGACAATGCCGCGGGTTATTTCGAGCGCAGCGATCACTTCGATATGGCGCTCGATCTCACGGCGAGCCGCCGCGGCCAGGCGGCGCTCGGCGAGGTTATTGCGATCTGGGTCAAACATCTTCTGGCTGTAGCGGTTGATGTCGAGCCGTTCGTTGAGGTGAAGAACGCAAATCTCACCTGGTATGTCGGCTTGGACGCCGAAGGTACGAAGATCGGCGACCGGCTGTGGAACGAGAAAATCATAGGCGACAACGAGCGCGAGCGGATCGCCGCCCTCTACACGCTTCGCTTTACCGGCGCCGACGCCCGCATGAACGAAACCGGCGACGAGCCCGTTTATCTCATCCTCGCCATGAATAAAGAGCGGGTGCTTCGCATGAAGCCGCAAAATCTCATCGCCGGCTTGCCGCTCCGGCATCTGGAGGCGGTCAGTTGAGCGAGATCGTCCGCATCCCGCTCGGCATCGTCGTCGAGCGCAAGAAAGCGCTGAGCCAATGGATCGACCATGTCTGGCGGCCGGTGGCGGCGCTCGCGGGCTCGCCCGCGACCGCGCCCTGGACGGTGCTGAAAGAGGAGGGCGACACGACCACCTATTACGCCGGCGAAGCCGAAATCGAATTGTTCCCGACGGAAGCCGGCTATTACCGCGACAATCTCGCGGTCGCTGAGCCGCTCTTATGGGTCGCATTGCGCGCATCGGACGGAGAGCGGCCTTACGACCTGTTCAAGGTCACCGCCGATCCGCATGAAGGCGAGGCGATGACCGAAGCGGGCGCCGACCTGATCGAAACCGTGCCGATGCCGGAGCCGGTCGCCGCCGAGATTGCACGCTTTGTCGCGCGCTATCATGTCGATCGTCCCTTCGTGAAGCGCGAGCGCAACCGCGCCGATCCCGAAGCGCTTTCGCGCGGCATCCCGCCACGGGAGAATGAGCGATGAGCGAGCAGGAAAAATTCCTGCAACGGTGGTCCCGGCGCAAGCAGGAAGCCGAAAACGAGGCGAAGCAACCCGCCGTCAATCCGGAGCGAGATACAAAATCGGAGGACGAACGGCGCGGTTCGGCCGCCCCGCCGCCGAAATCGGAAAAGCAGGAAGCCGTTTTCGATCCGAAAAGCCTTCCGTCGCTCGATTCCATCACGGCGACGACCGACATCCGTGCATTTCTTGCCCCCGGCGTTCCCGAAGAATTGAAACACGCGGCGCTCCGGCGCGCCTGGAGCGCCGATCCCGCCATTCGCGACTTCGTCGGCCTCTCGGAGAACTCATGGGACTTCAACGATCCCGCCGGCGCGCATGGGTTCGGCCCGCTGGAAGTGACAGAACAGATCAGGAAAGCGGTCGAGGCGATGTTCGAGCGCGCGCCATCGGAGACGGAAAAAGAGAGCGACGAAAAAAAATCCGACGAAGTGTCGAAATCTGCGGCGCCGCTTCAAATCGCCGAGCAGAAGCCCGCCAATGAAATAAACAATCAAATTTTTGAAAAAGATCGGGCCGCGGAGCCCGGAAAAACCGATGCTGCGCCGCCGCAGAAAGCCAAAAAAGCGAGCAGCCGCAATGCTCATGGCGGCGCCTTGCCAAAATAACTGCAAGGCTGTGCAAGCTCGCTCAGATATAGAAAGAGGCTATTGACCGGTAGCGGCAAAGTAATACCATTTTCTTTGGAACGTTTCGAAGAAGAAGGAACTTGAAGTCGCGGGGGCATTAATTTTCGTCGGGGACTGCGCATGCGCGATCCAGGACTGACAGAAGCCTTTCGCTCCACGGGCGGAGTCACCGAACTCGCGCGCCGGTTGGGAATTTCGCAGCCTTCCGTTTCTTCCTGGTCTCGAGTTCCCGCTGAACGAGTTGTCGCAGTCGAAGCTGCAACCGGTGTCCCCCGTCACAGGCTGCGTCCCGATCTTTACGACGAGGATTTTTCCGCGAGCGACTCGGATGAGATCGATACGGCTCGCGCCTCCGAATACGCTTTTCTCTCAACCCTACTCCTGCGTGCGCCCGACGCGTCTTTGTTGAAGCGCATCGCCGGCCTTCGTGCCGATGCGAGCCCGCTCGGGCTTCTGCATGCCGAACTCGCCGACATGGCGAACCGCATCAAGCTCGAGGACATCGAACTCGAATTCTTCAACCTTTTCGTCGGCATCGGCCGCGGCGAGTTGTTGCCTTACGCTTCCTATTATCTCACCGGCTTTCTGCACGAGCGTCCGCTGGCGCGGTTGCGCGAGGACTTGTCGGCGCTCGGGATCGAGCGCGCCGAAGACATGTATGAGCCGGAGGACCATGCCGGCATCCTGTTCGAAGTGATGGGCGGGCTGGCGTCGGGCCGCTTGCCGGCGCCCGCGGGCACCGAGCGGAAAATTTACGAGAAACATCTGAAGCCGTGGGCCGCGCGCTTCTTCTTCGATCTTGAGCACGCGAAGAGTGCAAAATTCTATCGCACGGTCGGACGTCTCGGCCGTGTGTTCGTGGATATCGAGACGGAAGCTTTCGCGCTCGAAGACTGAGCGAGCGCGGGAAACGAAACGAGAGCAAACGAGGAGAACGGCGATGAAGCAGGGAACGAAAACAAAAGCAGGCCGCCGTGACTTTTTGCGTGCGATGGGAGCGGGCGCCGGTGTTGCGGCGATGACCACGCTCGCGTCGCCGGCCAGAGCCGACAGTGAAAGCAATCAGGACAAGCGCAAGGCGCGTTATCGGGAAACCGACGACGTCAAGGCGTTCTACCGCGTCAACCGCTATCCCAACGCGAAATAGGGGAGGAGAGCCGTGCTGATTAAACGAACCGAAAGAGAAGCGCGCCGCGGCAAGCTCTCCGCTGCGCTGGCAAGCCGCAGCGGCCTCGACCGCCGCACATTCCTCCGCCGCTCCGGCGTCGTCGCCGGCGGTCTCGCAACGCTCGGCGCAATGCCGCTCGTCAGCGTCCGCCGCGCGGAAGCGGGCCCGCCCGCCGCGCCGGGCGCGCAAGTCACGATCCGCAAGAACATCTGCACGCACTGCTCCGTCGGCTGCACCGTCACCGCCGAAGTGTCGAATGGCGTGTGGATCGGCCAGGAGCCGAGCTGGGACAGCCCGATCAATCGCGGCTCGCACTGCGCCAAGGGCGCCTCGGTGCGCGAACTCGTCTCCGGCGATCGCCGGCTGAAATATCCGATGAAGCTCGAAGGCGGCCGCTGGACCCGTATCAAATGGGATCAGGCCATGGACGAGATCGGCAAGAAGATGCTTGCCGTGCGCGAGAAGTCCGGCCCCGACGCCGTCTACTGGCTCGGCTCGGCCAAGATGACGAACGAAGGTTCGTACTGGTTCCGCAAGATGGGAGCCTTCTGGGGCACCAACAACACGGACCACCAGGCCCGCATTTGCCACTCCACCACCGTGACCGGCGTTGCGAATACGTGGGGCTACGGTGCGATGACCAACAGCTACACCGACATCAGGAACGCCAAGACCCAGATCATCATGGGCGGCAATCCGGCGGAAGCGCATCCGGTCTCGCTCCAGCACTTGCTGGAAGGCGCCGAGCTGAAGAAAGCGAATGTCATCGTCATCGATCCGCGCCTGACGCGTACGGCCGCGCATGCGACCGAATACATGCGGATCCGTCCGGGTACGGACATTCCCGTCCTCATGGGAATGATGTGGCACATCCTCAAAAACGGCTGGGAAGACAAGGAATTCATCAAGCAGCGCGTTTACGGCTTTGAGGACGCCAAGAAGGAAATCGAGAAATGGACGCCGGATGAAGTCGAACGCGTAAGCGGCGTTCCGGGCGCTCAGATGGAACGCGTCGCCAAGATGTTCGCGACGGAAAAACCGGCGACGCTGATCTGGTGCATGGGCCAGACGCAGCACACGGTTGGCACCGCCAACGTGCGCGCGAGCTGCATGGCGCTTCTCCTCACGGGCAATGTCGGCGCGCCGGGAACGGGCGCCAACATCTTCCGCGGCCACGATAACGTCCAGGGCGCGACCGATGTCGGCCTCGATATCGTGACGCTGCCCTTCTACTACGGCGTCACCGAAGGCGCGTGGAAGCATTGGAGCCGTGTCTGGGAAGTCGACTACAACTATCTCGTCTCCCGCTTCGCAGACAAAAAGATCATGGAAACGTCGGGCATCCCGCTCACGCGGTGGTTCGATGCCGCGATCCTGCCAAAGGATCAGGTCGGCCAGTCCGACAACGTGAAGGTGATGTTCGTTCAGGGACACGCCAGCAACTCGATCACCCGCATTCCGGAATCGCTGAAAGGCCTCGAGAAGCTGGAGCTTCTCGTCGTCGCCGATCCGCACCCGACCACCTGGGCATCGCTCGCGGTCAAGGCGGGACGGAAGGACGGCGTGTATCTCCTGCCGGTCGCCACCCAGTTCGAGTGCAAGGGCTCGCGCGTCGCCTCGAACCGCGCATTGCAATGGGGCGAGCAGATTGTGAAGCCGATCTTCGAGTCGAAGGACGATCTCGAAATCATGTACTTGACGGCGAAGGCGTTGGGTTTTGCCGAGCCGATGTTCAAGAACATCAAGGTCACGAACAATCTGCCGGAAGCCGAAGACATCTTGCGCGAAATGAATCGCGGCAGCTGGTCGACCGGTTACTGCGGTCAGTCGCCGGAACGGCTGAAGGTGCACATGGCGAACCAGAAAGATTTCGACATGATCACCCAGCGCGCGACGACCGGGCCGGCAAAGGGCGACTACTACGGACTGCCTTGGCCTTGCTGGGGCTCGCCCGAGGTCAAGCATCCGGGCACGCCGCTTCTTTACAATACCAATCTCAGCATCATGAACGGCGGCGGCACGTTCCGTGCGCGGTTCGGCGTCGAGCGGAACGGCGTCAATCTTCTTTCCGAAGGTTCGTACTCCGCGAATTCGGATCTGAAGGACGGCTATCCCGAATTCAACTACGGCGTCCTGAAGAAACTGGGTTGGGACACCGAACTGACGCCCGCTGAGCTCGCGAAAATTCAGCAGATCGGCGGCGACAAGCCGGAGACCGTTTCCTGGTCGACCGACTTGTCGGGCGGCATTCAGCGCGTCGTCCTGAAACACGAATGCATCCCGTATGGAAACGGCAAGGCACGCATGAATGCTTGGAATTTGCCCGATCCGATCCCGGTGCATCGCGAGCCGATCTACTCGCCGCGCGTCGATCTCATCCAGAAATATCCGACCTTGCCCGACGCCAAGCAGTTCCGGCTGCCGAATATCGGCTTCACGGTGCAGAAGGCGGCGGTCGACAAGGGGATCGCGAAGCAATTCCCGATCATCCTCTCGTCCGGCCGGCTGGTCGAATACGAGGGCGGCGGCGAGGAAACCCGCTCCAACAAATGGCTCGCGGAGCTGCAGCAGGACATGTTCATCGAGATCAATCCTGCCGACGCAACGGACCGCGGCATCAAGGACGGCGGCTGGGTGCTGGTCACCGGCGCCGAAAACAACTCGAAGGCGAAGGTCAAGGCGCTCGTCACCGAGCGTGTCGGCAAGGGCGTCGCGTGGATGCCCTTCCACTTCGGTGGCTGGTTCGGCGGCGAAGACCTGCGCAAGAACTACCCCGAAGGCGCCGATCCGATCGTCCTCGGTGAAAGCGCCAACACCATCACAACGTATGGCTACGATCCGGCGACGGGCATGCAAGAGCCCAAAGTCACCCTTTGTCAGATCCAAGCGGCTTAGGAGGCGGAACCATGGCTCGAATGAAATTTCTCTGCGACGCCGATCGTTGCATCGAATGCAACGCTTGCGTCACCGCCTGCAAGAACGAAAACGAAGTGCCCTGGGGCATCAATCGCCGCCGTGTCGTCACCATCAACGACGGCAAGCCGGGCGAGCGGTCGGTCTCCATGGCCTGCATGCATTGCACCGACGCGCCGTGTCAGGCGGTGTGTCCGGTGAACGCCTTCTTCACCACCGCCGACGGCGTGGTGTTGCATTCCAAGGACATCTGCATCGGCTGCGGTTATTGCTTCTACGCCTGTCCGTTCGGCGCGCCGCAATATCCGCGCGTCGGCAATTTCGGCTCGCGCGGCAAGATGGACAAATGCACCTACTGCGCCGGCGGGCCTGAGACCGATAACACCGCCGCCGAATACGCCAAATACGGCGCCAACCGTCTCGCCGAGGGCAAGCTGCCGCTCTGCGCCGAGATGTGTTCGACCAAATCCCTGCTCGCCGGCGACGGCGAAATCATCGCGCAGATTTACAAGGAGCGCGTGATGAAACGCGGCTACGGCTCCGGCGCCTGGGGTTGGCAGACCGCCTATCACGAAACGATCAAGGTTTGATCGAGCGAAGAGGGAGGATAAAAAAATGAAAAGGCTCGCCCGGATTGGCACCTATTTCGGTGCCGCGATCTTTCTCTTCGTATTGCTGGCGGTTTCGCCCGTTCGCGCGCAACAGCCCGCAAGCGTCGACCCGAACGCGGCCGCCGTGCAGGAGCATCAGCTGTTGCAGGAGTTGAAGCGGGTGCAGGGCCGCGTCTCGATTCCCGACGCGAAGGAAGGAATGTTGATTCAGCCGCAAGGCCGCGACTGGCGTCACTTCCATGAAGTGACGCTGCGCTGGATCGGCGGGGTCGTGATGATCGGCATGCTCGTACTGCTCGCGGTGTTTTATCTCATCCGTGGCACGGTCAAGATCGCGAGCGGCCGTTCGGGCCGTACCATCCTGCGCTTCGACGCGCTGGAGCGGACGGTACATTGGATGACCGCGGTGAGCTTCATCATCCTCGGCATCTCAGGCCTCAACATCACTTTCGGCAAGCCGCTGCTGCTGCCGCTCATGGATCCGCAGACATTTACGAATTTCTCCGAGGCGCTGAAATACGCGCACAACTATCTGAGCTTCCCGTTCACGATCGGCGTCCTGTTCATGTTGTTTATGTGGGTCAAGGACAATATCCCGGATCGCACGGATGTTGAGTGGTTCAAGGAGGGCGGGGGCATGGTCGGCGACAAACATCCGCCCGCCCGCCGTTTTAACGGCGGTCAGAAGGGAATTTTCTGGATCGTCGTTCTCGGCGGCGCAGCGATGGCGATCAGCGGCTATCTCCTGATGTTTCCGTTCTATGCCGGAACCGGCATCGCCGACATGCAATGGGCGCAGGTTCTGCACGGCGTGATCGGCGTTCTCTTCATCGCGGCGATCTTCGCGCACATCTATATCGGCACGCTCGGCATGGAAGGCGCGTTCGAGGCGATGGGCGAGGGCGAAGTCGACGTCAACTGGGCGAAAGAGCATCACAGTCTTTGGGTGAAGGAGGAGATGGGGAAAAGCCCGTCCTCCCAGCATGCCCGAATGACGCCGGCTGAATAATTCGGGGGTAAGCATGCGCGCATTTATCATTGGATCCGTCATCATCATCCTGCTCGCCGTGGCCGGCGCTTTCGGCCTACATTTCGTGCAGGAGCCTTCGTCGATCGCTTATGCGAGTCCGACGGGAGCGAAGCTCGATCACGCGGAAGCGGCCGTGAACAATTACGGCCGACAGGTCGTTCCGGACTGATTGACGGATCGGAATGCGATTGCCGCCGGGACGGCCGGTTCCGGCGAAGACCTGGATAACAAAGCGCCCGCCGCAAGGAGGCGTGATGTTTTCGTTGATCCCCTGGGACGTCAGGCTCGCCGGAGCCCTTATGGCGATTACCGGGCTTGCGGCACTTTTCGAGCTCGGGCCGGCACTCTTCGTCACGCTGTACGCGATGCTCTGCGCTTATATTCTCGTCAGCACCTTCAACGAACGATAAGCGCCCCCGGTCGGCATTTGTGCAGCGCCTCCAATGTCTGCCGTCCGACAGACTCCCCCGCATTTTCAGGAATAAAGTTGCGGCAGATGGAACCAAAACCCATCTCGCGAGTTCCGTGATCCGACAAAGTGGCAGAAGACCGGCCGCGCGCGTTCAAGAGGTATAAGTTTACTCAAAATTGCCCCGATCCGTTCGTGAAGTAGGATCGAGACCTCAACCGGCACCGGTGTTTGTCGCTTTTAGCGCGGGGGGATAGATGAAGCGTCGCATTGATAAAGGCGGCTCAGCAGATGTGGCCGTTCTGAAGCCCGTTCCTCCGCAACCCGGCGACAGCAACGACAATAAAGCGATCAATTCCTTCGATCTTCTGCGCGCGCTTCAGGCCGTAAAGCTCGGCGACTTTTCGGTTCGCCTTTCGAGCGACGGCACCGGCATCGACAGCAAGATTGCCGACACTTTCAACGACATTGTCGCCGCCAATCAGCGCATGGCAAAGCAGCTCGAGCAGGTCGGCGAAAGCGTCGGCCGCGAAGGCAGGACGCGCCAGCGCGTGAAAGTCGGGCTGGCGAACGGTGCCTGGGGCGAGATGGAGAATTCGGTCAACACGCTGATCGACGATCTCCTGTGGCCGACGACGCAAGTCACGCGCGCGATCACGGCGGTCGCGCAAGGCGATCTTCTGCAATCGGTGCCGCTCGATGTCGACGGCCGGCCGCTGAAAGGCGAATTTCTCCGCGCCGCCCGCATCGTCAACACCATGATCAATCAGTTGCGGGTTTTCACTTCGGAAGTGACGCGCGTCGCGCGCGAGGTCGGCACCGAAGGAAAGCTCGGCGGCCAGGCAAAGGTCGCCGAAGTGACCGGCGTCTGGAAGGACCTCACCGAGAGCGTGAACCTGATGGCGAGCAACCTCACCGCTCAGGTGCGCAACATCGCCGAGGTGACGATCGCGGTCGCGAGCGGCGACTTGTCGAAAAAAATCACCGTCGACGTGCGCGGGGAAATTCTGCAGCTCAAGGAAGCGATCAACACCATGGTCGACCAGCTCCGCTCCTTCGGCGCGGAGGTGACGCGCGTCGCGCGCGAGGTCGGCACCGAAGGCCGGCTCGGCGGACAGGCGGTGGTGCCGGGTGTCGCCGGCACATGGAAGGACCTCACTGATAACGTCAATCTGCTCGCCGCGAACTTGACCACGCAAGTCCGTAACATCGCCGACGTCACGACCGCGGTCGCCCGCGGCGACCTTTCGCGCAAGATCACGGTCGAGGTGAAGGGCGAAATTCTGGAGCTCAAGGACACCATCAACACGATGGTGGATCAGCTGAATTCCTTCGCTTCGGAAGTGACGCGCGTCGCGCGCGAAGTCGGCACCGAGGGCAAGCTCGGCGGTCAGGCAAACGTGCCTGGTGTCGCCGGCACCTGGAAGGATTTGACCGACAACGTGAACTTCATGGCGAGCAACCTGACGAACCAGGTGCGCAACATCGCCGAAGTGACGACCGCCGTCGCCGGCGGCGATTTGTCGAAAAAGATCACGGTGAACGTCAGCGGCGAAGTGCTGCAGCTCAAAGAGACCGTCAATACGATGGTCGACCGCCTCAACGCGTTCGCGGGCGAAGTGACGCGCGTCGCGCGCGAGGTCGGCACCGAAGGCAAGCTCGGCGGCCAGGCGGTGGTGCCGGGCGTCGCGGGCACCTGGAAGGACTTGACCGAAAGCGTCAACGTGCTCGCCGGTAACTTGACCACGCAGGTCCGCAATATCGCCGAAGTCACGACCGCTGTCGCGGGCGGCGACCTTTCGCGCAAGATCACCGTCGAGGTGAAGGGCGAAATTCTCGAGCTGAAGAACACCATCAACACCATGGTCGATCGCCTCAACGCCTTCGCGGGCGAGGTGACGCGCGTCGCGCGCGAGGTCGGCACCGAGGGCAAGCTCGGCGGTCAGGCGCAGGTCTCGGGTGTCGCCGGCACCTGGAAGGACTTGACCGACAACGTCAATCTGCTCGCCGGCAACCTCACCACGCAGGTCCGCAACATCGCCGAAGTCACGACCGCTGTCGCGAGCGGCGACCTTTCGCGCAAGATCACCGTCGAAGTGAAAGGCGAAATTCTCGAGCTGAAAGACACCATCAACACAATGGTCGACCAGCTCAACGCTTTCGCGGGCGAAGTGACGCGCGTCGCGCGCGAGGTCGGCACCGAAGGCCGCCTCGGCGGTCAGGCGCAGGTGCCGGGCGTTGCCGGCACCTGGAAGGACTTGACCGACAGCGTCAACTTCATGGCGACGAATTTGACCAATCAGGTCCGTAACATCGCCGAGGTCGCGACGGCGATCGCGGGCGGCGACCTTTCGACCAAAATCACCGTCGACGTGCGCGGCGAGATGCTGCTCCTCAAGGACACTCTGAACACCATGGTCGAGCAGCTCCGCTCCTTCGCGGGCGAGGTGACGCGCGTCGCGCGCGAGGTCGGCACCGAAGGCCGCCTCGGCGGCCAGGCGGTGGTGCCGGGAGTTGCCGGCACCTGGAAGGACTTGACCGACAACGTGAACTCGATGGCGAGCAACCTGACGAACCAGGTTCGCAATATCGCCGAGGTGACGACTGCCGTCGCGCGCGGCGACCTTTCGCGCAAGATCACGGTCGACGTGAAAGGCGAGATTCTCGAGCTCAAGGACACCATCAATACGATGGTCGACCAGTTGAACGCATTCGCTTCGGAAGTGACGCGCGTCGCCCGCGAGGTCGGCACGGAAGGAAAGCTCGGCGGCCAGGCGCAGGTCCCGGGCGTTGCCGGTACCTGGAAGGACTTGACCGACACCGTCAACGTCATGGCGGCGAATTTGACCGAACAAGTGCGCGGCATCGTCAAGGTCGTGACGGCGGTCGCGAACGGCGATCTGAAGCAAAGCCTCACCGTGCAATCGAAGGGCGAGGTCGCGGCGCTCGCCGAAACCATCAACAACATGACCAACACGCTCGCGACCTTCGCCGATCAGGTGACTTCGGTCGCCCGCGAGGTCGGCGTCGAAGGCCGCCTCGGCGGTCAGGCGGCGGTGCCGGGCGCGGCCGGCACCTGGAAGGATTTGACCGGCAACGTGAACCTCTTGGCCGCGAATCTCACGACGCAGGTTCGCGCCATCGCGCAAGTCGCGACCGCGGTGACAAAGGGCGACCTCACGCGCTCGATCAAGGTCGATGCGCGCGGCGAGGTGGCGGAGCTCAAAGACAACATCAACACCATGATCGACAATCTCCGTCTCACGACGGAGCGGAACACCGAGCAGGACTGGCTCAAGACGAATCTTGCGAAATTCACCAACATGCTGCAGGGCCAGCGCGATCTTTCCTCCGTCGGCCGCCTGTTGTTGTCGGAATTGACGCCGCTCGTCGATGCGCAGCTCGGCACGATCTATCGCGTCGAAGGCGACAAGCTGCATCTTCTTTCCGCCTATGCCGACGATCCGGTGCACGGCCATCCCGAGACGCTGAAAGTCGGCGAGGGGATGATCGGCCAGTGCGCGGCCGACAAGCGCCGCCTGCTGATCACGGAAATGCCGGCGGCCTCGGTCTCGATCGGCTCGGCGCTGTTCCGCGCGGTGCCGCAGAACATCATCATGCTGCCGGTGCTGTTCGAAAGCCAGGTGAAGGCGGTGATCGAGCTTGCGTCGCTCACGACCTTCACGCCGCTGCAGGTCGCCTTCCTCGATCAGCTCACGACGAGCATCGGCATTCTTTTGAACTCGATCGAAGCGTCGATGCAGACCGAAAGCTTGCTCAAGCAATCGCAACAGCTTGCGGGCGAATTGCAGTCGCAGCAGGCGGAATTGCAGCAGACCAACGATCAGTTGGAGCAAAAGGCGCAGCAGCTTGCCGAACGAAACGTCGAGGTGGAGCGCAAGAACCAGGAAATCGAACAGGCCCGCGGCGAGCTGGAAGAAAAGGCGAGCGAGCTTGCGCTCACCTCGAAATATAAGTCCGAATTCCTTGCCAATATGTCGCATGAGCTCAGAACGCCGTTGAACAGTATTCTCATTCTCGGCCAACAGCTTAGCGACAATCCGGACGGCAACCTGACGGGCAAGCAGGTCGAGTTCGCGCGCACCATCCATGGCGCCGGCACCGACCTTCTGAACCTCATCAGCGACATTCTCGATCTCTCGAAGATCGAATCCGGCACCGTCACCGTCGAGGCGGAAGAGGTCTTCCTCGCGAATCTGCTCGATGCGACCGCGCGGCCGTTCCGTCACGAAGCGGAAACGCGCTCGCTGGCTTTCAACCTCGACATCGATCCGAACCTCGATCGCAACATCACGACCGACTCGAAGCGCCTGCAACAGGTGCTCAAGAATCTTCTCTCGAACGCCTTCAAATTCACCGAGCATGGCGGCATCAGCCTGAAAGTCTCCTCTGCGATCGGCGGCTGGAGCGCAGGACATGCCGTCTTGAGCAATTCTCCGGCGGTGATTGCGTTCGAGGTTTCCGATAGCGGCATCGGCATTCCCTTTCCAGCACATTGGGATCCTAAGCTTAGAATTCCACGTGGACAAGTTGTCGC
>JADMIO011197716.1_pt1 | contig 77521 bp, 67 predicted proteins | sample 8958161 | NCBI WGS metagenome assembly JADMIO01 (sample SAMN16585339, study PRJNA669376) | soil metagenome | isolation source: Crop rotation soil | place: USA: Cullars Rotation, Alabama | collected 2011
CGCGACAACTTGTCCACGTGGAATTCTAAGCTTAGGATCCCAATGTGCTGGAAAGTAAATAAACCAAAAAAATCCAGAACATCCTCTTATCATAAAATAGTTCGTTGAAACCAAACATAAAATTGCGTCTGCAATGTAAATGTAAATAACAGTGTTACTTTCTTTCAAATGTTCAATCAATTTACTCTGCGAATTGATCGCAGTAAATTCATCGATTCTGATTTCATATGCTGTGTGAATAAAATAGATGACAATTCCATAGATAACCAGTTCGAAGAAATTAATAATACTATAGATAATGATGTAAATAAGACTTGGAAAAAAAGATATTGTATTAGCTTGATTATTAACAATTCCTAAGGGATCAAAATACATCAGAAAAATTCCCAAACAATTAACCAAATTGTAAAGGAAATATATGAAAGACGCAAAAAAAGAAAAAATAATACCAAATGTCATCCAAGATTTTATCATTGTCGAAATTGAAGGATAATGATGAAATCGTGGTGATTGTTGTAAATTAGCAGTTGACATTGAAAGGTTGTGAAATAATGATGAATAAATTCATATGATGCTCTTACAAATATTCAAATTTTATTGTTGGTGATAGACCTATCATCAACAGATGAATTCTTATTCAAATATGTATATAACTTTGATGCAGTGCCATTCTTATCTACATAATCTATTTTGCTATCGAAGTGATCAAGATATGACATATTCATCAAATGTCCTTGTTTCTCGTAATTGACAAATTCCGGGCCATCAATAACAATGGATCCATGGGGAGAAAACATACCTAATTTGGCTACGGTATCATTAATATTACCAATATTTTCTATATAAGGATAGGGTTGTTGTGTATTTTCATCAAAGCCAATATGTGTCATTTTTGTTGAACAATTTGCAAAGGCATAAATTTCCAATTTCTTCAAATATTGCGGACGTAAACATTGGAGCATTTGCAAAACATTTGCAGTAATAATAGTTCCTCTCGAATGACAAATAAAAATAACTTTGGTAATGGTCTCATCTGTCAAAGAATTAACAAGAATTTGATAAGTCAAAAAAGTAATTGGATATTGATCATTCCATTGTTTTTCTGTCCAACATTGAAACAGATCGACCAATATTGAATTACATGGATCATAAATGGCATCGACTGGGACATTGAAAATTCTCTCAAGTTTTTTCTGTGTCTTAACACAGATTTCTTTGCATGTCCCGATCCCATTAATATAAAACCATTTTTCTCCCATTTGATGACTTTTTATATTCATATTTGATTTGATCAATTCAGGTGGGTGACCAAAAATCACATTTGTAATCGACGAAGGTAATCTGTGAGGCCTTGGGAGAGGTAAAGTTGGAACCGTTAATTGAAGAACATATTGACATTTCGTTAAAAAAGAACTATTAATGATTGAATATTCAGATTCATCATCTTTGATTGAATTTTTAATATCAACGGGATTTCCCATGATATCATATAAAAAAGTAGGACTCGCTGCATGCCATAAAATGGAACAATTTGAGTATACACTTGAAAAAACTTTTCCCATATTAAATATTGAGATATAAAAATATAAACCGATATTTTTATGATAAAAATTACACAACGAAAATTGATCAATAATAAAAATTAATCACACATCCCAACATTCTTCTCATGTCATTCAAAAAACTGTTTTCTTCGGCAATCCAGTGGATTAACTATGATCTTGATGATGTTAAACTCAATAGTAACGAAACGATTACTTTACCAAGAACCTCAATTTTCGATGATATTCTTGAAGATCTAATCAATAAATGTAAACTGACACAATATGAATATTTTGAGAATATCAAAATCGATCAAAAAAATGTAAGTTTTAGGCCATTAAAATTTCGAACTATTTATGACAATGAATTGATCGTTGTTTCTAAAGTTTTTGAACTTGACGAAAATGATCGGATGATTTTGCACGATGTTAAATCATTTGATCATTTCAAAAATTTATCACTATGGAAAAATGATGATTATTCGATCGAAATCATGAGTCAACCAACGATTATTTGCGATCAGCAACGTGTATCAGTTATTCCTGAAGTTATTCAAATAATCTTCTCACATAAACTATCTCCCAAACATGGACATCGGCAAAAAAGTTCAGGTATTAAAGCTAACACAGGATCGAATAATTTTGACCAAGTTCTCATCAAATGGTGCAACCGATATGTATTGTATTGTGAATAAGTTTATGAAGAGATACAGTGACTATGGTCATAACTTTGACTCGTTTAATCAAAAATTTGATTACATGACGAGTCAAATTAATGAGATTTTGCTAACACAAATGGATAAACTCGATTTACCTCAACTTAATCGGCAAATTGCCGATTATTGGAAACATAACGACACATTCGCAAAATCTATGAAAAAATCAGAAAAAGAAAATCGCCCACCATTTATTTTTTATGATGGACCACCATTTGCCACAGGAAGCCCACATTATGGACATTTACTTGCAAGTACATTAAAAGATATCGTGCCAAGGTATAAGAGTCAAATGGGTTTTCATGTCGAACGCAAGTGGGGATGGGATACTCATGGATTACCTATTGAATATGAAATTGAAAAAGATCTCGGAATCAAAACCAAACAACAAATTCTCGATTACACAATCCCGCTGTATAATGAAAAATGTCGCAGTATTGTTCTCAAATATGCAGATGAATGGGAAAAGATGGTTCATATTTTGGGGCGTTGGGTCGATTACAAAAATAATTGGAAAACAATGGACACTAATTACATGGAATCGGTTTGGTGGATCTTCAAAAATTTATTTGACAAAGGACTCATTTATAGAGGATTCAAAGTTATGCCTTATTCAACTGGATGTCATACGCCACTTTCCAATTTTGAAGCGCAATCAAATTATAAACAAGTCAATGACTATTCATTGACGGTCAAATTTCAATTAACTGAACAATCAGTCCATAAAATTAAATCTGACATTGATTCCATTGATATTCTCGTTTGGACGACAACCCCATGGACATTACCAGCTAACTTAGCAATCTGTTTAAGTTCCAAACTTAAATATGCCTTAATCGTATCAGACAATCAATATTACATTTTATCTCATGGCTGTATCAAAAGATATTTTGATGAAAGCAAATATCAATTAATTCAAGATATTGATAATGAAACTCTCTCAGGTTTGACTTATAAACCGTTATATAATCACTATGAGAAAGATTATCCATCAGCATTTATTTTGCTTTTTGACGATTATGTAACCGATGATAAAGGAACAGGTTGTGTTCATCAAGCTCCAGCTTTTGGAAATGATGATTATCGTGTTTGTGCCGAAAATCATTTGATTAAAAAAGGAGAACAACCTCCATGTCCTGTTAATTCAGATGGTTGTTTTATTGAACCTGTCAATGAATATAAAGGAATTTATATCAAAACAGCCGAACCGTTGATTGTTTCTGAATTAAAAAAATTAGATAGAATCCACAAATCATGCAAAGAATTACATGAATATCCCCATTGTTGGAGATCGGAAACTCCTTTAATTTATATGACTGTACCTTCATGGTTTATGGAAGTAGAAAAAATGTCACCTCAATTGGTTGAACTTAATAAACAAATTAAATGGAGCCCTGATGCGATTGGAACCAACCGATTTGGTAATTGGTTAACAACTGCACAAGATTGGTGTTTATCAAGAAACCGATACTGGGGAACACCTATGCCTATTTGGACAAATGGCGAAGAAACCATTGTTGTCGGTTCTATTGCTGAACTTGAAGCTCTAGCTGGATTACCATTGGGAACTATTAATGATTTGCATAGTCATAATATTGATCATATTACATTACCATCACCTTCAGGTAAACAACCTTTACGTCGTATTGAAGAAGTTTTTGATTGTTGGTTTGAAAGTGGATGCATGCCCTATGCTCATATTCATTATATGGGAGACAGTCAGGAACAATTAGCTTCTCATTTTCCTGCTGATTTCATTGCAGAAGGACTTGATCAAACACGTGGATGGTTTTACACCTTACATGTCATTTCTACAGCTCTATTCAATTCTCCAGCATTCAAAAATGTTATTGTCAATGGACTCATTTTGGCTGAAGACGGGAAAAAGATGGCCAAAAAACTCAAAAATTACCCACCAACAGATAAGATTTTTGACACATATGGAGCTGATGCACTCAGACTTTATCTCATTAATAGTGATGTTGTTCAAGCTGAACCGATGAAATTTGTTGAAAAAGATATTCGTAGACTTGTTCAAATCTTTTTTATTCCTTTTCATCATTCAGTAAGTTTTCTTGTTGAAATGACAAAATACTATCATCAAAAAAACGACAAAGCGTTTAAATGTCAATCAGATTTTAAGAATATGAATCTTGATAAATTGGATAATCTTATGTTAATGTATGTTAACGAAACGATTCATTATATTCATTCAGATATGGACAAATATCAACTCAATAAAATTGTTGGACGTTTTATTTCATTGATTGATAAAATCTCCAGAATGTACATCAAATTAAAAAAAGTCGACATTAAAAATATCACAACAGATCAAGCATATAAATCATTAAATGTTCTTTATTATTCACTATATACAATGACATTAATGTTGTCACCATTTGCTCCTTTTGTTACGGAATATTATTATCAGCAATTTTTCAAATCTTTCACAGGATCTGAAGAAAGTGTGCATTTTCTCCAATTACCAAAAAATTTAGCAGATATTGTTGATGTTGATATTGAATCATTGAAAAACGCAGAATTGATTGAAAGTAGTGACTATTTTATGACATTATTAGATTTGGGTCACGCAATGAGAGAAAAATTACCTTTTTCCTATAAAAGACCACTCAAATCATTAACAATTATCAATGGAAACGAAAAAATTCAACGATTGATTCAAATCTACCACGAATATTTTTTGGCTGAATTAAATCTATTGGATCTCCAATATAATATTGATGACACACCTTATATCAAATGGGGAGTATCGATTGATTTTAGAAAATTAGCAATGGGTGGATATAAAGATCTGAGTAAATTATTAACAGCACATATCAAAGATGAACACAATCAAAAACATATCCACGATTCATTAACAAATTATGGTTATTATGAATTCAATGGAGTCCAACTACCACCTGAATACTTTCTTGTGGAAAAAAAACCTAAAGATGACAAGTCTTCTAACATTTTCATTGCAAATGATTTCATTATGATTCCTGACTTAGATTTTGATACTGAAATTGAATATTTGTTTGAATTGAGACAACTAACTCGGTTATTAAATGACTATCGTAAAATGTGCGGTTGGACGATTATGGATTACGTCACAGGAACATACAAATTATCACAACCAATTGTTATGTGGGACCGATTGAAAGAAGATATTCGACAAAAAACAAAGATCAATCTTTACGATCCACAGAATGATTTTGATGGGGGAGAAACATTTGATTGTTTCGATACAAAGTTTACAATTAAAATTGATAACTGTATGTAATAAAAATGGGAATTCCTCTGGATGATCTTTTCTAAATGATTTTCTAAATGATTTTATTCATTATTTTTTCGATTTCTTTGTCAATTGGCATTGATTGTTCAAGAAACTGTGCATATTCATCTGCTGCTGTGGTAATATCTTTAAGAACACTTTCTCTCGTATTTCCATAAGATACTTTCTGTGTTTTCTTGCCAAAAATGGCAATGGCTTTCTTGTGATGAACATCAACACAAACATTAACACCTGCACTGACTGGATTGAGATAATAGTTTGAGGTTCCACTATGTAAACTGCGATTCAAAACATTTCTCAATGACCATGATAAATATTGTTTTTGCCGATCTTTGTTGTAATTAGCAAGAACAGCAATTTTTTTCCATCCACGGAAGTCAATATCAAATATTACATCACTGTTATTGCGATCACCACATGTATCAATAATAACAACCACTAATGGATTTTCAATTGTCTCGAGCTTTTTAAGTTCAGCAGTGACCATTTTACAAGCTTCTGGAGTAGTGTATCCTTGACAACAATATTTATCAGTACCTTCATTAAAACAATATCCACCGATTTTTTCGACAGCATTTTGCAATTCACGAGAGAACGTGGATTTTCCCGCACCAACTGTACCTTTCATCAACACCAAGATTTTCTTTGATGATGAATTTGACATTGTGAGATTATGTTTTTGTGATGGTATTTGTGGTTTCTTTTCTCCCTGAGAAAACGGAGACCTCACGCTGTCAGCGAAAATTATGTCGTCTTGTCCAACTTTTGGGCCAACTGCTTTAAAATCATTCACATTTAATGATTGGTAACAAATGGGACATAAAACATTTTGTTGCCCCATCATCATCTCATAACCATGTTGTGAGACCACGTAAACTGGAGCGCAAGTTGAATTGGTTAAACTAATGTGTGGTTTGAACATATAACCACCTTCATTAGAACAATCCGTCAATGTGATGATACATTTGTAATCAGTCAATGACAATTCATGTACAGTTATTGGTTTTATTGATTCTTTTAATTTAATTAATAAATTAACATTTTCGATGTCTTGATATTCCTCGGAAATTGATTCGCTACAATGAATTAACTGTTTCGTGATCAATGAAGGATTATTCAAGGCCAAACACATTGCATACCATAAAGTCATTGGTTTGCAACGAATATTAAGAAGTCGGGCCACATTATCCATAAAACCATAAAATGTTTCGATTTTACCACTATTTGGAATGGGTAATTCACCTGTTTCCAAACGTTGCAATTCAGTGATGTCAGTGTTCAAACGTTTTTTTCTTAACATGATATGTCCCAGTCGACGATAGGCATTTGTGTATTTTTCATCAACATCAGATAAAACAACTTTGAGAACTAAACCCAAGACAATATAAATAACAATATCACCCATTTGATCAACCTGATACTGTCTTGAGATAATGCCTCTCACAAATTGTCTAATACATTGCTCATTGATCAAACTACATTCTTCTGTAGTAATAATTGGGAGAGCTGGAACGACAAGATTATTAATTTTGACAGATGAATTGGGATATGATGACCCGCCAATTTTCAATGTTTCTGTCACAAGACTATTGTGTCCATAAACGATCTTATCATCAATTGGAAAGGTAATAAAATCACCAGTCAATCCCAAAACATTTTTGGTGTTTTGTTGGAGCAGAGATTGTGCTTGTTTATATAAATCTCTCAACTTTGAGCGATAAGCTGAAAAAACGATTGCCTTACCTTGACTTTCTAAAAGTATTGTGTCAGCTAATATGAATTGTGCCATTGTGGGATCGATGACTGTACCTTTAAATAAGTCACAAAAAGTTTGGACGATGCTCTCAACAACCTTTTGTGGTTTATCTTTCGTAAGAACTTTTAATGTTGATGATAAGCATTGGATGATTTTTAAAAGATCATCTTCTCCAGGAGTTTTCTTTATCAAATCATGAAGATATCGAATAAATTCATTGGTTTTGGTTTCGGAAAAGTAACTTTTCTGAAATGGAACATAACCTGGAGGAGGAATAACTGTATTGATATGATGATATCCCTGTGAGTTATTAGGAGTATAAGAGATGAATTCAGTGATATACTTTGTCAATTGATTTGACTGTATAACATTGAAAACATCACCACCTGCCGCAACATTAAGAGTCTCCAATTGGTTAAAATCCATATTTTTGGCTTCAACTGTCACTATGTGCAAATGAATATTGTTGTGCTTTTGAAATAGTTTTTCGATTTCAAGCTTCAAGCTTGTTTTTAATGATTGTAACTCACTTGATGGACAAGAACCATAACCCATCTGTCCATCAGTTATAAAATACACATGAGTGGGTTCTTTGTCATCAATCCATTCTTTTGGGATCGCTTGAAAGCCCAAATGTGGAAAAGTTAAACTGGAATCAACTATTTTACTTTTAGCGAAAAAAAATGGTTGTTTAATAACTGACTTATCGACCACATGCATAATTTGCAAGAGACCGCGAGGAAAATTTTTGTTGTTTTCTTCGCTAACTTTGTCAGAGTTCCAGAATATAATACGAAATTGTTCCGCTTTGATATTTTTTACAATCGATTCCATTTCATCGATAATCGTTGTCGATCCCCGATAAGGAGATCTAACTGATCCCGATGCATCGATCAGCAAAATTACTGGTCGTTTATAACCAGTTTCAGAAGGAGTTTCGAAAAGGCTATCCATTGATACTAAATGAGCAATGATAATAAAATAGCTCATGATGATTCTGATACCACCGAATCATTTTTTTTCCAATGACAGCGATGTCTCTATTGTTATACCAAAGTAATAATTGATTATAATAGATCTTTTTCACTTAAAATAGATAACGTTTGATATGACCCGCAATTTTCAATGTTTCAGGAAATTCAACAAATGTACCCTCACCAAGTAAAGTTTTAACAGAGTCAACAGCTTTTGTGCCTGCTTTAAGAGCCATTGTTACGTGTTGTTGCACAGCAAAAGATTGGACATTTACCGTCATGTTATCGGCACCAATGTAAGTAACGCCATCGACCTTAAACGCCATGGCATTCTCTGAATAACCATAGCCTGGTATAATCAATGTGCATTCAATACCTTCTAAGTCTTTATATGTTTCTTCCAGAGGATTTTCTTTTTTACCAACATAAAGAAGTGTGGAATGAATTTTCTTTAAGGGAACCAGTTCCTTGTGCTCTTCGAGAAAAGATTTGATCAACTCATTTTCGAAAACATCATTGCTTAAAGCGACTCCCCAATATGCTGTCATATTTTTCTTTAGCTGTTTTGCAGATAAAGTCGCGGATTGTTCCAGAGTTTGAACTGGAGGAGTTTGAACTGGAGGATTTTGATCTTTAATTTCACTAACTTGCAAATTGCCCAAATCGGTTGATAATTTTTCCATTGCGAATTTCTGATGAGGAATTAATTGAAAATAAAAACCACATTCAATTTTATTTGCTGTTCATCATTATCATTAAAGATCAAAGAATTATTATTTTTAGTGCCAATTTTAGTCGTTGATGATCGCATGAATAAGATGACATTCAATCTCTATTTTGCCTTTAATATAAACAATTTTAAATGCAAATTCGAATGAACCACGGGAATAACAAAAATCTTGATCATGTATTAAATATTTATATTGGAAAGGATAGCTCTCTTTAATGGTCAATGTATTTTGAATCATGGGTAATTGATATGATAAATCAGATATACCTGTATTGATTTCAATAATGGAAGCGATAGTTTTACAAATAATCTCAAAATTTTTGGCTTCAAATTCGTTCAATGAAACGATAAGATTCCTGCACAAATCACTAACCTCAAATTGTGTTTCTTCAACTTGAAAGAGTAAAATATATTTATCATTAAATAGTTGATACTTGATATCATTTTCAGAACAGCTCGTTTCACGCAAAATTAGAGCGTTATTAATCCCATCGAATGTCGATAGTAGAACAGATTTGGGAATAGGTATGCACATTTTATCTCTTTCTTCTTGTGCTGCTCTTTCTTTCTGTAATTTTTCTTCCTGTTCAACGGCCAATAAAACCAAATATTCATGGTGTAATAATGATTCATAATCAGTGGATAGATTGAATCTACAAAATGGACATGTTTTGTTCTTATTATTAATGACCCATTCATGTAAACATTTTATGTGTATTTTCTTCAAACAACACTCCAGGTGTATAAGATTATTTTCAATTAATTCTTCATAACAGATTATGCATGAATGAGTTGACATAATCCGATATATGATACTCAATGATGTCCATTTATATGATCAATTACTTCAAATTTTTTATAGGAAACATTGTTTCGATCCTAATGGAGTCAAATCGATCATTTTTGTTGGACGTAACTGAGCATCAGTCAAATATGGGGTTGCATAAAGGCCACTGGGAGTAAGATGAACTTTGATAGAAAATGTAAAATTTCCCTTTCCTGCATGAGTGATATTCTGTTTGATATTTTTGATCAATTGTTGATATTGACCAATATAATTCTCCTTGATGTTAATAAATTGAATGTTGTCCATATTTTCTTTGACAAAATCCAATCTCATATTCGAACGTTGATTTCTCGGTATATCATCAATAATTTGATCATTCACAAGGTCATAAATAACGGTGCTGATTATTTTTAAATACATACCTTGTTGGTCATTCAATGTTATTCTAAACATTCCTTTATCATTATATCTATTATATGTCGTCTCATAAAACTGATATGAAACATTATCCATTTGAAAATGAATGGAATGTCCTTGAGTAACCATCAAATATTTGGTAATTTGGTCAGTTAAAATAATTTTGTGGAAAGTCAGCGTTCTGCCCATTAAATCGTCAGATAGTTGCAATATTTTTGGAATATATACTTGTCTCTCATTGATCGTGTTTGCGATGGAAATCTGTTTCTTATGGTCAGAAATGAGAGTCAATTTAAACTTTTGAGTGAAAATATAACGGCAAAAAGGACAACTATTATTTTGTTGTGTGACCCATTTATATAGACAATCTGAATGAACGAAATTTTTGCAACATTCTGTTGAAATCTGATTATCTGTTGTTAATTCAGAATAGCAAACTACACATTCATTAATTTCGGCTTCAACTTGTTTGGTTGATAACGATGTGCTCATTTTGTACTAATATAAAGAATGTGGCATGAAATAGTTCGATCTATTCAAATTTTCCGTTTCTTTTACTAAATAAAAAATTATGATCATTTGTATATATATACATGGCTGATCTATCTGATGTTTACGGGCAAAATTTTCAAACAGAAGCTCAAGAATCACGACTTAATTATATATTGAATAATTTGTGCAATAACATTGCTCATCGGCAATTTAAATTTCGTTTGCATGACACGAATGAATTATGGGATCGTTCACAAAACTTGACTCCCCAGTCAATTAATACTTTAGTTACCAAAGTTAAATCATTGAACAAAAAAATGCACATGATTCATCTTGATAAAAATGGTCCACAAGTGAATATGTTACCTGAGTTAGTTATTGATACCCCTGTCGAATATTTTCTTATAATTGACGCTGATTATGGTCGTGCTTATTTTATTTATATCACACCAACTGAAGTCAATTCATACTAATAATTTTGAGATAAATACGATTATCACAAAATACATTAATCTTCTCGAGAAGTCCTATATCAAAGTACTTTGTAAAAAAACAAAATTTTCGTTAAAATGGTATATTCATTATAAAAACATCATTGTTGTTTTTTGAAAATTATTCACAACTCTTAGTAAAATTGGAAATTTAATTATAAGTTCTTTATTAAGTCTCAGGATTTCCTGAGTGAGGAAATAGTATTTTATGTTTTGAAATTTCGGGATGTAAATATTTTTCGTGAATTTTCCGGCGCCACAAAAAAATGACAATTGTTGATTTTTTGATAAAATAAAAAAATCAATAAATTTTTGAAATTTTTAAATCCTAGGACAAAAGTTCTTTTCAATTTATGTGGAAGATTCCCGGATATTTTGATATTAAATAAATTGAGAGAACCATGACGTAAATATATACGTAAAAATGGGAGAAAAAAATTCGGCACCACACCATGAGTTATTACAAAAATATCCGAACATTTTTACGTCGATAAAAATATTTTTTCCAAAATGCGAGAAACGACGATAATGATTTCACGTGATTGTATAAAAATAAAAATATTAAAATTTGTGATATCATAATATTTTTACGATTACGATAAATAATTGGTGGCAATCTAGAGAATGATCATAACATGATTCATAAATTTAATTTTGCAAATAAAATCATTTTGTTATGATTTTTATGACACACGCATTATGATTTAATTATTATTTTTTCGATATTTTTTCATAATGCGTGTATCATAACACATCATAGCTTAAACTTATGATTTAACAATTTTATCGTAATTTATATTTAATCATAATCGTAACTTATAAATACATATGGATGACGTAGTTTACACCTTAAAAATTTAACAATTTTCATAAAATCATCACTAAGTTTTATGATAAAAAACTTTGACTTTTTATATTTTTAAAGATTTTGTATGAAAACGTCAAAACAATTTATGTTTTTGTGAGTTATCAAGATAAATTGTTAAATGATCATGCCACGTTGTGGCATTTTAGGAGAATTCGAGAGAATCTGTGGCACAGCGAATAAAATTGCGGAGAATTTCGTGGCAAAATACGTGGCATTTTGTGGCAAATTATGGCTTTAATTTTTATTAATTAAAAAAAACTTCATATTTAATATATGCCTTTATGTCAAATATTAAATATCAGTGTCCTCGTTGTTTACATTTATTTCCCAAAAAATATAATCTGGATAAACATTTGAAACGGAAAAATCCTTGCCAATTAATCAATGGAAGTCCAATTGATGAATTGGAATGTGAATTGCCAACTCTTAGCGAAATTCATCGCCCACGCCTACAAATGAAAATCATTCGTAATAGTGAACTTTCTGTTGATCCTGTCGATATAGATATTGATGAATCCGCTGTTTGTATTTATTGTAAATCAAAGTTGAAACATAAAAAAAACCTTCGTCGCCATTATGAAACTTGCATTAAGAATCCCAATTTGGCAAGTAATGTTAATTCCAATTTATTGGATGAAATTAACAAATTAAAAACAGAATTTCAACAACAAATTAATGAACTAAAACAACAACCTCGTGTTGTTGAGCAACATAATCAAAATATCTTACAAGTTGTTTGTATAGGTAATAATGATAATTACTTGGATATGTTAACAGAACAATGGGGCTTTGATAAAGCATTAGGATTCATCAAAGATTGCGCATTATCACAATTATCGGGAGATTGTAAATTACTCGAAAAAATTTATTTCGATAATCGATCGGGAGAAGTTCCTATAAGATATCTTGACAGAAATCGTAATAAGATCGAATTCATCGATGAGAAGCATCAGAAGGTTGTTGATTTGAAGGGAGTTCAATTGAGTCGACGTTTGGCCAATAATTTACAAAATAGTTATTTAAAAGGAGTCAATTATTTAATCAAAAAAAATCTTGATGGAAATTCTTGTCCAAATAAATTTCTCGAAGAATATGATCTTCAAAGTTGGAATCAACATATATATGAACTTTCTGATTCTCGATATCAAAGAAAAATTCTTTCACAACTTGAAATTCCTGAGCATTAATACTATCAAAGTTATTAAAGAATCATGTTAGATGATGTAGATGAGAATTATTTCATACATCTGATAAACATCTCATATTTTTCTTTGAAAAGTTCAGGAAGTACCGAATTATCGATACTATTATTTGCGTATCCTGGCATTAATTGTGACAATGCGATCATTGCTTTAAGTGTTGTATTTTCTTGTTCAAGGTGGTTAATTTTATTTTGCAATTCAGAAACCATATTGAAAAGTTGCTGGAATTGTTCTCTATTTGTTGGTCCGTTGGGTAATGAGTGAGGTCTTGGGATTCGTTGTTTTTTTGTTCTTGGTTTTTTTGATTCATGAGAACTTATTATTGACATCGAATCGGGATTTGAGTGGGGGTGTCCAGTCATTGTCTCATCAACAACATTCACAAAATAATTTTGTGCAGGTTGTTCGAAGAGATCCATTTTAATTTAATTATGACAATAGTAATTGAATGAAATAGCTATATTCAAAGTTATTTTATTCAATTAATCAATTTTTATATCAATTGGTTAACATTGATAAGTTCATTTAAAGTTCTGATTTCATAGACAAATTTTCCAATTTTGCTTGATGGGAGAGGACGTTCTATTGTAAATGGCAGAACACCTTCATCTAATTCTTTGACAGCAATTGCTGATGGATCAGTTAGACCTCCAACATCAACAAAAGGGGGAGCGCCTTCGGCAATTTGTTGTGCACGAAAACCTATGAGAGCTGCCAATTCATATTTGGTCAGACGGTTTGATGTTCTAGCATCTTGTTTTTGTTTGAGAGTGAGCATCTTTTGAAAATCCGTTAGATCATCTTCTTCTTCTTGATCACTGATATATTCTTCTTCTATTTTCCCTGATTCTTTATCTTCATCTTCATCTTCTGGTTCTCCTTCAAGATCAGGGAGATCTTCTTCATTTTCAAAATCGAAGTCGTCATCAGACCCTTCATCAAATTCTTCATCATCAAAATAATCTTCACCTTCGTCAGCCATCGATAATGAATCTTATTTATATAATAATATGGATAATATTTCTTGCCAATCAAATTTTTAACCTTGATCCAAAAAAAAACCAAATTAGTTTTTCCAGTATGTTTTACAAATTGTGCACATATATGCAGTTTTAAGCATAGTTGGATTATATTGGAATATGATAATCTCTGGATTATCACTATCTGATTTTTTTTCGTAGCCACAATCTGGGTTCGGACAAGGAATTTTTGTTGTTCGAGGCAATGTGTTATCATAGATCATATTAGGATTGAGGGGATAATCTTGGATTTTTGTGTTTAATTCATTGATGACAATACAATGATCGACGACATCCTCAGAATTACCACAAGAGAGACACACATAACTGAGTTTTAAAGTTTCTTCGTTAACTTTGTGACTGAACAAATTGTTACACAATGGACAAAACTTAACCATGTTGGTCTTTATAATTATAATAAATAAATAATAAATTTATGCATTGATTCAAATTTTCTGAATTTGTCTATCATAGTGCATTATTTTGTATTCTTAACACTGATCGAATTGTGATTTTCGATCATTGATAAGTGTTCCAATCGGATTAAATCGATTGTGGAAGTTCACATCCCCAACATCTGACATGTTTGGGAACACTTTGTCCACTATTTAATTTTTGCATGAATTGATTGTAATCAGGATGGTCCTCAATTTTTCCGGGAATGCATTTTTGTCCAGGTTGACCTTGACCTTGACCATTTTTAATTTGATTGAGAAGATTTTTAAATGATGGATCGTTTACATCACTTGTCAATAATTTTTGTGCTGTTCCTTCGTCGAGATTAAGGTGATTGAGGTTTTTAAGAATTTCAAGAGCCATACGTCGGGTTTTTTCCAGTTCATCAACGGCTTGTTGACTTAATTGTGAAGCTTTTTTGAGCTCTGTGCTAAAGTTGGCTCCTTGGTTCTTTAATGCTTGATATTCACGACTGTTCATGATTTGATCAGAAGTACATTGTTGAGGTTTCATAGAGTTTTGTTTGAGTTCGGCCAGAGTTTGCATGAACAATGGATTGTTTTTCAATTGTGAAAGGTCAAGATTATTTGCCAAATTTGCTTGAGCAACTTTTCTACATTGTTCATGGTCACTGAAAAGTTTCATATATTGAGAATTTTGTGATAAATCTCCAGAATTGAGAGTATTTTGCATTTGAGAAACGGAACTCTGTTGTTGTTTAAGTTGTTGTGTAACTTGTTGCAAATTTTGCTGTTGTGCATCGTATTTTTGTTTGAGCTCTGCGAAAGCTGGATATTGCATGAGTTGTTCCTGAGTTAATTGTGATTTTGTGCTGGTATCACGTACATTTTGTTCAAGTTCGGTATTTTGTTTTTGTAATTCTTGCTGTAATGTTTGTAATTTTGTAATCATTAATTTTGATTCTTCTAATTCTTTTTTGATTTTTGTGAAATCGGAATTATCTGTAGTGTTTTGATCACCATTACATTTTTGTATCTTTGTACTCAATGTGTATTTATTGAAATCTTTATGAGTTCTGATATCAAAGTCATTGATTGATTTTTGTTGACAGTCAAATGGTGCTATAGGCAGACATTTGGTTCCATCTTTTTGTTTTTCTAAAGTGTATTGGAGTAATTTTTCTCTTTCTGCCAATTGATCCAACATACCCGCGGTAAATTTTCCGTAACAGATTTCTTGAGTCTTTTTATCTCCATCATCAGCTTTCTTTTTGATACTTCTGATAATTCCTTCAACGCGGCTTTTTTGGTCATTTTTGATTAATGTTTTCCATTCTGGGTATTTGTTTGGTTGATCGTCAGGGATGGGATTACTGAGACATCCTGCATCTCTCCATATTTGTCTGATGATGGCATTATATGGTTCATCAGGATATTGTCCCATGGCGATTTTGACTTGTTCTTGTGTCATTGCATAATTTGAAAATTGGAAATTATACAATTGTCCTGTAAATCCACCAACAGCAAGAGGACTAATTGTGTAGATGGGATAATCAGATAACGTCATTTGATTTTTCTGCTGACTGTCAATATAAAGAGTTTGAACCTTATCTTTTAACGTTAATGCAACATGATGCCATTCATTAAGAGGGAAAATATAGTTACTTGTAATGATACCTTCTCCCCAAGTATTGGCTTTATTTTTTGTTCTGATTGGCATGTGTAGTGCATTGCTGTCAGGATGGAACCACATGGCTGGTGCTCTTTCGAGTGATGAGTTGCCTTTGAGGAATATTTGATCCCAATTGCCAGTTCCATTAGGTTGTCTATTCGTCATTAACCAGAAATTAACAGTGAAGTCATTTTCGACATGAGGCAATTGATTGGGTTCAAATTTCACTATATTTCTTGCATCAGGAGTTTGTTGAACCAGTGACTTCGTAATGTTAATCAATGGGAATCTTGCTAATCTGACAATTTGTTGTTGTGATAAACGGTAATTGAAATATTTGACTTGATCGATTGTAAAATCAGAACTCGTCATTGTTAATGTGGGACTTTTACCCAAATTCAAAGGTCCTGAATTGAGACGTGGTACATCATTAAGTTCAATGGAGGTTTTTTGGATGCCATTAATGTAAAGGAAAGCTTGTGGTTTCATCATTTTAGGATCAAGTTGTCCCATATAGGTCATACCCTCAATTGTCGAAGGATCCCAAACATTTGATTTGGCAGTGTTAGGAGAAAGATTTAATGGCAAATAATAGTATTGTTTCAATAATGGATTGATATAATAGCAACATTGTTCATAAGGTGGTTGTGGTAATTTTGCTTGGAATGAACCTAATTGCCAACCTGTACTATCATTAATACCTCCATCAATAACATAAGTAATATGAATCCATTGGTTAAGTGGCAAATTATCAGAGTCATCGAAATATTGGCTTGCAGATTGTGTGGTTCCATAATACATCCTTAATCTTGATGAATTGGGTAAAAGAGTGATGGCAGGTGATTTTTCAGTGTCACTATTTCCTTTGTGAATGATTGATGTTTCATTAGGATTCGTTTTTAAGATCTTGATAAACATTGTCACAGCCACATCCTTAGAGCGATTATTATATGGGAGATCGACACTGTTAACAGTCATAGTGTTTGTGGGATCATCAGGGGCTTTTGCAGAAGAATATGTTTTAGGTTCATTAAGAACATCTGCAGATAAAGGTTTTTCCAACAATAGACTGTAATTGACAGCCGCACCCAGAACATTAACTTCAGCCATGTGCAAATAATTCTTTTTTCTCAATTGAACTTTGACAATACGACCGATTTGATTGATATTACTCCATGTAATTCCGGCTCCTGCAGTTTCATAATATTTAGTGGTAATAATATTATTGTTTTGATCCAGAATAATCACATCAAAATTGGTTAATCGATCCTGACAACAATCACGTCGATTAACAATATTAATTGTGTTAATATAAACATCTCTGGGTAACATGACTTGCCACCATGAATTATCATCGTTTTGTGTATGTCCAAAAGTTAGAATATTACCATCAATAGAGTTATTAGGTAAAAAGTTACCATAAATTGATGATTGTGTTGCTGTTCCACGTCGTGCCCAATCGATAATACCACCTTGTCCATATCGATCAGTAATGACTAATAAAGCTTTGTTATCTTGTGTACTTAGATGTCTAACTTGAGAATCATCACCAACACTAATGAAAGTTCCTTTATTTGATTTGAGATATAATTGATCTCCATATTTAACTGTTTGACCTCCTTTAGCTGATGTATCAGTACTGATTAATTGAAACTGAGCCCATTCATTTCGAGTTGCTGTTGAGCTCACTGTTTGGTCATTACCGGAAGGATTAATGCCAAAATATCCAACTTTATATGTACTTCTGATCATGATTTTATCACCGTATTTCAATGGATTGTTATTGTTATTAAAACCCAGAGCAACTTCATTGGGATCTTCTAAAATCATAAATTCCCACGTCCATCCCACTCTAGGAATTTCTTCTGGACGACTTAAACGTGGTCCTGCATCGATGTAACCATTACCATTGAAACGAAGAAAAGCGTTATTCCATCCCCATAAATTGATGACATCTCCATATCTAACTTCACGACCAGACAAATCTGATCCATCTGAAGAGTTAGTATTTGAGTCGAAATTTTCTATACCATCTGATTGCCCATAAGAAGTTGACATTATTAAAAGTATAATCACTGCAATGATACCGGCTATTAGATAATTTTCAGGCAATTGATCTTTGTAATAAATCAACGCGAGAAATGCAATTATTGTTAAAATCAATAGTTGATTACTCATTATAATAACTTATATATATAATCCATAAGAAATTATTAATTTCTATTTTTACCTCTGTAATGGAATTCATTCTATATGTTTGATTTGATCAAATAATTTTGATCAAATCAATTGGTCATTGTGTTATTTATTGGTTAAAAATTCAAATATATAGTTAAAATCAAAGAAAATATGAGATTATAGTGTTTGTCTATCAAAGTGTTTTTAATTGAAGGGTATAATTTATCGAAGATTTGTGGCGGAATATAGAGGATCATGTATTACTCTTAATATCCAGGTTTTGTAAAGACCTGAATAATTTATTTCTTTTGGGAGGATGGTACGTATTGAGTAAAACCGATACTTGGATGTTCCCTTTCGTAATGTTCGATTTCTTTTTTTGTATCAGCACTAAAAATGACCTTTCCTCCAAATAATAAACAATATTTATCCGCAAATTCTGTAGGAACAGGAGGACCTCCAGCGATTGATTTCAATCGTTCAATCTCTTGTTCATTGAACACTAATTTTGCAATTTTACCATCAAGGTCAATTTCGATATTTGTTAACCCATCTGCGGATGACAAGTAAAATTGACCCGAGCGTGCAATCATTCTTGGAAACATTGCACTGACTTGCATTCTTGTTAATGCAATGCCCGTGAGTTCATTGTCAGGACCGACAAATGCAGCATACAACTGGTTGTCTTCGATCATGAGACCACGAAATTCAGGGACTTGTGATTGTTTTGAATCTGACATTAATGTTTGAGATAATTTCCCGAATCCATCATTCACATTCTCAACAATCAATTTTTTGCCTCAGTTTCGCATTGTTGGCATAAATTATGAACTTCACTGAAATTTTTTTATTAATTTCAGTTAATTTCATTAATTAATTTTATATGAAAGTTTCGAAAGATTGCGATTTCTGTGCAATGGATTGCTCTATTTGAGAGATTTCCAGTTGCAATGCCCTATTTTTCCGATTAATTTCATCGATTTGTTCTATTAAATTCAGCTCTCTATATCTCATAAGTTCTTGATTTTGCTGATCAAGTTGTGATTTTTTGAATGTCAAATGAAGATTAAGAGAATCTATTTCCTTGAGTAATTGTTGGTATTTAGGGTTATCAATGATACCCTTTAACAATCTTGTTGTTTGATAAGATAATTTTTTGGATTTTCTTAAATTATCGTTCAATTGCAAACTAATTGCAAATAACTTGAGTTGTTCAGGATTAAGACACAAACCTAATTTATTTGCTTCCTGTTGAGCTCGAGACAACCAAGAATTGAGATTTTGCTCATGTTGTTGTTCATTTTTGGCGACAGCCATATTGTATTGTAAAAGTGCTTTTTGAAAAATGTCAAGAGCCTCTTTTTGAGCCATTTGATCAGTGATAGCGTTCGATTGTGGTTGTAATGGTTGACGGCGGTCATTAGTTTGTGAATCTTTGCGAGATAATATTTGCCCAATGAGATCAGGGGATGACTGGTTTGTTGATGATTGCCGTGTAAGTCCATCACATGATGCAACTTCTGGAATTTTGGAATATTTATAGAATTGTGGATGTGTTTTAATTGGAAAATTATTAATACCCGGTTGATAGTCAAGATATGGTTGCACTTTTTGAATTTCTGTTTCAGGTATTCCGCTTTTCTTGAGTAATTCAATGAGTAGTTGACTGCTGCATCGCCTGTTGTCAAGTTTACTCGTAAATGGTGATTTGAGTGCACATGTTGAGTCTTTTGGGCAAGTTTTTTGTTTTTCGAGATCAATCATCATTTTTAATTTGGAAATCTCGCCGTTTAATCGTGCTATTTGTTTATTGGCTGCTTCAATTTGTGATTTCTTACTTGCCAGACTATTTTTGCTGTCAAGAATTTTTTGTTTGAGTACTTCAAGGCGATTCTTTTTAGCTTCGAGATCTCTTAAATATTCATCATAAGAAATGAAGTTACATCTTTGATCCAATAGTTTTTGATAGTTTGCGATTTGGCGATCAATTTCGTTCAATTTTCCAGGTGTTGGATTGGTACTGTCGTATTTGGTTTTCATTTTGTTTAGGTAATCAATTTGAGCACCATAAATGAGACATTCTTCAGGTGGTCGGATGAATGGTACCTTAAGTCCACGCCAATTGGGAACAATATTGTAAGGTCCTTTCATTATATTATTTTGAAGATAAACAGCGTAAAGATCTTCTTTAAAAATGATCGTGTGTTGTGGACTCATTCTAATAAATGCTGTGATTTGTCCAGATGTAAAAATGGACGTTAAAGCCGGCCAGTATTGAGTTATTTTTTGCGGATTTGTGACAGAATGAGTATTTTCATCATAAACAAGGACTTGATTACCCTTAAAAATAGCAAATTGAGTTTGGCTAAGTCTCAAAATCGCATCAAAGTTTCCTCTTTGATAATTTGATGGTAAACCAGGATAAATAGTATTGACAGAAATCGGATCGGCAGTCCGATTGGCGGTATAATCATATTTGACAACTAATGAATCTTTGAAAATATAAAGTAAGTGTTGATCCTGATAATCTAAACATGCCTGAAATTTACCTTCTTTGAAAACACCTCTCATTTGTAAATCTTTGATATTGAGAACATCTGTGCTGAGATGGGATTTAATATTATATTTCATGAAAACATCATCTTTGAAAATGATGCATGTATCATCAGAAATTTGTCCAATTGTATCGAAATAAACTTGCACCTTTGGAGGGTTGCAACATAAAATGGCTCGTCGACCACTATTCGATTGAGTTCCCCATGTTGGTTTTCCATCTGGTCCACATGGCTGGTTTGAGGATTTGCAAGCATCAGCATAGGGTTTACATAAATTTTGTGGATCTCCCAGTTGTACCCATTGGTTAACACCATCAGAAATGGGTCCCCATGTTTCGGTTTGTGGTAATTTATAGATAGGTTGTTGCATGGCTCCACTTGGACAATAATCTCTATATGAGCATAATTGTTGTCCTTGATCGATACAATATTGATTAGCAGCATTCCATGAATATTCTTTGAATTCATATCCACTGACGAGCCATCGATAAAGTTGTTGAATGTCCTGTGCAGTCAGACCATTATTATAAACCATGAATGCACTCAATTCACTATTCCAGACTGGGTATGATTCTGTGACTAAAACGTCAAGTGGGCGCTGATTAAGATTGATAATTAGTCCTCTGTCGGTTGTTGTGGACACTTTATTCCCGTTAATATAAATATGTCTTCCTGTGTCATCTTTAACAAGTGCATAAACAGTGAGCTGATTCCAATATCCTTGAACTGGAGCTGTTAATCGAACATTGCTACTACAACATCCTGCCTGATCAAAATACAGTGTTTGATCGACCCAAGTTGGATGACAAAAGATACCCCTGTCAGCTACATGATTGGTTCCATAAAATTGAAAAACACTGTTTGTGCTTAATGAATTTGTTTTTGCGTAAAACACAATTGTATAATTGTCATTTTCATCAATATTAAAAGTATTGCTTGCGGGTCCTGTTAATTTATTGTTACCTTGTGTAGAGATACGATTACCCAGATAAGTTGGTTGAGATTGAAAATTGAAGTTTCGACCATAGGGTGACAAGTCTGTGAAAACGGTGCCCTTACCTGGATAGGATTCCAGATAACTTGCATCAAGATAACATTGTAATCCCATAGGAACAGGGAAATCTTTGATCATTGTTTTTGTTTTGTTGGCCATTTGGATATCTCTTTCACTTTTTCTTGTTTTTTCTGAAGTGACCCACCAATCGCTAATAGCTTTAATATGTCGAGGCAAAAGTCCAAAGTTATAAACCGCAAAAACCGCTATATCAGCGTTCCAATTGCTATATTCATTAATAACAGCGGGCAAGTTTGATAAATTTAAAGGCGTTGCAACGTCAGTCGTAGCGATTAATAATTGTCCATTGCAATAGATTTGAAGTTGTCCTGAAATCGTTCGAACATATGCCCATACACAAGTTTGGTTCCATCGATTTCCGACATCGGCATAAATTCTATTTTGTCCAACAGGTGCACCTCCCATGTTATCGAAATAGGTAATATTATTGCTCCATGTTTGATGAACTGCGAATCCATAATTACCAGGAGGTTGTTCTTTAAAGCGAAAAACTCTATTTTGACTCATTGATCTCTGTCTGGAAATGACAATAACAGTTCCTCCATTGCTACCGTCTCCAAATCCGAAAGAATTACTGGCTGGTCCAGTCGCTTGAGCGGTATTGATATATTTGAAGCGACCATCATTATATTGAGGTGTTGTATTCCACTGAAAATTTCTGTTATTTCCACTAATATCCTTCCAGCTATTTCCTTGTCCAGAGTATGAATCAGTTTGTCTTGCATCAAGGTAACATTGCAAGTTGTTACTTATGAGTCCATATTTATTCGTTTGTACGTCAAAAATAACCCCTCGTCGACCTTGTGGAAGTCCAATATTAATATAGTGTTGAACAGCTTGTTCAGTGTTATTTCCTACGGCTTTTTGAACATCAGGATACAATTCCATATAATCTTTCATGAAGAAAGTTGGACTGGCTTGTCGACCTTCTTTTTGTCCAAATGTTTGCCAATGATCTCGTGCTTTTTTCTGTGCATCAGGAGATTGGGGATTTCCGAATGCTTTCTGAAGATCAGGATAATGAGAAATATACCATTCGGGATTAAATATAGGTGCACAAAAAATGTTGCATTTTGAGGAAAACCGAACCATATCACAATTATTCATGGCTTCATAAATTATTTTTTTGTTTGTGTTGTCGAACAGTAACAAATATGAACCTCGATATTCAAGATAACTGAAGTAATTAGCACCAAATTGACTGGCCATAAAAATATTGACCGAATTTTTTAATTGGTTGACAGGTTCGTCTGTTGTACCTACAATGATTAATTTGACATTTGTATTTTTGAGCAATTGTCCAGCATCATTGGTAAAATTATCGGAATCTTGAGGAATTGCATGAGTATCATAACTTTTTGTTAGTAATGGTTGTAAATTTTTATCAAAAGCGCATAAATTGAGTCCTCTACCTGAAGCTGCAAGTGGTTGTCCAGTTTTGCTCATAATTAGACGTCCATTGACATTTGCTTGAAAAAATTGGTTACTTTGTGGTTGTGACTTGCACCATCCTGTATTCCATCCTCCAGCTTGCACCTCGAGAACGTAAGGAAGAACTTGATTACTGTCGTAGACCTTTTTGTTCAATTTGTATCCCAAATAATTATCACTCCATGTGTAAGGATCACCTGGTACATCCCATTTAACAATATCATATCCCTTTGCGATTAATTGGTCACGTCCAACGTCTGAAGATGTCCATTGCAGATCAACAAATGATGCACTGGGCACACATAGCCATTTGTTCATCCATTGATTTTGTTGAGGTTCAGCTCCTTCTGCAATTTGTGTGGCTTTATATCCATTTGCAACAAGTTTGTTTTTATCATCGTCATTAAGAGCCCATACGAGACCAATTTCATGTGAATAACACAGATATGTTTGATTCCAAACATTTCCCAAAGTTGTATTAGTTGAAGGATTAGTAACTTTAAGAGCTAACATACCTCCAACAGGACCATTATTACTCCAAACCAGACGTAATTGATCATATGGTGCAATATCCCAAACCATCCGATCGAAGCTGCCTGCATTAAATGCAACACCTTTAGCGGTTCCATTAACATTACTTACACGCTGTCCATCTGTTGACAAAACGAAGGGATACATGGCTGATCTGATGACGCATTGATTATGAGCTGTATTAAATTGACCAATACCTTTCAATAAAACCCATGTACTACTGGGTCCTTTTTGTGAAGTCATATTAATGGTTCCATCAGGTAAACAATTTAAATATTTACCTTTAAAGTTATTGTTTTCGATATAGACTTGATTATATTGGGCTGGTGAGATTTTCCAACGTTCCCATGCAAGTCGATTTTGGATAACAATGACACTATCATCTTGGCGCCCACTCACTTGACGATTATAAAATGGACTCGTAATATAGCAATATTGGGTATTCTGATATTCGAGTCTTTTTTGATCATTAATTGGTGTCCCATAAGTTTGAACATCACCATATTTAACACTGCCATCTTGATTGACAGTGACAGTGACAGTTCCTGTTGGACCATTGAACGTATATGTTTGACATCTTTGTAATTGTTTAGTGCCCAACCCATGATCAAGACTAACATTCTCGGTTTTTCCGCAAAAAGGAACTGCACTGATAACTTCAATACCATTGGCTTCATTGATCTTAAAATCAACTGTATGTGTTGAGCTATCCATTTTGTATTCTTTGCAATTTTCGAGTGTTTTATTACCAATATTATAAGGAACAACGACATTAACTTGTTGTCCACAAGTTTTTTGGCATATGCCACTAATAAAATTTGTATCTGGTCTTTTATTTTCTGTTTTTGTTTTTATCCAGCACATACCATCAGAATTACGTCGAGCGAATCCTTTGCAATTAGTATTTTGTGAACATCGTGAAGCACATTCTTCGACACTTCCAGTTGGAGCATTGTTGATATCATTGCCATAGAAATCAAAATCAGGCACAAGAGTACAATCACCAATTTTTGCTGGGGTTGGTGGTGAAAATGCAGTTGATGGTAGAACTTTCATAGATGCAGCTCGATCATTCCAGATCCTATTGGATGTCCAAAAACAATCCATGTTGGCGGGTCCTTGAATTTGCCACATAGCTCCGGAAAAATTAGGGTTTTCATAAAGTTGAACAGTAATTCCAGGTGGAACTTTGATTGCGGAGATTGATTTATTACCAACTGGTGAGGGTATATTAGAATAATTTCCATAACCAATTGCTTGACTAGCACCACTATAATTACAATCAACATAGATAATTACAGATGAAGATGGAGTACCCATATTATGTATTATTGACAATATATATAAATAATACATAATTAACTTTTTTACGTTTTTTTAAAAATAGATTGTGTTACATTTTCTTGATGCTGTATTGTGTTTGATTACTTGGCTGTCCCAAATTTGTTTGATTTAGTGAAGAAGTCATTTTTTGATTATTTGATTGGTTGAGATTATTTGATTGATTTTGATTATTTGATTGGTTGAGATTATTTGATTGATTTTGATTATTGTTGTAATTTAGGTTTTGACTGTTAACATTAGGTTGAATTTGTGATTGATTGATCATAGGATTTGTTGATTGAAGACAACGTTGAATTTTCGTATTTTCGATTAATTTATAATAATCACGATGATCTCTGATATCATAATTTGTGACTTGGTCTGAATCAACGAGGATTTTTTTAATTTCATCAGAAAGTGCATCTGTCATTTTTCCATTTGCTTTTTCAAGCAAATTAACAACACCTTGACATTCAGCTGGTATTGATGATCCTTTGTAAATATCTGGAACACATTGGACAACTGGTTTACATCGACCATTAACTAATTTTTGATATTCACTTTCAGTCATCTTATAATTACTATTTGTTTGTTCTTGCATTCCATTAATGAGTTTCTTTTGTAATGCCACCTTGGAGAGTAAATGGTTTTGTTTTTCAAGATCTGATTCGATCGTTTTAACTAATTTTTCTTCTTGATCCATTTGATTTTTGTATTCATATAGAGACATTTTCCTACACTCAACATTATATTGTTTGATCAGTGTTTCTTTTTGTTTTCGAAGATCATCAAGATTGTCGGAATTATTTGTTTTTTCTGTTGCTTTAATTTGTAAATTAATCTTGGTAATTTGTTGACTCAATTGTTGACATTTATCAACGTGTTGTTCTCCCACTGTGTATGACTGTAATTTCCATGTATCACCAGGTCCCCTATAAGTATTTCCTGAGACTTCAAAATATCTCATGTCAGAATTTTGGCTTGGTTGGTATGTGGTTGAATCACTGAAAAGAACAACATTTGTGTTGATATGAATTAATTTGAATTGTGTCTGTGGTGTCCATATTTTACCATTAATAAGTTCAAGTCTCCAATGATCATCAGAGTCACCTAATTTATCTTTTTCATTGGCATAAATTGATTGTCTTCCTGATGGAGACTGAAAGCTCACGTTGCTATGGAGATTTCGGCTTGATAGCATTGACTGCAATCTGATAATATCTCCATTGTTTACAGGTTGACCGAATTTAAAGTTTTCCTCTCCAAAACCTTGATTATCAATTTTACCTTGTCCTCTTTGAGTTTTAACTAACCATAAACTGGAGCTGTCTTCATTATTGGTCCCCATAACTTGGATTTTTTGCCCTGATAGTGGTTGATAATAGTTAATCTCTTGAGTTGTCAGATTATTATTATTGAGTAAGTTGGTTAATCTGATTTGAGATCCATAAGTAATGACAGGAATTTTACCAGTATCACGAGGCCATTGTTGTCCATTAGTGATTTGGAATTGCTGAATATTATTGAGAAAAACAGCGAGAATATCTGATCCAGCTGGCTTAATCTGTGGCATTTGACATCTGATATTATTGAGTTTCTTTGGTGGTTGTCCACTTTCATTATTAATTAAATCATATGATTGACCTTTTTTAGAGACTGCAACACCATACCCATCTTCTCCATAAACAATAAGATCAATTGGATATGGAATTTCTTGTCCATACATTTCACTAAATTTTGTTTCAGTCTCTGTAATCCATAATTTGGCTGTGTTATAGTTATCATCAAGTAAATCAAAGTTGGAACTAAAATTAAATCGATCACAACAATAAATATCTGCACCTTTGAATTGTGTTCCCCATAGTTGGGTTGGCTGATCAGGAGACCCCATACCACATTGATTGATTCCCGGTGATCCACACCAACCTCCTTGCACATTTGGATCTGGTCCACGATTGAGATCAACCCATTGATCAATGTTTGTTGGATACCCAATCCAATATTGGTCGCCTGTTTTTGTGCTTGTCCATCCGCATGCACATTGAGAATATCCTGCTTTGTTGGCTGTTTCAAGTTCATCTTTCGAACACATTTTTTTCCCCATTGTTGAACATAATGATGACGCATCATCAAATGTTGACTCATATCGACCTTTATTGGGTGCACGATGATAAGTTGGGTTATGTGGATAGGTTGTTGGTTTTTGCAATTGTGAAGTTTCTGTTGGTCCTCCTATAAATAGTTGAACTCCCCCATTTTTATTTTTAAAATCTTGGTGCGCATTATAATTATTCATTCCCCAGAACATATAATTATTTCCACATTTATGTGCTTCACCTGCATTGATCCATGGATCTTCTTGAAAATTGGGACGCGAAACGATATAAACAGCATTATTAGGATTGCATGTACCTTCAAAATTTTTTGAACTATCGGTGACATTAATTTTTTTCCAGACTTCCGCGGTTACACGACCAGGAATTTCATTTCGGGGGATGACACTCCAATATTTGCCATTGCCTGTTGCGAACATAAATTCTGATATGCCACCTTTAATATTTAAACGATTAATTCCCTCTTTCGCTGTTGTCCCACAAAATTGACCATTACTATCATATTGATAACCAAATGATTGACACTTTGATGGTTGTTTGTCTAGTATGGTATTAATATCGAGATCATTCCATGGTCTGTAATAGTTACCAGGTTGTCCATTCGATTGATAGTTGCCGTAATTGATATAAGGACTCAATGGCAATCCTTGACTTGTAGTAGGCAACCAATTAGTTTGATCATTGACAGAAGCAACTAACATATAACCGAATCCTTTTCTGTAAGAAAAATTACAGTAAATTTGTTGTGGTTGCATAAAATCATAAGCTCTGATCCAATAAGTTCCATCTTGAGGAGGTTGAAGACCTTTCTTTTGATAAGCTTCAAGTATATGTTGAGCCGATCTTGCAGGTTTATCGGCACTTCCACCAATTTCATTTGGATTTGTGGTTGGAGCGGCGACAACCACGAGCGGTTCAATAGTGACTATATAAGAGTATGCTCTAGGTTCACCAACAATAAAAGCTGTTAGTTGATTGATTCCTGGCGAATTTCCGTATAACCATTTAACATTTCCTGTTCCTGTCACATATTTAATTGTTCCAAGTCCTTGATATCTCCATCCGATATAATCTCCGATTTGAACATCAAGTTTATATCCTCCAGATAGTGTTGTTTGGTTAACACCATTTTGCTTAAAACTATAAGGAAATTCTCCGATTAGTTTGTAGTTACCATTTCCAGTATCTTTGTTAACATCAATTGCTCTATAGACTTGTAATGTTGTGTCTCCTGGTCGTCCAATATCAGCTTGCCATCCAGTTATAGATCCATTAACTGTAACTTTTGCACTTAAATCGATAAATTGTATATTTTGTGCTCCATCAACATATGTCTGTCCTGTTGTAATTAATGTTCCCATTGTTACTGGTTGTGTTGGTTTTTGATCAAAATATCCACCTGCTTGATTGGTTAACAATGTTTTATTTTTTGCGTAAGAAATGTTATTAAGACAGACAGCATTTGATCTGTTTTTACTGATAACTTTGATAAGTCCACTATGATCGACATCAATTCTCACAGGATTACTAGGTTTTTTGAAATCAATGGAATTGAAACTGAGTGTTTTTTTGGGTGCAAGATATGGTGGAATTTGTGCGATAAGATCACCTTTTCCTGTAATAATACCACTCATTTGAATGATATCTTTGTTATCACAAATTTTTGGGGTTTGGACATTTTTCCAATTATTTTTAACTGACAAAGGTAATGTTTGTTTTTCATTAATGTTGAAACTAATACCATCTAACGAATACCATCCGAGAACACCACTGTTAGTTTTTTTTGTTCCATAAATGGTACACTCTCCATTTGGTAACACATCGATTCGTGCTGATTGTCCATTGGGAAAACAATTGAGCAATTGATAGGTTAATCTTTTAGATGGGCGGAATTTTTCGGGCAAAGTTGCCCAGATTTGATTTGGTAGTCCACCTTTCATTAGTCCTGTTAAGAATACAACTGATCCATGACGTGTGAAAGAAGGGTATCGATAAGGTGATCCGTAACTTTCCCATCCATTTTGTAAAGGGAGTGGAGAACCTGCATTTAATGAATATTGAATTCCGGTCAGATTGATGTATGGTATATTAGGTCGATTTGACATAACAATAACATGACCTGTTGGTGTAATATCAAGACGCAAAATATCATCATTTTGTATCATAAAAATGAGTCTTTTATCTGGTTTGAAAGCGGACGGCACTGTTCCAATTAAATATCCATGTAATGTGGAACTCCATCCGGTCAGTGGACCTTTGATGGCTCCAGAAATATAAATAACATTGTTGTCATACCGAACATCGAGGAGTTGATTAAACTGTTCAATAGTGAGAAATGACATTATATATATAATATAATATAATGACAATATTTTAGGAATAATATTTAAAATCAAGTAAATCATAAAATTTTTTCTGGCTATATCCTATGGTGTTAATCAATCGAAAGATATGAAAAATAACCAATAAAAATATTCGTTTAAAGAATATTTTTATTGATCATTTTGTGACGATCTGAGTTTGTCGTCGATCATAAATTGATGAATTCAGTGTCAATAAAAATCTTCGTTAAAATGCAGTGATAAATTATATTTTTTAAATATTAAAAAAAACAATTTCATAAATTTTTTTCTAACTTTAGATTATAACAAACAAAATGGGAAAGCATAAACATCACAACAAACACGACGGATGCGGATGCGGTGGTTCATGTGACGACTGCCGAGGTAAACGTCGAGGTCATTGCGATAAAACAGTTCGTATCAATGATTGTTACACACCAAAACGTGTAGAATTCAAATGCTGTGATCCTAAATTTAAATGCGACTATAATAACAGCGAATTTGGTCGTTGCTGGCAAGATACTTCTTGTTGCAGAAGATATTGGAACTATGAACAACCTTGCTATGGTTGTGAAACCAAGCCAATTAAATGCCGTGAACGAAGACATACCAAAGTTATCTGTGTCTGTCATAAGACACCATGCAAGTGCCGTCATTGGTAAGAGTTTCTTTTTGAATTAATTTAATATGATAACTGCAGTAAAATAATTATCATATTGATTTTTAAGTGAATAATAATTAATAATTTATGGTTGAAAATTACATAAAAAAATGTCAATAAATAGAAGATTTTTTTATCCAATAATTTTTTTTGCTAAATATATATTATAACAAATGGGACACGACAAACATAATCGTTGTGGCGATTGCCATCACAAACGTAAACATTGCAAATGTAACTATAAAAGCTCATGTGGTGATGGAGATTATTCAGGTCGATACACTTGGAGAGATCATGAAAGCAAATACTGTGGTGATTGTCATCGCAAATGGAAACGCTGCAAATGTCAAGGAGGACATGGAAAAGGAAAAGATTGTGGATGTGGATGCGGTGGTCGAGGAGACTGCAAGAAAGAAATGACAGTTGGCACTTTTTGTGACAATTTGGTCAACATTCAAGGATACGTTTTTGCCAGAAATCGTGCCGCCAATACACTCAATGCAGGTGGCTGGCACTTTCAATAAGCGAATTTTTTTGGTTATCAATCTGATTAATGACCAAAATGATTTAATGATAAATGATTTAATGATAAATGATTGAATGATCAATGATTGAATGATGAACAATTCAATGATAAATTATTTGATAAATAATTTAATGATGAACAATTTAATAAAATGATTTAATAAACGATATATGTGCTTGAAAATCTCTTTATATCTGAAGGTAATATACGTCCCATAGGATAAAAATGAAACCATTGTGTGAACAATTTAATATCATGTTGATCCCATTTTTCAGTCATCATCAAATGATACATATCATCAATATGTTGATCAATATCAATTCCCTGATTAGGATGACTCGCGTAATCCATATATTCTATGTAATCAATTAAAAGATAAGATTGATGACAACTTTGATATAGACGATATCGAGGTTTCCCATCGATATATATTTTTTCAATGAGATATATATGTCCAAATTTATCACCTAATTGCAAAGCACACATATATAAACAATTCTTTTTAATATCATGAACATTGTTTCTGAAAATAGAAATGGCTTTGTCTGGAAGATATTTATCCATGTAATATTCGTTTTTAATCCTGTCAATTTCATCATCTCGAATCAGAAATTTTCCCCGGTAAGCATTAATTAATTGAAAAAAAATACCCCTGGCGACTGTACCACAATCATAACACATCAACAATACACGATCAGACTCAACTAATGAATTGAATAAATGTGATAAATAATCCAATTGATTATCTCTGAAATTAACATTATAAACGAGATGGATATCGGTGCATAATTGAACAATTGCTCTGAGACTTTTATCTTTAGCAATGTCATTCTTATGTGAAAGTACATAAAGAAAGGGTGACACAGCTTCATCCAAAAGAAATTCGAGCGAATGTTTATCAGCTGATATATGTCCATTTCCATCAATTAGTGCATCTTTTATTGTTTTTTTGTTTTTCGATAAGTAAAGACGAATGAGCCATTTATAATCAAGTAACCCATCCTTCTTATCATCAATAATTCTTTCAGTTAGAATTTGGTCACTCATGAAAGATATTAATATATATATGTATATGTATCCATTTTAATTTGTTATTAAATTTGATTTGGATCGTTATTGATTTAATAAATTTCAGATCAATTTATTAAATGTCCATTCCCATTCAAAAAAAAATAGACCCCATAACTCCACAAAGTCAGTCGCGTATAACGATTCATTTTGGTCGATGTCTGGCTCAAAATATTTATGATCATAATATTAACAATAGTGCTTGGCAAAATTTATTGTCGAGCTTGAAATGCAATCACACTTTCATTCCCACACTAATCAATAAAAAATACAAAGTTTACCATTATGATAGTTTGATTTATGAGTTTGATTTGGAGACTGGAGATTATCAATGCTTTACGGATAACATTGATAATGTTCAGATATTGAAATTATCAGGCAACAATGCGATATTTGAAACATCATTAGTTTATGGTGGAAAACGGCTATTAGTTGATGCTGACTTTCAACCAATCAATCGATATTATAACATATATGAATTAGAGAGATCAGTTTATACAAACGATATCACTTCGATAATCCTTGAAAAGAAAGGTGATAAAAGAGAAATCAAAGTTGTTATAAATAGTGGTGATTGGTCATTAATTGAGAGTCAATTAAAATTGTTCATATTTTTAGATGGTTATCAATTGAATGATATTAATTTCAGTTGAGATCGAGTTGCATAAGATATCCATCTTCATTGTTACCATAATAACCATTTAAAACTTCCGCTTGTTTAAATCCCATCGATAAATAAAGTTTCAGTGCTCCTACATTGGAAACTTTGACACGCAGGATAATTTTTTTATGACCAAGTTTTTTCATGTGGTCAAGACAATATGACATTAAATTCCGACCAAATCCTTGTTTACGATACTCTTCAAGAATTGCAAAAGACACAATGCACCCTCCTTCATCGGCTACTATATAACCGATAACAAGTCCTGCACGTGTGACTACAAAACTCCGTTTTTCTGCAATCATTCGTCCCCATTCTGACAAGCCATAACCAACCGGTAGCGATTTTTGATTAACATCTGATATAGCTTTCCGATCTTGAAATTTGGCCAGTCGATACACGATTTTTGGTTTCGTCATGTTTGATTAATTTAATTAAATAAATCTTTACACACAATTTATTCAAATTTTATTGATGCGATATTTTTGGTGATAACGTTAAATCTCCCCTGGAAAAATTGAATGCATATTTAATTGGATGTACATATAACACATTACTTTTATTAGAGTATTAGATAATGGATCCCCACAATTCTTACTGGAAACATGAATTTAAATTGCCCAAGACTGGCTTCCGCCTGAAGGGGCATTCGAGGTCAACAGAAATGACCTGCTTTTATATCCCTGAGTTGAACATTTATTTTGATGCAGGTGTTCACAGTTATTACAGTTGTGATAACATCATGATTACCCATGGTCATGGTGATCACATTCAATCACTCAATGGGATTCTCAAATCCCAAAACCAAGAACGGTCGAAAGAGGCCATCCCAGTTTATTGTCCTCAAGAAATTACAAAGATGTTGACTAAATACATCGAAGCTTTCTTTCAGGTCAATGCCAACAATCCTTATCTTAAATGCCACAAGATCGTCAATATTATTGGTGTTTCACCTGGTGATCGTGTTCCTCTCATCATCAAAAAACGAAATTATCTCATGGATGCATTTAAATGCACTCATTCTGTGCCAACACTGGGTTATGGATTGACTGAATTGAGAAAAAAGCTCAAGGATGAACTTAAAGGTTTATCTCAAAGCGAATTGATTGCTCTTAAGGAAGCCGGCACAACAATTGATAAAACAATTGAAGTTCCACTCTTTTGTTTTCTTGGTGATACTACACATGATGTTTTTTTAGAAAATGAAAAGATTTTTGAATACCCAACAATCGTCGTTGAATGTTCATTTCTAGAAAATGATGATCTTGGCGAAGCTTCAAAAAGAAAACACATGCATTGGTCACATCTATCAAAAGTTATCGATCAACATCCCGATAATTTTTTTATTCTAATTCATTTTAGTTTGAGATATACTGACTCTGACATTGAGAGATTTTTTGTTGACAAATTATACAAAAATATGCTCGTTTGGACAGATAACAAACTAATTCAAGCATAATTTATTTTCGATTGATATGTAATATAGAGATGCCCACAGCTGTATTATTTGTTAGACACAGTGTTCGCAATGTTCCAGATAAAGTTGAATTAGCTAATGGAACAATAACTGACCTTCAAGCATTTTCTTTACAATCTTTGCCTCTATACGCCAGTCCCACTAATTCTTTAATAGATGGAGGATTATCAGGAGTTGGTTGGGAGCTTTCAGCAAAATTAGGAAAATTATTGAGAAAAAAATACAAACATATTTCTATTAGGGCTTCAGTCAGTACGAATCGTACAATCGATACTGGCATCGCCATTGCAAGAGCAGCAAATGTTCCATTCATTGATATTTATAACGGTTCAGTTGATCCCTTATTTTTCCCCCAAGAGGTTTACCATTATGAACTTCCACCAGAATCTTTGATTGAAAAACAACAGAGATACACTCAAAAATTAACTGAGATTAACCGTGTTTCTGAAGCCGTAACAAAAGTTTTTGGGGTTGAACTTCCAACAGAGACAAAAATCACTCTCAATAAAATCACAGGATTACTTGGTATATTAGATAAATTCAGTCAAGAACCCACATTTTCTATGTATTCACAAATTGATCTCGGTATTAATGCGAAAAATAGACAATTAATAACTCAGGGAATCACAATTCGGCAATTTATTGATAATATACCTGTGGCTATTCAACAAAATGCTTCCAATCTCGCTCAATATATTCTTGATACTTTGCTAAAAAAAGAGGAAAAATTAACAGTTTTAGTGGGTAATGATAATCCTATTTCAAGTTTGTGTGCTTTGCTTGAATATCAATTTCAGATTGATGGATTGGCAGAGCAATATGTCAATGCCAATTCTGGTTTATTATTTATCCTCGAAGAAAATCACATTCGGGTTAATTTTTTGGGTTTAGATGTTCATGGTCACTATGATTCAAATGAAATAAGTAAACCAATCAAAGTTAAAAAATTCACTGAATTGATCGAACAAAGAGTCAATCCTCTCTATGTTAATTTATCAGATATTGATAATGTTAAAAATTGGAGAGTTTTATAAAAAAATTCCAATCGTTAAAATATTTTCGATATTTATTAAATTATTTTTGTATTATTTAATAAATATCATATTATATACATATATGATGCAATTCGACAATCAACTTGTCAATGATTATTTGAACACAAATAATTTGAAAGTGATCAAATGTGATCCTTCTCGCCCTTGGGGAGGATGGTATATCATAGATATTCACAATATTGAAAATCAATCGCAATCTTTGTATGACAAAAAAATCATCCAAGTAGTTCCTGGCACAATTTTAAGTTTGCAATATCATGGATCTCCTGATCATGTGGGACATTATGAAGTTTGGGAAGCTTGCACAAAAATAAGAGCATTAATTGGTCTTCAATCGGTAGTTGGTTTGTCTTCATCTGATTTGGACTTATGTATTAACAATACGATCATTGTTGATATTGAAGCTGGGGGAAAAATTTTGATTGGAGCCGGATGTCTTCATGCATTGGCAAATCCCTTTGATGATTATATTTTTATCATAGAACAAAGGCAATCTTTTCATCCTGAAACTCCAGAAAGTCGTGAAAATAACATAGTTAGAATTTATGATCAAACAAATAGAAATGGAACTCCGTCATATCCCGTTGATCTTTTGAATAAAATTATGGATAAACAATATAAACCTGATGTTCTTGTTCATTCTGGTGAATTCTTTGGGTCAGAACAAAAATAATTTGTAAAATTCTCAAGATTTTTTAAATAAAATACTCACATTATTTAAAAAATACTTTGCTTAAAAATTTAGCTCAGTTTATATAAAATATAGGAAATACTCGTATGAAAGTTAAATTATTTTGTATGCAAAAAGATGAAGAAGACATTTTACATGAATGGATTATTTATCATTCTTATTTATTCGGTATCGAAAATATTCATTTAATCGATAATGGATCAGGAGAATCATCTCTCCAAATTTTGGAGCAATACAAAGCACTCGGACTCAACGTTTACAGTCGACCGGAATATTCACGTAAAGGTGACTATATTTGTGAATTAATCAAAGAAAATATGAATGAATGTGACTATGCGATTCCTTTGGATATTGACGAGTTTATCGGTGTTGTTGATCTTAAGAATATGCAAGATGATGTTTTAATGAAATATGCCCAGCAATGTTTATCATTTAATAGTTCGTATTATCTTAATACTTATACTCATCTTCAATCAGCAGGTAAAATGAGTGCACACGCAGCATATGAACATTTTGTAACCATAGGTTATGGTTTAGGATATTCTCCTTGTCAAAAGGAACAAGAGAAAACACCATCAAAGGAAGAATGCAAACTTTTTATTGAAGACAATGAGCGTGTCATTCTCAAAAGTTATCCTGAATTATTTATATCATGTGACAAGGAACAAATATGGTCAATTTTAAATCAATTACCAGTTTATGGTCGATATGCATTTTCTTATTATTTAACAAGCCGTAATTATGAATTGGAATATGATAATCCAATTGAAGATGTGACTATTTTCGACAAGGTTGATTCTGAAAATTTTGAAGGTCGTGGCAATTATAACAAGAAGTTTTTTAATCCTAAAACTTTGCAAATTTTGGATCATGGACATCATTATGGACGTGTAGAAGGTTTGTTACAAAACCAATGTGTATTAACCAATCTTGTACTCTTTCATTATCATCATCGTGGTATTCGAAAATTAGTTCAAAAATGCAAAAATGATATTCGTGGTTTTGGTCATGTCAAAAATATTGATGATATTCGTGAACTCAAAGAAAAATTAAAACAAAATGTCCCAGGTTCACATAATATTCAAACATATTTGAATTATTTACTGCAAGGACCTTATTCACTATGTATGTTTGATGATGGTGGATTAAAGATCACCGCATTGTCAAATAAAATCAAAGAATTAAGAGATTTTTTTAATGAAAAATAAAATCATTGTATGATTTGTAATTTTATTTTTTATTTTTATTTTTTTCGATCCATGAACAAAATATCCATGTGGTGCTTTTTTATTTATTTAAAAATCATATAGGCCATTTGAAATATTTATCAACTATCAAAAGCATTCTTAATAGTCTCCAAAATGTGTAATTTTTCGGTTTCATTGATATATTCTTTGTTAAGGATATTTGATAAAACATTGAGCCAAATTTGTGTGACATAATTTTCAAATATTTAATCATCATTGTATGATGTTACAAAAATAAAATATCGTTTTTTAATATAAAATGATATTTAATCTTATCAAAGTTGCTATTTATATAGCTCTTTCGATTGTTGCTTTCTATTTTATTTTAGCTAATGTTTCTGCAATGAAATTAGGTAATAGGAAAGAAATTAACAGCGATGCTGAGCTTCAAGGTGGATCAACATTAAATCATGATTTATCAGGTAATCAAGCAATGATTGAAAGAGAACTAGAGGCCTATGGTCGTCGATTAATCGATCGCAATTCAATGAAATCCAATGAAATTAAGAATCATATTACTCAGCAGGTAAGATTCAAACAGAAGCAAGAAAAACAACCTGAAGCCAAAGATAGCTTATTAACAGGAATTCTCAAATATGTAACTCCTGTGAGTAAAATGATGCCGGCAGCTCCTGATCTTGAAAATTACGATGATTATGCACCAACTGATACTCCATTGACTAATAAAGGTCCGATTTTATCAGCAAATAAGACTGTTCCTAATTATCTCGATCTTGAAAAAGATGCATATTTAAGTCGGTCAACGCCATTGGCTATCAATGAATTCGATACACATCGCCCGGCCAACTTTTTATCAGAGAGAACCGCTCCTTTTTTCGACAAAGTTAGTGGTGAAAATTTAAGCTTTTTCTTTCAAAAAAATCCTTTTAAATCATTTGATGAAATGTCAAAAGCAGATGTCGTTGATCCAGCAGAATGGGATCGTATGGCAAAGAAAAAGGAAGCCGCTTCACCTTTATTAAGTCTTTCCTGTATGCAACCTGAAAGTACGGGATTTATGCCGAGTAATCATTATGATGCAAGTAAAAAATATTCAAGTTTGTGTTAAATTGAAAATATTGATACTTTGTAACTTTTTTTTGCAAAAGTTGGAAAGATATTTAAAATTTGATTATGCAATTATATATTATAAACATCACAATCACTAAAAATCATGTTTGATGTGAATCTCGTTGACCAAGACTTGACGACTGTGAATTTTTACAACAAGATGACTCAATGTATATCAAATCAAGATTTGAAACAAATGATAGTCGATCATTTGTTTCAAAATTATAATATTCGAATGAATTGTACCAACAAATATTTCCGAAGTTTTGATACAGAAACCGATCTTGTAACACTCAAAAAATATCCACATCTAGCCTACATTAACACTAATCATAGTATTAACCTTATCGTTTTAGCAAAATTCCAAAATAAACCCGTTTGTTTATACATTGACAAATTTGCAGGATCTATTTATCTTTTAAAATGCCAATTCAGTCCTAGTCTTTATGAAGGTACAATTTTTGAGGGTGAATTAATTGAAACATTAACTGGCAATTATTTTATGATTTCTGATTTTTTGGTTTATATGAAAAAAAATTTAGCAGCAATTACGCTCGATCATCGTTTGAACCTTCTTAAGTCAATTTTCACACCCGACCATTATCATCCTGATCAAACATTAGAACCATTTAAGATTATTATCAAAGATTTTGTTGAATATTCACAATTAGATTCATATATGAGTAACTTTATTCCAACAACACCTTATAAAGATCATGTTTCAGGATTGATATTTAGACCACTAAGTAACAGCAATAAAAATCTAATATATAATTTTAATCGTGAAACGAAAAATGTCCGACAATTAAATAGTCCAACACCAACCGAATTTGTGGCTCCTCTACCAGTCATTTCCCCACGAAAACCCAGTGTATTAAAACCATCATCATCTGAATCACTACAAGGAATCAAATTGACTGAACTCATCCATAAAAAACCCATCATGAAAGTTGATAAACCAATTGATAAAAAAGATGTCACAACCATTCAATCGAGTCATACTTCCCAAGGAAATTTCCAGATCAACACAGAAAAACATAAGGAAGCCAAATTCATGTTATTTGAGACAGGTAATCCAGATGATTACATTTTGAAACTCAAAAGTCACACTGGAGAATTATTCCAATATGGATATGCATTAGTTAATGATATGAAAACAAGTCAATACTTTCAAAAATTACTGGCAGAAATGTCTCTTTCTGATAAAAAAGAAGGTATTTGCGTTTTATGTAAATATCATCCAGTTTTCAAAAAATGGAAACCAGTCCAAGCCATCATTGGTCAGCCACCAACAAATATTTCAGAATTGCAATAAATATAGTTTTATCTTTTTTTAAAAAAAAGATGAGACAATTTTTTGTTTGAGCTTTTTTAAAAGTATATTTTATATTGATGTCGAAAAATAAATCTAATATAATTAAACAGAAAGGTGGAAATGATGATCTTTCAGATGTTCATTTATGGGGACAGGATCAATCTCCTCCAAGTAGTTATAAGATTCAAATAGGTTATATAGAAGTTCCAAAAACAATACAATTTGATGAAAGATGGTTAGATACACCTTATAGATTTAAGTCCTTTCATGATGCCAACAGTGAAGCTGATCGTATCTTTGGTGGATATCTTTTTCGTGTTGTGGGATCAAATGATCATCCTTATTGGGATGCTCCTTCTTATTTACATCAAAACAGAAATACATTAGATGTTAAACAGGATAACCGCTGGTATGATGTTGTTGGTGTTGAACCTTTAGAAAATAATCCTTATTCTCAATATTCTCCGCTTGGACAAGCTCCAACATTAAGTCCAGAGAGACAATATGCACTTTCTCAATTATCCAAATTACATAGTCCTGTTGAATCTCAGAGACAAGTCATTGGTGACCAACCTTCCCGTAGATCATCGATTGTCCCATCTCAACAACCTCAACAACTTCGTGAAGAATCAGGACAACTTCGCGGGCAAAGAAGAACACAAAGAAGATAAATATTAAGAATAATAAAATGATTTAGATAGGAACTGCTTGTATTTCAACGATATATTTAAGATTAACTTGATCCTCGTTATAAACAACAAATTCATCATATAACAAGGAACAATCTTTCATGGAGTCTGAGAACTCCAATTTGCTTTGTGGAATCTGTACACCATCAATGAGTATAGAATTCTTTGGAGTATTTTTACCTAAACCCCAAACAGAATCATATCCTTGTTTTTTTAAGTGATCACCAGTGATGTAATAATTCGCTTGAGTTTGTGGCAAAATTTTACCCAAGGCAAATTCACCTAGAAATAGACATGCAACTGGGTTATGATCATCAAAACCTGTGTAGTTGAAACTTTTGCTGAAACTATTGGCACCATAGATACCATAACCAAACATTTTTCCTGTGATATAAGTACCTGGAATAACGTCAGGACGCAAAACGAGACCCATTTTTAAAATACTAATGTAGTTTGTTAAACGAGTACCATGCCAGAGAAGAGCCTTATTTGTAATTCCGTGCTTTTTGCAGTAATTGTCATATTTCTCCTGTTCACCTTTTCTTTCAATTGAATAAACATTGAGCAATTTTGCTTTGTAACCCGTATGAGTCGGTGCATGTGTGTTTTTGATATATGTGTCAATAATTCCATAAATAGTTTCATTCGGGGTTACAGGTTTTATTGTTGTCATAATTTCTTGATAGATACTATCAAGTGGATGCAAATTCATATGATTGTGCTCCATAATACCATTAGCAACTTGAAGATCGGATAACTCATCAATGATTTCTGTAAATTTTTCGACCATTTGTAATGATTTAATTGCGGGCAATTTCACAGATCTTTTCGACCCACATGGAATCAAAATATATAATTGTGATGATAAATCTAACAATTCATCTTGTTTGACATTTGGTGATAAAAGTTTCTGATGAATCGTCTTAAGTAAAGTATAAGCTTTAGCAATTTGTGATTGGCCTATTTTTCCCAGTGGCATTTTGTTTGCATCAATCTCTAATCTTATTAAACTTTCGATCATTAATTCTCGATCACTAACCAATGTTAAAAAATGTTGTACTTGTTCTGGTAATTGAGAATTCACAGGTTGATTTAAAGTGGGATTTTTTGTTGTTTTTGCTTGTGTTTCGATTTCATAATTCACTTCACAGAGGTGATATCCTGCATATTGAGGCACAAAATTGGCACGATTTGACCAATTATTTTTGGTTTTATCTTTGAATGTTTTCTCAAATTCAACAATTAATGTCGATGGAGTTGTTGAATATTTATAACTAATTTGTCCTTTTTCACCAATTCGACCATATCTTTTCATGAGGACATATTGACCTTGAGTTTCAATGATTTGCATTGAATAAAACTTATTGTGGTTCATTTTAAGGTCAGTTAAATTGAGCATACAATCATAATCACCATGAATGAGACCATTTTGATGTTTACAATTGGGATCAATCGTGTGACCATTTTTTATTGTTAGGATTTGTGGTGCTTTTTCAGGGATAACAATTAGCGTTTGGTCATCATTTTTAACAGGAATGATTGTTTGTGTTTGATGGTCTTTTTTTGAAGTAATCATAATTTTGGGTTTGATGATTATATTTGGTTGTGTAGGAACAGGTTGTGTAGAAACAGATTGTGTAGGGACAGGTTGTGTAGGGACAGGTTGTGTAGGAACTTGTTGTTGAACCTGTTGTTGAACCTGTTGTTGAACCTGTTGTTGAACCTGTTGTGTTTGAACCTGTTGTGTTTGAACCTGTTGTGTTTGAACCTGTTGTTGTGTATCACTTGTTAATACAACAGGTGTTTGTCTCAACTGAATTTTGATCTTTGTCGACATTGTGTCATGAGTAAACAGTCATACCTCGTCAGAATTAACGGATCAAATTTTAATTGATGATCCATAGAGTGTCTCTCAACTACTTTTAATTTTTTTATTTTTTTCGCGATACTAAAATTGTAAATTAAATTCCAATTTAATTTGCAAAAAAAATCCGACCAAGGCAAATAGGATAAAATATCTTATCTTTGATACATAACTAATTATTTACTGGAATATTTTCCTATTTTATTTAAAACTATTTAAGGATACTCTAATATGGTAGAGTAGAAATGTCACACAAAGTAGAAACCAAGACCCATAGCGGAGTCGAATTTTCTAATTCATCACAATGCAATCGCTGTAAAAACTGCCCTTGTAATACCAACAAAACAGAACATATAGTGTCTGCAATTTCACAAAAGATATCTGATTCTTATTGTTCATTTTATTCTTCTCCTGACAGAATTAACATGATTACTCAAATCAAAGAAAATAAAAATTTATGCCCAGGTGATGAACAAGAAGCCATGGTGTCTCTTGTTCAAATGAATGGCCATGAATTAGGCAAATCATATAATACTCTAAGGTGTATTAAACATACAAAATTAAGCAAACAAAATAGGATCAGTTTATCTCGATCATTCGATGCTTTAGATGGTATACAAATCTCTTGTGTTGATCACAATGATATTGAATCTGTGACACTTTATGCATCAGTGATCTTACCAAAACCCCATGAATTGATTAAAATGCAAAATTTTGATCCAGTCAATTATTTTAAATCAAAAAATTCACCTTTATGGGGATTTACATCTAATTCAACTACATACGATGTCCATTATATTCCTATTAAAACAATCAACTCCCCACAGAGCAATTATGTGAAATTTTTTGATTGTCCATTATTGTTGGTTTCAGAAAATAATGTGGGTTTTTCGATTGAAGTCAAAATGAAATCTTTTTTAAAAGTATCTGATGGGCAACAAATTGTCAATTTGCATTTGTTGTTTTTAGATCGAGAGATTCGCTCGTATGCGAATCAAAGTCATAATCTTTTTGGAACTAATTTTAACATTGTTCATGATAACAAAACGAATCTTACTAATAAGATCACTGCCGATAATAACAAAAAAACAATCAACAATAATTCGAATTATTTTAATAAGATAGAATCAGATTGATCGCATCAGATTGATTCAAAATCAATCATTGAAGGCTGATCAGGTTGGCTATCTTCAGTTTTTTCCTGAATTTCCATTGTCATTTTTCCACTTTTCTTTAGTTGACGACATTCATCATCATTATATTTATGAATAACATCAGCTTTTCCATCTTGATAATCTCGTGTAGAGATTAAAACAAGGTTACCAACAGAAATCCATTGTCTATTTCTCATATTACCCCTGATTATACAGAGTCTTTTTTTACCATCTTGACATTTAGCCTCAAGTCTGCCATTTCCTAGCATTTTTTCTACGATGGCATATTCTTGATCTTCACCTTTATCGACAATTTCTCGAGATTGTTCCCCTCCTGTCTTTTTTTTTCTTGATTTGTCTTTTTTAGGCATTTTTGTAATATTATATATATGTATTGCTTCTTTGTATTGATTCAATTTTATATTAAAGTCGATTAATACAAACCAGTATTATTTTTTTGACATAAGTTTCATTTTGCTGATCATATTTCGTTGTCCTTTTAACCATACGGCACTTCCAACAATGATTAATATTGCGCACGAAAAAATGGTGTAATAGTATATCTTTTCTTTGATGATTGATATAAAAAGATAAATCGTTAATGGAGCTAGAAGAAGACGGCAAACAGCGAAAGATGATGAAAACACAACAAATAATCCCATGTATCGTGTGTAAAATTCTTTTTTATGATTTTCTCCATATGCATTTTTCATCAAAAAGAAAAAGTTTTGACAAGGATTCGTCACTTCTGAAATAATGATCATAAGATTGGTATAACGGGAATATTCTGGAGTAAAGAAAAATGAACTTGATAACAGAATTGTAATTCCAATCAAGTGATGAACAATGAAGAGTTTATCATCGAGACAATTACATAGATCGTACACGAAATATGTTAAAGAAAACAAATAGAGGTATCCATTGGTAATTTCATCTTCACATCCTATAAATAAGAAAATAGTTGACATTGATGTGACAATTACTGAATGAGTAATTGAAACAGCATTTGCATATGATCGATTATCAGTACCCGGAAAGAGCATTTTTATTGATTTGTGATAAAAATGCCAGATTGCCACCAATATAATAATTTGCAAATAATCCATGTTGATTAAATTTATAATTTGGTTATTCATTGTCCGTCTTGGATCATCAAATTTTTATCGGACACGTTATTTTGATCTTTCAATTGGGAATTTGACTTTGTTATGTTTAAGTAGTTAAAATAAGGAATATGTGTGGTAAAATTGATTTTTATATACATTTAAAATATCCACAATTAAGGGTCATTAAATTGCGGTAGCGTTCCCGAGCGGTTAAAGGGGTATGATCGAGGGTCATATGCGTTAAGCTTCGTGGGTTCGAATCCCACCGCTACCAGAAGCTTTCTTAAAAAGCTCACAAAAATTCACCTAATTACCAATAGGAAGGATTTTTGGTGTAACTATTTTTAATGGTAACACACCATCTATTATTTTTCAACAAAACAATAGACGGCGTGGCGAAATTGGTAGACGCGCTGGTTTTGAAAACCAGTTCCCTTGGGAATGCAGGTTCAAGTCCTGTCGCCGTCGTCATAATCTTTTAATTAAAAGATTAAACACAACTATGAATATTTCAAATTGGTTATGACATAACTTTTAGAAAAAGTTACTACCCACCATCTATTGTTTTTATAGGAAAACAATAGACGGCGTGGCGAAATTGGTAGACGCGCACGCTTGGAAAGCGTGTCCCTTCTAGGGATGCAGGTTCAAGTCCTGTCGCCGTCGTGAAGTGACGTTCCTGAGCGGTCAAAAGGGTGTGATTCAGGGTCACATGCATTATGCTTCGTGGGTTCGAATCCCACCGTCACTATAAAGGAAATCAGGTTTCCTTTCAAACCTTCCTATCCTATAAAGAATAGGGAGTTATGTTGCATCATCGGATGGGGGATTTCCCCCACACAATATCAATCAGATTATAAAACCTGATTGATGGTGTGGCGAAATTGGTATACGCGCAAGTTTCGAAAGCTTGTTCCCTCTGGGAGTGCAGGTTCAAGTCCTGTCACCATCGTTACTTTGGGTTAAAATTGATTCGACAAGAATAACTATTCGTATTTATACATTAACTTAATGTTAAGACAACCTATTTATCCTGACATAGACAGAAATAAGTATAACAACGGAAATCTTCATGAATATGATCCGTATATGATAATAAATGGAATCAATGTTATTGATGAAGATTGGTGGAGATCATTGACTGCTTATAATAAGGCAGTCATTGAAGAAAAATTAGGAGGCAAATATATACTTAGTAAAATATCGATTCCTCATGAAATTCAAGAAAAAGATAATGATGACAAATTTTTAAGCATTGTTCATCAAACATACATTGACAGTTTTGATTATAACTTGTGGTATGATCCACACAGTCCTTATATGCCATTAAATGTATCAATGATAGAAGTTTCACCCGAAATAAAACCATTATTTTTAAAAATGCAGAAGATGAATATTTTTATTGATAGTAATGATTTGCAGATATTTGCAAACAACATCGATGCAATAATGAAAAAAGGAGAAAAATACTTCATAAGAATGTCAAGTACATCAGGAAAAAACGAAAAATCAATCGAACCTGTATCGACAGTTAATGAGGTAATGAGAAGATTATCAACAATAAAGTTATTTTCCAAAAAAGAATATGAGAGAATCGATAAACAAAGTTATTTGATTATTTTGCCTTGGAATGATAAAATAGATCCAAGGTATGAATTCCGCATATTTGTTGTCAATGGTAAATTAACATGTGCATCGCCTCAAAATTGGTTTGAATGCCACCAATATTCATCAGATGAACTTGAAATATTTGAGGAAGTTTTGATAAATATGACATTTATTGACAAATTTATGTATCAAACTTATGTAGCTGATATATACATAGATATCGAAACAAAAAGAGCACATTTAATCGAATTAAACCCTTTTGGTGCACACTGTGGAGCCGGTTCATCATTGTTTAATTGGATCACTGATTATGATCTATTACATGGCATAAATAATGATCAACCCGTATTGAGGTATTTGTCTGTGATTAATTATTAGTTCATTCAACATATTCAAACAGTTAAGATTTTAAGTGTCATAATAAACAACATTATGACCGTTCATAAAATTATACAGAAAGGACATTTTTTGTCGATCATTGAATCATTTACGGCAACTAAAATATTATTATCAATCTTCAAAACATAATTGCCGTTTTCTTTGTCACATTTGAATCTGTGTTCAATTATATGAACAAAAATGTCAGACAAATTAATATTTTTCTTTGCGCTAACTTTTACATAGATGACATTATGATTGGTTTTTTTCAAAGATTCAACATAATCATTAACCTCATTATCGTTGATGTCGATTTGATAAGATGGTAGATCACATTTATTGCCAACAATAACATATACAAGTTGATCGCTATTGATATTTTCTTTTTTAACTATATCGATCCATTTTTGGATATTTACAAAAGATTGGCGATGAGCCAAAGAAAAAACAATCACAATTGCTTCTATATTTCGCAGATAAGATGATGTTATTGCAGAAAATCTTTCTTGTCCAGCGGTATCCCAAATATGCATCATTACTGGTTGGTCTTTATGGTTAAACGATTTGATTTGCATGTCAACACCAATTGTTGTTAAATATTCAGAATCAAATCGTTGATCTATATATTGATTTAAAATTGAACTTTTCCCAACTCCAGCATCACCTGTTAAAGCAATTTTAATCGTGCGAGAATCTTGTTTTTTATTTGACATATTGATTATAATACCTTTTTAGAAAAAACCTTTTCCTAAAAAAGGTCATTAAAAATTGCAAATTCAAAATTATATTATCCAGAATTTTGACTTATCTTTATAAAAAACGCATTTTCCAAAAAGCTTTTTTATTTCGGTATTATATAAGAATTGTTAAAATGGATAATAGAACAGGTGAAGTTCTTAATGAAAAATGTCATCGCTTTGAGCAGCTCTATCATGGATCAGTGAATGGAAAACAATATTGTTTAGGTACTAATGTTGCCAAGGAATATATGTGTCCTTTGGTTAGCGATGGAAGAATCGCAGAAATGCCTTTACATCCTTGGTTTGGTCAACAATCACAATGTCATAAAGGTGGTGCCGGTTGTGCGTGTCATCAAAAACAACCTTTATTGGGAAAATATCATTTATGTCCCAATCAATCTATGTATTCTCATTATCAAGAAGCACCTTTCCAACGCGGTCAGTTTATCCAACAACCACAAAATGGAAATAAACAATTGCCTGCTAATCGTCAACCTCAATTAAAGCCATCAACACAACCTCGTGTCGCTGGTGTAAAACCGTCCGTTCCATCATCTTCCAAACCAGAAGAGATTAAACAACAAGGTGGTTATGTTTGGACAGTCAATGCTGATGGTTTATCATCAGTTAATGTGGAGTCTGATGATCCTTACGAAAAATATCCTGCACAAGATGGATATTATGTTAAACGTTGCGTTGGTGATCGTAATTTGCATCCCTCTCGCCAATTTGGATTTAATGAACCTATTCCAACGGTTCCATCAAAACCTCCTGTTCCGCCATTGGCTGTACGAACAACCATTCATAGTTTAAAAAATAGAAATCCACCTGCGGACATGGCTATTACTGGAGTGGGATTACCAATGAATTATCTTGAAGTTGAAACACCAGAAGAAACAACCAACCGCTACATAATGAACTATAATATTGCACCGGGATATTATCCTGATATGGTTTATGATCATATAGGCAAACGTCCTGTTTATACAGCGAGAAATATAGAAGGAGACATTCCAGAAATTATAATGAAAAATAAATATAATCTGGTTGGTCACGATGGAGGATGTCGTCAACCTACATGGGGACCTCGATGCATTTAATTATAATATTTCTATTTTGAACCATCTTATTTATTCATAATAAAAATAAACCCTATAAAGTTTTGCAATTTGATCGAAGTGATATATTTTTGGCAAATTTGAATAACCCCAGACAATTTCAATTAAATAATGAACGCTGTCCGATAAAAAAATGGGATTATTGCTCTAATTCGGCCAGATATTGTTTTTTTTTACAATTATTAAACTTATTTTACCAGAAATTTTTGCGTTATTATTTTATAGAATATGCCACGCTGTAAAGGAGTTACTACCAAAGGCGAACAATGTTCCCGTGAAGCTCAAGAAGGTTCATCTCATTGTTTCCAACATCAACAAAAAGGTCGAGGATCAACTGCTCACCGAAGAACAACAAAACAACAAAAAGGAGGATTAACTTTAAATGATTTAGGTTTAGGATTTTTAAATGCTGACAGTTCTCAAGTTAAACGTCGAACAACACAAAGAGGTGTTGATGGTTCTCGTCGTACCACACAAAAGACACAAACACGTCAAGCAACAGATGGTTCTCGACGTACCACTCAACGCACACAAACACGTCAAGCTGCTCAACCTGTTGCTCCTACTCGTCGTACTGTTCAAAAGAGAGAGACCCGTACTGTTGAACAGAGAGGTGGTTTAGATTGGAATGACTTTGGTTTGGGATTTTTGAGTTCAAACCCAACTGCCACACAAACAAACGCAACACGCTCAACCACAGCCATGTCACCACAAATGGGAGGACTTGGTCTTAATGATGTTGGTTTGGGATTTTTGACACCCACTGCTGCTCGTCGCACAACAACAACTGGTGTCACACCACTTGGAACTGCTGCTCGTCGTACAACTACACAAGCTAGAGGCGTGACCCCAACAGGTCTTCCTGCTCGCCGCACAACAACTGCCGCCACTGGTTACACACCAACAGGTGCTGCTGCTCGTCGTGTAACAACAACTGGTGTTACACCTGTGGGAACTGCTCGTCGCACAACAACCGCTGCCACTGGTTATACTCCACCTGTCGGTTATCCAACCAATTATCAAACAACCAGACGATCTGTTCAAACAGCGCAACCAGGTTATCAATACACCGCCTATCAAACAGGTTATGGAAAGACTTCTCGTCAACAATCACAAAAAGAAAAGAAAATTTTGAATGACACATATAATTTTTATGACAAACAATTCAAAGGATTATCAAATGATGAATATAGCTTAGTATCTGCTGATTTACAAGCTGCCAAAAGAGCAATCAATGCTGGTAATAATGAAGAAGCTGCACATTACCTAACTGAAGTTTTCAATGTTGCTAGTGAACATGATTTTATCAGTTCAGCTATTCACTACCCTGGTCCAGGAGATTTTGGATCTTTGGTTCGTTAATTCAATTAAGTCATCACATATACATTTTAATATCTTATAGTGTTAATAAAATGGATATGATTTTATAGCAAGCATTTGTTAACTTTTTTTGCTACTGGTATTGCTACAGGTGTTGTTACAGTTTTCGCTACAGGTGTTGTTACAGTTTTCGCTACAGTTTTCGCTACAGGTTTTGTTACTGGTTGAGTTTTTTTGCGTTCTACTGCAGAACGTGTAATTTGATGAGTAGTTGGTGGTAAAGGTTCAGGATTCTCATCTTCATCAAGTAAACACATTCCAAGATTCAATTTGACAGTTTTAATGCCGGTAACTCCAGTCAATCTGACTTTACTTCCTTTCTTAATATTGAGACTTGGTTTGGGGAGGGATTGTTGAACAGTTGCCGGTTTCATGATCTTTTCCACAGTCATTAATTCAGGCTTAGGTTCAGATGATATAGGTGGAGTTTTTAATGTTATTGGTTGTGAGATGGCCACTGTTTGTAATGATGTAATTTCGGGCTTCTTTATTGCAATTTTCTTTTTGAGAGTAATTTTTGCAGGGGTTTTCACTTGATTACCATCATCTAATAAACATTGACCAATCGTTACAGGCTGATTTTCATCATCGTCGTCATCATCATCTTTAGCTATAAATTTGGCTTGTTTAAAGTCAGTATCAAACAAATAATCTGAAATTTCTTTGATAAAAGGTTGTAATTCCTGTGTTTGATGTCCTAAAGGTATCGTTAAATCTTGAATTTCATAATCCTCATCTCCATAAAAATGGGCTCTAGCTGTTGCCTGTTTTGGAAAATTACCACAACGATCGACTAAATCAACAACTAAGGGGTTAATCTTTTCATGAAACTTTCTCAAAATTCTCCCAACGGCTTGTTCAACATCTGCTGATGGGGTTGCTAAAATTTCTGTATTTAGATCAGGAATATCGAGACCTTCAGAAGCAATCGCATAAGTTCCGAGAACAACATCACATTTTGCACTTTCTATAAGCATTTTCTTGTGTTCCTTTTTACTCATTCCTTGATTTCCATAATAATATCCAAATGTCAGTTTCTTGCCATGAACAGTTATGATGTTTGCTTTTCCAAGGAATTCATAAATTTGTTCAAGATGTTCTCGTCTGCCACTTAACAGTAAAATTTTCCTGTCTTGTTTCATCAATGATCTGATGCATTCAATGATCAATTGTGTTCGTGGTTCATATTTAGACAAATTAGTCACCATGCCTCCTGTATTTTTGACACCATTACTCATATATAGTGTTTCATAATGAGACGTAGAACTGGTCATTTTGAATCTTTTGACCAAGACACGATTGCTACCCTTTCTTTTTTCGGAATGGAACAACTCACCTATGTATTTATAAAATACATGACTTAAACCATCTTTACGTTTTGGTGTTGCACTTAATCCTAACATGTATTTACTCGCAATTTTCGGGAGTGATTGGGAAAACATTTCAGAAGCTATATGATGACATTCATCAATGATACAAAAACCAAAATCTGCAAAAAGGTCTTTTGAATATTCTTTTTTGGATAAACTATGCAACATGGCTACAACATAGTCCTTATTTTTAACATCCATCGTTGATTGCTGAATAATACCTATTCTAGCTTTACCTCCTGTGAACTTTTCAATGGCTTCAATCCATTGATCCATTAAACATTCTTTGTTGACAACAATCAGAGTTTTTTTTCCCAACTCTGCGGATAACTTAATTCCCAAAAATGTCTTACCATACCCACATGGTAGAGAGAGTACACCACCCCCAATTTCTCTTAATGTTTTGAGGGATTTTTCAAATGCTACCTTTTGGTGATCGAGGACATCATAAGTAATTTTAATATCAATCGATGTGCCATCAGGAATTTGGTTTTTGATCGGTGGGCCAAATTTTTCGATACCATAATAACGTGGCAAAAATAAATAATTTGGACTTTCTTGAAAAATTTCGAATTCTGTGGGCTTGACGAAATCTTGATAAGCTTTGAGAACAATAGGTTTAACAGTTAATTCCTTTTTGATTTCTTTTAAGGTTTTATCATCTATTTGATCTTTTTTAATTATATACCCTTGTTTATTAAGAAATCTATGATTGCTCATTTTATTTTTTTTGAATGTTGTTTTTTTTAAGTTTAAATCAAATTTAAACTTAAAAACAATACAAAAATTTATCAATACATGATACATAAATTACTGATTTGAGCTGTTCCTGTTGTCGTTTTCATAGAAATTTCCCAAATTGCTGGACTAAGTGATAAATTATCGACGACACCCAATAATTGCAAAGAAACATCACTGTTCGACAATGTTTTTTCTATTATAATTTTTTTGTTTGTCAAATCATATATTTTTATTGCATATTCTGCATCTTTGTCTGTGTTATAACTAATTGTGTATATTTTTGCATTCTGACTTCCACCATGAATGAATTGAGAAATAACATCATATTCTTGTGAACTTGTTTTTCCAGTTATATTATGTTGTTGTTGTTTATTGAAAAAATAAAGTGGCGATGCGACATGAGACTTTATAAGTTCATCCAAAGTTTCAATACTTGTTTTATCGAGTTGTTCTTGGAAAATAATATAAACTTCATCTCCATCTGTGTCAATTCTCAGTAATTCCGTATTTATGCCACTCGAAATAATATCCTGATGCAACATGCCTGATGTTAGACCGTTTGAAAAGTCATTTTCTATTGAATAATTATAAGCATGTTCATTATCCATTTTATTTTTAATATATTATGTAATAAGTTTATTATTAATTAATAATAAATTTATTGAACAACATTTTTAATTTTTATTTTTTGACAATTTTATTTGACCAATTTAAGCCAATCTGTAAACAGCATAGCTGGTTCCACTGACACTAATAACTAAACGGAAAAATCCACTGCCACCGCTATTAACGATCATAGATCCTGTAGATGTACCACCAGTTCCTGGAGTTAATGTTGTTGATGATCCTGATGTATTAATAATAGAGAAATCGATAGAATCATTATCGACCGCGAGTGCAATTCCACCGATCATAGCAGATGCAGTAGGTAAAGTCAATGTTGATGCGGCACTATCGACGATTAATCCATTAATGACTTCATCTACAGTCATAGGTGAACTTGGAGCTGTTATAGGAGCTTGTTGACTTTTAACGAATCCCTTAATTCCTGTTCTTGCAGAAATTTGGGTCGAAGTGAAAGCACCGTTAGCTACACTTCCCAATCGAATTGGTTGGGTAGAATTATTACCGATGTTTAGTGCACCCCAATTTGCATCAATATTAACAGCTGTTCCTCCGGCATTATTACCAATATTGACGACAACTCCTGCTGTTCCACCAATATTGACTGCAGTACCAGCATCAACTGCTGTCGTGCCTGTTGAATTGATAGCAGTCGAACCAGTCGAACTGGCTGTGAATCCATTTGATCCTGTGAGAATTGTTGCTCCTCCTGTTCCGCTTGCATCAATTTTGATTCCGTCAGCTGCAGCTTTTGTTGATGCCAAATTGATACCGCCTGTTCCAGAATTGACATTGAGGGTGGTTGCTCCATTTGAATTACCAACATTAACAACAGGTGTTGTATCGGTACCAATATTAATACCACCTGTTGAAGTATCAGGAGAAAAGATGCTTACAAGTCCAGTGACAGCTCTGAAAATCAAATTACCAACGCTAGTTGTAAAATTGGATTGGGCTTGGGCGTTGAATCCAATCGCATTGGTTGTATTAATTAAAAGACCTCCTGTGCCGGCATTAATATAAATACCTCCTGCAGGATTTGAAGCATTAATTTGAATTGCTTGACTATCTGCTAAACTACTTGATAAAACGAGATAACCGTCCGTATTAGTTGTTGTTCCAGGGGGAATAAAAACATAACTAGCAATAATGCTATTTAGTTCACTGACTTCTCCAGGACTCAAAGTGGATACAAAATTAATAGCGACGTTATCACCTGAAACATCAATACTATCAAGGGCCACTGTAATATTGGTATCGTCAGTGATAAGTTGTTGCAATTGTGGAGTATTCAAGCCTCCAGGAAAATCGGATGACAAGGAATAAGTGTAGGTTGCCATTTGTATATAATTGTCAATCATTTTAATAATTTCCATCAATTTAATTATTGAATTATCAAAATAATTTACATATACCGATAAATTATCGATATTGATAAAATAGGGATCTATAAATCGGGATTTTTTTGGCATTCTTAAAAGTCGCCAAGATTAAGTTTGTCAACGATAATTTATGTTATGCTTATGCTAAACGTATATAACTGATCGATCTTCCTTCGATATTTGCGGCATTGGAAGAATTTGTTGTTCTCCATCTGACTTGAATCGCTCCTGTTGAATATTCGACTCTGGCCACGATTGTACAAGGGAGATAATTAGTATCTTCAAAGCGCCTTAAACTGCCGGTAACTTGGGTGCCGTTATTAAATATCGCAGTTTCAATCCATGGGCCTGTTGGAGGAAATGTACTGCCTGCAAAATTATAATAAAAACATCCTTCAAAAATAATAAGATATGTACCTGCAGCAGGTGGTGTTAGTGTCATTGAAGGAATAACTGATGTCATCGGTGATGCTGTTGACGTAGTTGAGGCTACGTTTGGACTGTCAACGCTTACAGTGGCACTAGTTAAAGTAGTGGATTCTGTTGAAAAAGACAAAACACCAGATCCATTTGTCGATAAAAATTGTCCGCTTGTTCCATCTGTATTTGGAAATTTAAGTTGTGCGTTACCTAATCTGACAAAACCTTTGGTAGTTGCCGTGGAATCTGCCAGAACAAATAGGTCTCCAGCCACATTGCCAGCAGTTTTTGTTGTTGTCAAAGTTCCTGCTCCTCCGGTTTTTCCTAATGATAATTTACCAGTCGACATATTTACAATATATTATATATCGATATAATTTAATAATCTAAAAATCATCTCCACAAATTAACACAAATAAAATACAAATTTATGATTTAGAACATGACAAATATTAAAAGAATAGGTTTGTCAAATTCGATTTTTTGTTGTGTTTTTTTATTAAGATTATCTTTTGGAAGTGAGAATCTTAGAATTAAAAAAAATATATACTATTTTTATATATAGAATCAATGGATCAAGTTCAGACATACATACAACCAGCTCTCGACACATTAAAAAATCCATATGTAGTCGGAGTTCTTGGAATTTTGGCTATTGTCTATGGAAGTTTAATGGCTCCTCAATTGCCTCCTTCTGTGGCCTCATGGTTTGCCAATCCGATTTTCAAAGTTTTGTTTATTTTCCTCATTTTAGCCGTTCGCAATATTAATCCTACTGTGGCCATTTTATTAACTCTGGGTTTGATCATTTCTATGCAAACTTTGAATAGATATAGAGTTTTCACTATGGCTAATGAAGTTTCACAGATCACTGCTCAAAAACCAACTGGTCCTTTACCTCCAACTCCACCTCAATTCCAACCAATTGCACGCCCTCAATATCAACAGCCAACAGCTGACGAAAATCAGCAAATGAGCCTTGAAGTTGCTGAAGAAATGAAGAGACAACAAGAAATTGCCAAACAAAATGAAATGTTAGGTCGTCAACAAAATCCAGGCGTTGAAACTTATGCCCAACAAGAAAACGAAGAAAAACAAGAAAATGATGAAAGTGGTGTTCCTGATGCTGAAAAACGTCCAGTTGACGCTCTCCATCCAATGAATCGTCCAACTTGGGAAACTGCTGCTTTAACTCCACGTGTTGAAGATCCTGATGATCCACGTAACCCTGGATGGAAGGCTCTTTATGGACCTAATGTTGATGTATCTATTTATGAACTCAATCCTCCTTTCTTGAGAAAGAACTTACCTAATCAATTCGTCAATCCACGAGGTGCTGTTAAAGCTGATGGTCCTCAAATTTATCCTCCACAATATGGAGATAAACTTCCCCGTGTTGCACCTCCACAAAAAGGACCTTCTCGTTATTCTGCTTATCACGGTTACCCTGCTGTACCTTCACAATCGGCTGGTGCTTCTAATTATCCCGCTGATCCACGAATGAGAAAAAATCTCCGCGATATTGATGACAATATGCCAAGTCCTATCATCCCTCAAGATCAACAAATCTTGCCAAATTCCTTCTTGGGAGAAAATCCTGCATTGCCTAATTATGGAAACAGAGGAATGGATGTTGCTGCCAAATTGAACCCAGGAAACGATAATTATAGTGGTAGTCAAGGATTAATGTGGCAACCTGGATATCCAGGAAGTAGAAGTGGTGCTATCTATGCCACTCAAAATAGTGAACTCTAATTTGATTGAATTGTAAAAAGATAACAACACATAATTTACTAATCTCAATTATGTGATGTTCAACTCAGCAAATTTGATTGCGTGGAAATTGCAATATTTTTGTTGATTATCAGTTTTCAAGATGACAGAATATAAACGTAAACTTGCCAGTATCCAAATCATTGAAGAAATCCTTCAGCATAACAATGCTGATAGTTTGGAATTGGCAACAGTTTTGGGCTGGCAGGTAGTCACCAAGAAGGGTGAATTTAAATCAGGAGACAAGATCATTTACCTTGAAATTGACTCCGTTTGCCCTCCAGAACCTTGGGCACAGTTTTTGGAGGTTCGTAAATATCGAATCAAAACAATTCGGTTGAGAGGTCAGCTTTCACAAGGTCTCATTCTTCCGATGAGCTTGCTCGGAAAAACAGCAGAATCATATGCAGTCGGTGATGATGTGACCGAAAAGTTGGGGATTACAAAATATGAACCACCTGATGAGCAAACAATGCAATCTCAAGGTAAAGTCAAAACATCAAGTTTCCCAACACACCTCGGTTTCAGCAAAACGGATGAACCACGTATTCAAAGTTCACCTGCTATACTGCAACTTTTTAAAGGAAAAAAATGGTACGCAACGATCAAATATGATGGCACATCTTCAACTTTTTTAATAAACCCTGAAAATCCATCAGAATTGATCGTTTGTTCACGAAATCAAAAAATAGGCAAACCGCAGAAAATTGTCGAAACAAATGAAGAGGTTCCCGAGAAAAAAGAGCAAACAGTGGAAGAGCAAATGGCCGATGAACAAGAAGCTATTGAAAAGAGCAAAAATGTATATTGGTTGGTTGCTCATAGATATAAACTATTTGAGGTTTTATCAAAGTTTCCACATCTTGTTATCCAAGGAGAAATATATGGTCCCAGTGTACAGGGAAATAAGCTCAACTCCAAGGACTTAAGATTGGCCGTTTTTACTATGTATGATTTGGTTGAAAAAAGATACTGCATAATGAAGGAATTGATTGACAATTGCCGAACTATGGGACTTGAAATGGTCAAAATTGATGATTCAGGTGATTGTTTTGATTTTACAAAGGATGTTTTGCTTAACAAAGCAAAAGGCAAATATCAAGGAACCAAAAATGATCGTGAAGGTTTGGTCTTTCGTCTTCAGGAATCAACCTATGTTGATGGAGAAAGAGCTTCATTCAAAGTTATCAACAATGATTTTCTGGAAAAAGAAAAATAAATCAAATGGTTTCCTATCAGAGGTTTTTGAATGTTTTCTATTTTTGTCAAATAACTTTGTTTATACAAAGTTATTTAATAAAATGGTCGTGTAATAGATATAGATATGGATCTTACTTACCACTTGACATTGACCAATTCGGCAGGAGTTTCACGAATTTTGTAAACATCATCAAGCTTAGTAATCACATCAAGAACCTCATTCGTCTTAACGAGATATTTGTTTGTGACGAGATAATTTACGTAACTGTAATTGGTTTCCATATCTTTCTTGAGTTCAGACAACTTGGCCTTAAAAACTCCATCAGAATCAGTTTGATACTTAATCGTGTCAAGCACAAAAACGAACATTTCGTAGAGTCCTTTGTTGTAAAGGCTTGCAAGATCAATTCCGAGCAAATTTTCTGACAAATAAGTCACATTGAATGTCCACAATTGATATTTCAAAACTTCCAATTGGTTGCTTTGTGCACTGACATTGAAAAAGTCAGTAACGACTTTTCCATCAGATTCCAAAAGGGATGTATTAGAGAAGAAAGATACAAGTTTGAGATTGCCTTTTGAGCAAGCCATTTTATATAGAGATCTATAGATCTCTACAGAGTCTTCGGAATCACCTGATCCATTCAATTGATCGACGTAGAACTTTTCAATCTCGGCGCTCGTCTTGAATTTCTTGACTTCAGCTTCTAATGTCTCAAAAATGGTTGGTTTTGGTGGTTCGGATTGAACTGGCTCAGATTGAACTGGTTCGACGGGTTCCGATGATCCCTGCGTGGATGATGTTTCAGTTTCAGCAGTTTTTTGTGTAGTTTCGGTTTGTGCAGTTTCAGTTGCTGTCGTTTCGACTGCTGTTTTCTGAACATTTTCACTCTCAGTTTGTACTGATTCCACTTGATTGATTGTTTCCATAATGTTTGTTGAGATCTGATATGAGTAAAATGGTGAAAATTCTCGCGTTTCAATTTTTTTTTTAAACGTATGACATTAGTACTATTGTATTTAAAAAGGTTAGCAAGAATTATAAAGTTATTTTGAAAAAATATCATCGATCTATATAATATATATTATGATTTCAACTGAATTATTCATTAATATAGTTATTGTTTTTCTCATAACGGTTGTTTTTGGATATTTATTGGGTTTAACAATAACCAATGTTGTTGATCAAAGATTGTCTGATATTTCCATCAATTTGCCAAAAATAAATCTACCACGTCAAAATATTTATGTCAATTTGGATGCGGATAATTTAGAAAATAATAAAACTCATCAACTACGATCGATGACTGTCCAGAATCAATTCCGTCCCCATCGGGCTGATTTAGGACCTATGTATCAACTTAAATCACCTAACGGACAAATAAAACCTTTACAAAATGATGTCTATGAAGGATTTACAAGCTCTTCTGTTGATGTTGATGATGATAGTGATTTGCTTAAAGAACGTCCACAAGTTTCACAAATCACACAAACACAATATAAAAAAGATTTTGCACATCCCCTCAAACCAACAGTCATTACCAAAGAAGAACAGATTGAATCAAATCAAGTTGGGCGAATAAGATCGGATGCTACAACAACCTCATTAGCTATTAATCAAGCTGATGACCAATTGAGAAATGCCGAAAAATGTGCAAGAAACAATTGTGAAACAAAACCTAATATCGGATGTCGTAATGATGATGATTGCAATGTAGTTTTTGGCAATGGATATAATAAATGTTTGTCTAATAATAAATGTTATTGTGTAGAGGGCAGCGGATTATTTTGTCATTATGGACCCACTTATTATAAGGACCCAAAAGATTTAACAGATCGACAACTACAAAAATTCAAACTCAAAGCTAAATTTGACAAAATGACCGTCCAAGATTATGTCAATTGGTTAATGTTATTTGAGGATGATTTGGATGATTTGGCTCCGCGACATCTCAATAATTTCCTTAAAATTAAGAAGGGCGTCAAATTAACATTGAATGATATTCCAAGAGATAAAATACCACCACCAATGACAGCTCAAGATTATTTTACTCAATTATACACATTAGATGATCAAATAAACATTTATTCTCCCCAAGTTTCAGACACGGCTGGTATGCAAATTCCTGCCAATTATGCTGATTATTCGCAATTCACATCTCCTCACAATCTCAAACATCTTGTCAATCGCGCTGCAACACTCGATGAAGCTCTCGTTAAAGATAATAACAAAGGAGTCTTACAAACACTACAAACAAGGATATCCCACGATTGGGATCATGCAACTGATAGTCAAAGTGAGATTCCTTTAAATGGGCATCAACCACTTAAACAAGCAAATCATCGTTACGTTGAAAAATTACGTTCGGAGTCTTCTAATGTTTTAGACTATCCACAAAATTAATTAAAATAGGGAAATTTGATCACGTTAATTTATTAAAAATAATCAAAATGATCAAATGACTATGCAATATCCTGTTACTTGGGAATCCCTCAGAAATTATCATCAACAACTTCCTAAAGAAGCTATTAATCGAACTGACGAAATTGAAGAAGCGTACCAAAGACATAAAAAAAACCATTCATACGATTTAAGTAAATATTTGTTGGACAGATTTGAAACAGGAAGAGAACAATTTGGTTGTCCTTCTTGGTACAAATTGGTTCCTTGCGATTTTCCTTATAATCTTGTTGATGGTGTGTCTCATTGGTTATTGTGGTTTAATCCAGCCATAGATCAATCTTATACACATCGTGATGTGGATGAAATTGTTCAAAATTATCTCGACAATTATCGCCCGTTGTCAAAATATTCATACTATTTTTATTTTGAAAATGCACCAAGCAATCGAAGCATTCAATACATTAGGCATTTTCACATATTTTTTCGTTGACCTTGTGACTGTCCATGTGATTGTGATTGTCCTTGTTCAATATACTTTTCAAAGTTTTTATTGAGTTGCATAACGCACTTTGTCAAACAATCAACAGAAACTCTCACATCATTAAGAACATCCGCAATATTTTTGTCTTGATGAACAAGAAACTGACATAACATTTGGTATGATGCAATTTGTTGTTGTCGAATAATATAATCTGGAGGTATAGGCAAAAAATCATCATCTGGCATTGGCATTCCTTCATGATTATGATCATGTTCACTAAATCTTTCTCCAGTTTGGCTGTCCATATCAAGATTACCCAATTCATTTTCTTGATTCTGATCGTTTTCTTGATTCTGATCGTCTTCAAATTGATCAGGAATTGAAGATAAAGCTTCTTGTATAGTGACTTCGACAGGTGGTTCTGGTTTTATCTCTTCCTCAATTTTCTTTTGCTTTCTTAATTTGACAGATTTAGACATCGAGTAACTTCCTATGTTACTTAAACATGGTGTTTTTTTATATACTTTATTATCAATGTGTTAAAATTTATTTCTCATAAACAAATAACATCTCTGTTCGTTTTTTATGATTAACTCTTAATGGGGACACTCTATTCAATAAATTATATGCCCCGACTAATTTGAAATATTTGAGAGAGATAACATTGAGATCCTGAATGAGTGGATATTCATCTTTTTTGAGAGAAACATAGTTATTGATAATAAATCCAAATCGCTGTCCTTTTTTAAGAACCAAATGACATAAAGCAACAGTATCTTCCCAATACTTGGACAACCATTCATCATAGGATGGATATAAACTGATTGATTGTTCTCCTTCAGGATAAATTTCCATATTAAAATATGGAGGACACAACAAAATGGCATCAAAATAATCTTGATATTTGTCCACAAATTGGTCATCATATAATAATGACTCTGATGGTTGACAATAGAGATCAATCTGTTTTTTATTGAGTCGATCAATCTCTTTTTTTGATGTCATTTGTGATTTGAGTTCTTTCTGGTAATGATCAAACAAAAATTGTGCCCGATTACAAACCCCTTTCATCACATCAACACCAACATAATGTTCCCAATCAGAGTGCATAAATGCAATGAGATAAGAAACCCAACTCAAAACTGGTGTAAAAAGTTTGGTTCCTGTGAACACATTCTTAAGTATCCAATTAATCGTATATGGATTCAAAATGGAAGCTTTTGGTTGATATTGTTGAAAAAGATAAAAAAAATTATTGTAATTGATCATATCACCATTTTTTTCTCTTAAAAAAAGACCAATACTTGAAGGAGCAAAAAATCGATCTTCCAATTCCAATTTATTATAAACATTAATGAGTGTTTGCCAAAAAGAAGTCTTTGATTTGCAAGTATTTGTTACTTGTGTATTATGTAAAATATCAAGATAATTGAGATTTCTAACCATTTTTCTTGACAGGTCATTTTTTTGTAAACTGAGACCAGAAAGTGGTTGATCAATGATCTTATTAAATTCTGTTAACATAAGCTCTTTATTTGTTTTTTTGTCGGGATTATCAAGATAGTTTGTCCATGCAGAGATAAATGTTGGATGATCAAAATTAACATTAAAAGGTGTATGAATATTGACACCATCCCATTTCAATCCATAAAAATCAGGCAACTCGAAATAGCTTTTGTAAAATTCTGTCAAATATTTATGACGATTAACAATAACAACATCATAAAAATAAGTAATAATCTGATCTCGATTGACATATCGGGGATCATCTGTTGTTTTAATGACAGACTTCAAATTGAATAAATCTTCAAGTGTTGGTCTACCAGAGTATGTTACAATAAATTTTTTGACAAATTCTTCTTTGGTAATATCAATCAGAGGGAAATATGAAAGAAAATCAGCGAGGGTGAGAAACATTTGTAGATTGGTATTAATTTTGCAAAGAATAAAAAAATTCGACATCAAATCTAAAAAATTAATGAATAATTTTCTTGAAAATTAGTAGCTTTTTTAATCATAATATATATATATATTATAATATGGCTATTGATTCGATTTTTTCATGCTCATTCACTGATTGTTTAGTGCCATGTATTATTACATTTATTGTTACTTTGATTATTTTGAGTATCATTCACATAATCATTTATTTTCAATTGGTCAAAATGGCAAAAAAAAGATTTGGAATTGAAGGATTTTCTGATCGAAGTTGTCACCAAGTTAAACATCTATTCAATATCCAGCAACGTTCCAATAATTACCAATATTAGAAGAAAAGTCATTCCGCTTTTATCTATATAAAATATATATTTAATTATGTCATGCGATTTGAAATCATGTTTATTTTATCTCTTTCTTAGTTGTTTAGCAGTTCTTGGACTTTATATTATATTTTATATAGCAATGTATATTTATATTGCTTATATAACTTATAAGTATAATGCTAATGATCTCATTCAATGGCGAGAACAACAATTACAACAGGTGGAAGAAAAGTATGCCCAAATGCCATTGGACGATACCCCGCCAGTTAATATTACTCCCCCACCTTAATTAATGTTATGGCGGATATGGCATTTGTCTATAACAAACATCTTTACGATTATATCCATTACCAATCATACCTCCCACGAGAACAAAAAGAGACATATAGAGTCCAGTTACAAAGAGATTTGCATAAGGCATCCATGCGAAAACAGCCAGAACAGGTGCTTTAATAAATGGCAATAAAGCGATGATCAGCATACCTAATAAAGCAAATAAATTGGCCCACCTTGCATTGACAACAGCCGTCCAAAAACTAATCTTTTGACACTCCCTGGCTGTTGTCATTAGACCAGAAAGTGTCGCAGCTGTCCCAATAACAAGCATATTAAAAAGAACATAAAGAAATATATATTTAAAAGGTCCTGGTGGTTCAAAAGGAATGCCACCCCATCGATATGGGTGCATAATCATTGGTATCAAATATTCTTTGGTGATCAATGGAGAGAAAACAGTAACTGTTGCTGTAATAAGATTTCCCATTTGATAATATTAGTTTATATTATCAAACGAGAAAGAAATTTGATTCGAGATAAACTTCATTTATTTATTTTGTTATATTCCCTCGAGATTTAATGACATCATTTGTTACTTACAAACGATCAACTGCCAATTATACTGTTGTTAATACCGGATACACAGCTAGGTTAGCTCGCCGGTTTAACTTTATTCCCTATAAAATAGAGGAATCTCTCCTGATCAAAATTGAACAACCTCAAGCCGATATATCGACTGTTTCAGATTGCTCAGATAATCAATTAACTGAAAATCGATCAATTGAGTTGGAAAAATCCCTCGAAATTGCCATCCCTCACCACTTGGAAAATCATATAGATGTCTTCGACGATAATGATGACGTTGATGACGACGATGATGATGATAATTATCATCGATATGGACCAATTTTTATTTATGATGAAATATGGGGAACAGGTCTTTATATTTCCCCAGAAATCGAGATTGAAAATTACACCAATGATATTCATCGTATATTAGGTATGATCACAGATAAATCAGGAATAATTGTGTTTGGAAAAGAGCCACTCAATACAGACTGTATTTCATGGTTGCACAGACTTGATTATTGCCGTTGGTTCGACGTCGTTGATACAGAATTTATGGTTGATCAAAGTGATCACTTTAATCTTATGATTACTCATGTCGATACGGAAAGTGGATAAATTGAGAAAAAAAAAGTAAAAATTACTTTGTGAGTAAAATTTGATGCGGAATAAAATATGTCAATTAATTGACAACCACAAATTTTAAGAATGGATTCAATTCTATCGATCTTGTACGTCGTTCCCTTCATTTTGTTGATTTATTTTATGAAGAAAGGATCACAATATTGGCAATATAGTCGATTTACCAGACATTCAACAAGAGAAAAAATTGGGACATCAATGCTCAAAATTAAACCTATTAAAAAAGAATACGAGAAAGAAATTGTCAAATATTACGATGGTATTTGTAATAAAAACATGACTAAATGGAAACCTTACGGACCATTGTTCACACAAATACCTGAAAATGGTTTGTCTTATGAAGAGTGTGATGCTATCATTTCAAAATATACTCAATTGACACTTGAAAATATCAAAGATAAACAATTTTCGGGAACAATTTATCCATTAAATACTGAAGTCAATACGTCATGGATTCATAAAGATGAAGGGGACGATATTTACCAACAATTGCAAAAGTTATACGCAAAAATATTTATCAATGCCAATTTATGGAATTCTTTACATGATGGAGAGTTTCCTGCCACAAGTGTTATCAATTATCAATTAGTTGCAATGGTTTCTGATCTTTTTGGCGGAAAACTTAATCAAACCATGGGTATTGTCACAACTGGTGGAACTCAAAGTATTATGACTGCTGCACGAGCATATTGTAATTATGGAGTTCTCAAAAAAAATCTCGATCCCTGTAATTGCGTTATCATTGCCCCACAAACAGTACATTCTTCATTAATGAAGGCGGCTGATGCTTATAAATTTCAATTGGTATTATTACCTGTTGACAAAAATGGTTTTATCAATGATAATTTGCTCGAAAATGTTGTTAACTATTATGGTCAACAAGTTGTCGCTATCTTTTGTTCATATCCTTCATATCCTTATGGTACTCGAGATCATTATTCTTCTTTTGCTCGTATAACCAAAAAATACCAAGTAGGATTGCATATTGATTGTTGTTTAGGTGGATTTGTACTTAATTTTGAAAATAATCTTAATCAATTGGTGACTCGTCAGCCATTAGAAGGTTTAAGAGAAAATAGTCTTCGATTGGGTAAAATGGAACGTGATTGTTTGATTACTCATCCATTGTTAGCTATTGAAGGAGTTACAAGTGTTTCTGCTGATACACACAAAAATGGTCTTGCACCAAAAGGATCATCAGTTTTAATGTGTAATGATATATATGGTCAAAATCTGATGTATTATTCTATTTATACAACTATCGATTGGCCTGGAGGTCTCTATGGAACTCCCAAAGATGAAGGCAGTCAATCTTGTATAGAAGCTTTTTGCGCACTTATAACATTATTAATGATAGGCAGAATCCGTTACGAACAGATTGCCACCAAAATTCGCAAAACATGCACAGATTTAAGTTCTTATTTAGGTCAATTTAAAGACATTGAAGTATTAGGTGGTCCAACTCTCAATGTTGTGGCTTTTAAGTTTAAAGATCATTATAAAAAAGGTTCCACATATAAATTGGGTGATTTACTTAAAGAAAAAGGATTTGTTCTTAACTCTTTATTGGATGATAAGATTCATTTATGTATAACTTCCCGATTTGCACTTGATGAAACCAATCTCAACAAATTTAAAGAGGCTTTTCAAGAATGTTATGATCAAGTAATAGCGTCTCAAAATCAAGATATTGATGGACATGCAAGATTGTATTGCTCTGTCGATGCAATGTTAGTACCACAAAAAACTGAGCTTTCTATTGGAAAGTATTTGGAGAATTATTTCTTGGGAAGATTAGGAGTTCGTGATTCAATTAGATATCATTTTCTTTCAATTATTAATCCCTTCTATAATCGTCAAATAGATGGAAAAGAATATTTTGTGGATTTATCAACATCAAAAGAGCAACTACTCAAAGAATAAATTATAACGATAACAATGTGTATCTTAATTTTTGATAACTTTGACAATATTAAATTTTGAATCATTGCAAAAATAATTATGAATTATTATCAATATTAAAAATAAAAAGATAAATGCGTGAATTTATTCATTGGGACAATAAATCAAATTGTGACATTCAGATTCAGGTTGGACAAACTGCAGAAGAAAATTGGATGTTAATAGATAATGCAGAACAAAATGATCTGTGGTTCCATGTTGAAAAACAACCTTCACCTCATGTCATTATCAAAGTTCCACCAAAAGTAAAACTTGCCAAATCAACACTAAATTATGCAGCTTTACTCTGCAAAGAACACAGTAAATATGCAGAAATTAATCGTGTATCGATTATTTACACTGAAATAAAAAATGTTAAAAAAGGAGAAGCAGTGGGATCTGTTTTATTGAAAAAGAAATGCCAGAAAATAATTTTGTAAAGTAAGAACAACCCAATCTTTCATACGATTACTTTGATACGATTACTTTGATACGATTACTTTAATAAGTAAAGTACCTATATAGACTATCAATAGTATCCCAGATAAAAGTCGATTTCCTTGGTCGGATTTTTTTTTGCAAAATTAATTATGGATTCATTCAAAAAAAATCAATTGATTTTTTTTGAAATAATTATAAAGTCATAATTACTATTTTGAATATAACATATGGATTTTCTAGGTGTACCTTTTAATGAATTAACCTTGGATGTTTTGTCACAACTTAAAATTCATGTGATTGGGTGTATGGATATTAGTTACCAAAGTATCTTAAATGTCACAAATAATCGCTGTTTTGAAAATACTGTGGTTCCTCTTATCAAAGGAGAAACTATTGTTGAGCCTTACGTGCAAACAATTGATTATGTGATGAATTTACATCCAGATGAATCAATGAGAGAACTTGCGAGTGAGTTACAAAAACAAATCGAAGAAAAGTTTGTTGAATACAGTATGAGAAAGGACATTTATTTGGCTTTCAATGAATACTATAAACATGAGTATAAAACAGAAAAAAATACACTGAACGGTGAAGAGAGACGTTATTTTGAACATACGATGAATGATTTACGTCGTAATGGTTTGGATCTTGATGATCAACAAATAGAAGAAATTAAATCTATCAAACAAAAAATTTCCAATTTATCAATCCAATTTACAAAAAATATTAACGATGATAATACTACATTTGAATTTACACGTGACCAACTTAGAGGTATTCCACCCACATGGTTTGATGATGCCGAATTGATTGAAGGATCTGAAAACGCAGGTGATGACATATTTAAGGTAACTTTGAAATATCCTGATTTCTTTCCAATTATTGATTATGTCAACGATGAAAATGTTAGAAAACAAATGTATTTTGCTTTCAATTCTCGTTGTGTAGAGGAGAATACTCCTCTATTAAAAGAAATAATGACACTAAGAAGCCAATTAGCCACAAAATTAAACTACAAAACCTATGCTGATTATTCAACAGAAGACAAGATCATCAAAACTTCACAGAATGCCATTAATTTTTTAAGTAATCTTAATGAATTATTTGATCCACTTTATAAAATGGAAATGGCTGATCTTCTCAAATTTGCTCGTAATTATAATGAGAATCCCTTGAAAAAAACTTCGATCGATCGATGGGACATCCGTTATTATAGTCGTGCATACAAAGAAAGTTTATGTGACCTCGATTTGCAAGAAGTGAGAGAATATTTCCCGTTAACTACTGTTAGGGATGGGATGTTTCACATTTATGAACATTTACTGGGACTCAAATTTCATAAACTTGAAGGAAACACTAACAAATGGCATAATACGGTTGAATTATTTAATGTAACTGATCATCAAACGAATGAACTGATTGGACATTTTTATATGGATATGTATCCTCGTGATGGTAAATATGGTCATGCTGCAGCTTTTCCTTTGATTAATCGTTGTCATGGTTATGGACTTGAAAGATTGCCTGTTGTTTCGATTGTTTGTAATTTCCCTGAAAACCAATGTATTGAATTCGAAGATGTAGTCACTCTTTTTCATGAATTTGGTCATGCAATGCACATGATTTGTGGAAAAAATAACTTGTCAGCGCATGGTGGACTTGATACTGAAATAGATTTTGTTGAATGTCCATCTCAAATGCTTGAATTTTGGTGTTATTGTGAAGAATCTTTGGCATTAATGTCAAGTCATACTTTAACTGGAGAACATTTACCATTGGCATTAATCGTTAAACTTCAAAAATATAAAAATCTTTTGCAGGGATATCACAATAAAAGACAAATTTTATTAGGTCTATTCGATTTAAATTGTCACAGTTTGGCAGGTTCAACTCAATTTGATCCAAAGTTTGCATGGGATCAGGCTGAAAAGAGTTTAGGATTTTTACCCCATGATGACTTCCATTTTTATGCCAGTTTTGATCATATCACAAGTGACTATGCTGCAGGTTATTATGGATATTTACTATCAGAGTCCTATGCAACCTGTCTTTTTTACAAGAAATTCAAAGATGGACACATTTTGGACCAAAATGTCGGCTTGGAATATAGAAAAAAATTGCTTGAACCTGGGTCATCAATTGACGGGTCCGATTTATTGCGTAATTTTTTGGGAGAAGAACCAAACAATATTTATTTTTCAATAGAAAAAGGCATCAAAATCCAATAACTGAATTGGAAAAATTATTTCAAAAATATTGATTCTCGGTTCGATTTAGCCAGTAATTTATTAATCATCTATTGATGATGGATTCATACGAAGAAATCGAATCGAAAATAAATAAGTATCTTCAAAGTAACATTAAATTGAGTGTTAATCAGGTGAAAAAAAATAATTTGTCTCATTATGTAGTTGCTGATGGATATTTTCGTTATAAAATTTCACTGATACCAAAAATATCATGCCAATGTGATAAGACCATTTGTAATCATGTACTTTCTGTGTTATTTAATCAATTACATTTGTCAAAATTTTGTGTAATGTATTTGTTTATTGCTCCGCCAATTTTGTCGTTTTTTGAAAAGAATATTCAACAACGTAACCTTAATACTTTATTAGAAAAAGAAATTGACACATTTTTGTCGTCTGATTTTTGTGGAATTTGTTTTAATAAACTTAATGATAATAAATATCAATATAATTTGGGTCAATGTGTCATTTGTAAGAAGTTTACCCATAATTATTGTTTATCATTATGGAAAAAGAAAAGTCAATTATGCATTTATTGTGGACTCTGATTTTCAGTCTTATCACCTTGTTTTTCATTTGCGAGTTGCAATTTTTCGTCGACTTCGAAAATGGAATCATTGACTGTTTTTCTTAGTAAAACTTGCGTAATAAAAGCTGACAATCCCATAATGAATGGTGTTATCCATTTGTCAAAATGAGGTACCCATTTGAATATATAGAAAGGCCATTTAAGAAAAGGTAAAAGATTAATTGTTAATAAAGTGAATATTGCGACCACGGTTGGTCCGAAACCGAGGAGCCACATCGATCCACGAATTTTTCGATAAACAGCATAATTTGATAAAATAGTTATCATTGATGAGCAGAAATGGATCATAACGAACAAAATAAAAAAGAAATAAATGACACCTAAATCGAGCAAAGCTGTCAATCTTAGCGATTGATAATATGAAACCATTATTAATGGTATGATTAAAAGATCAATAAGATATGCTGCCTTTGATGTGTATGACATTTAATAAATAATATATAAATTATCGTTTTAAAAAAAAACCTTTTTTAACTTTTGGTAAAGTTAGATTAAAACTATAGAGACATCGTACTTTTTTTGACTCCTTCGTTAGTTTTAACAAAAGGTATTAGCAATTGGAAGTCAAAATTTTGACCATATAATATGAAATTTGGGAACATATCATCAAAAATAGTCCAGTAACAATCAATTCCCATTGATCAGGAAAGAGATCAAGCCAGTACATCAAAGGCCATTGAATATAGTTGATTATTCCGAAAGAAAAGATGATTAAAATGACATACATTGATGTTTTTTTGACTGTCCTATAAAATCGATATTTGTCGCAATGTCTTTTCATATTAATTGAATAAGTTAACAACCCAATCACACAAAAGAAAATCGTATAGAAAAAAATTGGTAAAATGATACGATCAGTGACTTTGGGTGGTTTCCTAGCCAAAATAAAATTATATGTTATTGTGGGTATAAAGAGTGCGCTTATAGCTGGAATGAAATCTTCCATAATATAATATATAAATATATATTATACGTAATTGATGTCTAATCCACCAAGAGTTAGTCTTATTGATCCTCTCTTATATCAATCAACATATATAAATCCCAATCCTGTCAAACCAGTGACAATTAACTTCTGGAAAAAATTTAATCCTTTGAATTTTATGATTAATATTGGTATTCCACTCGCTGTCTTTATTTTCATTCTTTTTATACTTAAAGATAAATATCTATCAAAGTTACAAAAAAATGGGAATAAAAAAAATGACAAACAAGATCAATTACCAGCTTTTACTGGTGGCCATATGTATAACCATAATATGCCATTGATGAATAGTTATGGTTAATTTTTTTTATTAAATTATTTACGATTTATTAAAATCGTAAATAATTTTAATTGAAAGAAATATATATACTAATGAGTCGTAATCAATTGGATCAAGCTTATGTTGAATCGGTTGATCAGTTTCTTGATGCTGTCCCGCAAAAGTTTTTGAAAACATTAAGAGAAAAGATTATGCAAGGTAAAGAAGATGAAGCACTTAATTTAGTTTGTCAATATGTTGTCAAATTTTTCACTTATGTGCCATACAATCAATGTTATCATCATGGTCACTTTGTTTATGCTTTACTGAAGAAAGCTGGACATGGTCTTAAACCTCAATAGGTCACGTCGTTCTCTCAAAATTTGATTGTCGTTCTATTTATACAGATTTAAATAAAAATAGATATATTATATATATAATTATCTATTTGATACAATGTCAGCTCAGTTAGTCACTGTACCTAAAACATATACATTATATTTACAATATTTAGAAAAATTAAAAGGTTTCTATGATATACTCAATAATAGTCAGTATCAAACAAAGATAACCCCTTCAGGTGCTTTTTATTACAAAGAGATCACCGATAAAAAATGGAAAAAAATCATCCCTCCGAAATTCATTTCAAGAAAAGAATCGGTTACAGCATTAGAATCTCGCAGACAAAAATTATTGGCGAACATACAAAATATGCAGATGTCAATTTTCTTAAATGATCCTCAAGCTATTAAGACATCAGATATTGAAAAATATAATCAAGCCATTAAAGAGGCCGATCAATTAACAAGTAATATCAAAGAAATTCAAGCATATGATATTGGTAATATTGAAGAGCAACTCTTATCATATCAATCGGAAAGAGATTCTTTATCAGAACAATTGACCAGTCTTCTAATTACTAGACAAACAAATTACACTTTTGATGGTGAAACGTTGGAAGAATACGAAGAGTGGATGAAAGGATGGAAATTAAGTGAAAACTACACTGAGTGGAAAAAAACCAATATCATTTACTACGAAAATCTCAAAAAACTCAATCAGTTGGACGAGAAAATTGCAGAATATTTGACTTTACAAGATAAATTAGAAGAATTTAGTAAGTATCGTATGATTACTGCTCCTCAATTTGAAGAAAATTCAGATGGTCCAACAGAAACGATTCCAGTTGTTGTTATTAAATCAGATTTACCTGATGGACAACCAAACAATATTCCAATTAAACCGAAGATAGCCATCAAACAAAAAGCATGTAAGAGCGATCATACGAATGCTTCCAAACCCGGATACGTATGTAGTCCAGATTCTGCCGTTTGGGTCAAAGTTGATGGTGATGCTGGTAAAAAAATCATTGCAAAATATCCATTTGATCAACTCAAATTTTCAACAGGAACCGATACCACACCATTTAAGGGTCAAGGGCCTTTACCAACAACTATTGAAGAACCAATTAAACTTAAACCAAAGATTGAAATTAAACCACAGGAACCAGCGAAACCAAAGATCGAAATTAAACCACAAGAACCAACAAAACCACAAGAACCAACAAAACCAACAATTGAATCTAAGTGTAAGGCTGATCATCCAAATGCCAAAAAACCAGGGTATGTATGTAATCCTGATACAGGTAATTGGGTTCTACTCACAGGTACTGGCAAGAAAATTGTCGCAAACTATCCATTTGAACAATTAGTATTCTCTGCAGGAACCGATGTGACTCCATACAAACCAACCACCGTAACGATCACAGAAAAACCATCTCTGGCTCAACCAGAACCAGAAATCAAACCAACTCCACCAAAAGTCACAATTAAACCTAAAATCGTGCCTACTAAAGAAAAAACTCCCTCTCCTCTTAAGGAAGAAAAACCTTCTTCTCCTCCTCAAGAAACAAAGAAAACACCTCCACCTGTTATCGAAAAGAAACCTATTGTTGCAAAATCCCAACAGAGTAAAAATGAGAAATATTTGGAAATAATCAACACCATTATCAAATCATCAGATAAAACAGAAGTTCCACAAAAGCTTAAACCTTCTCATGTTGGACCTATATTGAAATTGATGTCCGATTCAGGAATTAAACCTGAATATCCTGCGGTTAAAACGTTTTTATCAGTACAAGGTAAATTGAAGAGTGAAGCTTATAACAAATTGTTGGAAAGTGGAATTAATTATATGACGTTATCCAGCGTCTTAACAAAAATTTATGCAACAATTAAAGAAGCTGGATTGTGAACATGATCACGTTTACAATAAATTTATATCTTTGTAAGTTATATAAATTATACAGATATCAATATGGCAGCACCATTCAATATAGGTCTACCCAGTATATCAGGAACTCCTCAAGTGGGTCAAACATTAGTTGCTAATGATGGTGTATGGGGTGGTAGTCTTCCCCAAACAAGCAGTTATCAATGGCTCCGTTGCAATAGTGGCGGCGCATCATGTTCTTCTATTGTTGCAGCCACATTGAATTCATATACATTAGTTGCCGCTGATATCGGTTCAACAATTCGTGTCAGGGTAACGAGATCAAATATGTTTGGAAATGCATCAGCAATATCGAATGCAACATCTCAAATCAGTGGTATACCACCATTTAATATGGTTTTACCAACAATTTCGGGATCACCAGTTGAAGGACAGACATTAATTGCCAATGATGGTGTGTGGGGTGGTAGTCTTCCGCAAACAAGCAGTTATCAATGGCTACGTTGTAATAGTGGTGGTGCATCATGTTCAAATATTCTTGGAGCCACAACGAATTCATATACATTAGTTGCTGCAGATGTTGGTTCAACAATTCGTGTTAGGGTAACGAGATCAAATTCATCAGGTTCCGGTTTTGCAATATCTAATCAAGTTGGGCCGATTGCTCTCTTGTGTATAGTCAAAGACACACAAATTTTAATGGCAGATGGCAGTTTCAAGTCAATACAAAATCTACAGAGAGGAGATCTAGTAGCAGCCAATCCAGAAAAAACATTGATGAATCAAGTGGCTCGTCTCAACATACAACAATTAGATCCGCAATGTCCTATTACGTTATATAAATTTGAAGAACATTCATTGGGTCATAATATTCCATTTAAACCATTATTTATAACTGAAAATCATCCCATTATTTATGGACAATCACGCAAACCTGCACAATGTTTTGCATTGCATCCACAAGTTATAAAATGTATCAATGATGAATGTCACAGCATTGTGAAAAATCATGAAGGTGAATATTTGCTTTATGATGTGCAATTTGATCATGATGGTACTTATGTGGCTAATGGAATAGTTTTACAATCACGATCTCCAAGAAGTCAAATAACACCTTTAGACAAAGATTTATATTTTGATCACAGTTTGTGGACTCCAGATGTCGTCTGGGATTGTTTTGAACAATCATTACCACTTGATCTCTCGATCATAACAGAGTTTGATTTATAATTCATATATTTTAAATTCATGCGTTTATAATATACAAACGCATGGATTTATATCATTTATTATTTGTATTTATGGTTATTGGAATCTTTGTGTGGATTCTCGATAGGAAACCAATTAATGAAGGATTTACTATGAGTGAATGTCCAAATTGTAGTAAACGTGATAAATTTCAATGTTTTCAATGCGATACATGTGTGTGGTGTTGGAATAAAAAGGGTTATGGTGAATGTGTTCAAGGTGACAGTTCAACTGGACCACATTTTCGCACAGATTGTACTGCATGGCAATCTCAACCTGATCCTTATCTTGATTATCAATATTATTTGCCAGGTTGGAGACAGTGGTGGTGGTGGACAGCTCCTGAAAGTACACGTGATCGTTTGAAATCACGATATAACTTTAGGCAAGAAAATGTACGTTAAAATTTCAGTGATGTCAAAAATGTATTGACAGATTCAGGAATCCAACCTTCCATAAGGTTATTCTCTTCATTAATATTGGTCATTACACAAATATAATCTGTGGACTCTAACCAATCATCAGGTTTTTCAAAAGGAGGATACCATTCCATTGTTATAGGTAAATAACTTTCGAACCAAGTTGTTGTCGCATCACGACCGCCACTATTATGAGCTAATAATGCACACCTTTTCCCATAATTCAAAAACCCGATCACATGAAGTGTTTCCCCAACAAGATCATAATTTTCGCATTCGTTATGACTTTTGATGATATTTATTATCAATTTCAGTTCATCAATCGAACTGATGATAAATCCATATTCCGAACGACCCATGAAATCAATTGTAATGATCTATTTGACTGAAAAATAAACTGCCCAATCAATTTTGCAATCAAAAGGCAAAATTAATTGGCCAAAAAAATATTTACCATTACATATATATATTTGAAATTAATCATGTTCTTCTTATTTGATTACATTGATCCCTTAATTTTTCTCATTTCTTTGTGTATAGGATTGTTTTATACATACATAACGACACCATATCCACAAGTTGTAATTAAATATCCAACTCCTTTCAATGCGGGAAAAATTACTTATGTAGACAAAAATAATGTCTGTTACAAATATCAGATAGAAAAAGTGAGTTGTCCAAGGGATAAATCAAAGATAAAAACATACCAATTCCAATAATTAACAATTGTCACTCTCAATGTATTTTGTTAATTCTCTGATTGTGTGATTATTTTTCTTGACAAAATAAATGATTGGTTTACAGCAACCTCTATCATTATTATAAAAATATTGCGAATAGACTTTTGGAGTCAAATAATACATTTCGCATTCAATATCTTCTAATTCATCCAGAGAAGAATATTTAAATTCTGCTTCAATCGCTGTGGCGTCAAATTTTTTCAGTAATTCTTCCTTTTGTGTTGATGAGCAAACATCATAAACACAAACGGGATGCTTGTTGCACCAATATCCTAAACAAACCCACAAATCTTCCATTGTTTGATCTGACATCTCTGAGTATCAGATCCTTTGTGGATCGTTTTATTGCAATCAAATTTTATCAGTGTATTTAAAAATCAATCCATCCACTGTCAAGAGAACGATAACTATCATACCAAACATATTCTGCAATTGTTTTGATCCATTTGAAGTTTTTGCTCTCATTAATAGCATCAACGACTTGTTGGACGTTAACTTTTGCCAATTCACTTCCCAATGAGTTAAATCTCACATTGAGATATCTTTGATGTTCGTTTGTTTGATTAAAAGAGAGAGGAACAGGTGTATTAAATCGTTCTGTGAATTGCTTTGATAAAGCTTTTAATTCATCAATCTCATCGACTTGAATAGGTGTAATTGTGTCTTCATTTTTCCTTCCCAATCGAATATGAAATTCAAAATATTTGGTTGGATAGAGAGAGGCATCATCATTTGTTTTGGGAACACCTTTATTGGCAGCAACAGCTTCTATTTTTTCTCTGATTACATTGACTTTCTCATCAATCTCTCCCCGCTCAAATGCCTCATCAAATCCCTTCTGAATGAGATTCGCTTCGTTAATGCATTCATTAATGATCAAATCCATATCATCTGAAGTAATGTACCGTGATGATTGCATCACCCTTATATCACCAACATCTTTATAATGCAAACAGAGATGACATGCTTTGATTTTGTTGAATCCTTGTACATTTTTATTTTTCTCATTGATTTCTTCACATATTTGTGTGAACTTATCAACTGTTTTTAATGTAGGATTGAGAGGTTCAAAAAAAACATGAATCTCGGAGATACCTGTGATTTTTGGATATCTGTTGCTTTCTTTGTATGCAGAAAGATCGCCAATTCTGTTCTTAATGTTCATTGTGAATGTTTGTAATGATGACCCAAAAAAAATGTGATGTGCCCGAATTCACATTTTTTTGGTATAAATTATTATTGAAGCCAAAATGATTTATTATGTTTTCTTCCTAGCATTTATAGGATTTTGCTTCCTTGTAGGATATTTTCTTTCTCAAGGAAAACACGTTTATGATACAATTGTTATTGGGGGTGGACCTGCAGGTTTAGCAGCTGGGGTCAGTTTACACAGAAGAAAAAAAGATTTTCTCATCATTGAAGCTGGAAAATCAGTTAGCAATCGTGATCGGTATGACAAAAAAGATCTTATTTGTGGAATTGGGGGTGCAGGACTTTTTTCTGACGGCAAATTTTCTTTTTATCCTTCATCGACAAATTTGTGGAAATTGCCCAATAAACAGTATCTATCCGATGCATATCAATGGTTTTGCAATATTTTATCCCAATGCAATATGAAATTTATCCCCCGATATCCTGAAGTCAACGATGTTGAATATGAAACCCAAAAATGGATTCTTAAAGAGTACCCATCAATTTATCTCTCACTTGATCAAAGATATATTCTTGCGGATCACTTGGTTGATGATATAGGAAAAACCAATATATTATTGGGAACGCAAGTGATTGCTTATTCCAAAAATCCTGACAAAACATATGTGATTCATGTTCAAAAAAATGGTCACAAAACTCAACTTCAGTGCAAAAATCTGATTATTGCAGGAGGGCGCTTTTGGCCATTATTTAATGACAATAAGAATACACAATTCATGAGACTCGAATATGGTGTTCGCATTCAAGATAGTCGAGATCGGTCATTTTTTACACATACGGAACTTAATGATCCAAAATATAAATATCTTGATGAAAATGTCGAATTTCGTACATTTTGCTGTTGCAGAGAGGGAGAAGTCGTTTTAACAGACAGCCATGGTATTAAAACTTATTCAGGTCGCTCAGATTGTCCCAAAACTTCGTTAAGTAATACAGGATTTAATGTGAGAATTTTAGATATGGAAATCTGTAACAAAATGATTTTGGAAGGCATTTTCAAAACTCCAACTTTTACAAAAATGCCACTTAGAGTGGCCTTACTTCCTAATACTTTAGAGAGATATTACGGACAAACTGCCAGCCGTTATCTTCATCAAGGATTGACGTTGTTGTTAGAAAAGTTTCCAGATTTGGCTAATGCTGACCTTTACGGACCCACGATTGAAGGTATTGGTTACTATCCCTTGACGGACGAAAATATGAAGTCACCCGATGAAAATATATGGTATTGTGGAGATGCAGGTGGAAAATTTAGAGGTATTACTGCTGCAATTTTCCAGCACAGTGGGATCCGAAGCTTGGAATTCACGTGACTTGAAGTCGCGGCC